>Ga0068714_10005095_pt1 | contig 14157 bp, 7 predicted proteins | sample MTBNYHSulfiMetaG_FD_62988 | JGI IMG/M metagenome (GOLD analysis project Ga0068714, IMG submission 62988) | Enrichment culture microbial communities from rom New York Harbor, USA that are MTBE-degrading - MTBE-NYH (New York Harbor Sulfidogenic)... | ecosystem: Environmental > Aquatic > Marine >... | reverse complement strand
CTGTCAGTTTTCCGCCCCCCACCCATCACAGACCCGCCGCCCCCTCCCGCCCTCCCACCAACCCCCCGGCGGGTTCGCCTCCGCGCCCCTCGGCTCGAAATCCCCACTGCGCACGGCGCCTCGCCGGCCTCGCGACGAAGCCCGGCGAATAATGCGGGCTAGGCTGAACGGCGCACCACGACGATGGTCCGGTCGTCGGCGTAGGGCACCCCTCGCGCGAACTCGGCGAGGTCGCTTTCCACGGCGCGGAGCAGGTCGTCGAGCGGACGGTGGCGGTGGCGTTTCACGACGGCTCCGAGGCGTTCCTGGCCGTACTCCTGATCGTCGGGGTCGCTCGCTTCGGTGATGCCGTCGGTGTACAGCGCCAGGAGGTCGCCCGGCCCCAGCTCCACCTCGCCCCGGCGGTACGCACCCTCGGGGAGGATGCCGATGGGCATGCCGGTGGACCGCAGCCACTCGACGGCGCCGGACGCCCTCACCAGCAGCCCGGGGTTGTGACCGGCGTTGGTGAAGCGCACGCTGCCGCTCGCCCGGTCGAGCACGGCCAGAAAACAGGTGGCGTACTTCTCGGGGGGGGTGCGCGCGAACAGCAACCGGCAGGCGCGAGCGCAGATGTCGTCCGGCTCGTCGCCACCGTCGATCAAGGGCGCGGTGAGGGCCTCGAGGGAGGCGGTCAGCAGCGCGGCGCCGATGCCCTTGCCGGAAACGTCGGCCACCATCAGCACGCACTCCGCCCCGCCGGCGCGCTCGACCACCTTGTAGAAGTCGCCCGAGGCGCCCCTGGACGGGATGTTGCCGGCACGCAGGTCGAAGCCTGGGACCGCGGGCAGGGAGCTCGGCAGGAGGGCGACCTGGATTTGACGTGCGAGGGCCACCTCCTGTTCGAGGCGCTGGCGCTCGGCCGCCTCCTCCGCCAGCCGGAGGTTGCGGATGCGCATGGCGGCCACCGACGCCAGCGACACCAGGAGCTCCATGTCGTCCTCGGTGAAGGCGCGGACGTTGAGTCGGGACGCGAGGACAACCATGCCGAGGGCGCCGTCGGGGGCGAGCATGGGGGCGGCCACCAGCGACCGGAACCCCGCGTCCAAGAGGCTCGCGGCGTGGTTGAACCGGCCGTCGAGCTCGGCGTCGACCACCAGCGCCGCCTGGCACCGTCCGACCACCTCCTCGATGAGGTGGGAGGAGAACAGGGGGCGGTGGTTCGTCTGTCCGTCGAGGGAGCGGCTGGCGGTCAGCTCCAGCTCGCCGTCGACCCGCTTGAGGAACACCGCCCCCTCCTCCGGCCTGAGGTGCTCGAACGCGCGTTCCAGAATCAGGTCGAGGAGCTCCTGCTGGGCGATGGAGGTCCCGAGGGCGCGGTGGACGTCGTTGAGCACCCGGAGCCGGGCCAGCGTCCGGCGCTGGCTGGTAACGTCCGGCACGAGCTCCGGCACGTCGGTCGGCGTCTGGTCCCTGAGCAGCTCAGCGGCCGACCGGAACAGGGTGTGGCCGAGCTGCTGCACGGGTGCGGGCATGGCACCGTCCCCGTCGACCGCGATGGCGGTGTCCCCCACCTGGACCACTGCGCCGTGCCGCAAGACCGTGGGGCGGTCGATCCGCTCGCCGTTGACCAGTGTCCCGTTGCGTGAGCCGAGGTCCTCCACCAGCCACGACTCGCCGGAGCGGAACAGGCGGGCGTGGGTCCGGGACATGGCCCGGTCGGCTACGGGGAGCTCCACCGAGGAGGAGCGGCCGACCACCACCGAACCGTCCTGGAGGCGACGGTCGAAGCTGGGGCCGTCGGGCGGGGTGACACGGATGACGAGCACGAGAACCTCCGGGGCAGCAGTCCTCTGGATAAGTCGCCTGACCAGTGGACTATTCCGTCCGGGAGGACCCTCTGCCCCTGATCAGCCGCACGCTCACGATGCGGGTGGTCTGGGTACCGTCCGACAGCTCGAGGAACAGCCCGGGCGCGGCCACAAGGTCGGTGAAGAGCGCGCTCCCCCCGGCGGTGCAGCCGTGCACCTGGAGGCGCTGCTCGCCGCGGCCGGAGCGGGCGTAGAAACCGCCGCTGACGGTGAACGACCCGTCGGGGCGGGCCGAGAGCGAGTAGATCGAATTGCGGGTGGCGACGAGAACGCGGTCGCCCGGCGCCAGGTCGCCGCGGCGCACCCCGACGATGCGGTCGGCAACCTCGGTGAGGGCGTCGACCGCCAGGACGGCCCGTCGCCCCTCGGGTGCATGGATGCCACTCGGTGCGTCGCTCATACCCTCGACCTGCGGGCCGGCCGCCGGTCGCGGCCGACCCGGTCCAGTCCAGCGTATCCTACATTCCAATCGACGTCACCCGGAACGGGTTCGGGGGCACGGGGCGCATCGACGAGCTCGTGCGGGCCGGGCCGGGGAGGGCTCCCCAGGGCCGATCACTCGTCCGAGTCGCCGCGGTTTTCCTCGGGCGGGACGTCGAAGGTCACCGGCGGGGGCACCTGACCGCCAAGGGCGCCGTCCACCATGACGGCGGCGCGGGCGCGGGCGTTGGCGGAGAGGGACGAGGTGGCGCCGGGGTAGTCTTCTCCCGCGGGCGTCGGAGCGCTCCACTCCTCCTGACGCAGGTAGAGGGTGCGCGTCGGGAAGGCGAACTCCACCCCGAGGTCCTTCGCCAACCGCAGGATGTCGACCCCGAGGCGGTGGCGCTCCCGCAGCTCGGTGGCCCAGTCCGGGGTGCGGAAGAACATGTACAGGAGGATGTTCAGCGACGACTCGCCGAAGTCGTTGAGGACCACGTGGAAGTAGTCCTTGCGGGTGTAGGGGTGGCGCCGGATGAGCTCGCGGATCCCCTCGCAGAACGCGTCGACCCGTTCCCCCGGGGTGTCGTAGGCGATGCCGAGAGTGGTCTTCCACCGGCGGTAGGCGCGGGCGCCGAGGTTGTCCACCGACGCGGCGATGAGGTTGGTGTTGGGCAACGTCACCAGCGAGTTGTAGAACGTGCGGATCCGGGTGGAGCGGAAGCCGAGCTCCTCCACCGTCCCCTCGACGTTCCCGATCACCACCCAGTCCCCGACCTGGAATGGGCGGTCGAGGATCACGGTCAGCGAGCCGAAGAGGTTGCTCAGGGTGTCCTTGGCGGCCAGGGCGACCGCCAGCCCGCCCAGGCCGAGGCTGGCGAGGAGGCTGGTGACGTCGATCCTGAGGTTGGAGGCCACCAGGACCAGGCCCACCGCCACCACGAACACCTTGAGCGACTTGCGCAGGAGGGGCACGAGCAGGTCGTCGAAACGGCTGGCGGTGCGCGCAGCGCGCCTCTCGAGCACGGCGGCGACGACGTCGACCACCCGGTAGGCGGTCATCACTGCCGCCAGGATCGCCACCAGGCGGACGGCGTTGAGGTAGACCTGCAGCACCCCCACCGGCAGGCCGAGCCAGGCGATGCCCACCCCCCACAGGATCACCATGGCGACGACGCCGCCCGGGCGCATCACGCGGTCGAGCAGCTCCGGCTCGAGGATCTGGGAGCGACGTCGCATCAGCCGGTCGAGCGCGCCCCTCCCCGTCCACACCAGGAGGCGGTTGACCACGACTCCGAGCAGGAGGACGACCAGGAGCCCGATCCACTGCCAGGTCTCGAGGAACAGGACGTGCTCCCGCAGGGCAGCGGGCACCCGCTGACGCAGCCAGGTCGCGGGGGAGACCACCTCCGGCGCCAGGCGCTCCACCCCCTCCACGACCTCCCGGCCGGCGGTGGCGCGGGCGAGGGCGTCGAGCGACGCGACCGTCTCGGAGCCGAACAGCCAGCGGCCGTCCGGCTGGGGGGATATCACGACCTCCCCTTCGGGCATGCGCAGGAACACGAAGGGCGGTCCGCGAGGGTCGTCGGGGAGCCGGTCGAGCTCCACCAGCCGGGTCCGGTCGAGGACGTTCTTCAGGTGGACGGCGAGCTCGCGGCCGCGAACGGAGCGCAGCTCCGGGGGGACCGCAGTCAGGTCGAGGCAGGCCGCGGCGGTCGCGAGCTGCGGCCCGCCGTCGGCGTAGAAGGACCCGAGGAAGGTGCGCATGGTCGCCCGCGGCGAAGAGAACGCGGCCGGGACCTGCAGCGTCGGGTCGTGCGCTGTCGCGGTGGGGACCGGGGCGGTCTGGGGGTCGGGTACCTGGCCGAGCGACGGGGCAACCGCCAGCAGTGCGGCCGCGAGAAGGGGCAGGATCCTGCGTGACTCGGGCAGTGGCCTCAGCATGCTTGCCGATCCTACCACTTCCGAATCCGGGTGAGCCCGCGGTGCCCCCGGGGGCGGGGGCGTGCACGGGTCAGGATGCCGCGACCTGTGGACGAAAGCGCCTGACGAGCTGCCTCAGGCGGCCGGGGGAAGGGGAGACGTCGAGGCCCTCCGCCTTGTACCGCCAGTGCGCCGCGGAACCCCGCTCTGCGGCCTGGTGCATGGCCAGGGAGCGTATCTGGATCTCCAGCGGGTGGCCGCGCTCGTCCCGGACGGTGGTGTGGAGGCTTCGATAGCCGTTGGACTTGGGGTTCGCGATGTAGTCCTTGAACCGGAACGGCTCCGGTTCGAAGGCGCCGTGCACCGCGTGCAACGCCAGATAGCAGCGCTCTTCGTCGGGGACGATCACGCGCAGGGCGTAGACGTCGTGCACCTGTTCGAGCTCGAGCTGCTTCTCCTGCATCTTTCGCCAGATCCCGGCGAGGTGTTTGACCCGACGCTGGATGCCGAGGTGGGGCACCCCCGCGTCGGACAGCGCCCGCTCCAGCCTGCGGTGCTGCTCGGCGAACCAGCCGCGGCGGGAAGCGGTGCTGGCGGCGAGCCGGCGTTCGAGCTCCGAGTACGCGCCAGGCTCGATGATGCGGAGGGCACAGTCCTCGAGCCGGGCCTTGAGGTCCATGGCACCGGCCTGTTCGGCCTCGACGGCGGTCCGCTCCCAGGCGTCCCTGGCGAGCGACCTGGCGAGCGGGTCGGCGGGGTCGAGGGAGGAGAGCAGGCGGTGGGTGTCTTCGAGGTACTGGCGCACCAGCTCCTGTCGAGGGCTGGTGGGTGGGCGATGAGCGGCGGGATCGGCGGGAGTGCCGTGGTCGCCGACGAAGACCGCCGACAGGTCGGCGGTGGGCCGCGGTTGCCTCAGCGCCCGGCGTTCCGCCGCGACCAGTCGGCGGACCGTCTGCTGCAGCTCCACGGCGGTCCGCTCCAGGTGGGACGCCAGCCAGCGCACCTCCCATGCACCGCGGGGCACGTCGACCGGCCCGAGGTAGCCCATCTCCATGCGACGCAGGCTCCGGACCAGGAGTCCGAGGGGCCGGCTGATGAGGAAGAAGATCGCGACCTGGAGGGTGGCGACGATGATGACCGCGGTCAGGGCGATGTTGAACCACCACCACCGCCACCGCTCCCTCACGTCGGCACGGAACAGGGTGGCGTCCTGCCACACCTCGAGGCGTCCCGTTCCGCCAGGGAGGAGGGCCGAGCTCACCGTGACGCCGGCTCGCAGGGTGGTCTCCGGGACAGTGGTCATGCCCGGGACAGAGCTCGCCACGACCTGCTCGAGTCCGGTCAAGAGCGCAACCTGGTGGTCGGCGTAACCCCGCCAGAGGTACGCCTGTTGGAACGACCTGAGCCGCTCGCGGATCTCATCTGCCGTCGTGGCCGACTCGACCTCCACGGCCAGGGGAGCGAGAGACTCGGCGAGCAGCGCCTCCCGGTCCCGCCACTCGCGGGCCATCTCACGGCGCTGTTGCAGCGCGGTGACCCCGCCCAGGACGAGGACCACCGTGGTCGCCAAGAGGAGCCCGAGACGGAGGCCGAGGGGGAGCCCGCGGGCCGGCAGGGGATCCTTCGCCTGGGGTTGGGGCTCGAGGAGCGACGCCACGACGTGCTCGACGTGCCGATCTGGCGTTGCGGCGGTCAGCGGCAGCGCCCGCACGTCTTCAGGCCGCGCCAATCTCGATCCCGTTGGTTGCGACATGAACCTCCCTGCACTGCTTTTTGCGAGACGGGCGCCGACGGGCGACGTCTGTCGGAGGCGTTGAGACGCAATCCGCGTGCCAGTGGGTCGGGGTCCTGCCGAGCCCGACCCGGCATGCTTGCCGGCCGGCGCGCTACACTCCGCCGGATGGCGTGGAGGCGCTGGCTGCGGTGGTTGCCCCCCCTCCTGGGGTTGGCGCTCTTGGGGGTGGCGTTGCTCGTCCTCAACCGGGAGCTCCACCGGCTAGGTTGGCAGGAGCTGCAGGCGCAGATCGTCGCCGTGCCGGGCTGGGCCTTGGTGACGGCGGCATTCGCCACGGTCGCGAGCTACTTCTTCCTTTCCCAGTACGACGTGTTGTCGCTGCGCTACGTCGGCGCGCCGGTGCCGTACCACAAGGGCACCCTGGCGGGCTTCCTGTCGTACGCCTTCGCCCACGGCGTCGGGATGACCGTGTTCAGCGGAGCGCCGCTGCGCTTCCGCCTGTACACCGCGTGGGGGATGTCGGCCGTGGACATCGCCACGCTTTTGGCGTTCAACAGCCTCAACTTCTGGCTCGGGATGGTGACCGCCGCCGGGCTCTCCTTCACCCTTGCCGGCGGTGTGGTGCCGAGTGGGCTCCACCTCCCGGTCGGACCGCTGCGGCCGCTGGGTGCGCTGCTCCTGCTGGCCCCGGTCGGCTACCTCGCTGTGTGCGTTCTCCGGCGGAAGCCGCTGGCGGTGGGGCGGTGGCAGCTGCAGGTGCCACCGCCGCGTCTGGCAATGAGCCAGCTGGCGGTGGCCTGCATGGACTGGACCGCGGCCTCCGCAGTCCTGTACGCCCTGTTGCCCGCTGACGCCAGGGGGCACTTCGTGCACTTCGTCACCGTCTTCATCCTCGCCCAGGTCGCGGGACTGGTCAGCCAGGTGCCGGGGGGGCTGGGGGTCTTCGAGAGCGTGGTGGTCCTGCTGCTGCGCGGCTCGGCGGCGCAGGAGCAGGCGCTCGCTTCGCTGGTGGTTTACCGGGTCGTCTACTACCTCGTGCCGTTGGGGGCCGCCGCGCTGCTGCTACTGGCCTACGAGGTTCGCCAGCGCCGCGAGGACGTGGGCAGGGCGGTCCGGAGGGTCAGCGATTGGCTGCCCGTGGTGGCACCGTACCTCCTCGCGGTTCTGAGCTTCGCTGGTGGCGCGGTGCTCGTGGTCTGCGGCTCCCTGCCGTCGGCGCCCAGGTTGCTGGGCTGGCTCGGAGGCACGGCCTCGCTGGTCCTGCTCGAGGTGTTGCAGGTGGCCGGAAGCGTGGCGGGCCTCGGCCTCGTCGTGGTGTCGTGGGGGCTCAGGCGCAGGCTCGAGGGCGCGTGGGTCGCGGCGAGCGGGCTGCTGGCGGCGGGCATCGCGGCCGTTGGTCTGCGAGGCCTGCACCCCGGGGTCGCGGTCTTTCTCGCCCTGATGCTGGTCGCGCTCCTTCCGGCCCGCCGGTTCTTCTACCGTCGCACGCGCCTCCGGTCGGATCCGATGTCGGGGATGTGGACGGTGGCGGTCGGGATGGTCGTGGCCGCGTCGGTCTGGGTCGGCGTGTTCGTGCACCGCGACGTGGACTGGAGCGTCGAGCTGTGGTGGCAGGTCGCCCCTCTCGGGGACGCTTCGCGGGCGCTGCGCGCTGGGCTGGCGGTCGCCATCGGTCTGGCCACGATGGGGGTCGCACGATTGCTCGGCTCGGCCCTGCGGGAGGCCGCGCCCGGCCCCGAGACCGAGGCGCGGGTGCGCGGAGTGGTGGCGCGGTCCCCGGCGGCATCGGCCCGCCTGGCCCTGCTCGGCGACAAGCGGTTCCTGTTCGGGGACGGAGGGGACGCGTTCGTGATGTACGGCACCCAGGGCCGCAGCTGGGTGGCGATGGGGGACCCGGTGGGCCCGCCCGGGGAGCATCGCGAGCTCATCTGGCGATTCAACTCCCTGGTGGAACGGCGGGGCGGGTGGACCGTGTTTCACGAGATCGGGGAGACGAACCTGCCGGTCTACGTCGACCTCGGTCTCACCGTGCTCCCCATCGGTGAGGAGGCACGGGTCGACCTCGGACGGTTCGACCTCGACGGGGAAGCGGCCGAGGAGGTGGCAGCGGCTGTCCGCCGGCTCGAGCGGGACGGCTGCTCCCTCGACGTCCTGAGCGGGGCTTCGGTGCTCGAGGTGGCAGCCGACCTCGCGGCGGTTTCGGACGTCTGGCTCGACGGCAAGGGGGCGCGGGAGCGGGGTTTCACCTCCGGGTGGTTCGACCGGACCTCCCTCCACGAAACCCCGGTCGCCGTGCTGTGGAGGGGTGGGAGGGTCGTGGCCTTCGCCAACCTGTGGCTCGGCGCCCCTGCGGGGGAGCTCTCCGTCGACCTCGTGCGCCACCTCCCGGAGGCGCCGGCCGGCGTCCTGGACGGCCTCTTCGCGCTGCTCATGCAGTGGGGCAAGGAACGAGGGTGCTCGGTCTTCAGCCTCGGCGTTGCCCCCGTCTCCAGCCTCGGTTCTGGCCAGTTCGCGCCGCTCTGGGACCCGCTCGCCGGCCTGCTCTGTCGTTTCGGCAACCACTTCCTCGACGTCCAGGCGCTGCGGCGGTTCCAGGACAGGTTCCACCCCGAGCGGCAGCCGCGCTACCTGGTTTGCCCGGGTGGCGGGGCGCTGCCGGGCGTGCTCACCGACCTCGCGGCGCTCATCTCGGGGCGAACGGCAGGCAGGGCCCGCACCCATGACGGGCAGGGGGAACGCGCCCGGTCCATCCGGTGAGATGCCCGGGCTACGGCTGCACGGTGGACCAGGCGTCCGTCGTGCCGCTCTCGAAGTCGTCGGCGAACAGCGGGACGCAGGCCTCGAAGGTCGCCACCACCGGGTCGTGGTCCGAGGTCTTCCACACCACCGTGCCGTCGTCGGCGAACGGCCGGAACGGGAAGTCGGCGTTGTGGCGCAGCGCCTCGACCGCCACGAGGGTGCTGACGAACCCTGGAGAGGCCAGGATGTGGTCGAGGATCTGCGAGATGCCGCCGTAGATGTAGCTGAACCGGTTGTCCGGGGAAACCGCGCCCCACACGTTCCGAAGGCCCCCGTCGCCGGTCATCGCCGCCACCGGTGGCGCGTCCTCGAAGTCGTTGAGGTCGCCGGCGACCAGGACCCGGGTGGACCCGCCGGCCACCAAGGTGTCCACCAGGGCGGCGACAAACTGCCCCTGCTCTAGGCGCCGCTGGTCCGAGGCGGGGTCGCCGCCGACCTTGGACTTGAAGTGAACGGCGATCAGCGTCACCTGGATCGGGGCGGACCCCGGGCATGCCTCGGCGAGGGTGGCGGTGACCACCGTCGGGCGCCGCGAGAACAGGGGGTACTCCCCGGGCACACCGTCGCAGTAGGGGTCGTACTGACTCGACGACGAGCTGCCCACCGGCGAGCAGGCCTGGTACTCGTCGGTCCAGGTCACGCCGGTCACCCGGTCGGTGCGCCACAGCGCGGCCACGCCGTGGTCCCCCACGTCGGGGTGGGAGCTGGCGGCGTCGTACGGGCAGCCCTCCGCGGAGAGCGCGGTGAGCAGCGTGGGGAGCACGTCGTCCTCGCCGCCGGCCAGGGTGCTCTGGGTGTCCACTTCCTGCAGGGAGAGCAGGGTGGGGCAGCCGAGGGCGACGATGCTGTCCACGACCTTGGCCAGCTTGACCGCGTCGCCGGCGTCGAAGTTCTCGCAGTTCAAGGTGGCGACGGCGAAGCGGTCGTCCGCGGGTGGCTCCACGGTGGGCGGGGTGGGCGGCGTGGGCACGCTCGACACCACCGACCAGGCGTCGCCGGCCTGGGTGACGACGACGTAGTCGCCGTAGGTCGTGGTCAGCGGCCCGTCGAGGTTGGCCACCGTGCTGCCCACGATCAGGTTCGGCGGGTCGGCGCCGCCGATGTCGCCGAACAGCTCCCAGTGCCGCACCCCGACCACCTTGCCGTGCTGGGCGGAGTTGCGGAGCGCGCGGGTGACCCCCTCGTCGCTGTCCACCACGTAGATCGTGCCGAAGCTGGTGGGCCCGACCACGGTCCCGCTGCCGTCCACGCTCAGCCGCATCCCCTCCCGCTGCTCCAGGTACTCCACCTGGCCGTCGGGGTCGGTCGGGGGGTCGAGCAGCGCGGGGGTCACCGACCCGGTGCCGGTCTCGGTGAACGAGGTCGCGAAGACCGTCGTCATGCACCCGGAGAGGCACGCGGTGCCGTCGTACTCGCCGTACTCCTTGACGGTCCCGATCACGGTGACGGCGTCGCCGAGGGCCAGACCCCCGGGAAGGCCGCTCGCCACGACCATGAGTCCCTCCGAGGTCTCGTCGTTGCCGTCGCCGGTGGGATCCTGGAGGAAGAACGCGTCGAAGGTGCCGCCGCCGGGGACGTTGCCCTCGAAGAAGCCGACCACGATCCCGCTCGTCTCCACCGCCTCGTTGACCAGGGGCGAGGCGAAACCGCTGCCCTGGATCTCGGCGATGGTGTGAGGGGTCGGGGTGACGGTCTGCTGCTGGATGTCGGAGTCGCCCCGGGGCTCGATCTTGAAGTCGTCGAAGTTGTAGAACAGCATGCCCCGCACGTAGTCGAGTTGGTCGCCCAGGGTTGCGGCATACGTGTAGTCCGCCAGGTCGTCGACCATCACCGCGCCGCTGCCGTCGTCCACCAGCCACTCGCCGTAGAAGTTCGGCGGGCTGGTCACTTCGACGTCCTGCACCTCCACCAGCACCCCCTCGTACGACTCGGCGGTGGGCGAGCCCGTGGCCACCTCGGCGGTGGTGACTACCGAGGGTGCGTGCGACGTTCCGCCGCTGCCGACGACCGTCACCGCGCTCGCGGCGCAGACGATCTCGGTGAGGTTGTAGTACTCCTGCACGGTGCCGGTCACCTGCACGGTGTCGCCGAGCGCCACCGGTAGCGTCGCGGGACTGGGGTTGAGGTAGACGTACACCCCGTGCCACGCGCCGGGGGCTTCGGCGATGGCAAAGCTGCGCGGCGGGTAGAGGGCGTAGACGATCCCCTCGACACCCACGACCTGGCCCATGAGCGGGGAGTTGCCGCTCGGGTCGGTGGTGTACTGGACGTCGTGGATGGTGGTGGCGAAGGCGGGCGCGACAACGGCGGCGGCAACCGCCAGGGTCACGAGTGCGAGACTCTTCATGGCTCCCTCCCCGATCACGGCGTCAGTCTACACCGGTGGTGTGAAGCCGGGGTCCAGGCGGCGCTCAGCGAATCGTCCGCGCTCGGGCCGCGAACTCCTGCCACTCCCGCCACAGCTTCGGCTCCACCAGCATGCGTCCGTCGGGGCGTCGCGGGTGCACCCCCGCGCCGGTGATCACCCGGAGCTCGGCCGGTGCGGACACCACCTCGCCGGCCGCGTTGGACAGCACGCAGTCGTACGTGCCGGCCGCCGCCGCGTCGGGTGTCAGGACCCGGAGCATGGGCAGGCGGGCCCCCTGGTACCGGCCGTTGTCGGCGAGGGGGATCGAGTTCCGCCGCCAGTGGTAGGTCAGGGGGGTGGTGCTGGATCCGATGACGCTCAGGCTCGCGTTGGTTCCCTCCCAGACCGTCGCCGGGGCGGGCTGGATGATGACCGTCGCGGGCTGCTCGTCGGAGACCGTCACGACTCGCCGGGCAGCCTCCCCGAACCACCACCGGCCGGTCCGTTCGAGGCGTAGCCTCACCACGACCGGGTGGGACCCGGAGGCCGGCACGGCCGGTGGGACCAGGGCGACCTCGAACGGGACGGTCCCGCCCGGCGCGACGGGGCATGGGAGGTCACGGTGGCGCAGGGAAGCCCCCAACGGCTCGCTCGTGACCCACAGCCGGACGTTGCCGGGCTCCCACGCGGTGGTCCCGGTGTTGCGGAACGTGACACGCCCGGCGACCTCGGCGCCGGGGGCGGCGAAGCGGGGCAGCCACGCCTCCACGACCTCGGCGTCGTCCACCTCGGCGGTGTCGACGAAGTCGCGGTAGGCGTCGAACGCCTGCTTGCGACGGAGCTCGGGCGGGGCGGTCAGCAGCCCGAAGGTCTCCTGGGGGACGTTGGGGTCATCGTGGATGTGGTAGAAAAAAACGCGGCTCATCCACCAGGAGGTCCGTCCCGGGAGGAACCAGTCGGCCAGCAGGCCACGGTAGAAGCTCGCCTGGGACGCCTCGCCGCGGGAGCTCGAGGCCCCGGTCTCGGTCAGCCAGAACGGCAGCTGAACGTACCAGCCCGCGTCGTCGAGCACCTCCCGCACCGACGGCTCGTCCCACGGCCACTGGGCGGGCCTGGTGAGGTCCCGGGTGACGGTCCTGTGGTCGTTGTCGTCCGGGTACAGGTGGTGGGTGACGACGTCGAGCTCGGTCCGGGTGTCCCTCACCACGCGCTCGAGCCAGGAGTCCCAGTCCGCGCTGCTCAGGTGGGCGAGGTCGGGCCCGCAGATCAGGGCGTCGGGGTCGGCAGCCCGGACCGCGTCGGCGGCGGCGAGCAGGATGTCGTCCACGTACTGGTCCCAGCTGCCGTCCCAGAAGCGGTCGTTGTTGGGCTCGTTCCAGAAGCCCCAGGCGTGGACCCGGCCGCGGTAGCGCGCCGCCGCCCGATAGCAGAGGTCGCGCCAGTCGGCCGGGTCGCGAGGGACGCCGGAGAAGGGCGCGCCGTCGGTCGCCCACTCCGGCGTGCTCTGCAGGGTGGCGTAGATCCGCAGCCCGCGAGACTCCAGGTCCTCCACCAGCGCGTCGTACAGGCGCCAGTCGAAGCGGTCCTGCTCCGGCTCGACGAACGGCCAGACGAAGTCGACCCGGACCCACCGGATCCCGGCAACGGCGATCTCGCCCACGACCCTCGGCGTCGGGGTGTGCCCGTTGACCCCGAACGGCTCCGCGGAGGGGGGGCTCGGTATGGCCAGCGCAACCGCGACTGCCGTTGCCACAACCGGCGCGAGAACGCAGGTCCCCGAATTCACCCGACCATGCTACCTCGGGCAAGCCACGTCACCCAGAACGCAAAGACCCAAGGAAGCGCCAAGACGCGAGGGAGAATAGACCTATCCTCTTGCGTCTTCGCGTCTTCTTGGCGTCTTTGCGTTCTCCTCAAGCGGGCGGTCGGCCTCGCCCGATCACTCTACCCCGGGCACCGCGAGCTTGGTCCCCAGGTTGTCGCGGATCCACTTGCCGTCGAGCCACTCCAGGGGGTCCACCGACATGCCCTGGAGGAAGACCTCCAGGTGGAGGTGGTCGCCGCCCGCGAGCCCTGTGGCACCGCTCGTCCCGACCACGTCGCCGCCCGTGACCCGCTGGCCCGGCTCGACCGCGACCGACGACAGGTGGCCGCAGAGGCTCAACAGGCCGTAGCCGTGGTCGAGGATCACCGCGTTGCCGTACAGGCTCATCCAGCCGGCGAAGACCACCGTGCCGCTGTTCGGCGCCGGCACCGGCGCCCGGGCGGTGGAGGCGAGGTCGAGGCCGAGGTGGGTCTGGCGGTCGACCTCGCGGCCCTCGTAGCGGTACGAACGAGTCTGGGCGAAGTTGGCCTCGAGCTTGGTGTTCGGCATCTGCAGGAACGGCCCCGACCAGAGGAACGCCGGCTGGCTCGAGCGGGCGTGATCGGCGACCCGCTCCAGCTCCGCGCGGCGCAGCTCCCCGTTGATGCGCAGGTACTGGTCGAGGAGGGAGCCCGAGGCGTCGAAGCCCGGGGTCTGGCTGGCGATCGCCGGCACCACTTTCTCGAGGAACGGGTCGCTGACGTTGATGGTGTCGGTGCGCGGTGGCAGCGGTTTGAACAGGTCGACGAAGGGCTGCTCCGCCCGGTTGCCGGCGTCGTCCTCGGCGAACAGGCGCACCTGGGAGACCTCGCTCAGGTTCCAGGGCAGCGGGTAGAGGGCGAAGCGGTCCTGCGGGCCGCCACCGGGAAGAGGGAAGGACACCGCCTCGAAGGTCCCGGCGCGGACCCCGGACCGGGCCACGGTCTCGCCGACCCGGAACACCACCGCGCCGCTGCCGCCCTGGCGGACGTAGTGCTGGCTGGAGACGAGCTGGAGTCGGGGCGGCCGCAGGCGTACCGACAGCTTGCGCTCGACGACCACCGGCGGTGCCTGGCGGAGCGGCCCCGCCATCCGGTCGGTCACCGCCCGCACCACCACCTCCCCCTCCTCCAGCCACTCCTGGTGGTCCGCACCCAGGGCCACCGACAGCGTGGCCTCCGGGGTGCGGTTGCCGCCGAGGAGGGCGAAGGCGCCACGCCGGGGAAAAGTCTGCTCGGCGAGG
>Ga0068714_10005093_pt1 | contig 14160 bp, 14 predicted proteins | sample MTBNYHSulfiMetaG_FD_62988 | JGI IMG/M metagenome (GOLD analysis project Ga0068714, IMG submission 62988) | Enrichment culture microbial communities from rom New York Harbor, USA that are MTBE-degrading - MTBE-NYH (New York Harbor Sulfidogenic)... | ecosystem: Environmental > Aquatic > Marine >... | reverse complement strand
TATCTTTTCAGTAACGTATATTGGGGCACATGCCCTTATCGCTGTAGCGAGTGCATCGGATGGCCTGCAATCAATCTCAAGAAATTCACCCTCTTTTTCCAGGAATACCTTAGCGCTAAATGTTTCTCGAACGTACTTATCTATCACAACATATTTGAGCACTGCCCCTAGTTTGTTGATCATAAGACAAATAAAATCGTAAACAAGCGGCCCTGAATCGCCGGGCCTCGCATTAATAAGTCCTGTTGCTATGGCGTCTGCTTCATATTCACCGACCCACATGGGAAGATATCTTTTACCTGCCTTATCTTTAAGGATGAGCGCTCTTTTATTATTCATCAGGGCTACCCGGATAGAATCGATGGCCATTTCCACGTGTTCCATGATTACCTCCCTTTAGCTAACTTAATCTCGTTTGGGAAATTTCTAATGGTCCATTAGCTCCAGGCACTCATTGTATTCTTCCGATATTTCACGATAGCATTCCTGATCGTTTTCCTTATACTTAAGGGGATATCCGGTAATAGAGGGGCTATCGTCCATTAATCTCATTACTTTCCCAAAGCACTCAGCTGCCTCAGCGTATGATCCCATTTCTTTAAGAGCATAGGCCTTCTTAGTCCAGGCCTCTTCATTTCTATCGTCTATGGTGAGTGCCCGATTAAAACATTCCAATGCTCCCACTTTGTTGTTATGGTGAACATCTAGTAAATCACCCTTAAGTATCCAGATGTATAAATTTGATGAGTCATGTTTAAGATAGCTACTAACGCATTCTATCGCTTCTTCACTTCTCCCCAGTATATCCAGGATATAAGCCTTATTTTCTACAGCCTCATGATTGAAATGGTCTATTTCTAGTATTTTATTGAAGTAGTATAATGCATCTTCATGGAGGTCATTACTGATCATTTCATTAGCCACACTGTTCCAGATAGAAATGCTATTATCCTGCATGTGTTAATCTCGATCTCTCATAGTTTATTCGACCTTTCCACTTATGGACTATCCTCGTAAGGGGAAGTAGTTAAGGATGGATGCCCCCATACAATTATAAGTCCCATGTCAACCGATTTTTGCTTACGCCTATTCGCCCGTATTCGGGAACTCGTTCTCAGGCGCGAACGGGGTAAAATTTCATCGGTTATTTTTCTTATCGTGATCCAGTTATACATCCTAAATTGTGGCTTTATTATTTCTTATTCAATGACTGTTTCAGCCTGTTTATGATGTCACCGAAGCTACCGAGATGTTCTCCGGCTATAGCCCTTTTCTTTAGCTGACCCAGAACTGCACTTATGTTCTCTAAGGTCACCCATATCCCACTATGATTGATCTCATCCTGAGGAGCTATCACCAACCTATCTGTTATAGAAGCATACCACTTGGTTTCCCCAAGCCCGCGCATTAGTCCGTCTACACCTGCCGTTCCCGCGTTAAGGACAGAATCCACGTCCTTACCAATAAACCCTCCCCAAATAGCACTGAAAATCCCTATCGCAATGCTTGCCTGCACGATCTGGTTATTGCCAGTGGACAAGGCAAGGCCTCTATTTCTTGCTATTGATTTCCTTTGCTGTTCAAGACTTGTCGATATGATATCAATCTTTAAGGCCTCCATCAGCCTGCATAACAGGTCAATATCGCCAGCAGTATTCAGTGCCTTGGTCTTGTTGCAGCATAGTTCCTTGCTTAACTGGTTTAGAGTGTTTTCCCACTCGTTGTTCACACTGTACTACCTCCCAGCCTCGCTTGAGCTTCGGAGATGAATTTTCGAAACTCCTTCTGGCTTAGTTCCCCCCGTTTGATCATGCTATTCATCATCCCCACCGCTTTGCCGGTAGCCAGTACGTCGAAAAGCAGGATTTCGAACTGCTTCCTCAGTACCTCTATCTCTTGGTTCAGTTGCAGGGATGCTTCCTCACCGGATTTCTCAATCCTTTGCATAGCGGTAGCCACACTTTTCTCGATTTCACCGAGTAGCCGCGCTTTGCTGTTTTCCAGCTGTTCTATCGAGCCGGCTAGGGCGGACCTCTGCTTGTTAAGCTCCTTGATATTCTGCAGTACCCGTTCCTGCTTCTTTTCAAGGCCTAGAATATCTTTGTATGAAGCAAGTGCCGAGAAGAATTCTTCGTTAACCCGGCTATGGCTCTCATTGCTGCTGCGACTGATCCTCTTAAGGAAAGCTCTGAGCCTGAGTAAATCTTCCTGAGCAAAACCGGTCTCTTTCAAGTCACGTAATATCTCTTCCCTGCCACTGACCTCCGAGGAAATCTTCCGTTTATATCTCTGCAGCCGATCGATTTCTTTGTTCATATCGGCCTTTTCCTTGGCGGCTTCGAATAGATCCGATCTCACATCCCCTAGTTCACGGCTCTGTCCTTCAACCTCATTCGCAAGGATTTTCCTCTGCTTTTTAAGCTCCTCCGACTCTTTATGAAGAAGTTCCGTTCTATCAGATAGCGCTATCTTATTCCGTGTCAGCAAGTCGACTTCTTCCCTGAGCCGTTCTACTACCCCCTGCCGCTTTTGATAATCGTCAAGCAGTTCTTCTAGCGTCTTACCGTGGCTTTTCTCAAGGCCGATGAGTCTTTTTACGGCCTCAACAAAATCATTCGTTTGGAAACCGGCACTATGTATTTCAATGGCTAGATTTGACCAGGAGTCAAGGTCTTCCGGCATTACTCCTGTTTCCGTAAGTCTTTTATGGAATATGAGGCCGTGCATGGCCTGTGCCGGTTTGAATCCCTTCGATTTCAATTCCATAGCTAATTGGCGTAGATCATGGACCTGCTCTAAAGGGATACCTTCTATATTCAGTTCGCCTTTTTCAAGCTCTTTCACGATATTGACAATGCTGCCATGGGATACACCGGTATCTTCCTCGATTTCCCGGTAACTCTTGCCAAGCAGATACTCGCTGGCTACTTCCATTCTCTTTGCTCTTGTTATTCTTTCACTCATGGTTATACTCTTCCCCTTACACGTACGATGTTTCCGCAAAGAATATGAGAGTCATTATTCTTGCTGACCTTTTGACATTTCTCTGACCAATTTGACCGCTATTTTGACCGTAAGAATACAACATCTAATCTCCCATTTGACCGGCTAATGCTACCTGCTACCGTAGAGGGCAAACTGCGGGTTTGCCCAAGCTGTTTCGCCCGCTGTTCTCCCTGCATCTGTCAACCGGTAATACACTCGTGGCTGACCGGCCGGGTAATTGTCCTGAAATGATGACCGCTCTACCCGACCCGATCGCTCTACCCATCCGAGCCTTTGCAGCATCGCGAAATAGGTGACAAAGGAGTGGTATCTACAGCCATTTGCCTTGTAAGGCATACGGGCAAGGTATTTATCGATCAGAATTTCGATGTTATCCGGACTTATGGAACGTTTCTCGCGCTTCGCCTGTTTTTCTTCCCTGCGAGTGGCTCTGTCGATGGCTGTGGCTCGGATAATGGCCATCTTATACGCCTGGAATATATCAGCCTGGGGTGCGCCAACCGAAGGGTCGATAAAAGGCGCGCCATAGGGTCCATTACCCAGAAGAAAATCCCGGATAAAAGAGCCACATCCGAATGGCCTCAGAAACCCCCCCTTTTTCGGTTTAAGAAGCTCAACCATTACTGTCTCCTTCCCAAAGTCGCTCATACCAATCACGATGCTCCTCGCCTGATACCTTTCGGTATCGTGCTGTGGTGTTAAAACTGGCATGCCCCAAATGCTCCTGTAGCAACCTCAACCCATCACCCGAGTCATCCCGCTTCACCGCATGGACAGCGAATGCATCCCGAAGACGGTGGGGACTTACCCCATGTGCCCTGCCGGTTTCAGGATTTATCAGTGCGGGCAATCCCGCCTTCCAGGCACAATCCCGCACCACCTGCCAGCAGCGATGACGGTTGATGCCGAAGACGAGCTTCTTACCGTTCTTGGTAACGGGCCCGCCGCGATGGATATATTCCCGGAGGAGGTCAAGGGTAACACGATCAATTGGTAATATCCTGCGGCGGCGATGTTCATGCTGTTGGGCAAGGGCTTCTGTAACTTTTAATCCGCATTTTGGGCAAAAAGAATGGCTTTTCCCCAGCCTTGCGTTGCAGTAAGGGCAGGTGATTTTAAGTCGCGTTTTTAGATGGAGGATTGTTACCGTACTCTCGTTGAAATCTATATCGCCTACTGTTATTGCCAAGGCCTCTGAGATTCGACAGCCTAGATGAAACAATATTCTTACAAGAAGCCTGTCCCGAAGATTGGTGGCAACCTCTTCAAGCTTTATTACCTCTTCAGTCTCCAAGTACGTTTTCATCATTCTCCCCTTTGATCCTTTCCGCCCTATCGTCTGGCCTTTCCTCCGCTGCCTTCTGCAATCTGGCAAGGTGTGCCCGGGCGATAATCCGCGCCAGAGTCTGAAGTCCTAAGCTTTCCGATAAATTGCCAACCCTTTCCTCGTTTTTCACACCATATTTTACAACTAATTATAATTGTTAATATTCATGGTTTAGCGCTTGACAATAGTTAATTTCATATGTTAGTTTATGATATAGGCAGTGATATAACATAGGTAATTGTCAAGGGGGTAATATCGAAAATGCCAAAAAAGATACCGGTCTCGGAAAAACGCGAGTGGCTGAGGCGCTATGAGGATGGGGAAGCAGAAGCAACTATTGCTAAAGATGAGCACCGTGACCTTAATGTTATTAAGCGGGGGATAGAGGAAGCTAAAAACGAGCGCAGGTTATCCCTGGCTCAATCGGAGATGTTAAAAGATGCCCTAAGAAAACATCAGGACAAACTCCAGGCAGTAATGACTAGTCTATTGGGTGCCCTGGTTATACCTTCCGCCGGTCTTGAATTATCAAGAAACGGGGTGAATGCCGCGAACCCGATAAAATTATCGGGAGCGCAAATAGACTACGACGCACATGCGGGCCTGCTCCTTACCCTGGATGTTGAAAGGGGTATTCACTGGGAGCTACTCCGGGAGCACCTAAAACGCGATCGTTTGTGGAAAAGGCTCGAGGAGTGGAAGGATGCGACTACGCAGCATACGAGGGCCAGAATGGGCTTAAAGCTTCATGCCGAAACGCTGTTAACGGCGTGTACCGGCCTCAGGGTACTTGATACTATCGATAATGCTCCCGGCAATGATTATCTCCACTACACTGCAGTGGACTTACTCTACCGGATCGCCTTAGATGAGGCGATCCAGACACCAAACAGGGAAGGCTTCAGAGAAGAAATGGTCGTGATAGAGAAGCCGCGCATTAAATATGCTAAGGGTGATATACCGTTGGTTCACTTTTCTGAATTAAAGGAAGGATATCGGGCTGGTATTATCAAGGCTTTCGAAAGGACTATGTCTTCTCCCCGGGCAGGCGAAGTGAAATCGACATACGAACTTCTCAAGGAAGCAACTGATAAGGCTAGAAGGATAGCGGAGGAGATAAACCTTCTCGGCCTTATTCCAGGGCAGTGCCGGGTCTGCCGTCGCTTGGGGATGTAAAGATAATCAAGGAAGGAGGAGGGAAATAAGTATTATGAAAGTAGCGCTATATGCCCGGGTATCTTCGGATGTCCAGGATACGGATTTATCACTATCGGCCCAGTTAAGGGCCTTAAGGGAGTATGCCCAGAGAAAAGGCTATGAGATAGTGAGGGAATTTATCGATGAGGCCGAAAGCGGTAGGAGCGGTAACAGGCCCGCCTTTAAGGAGATGATAGCCCTCGGGAAAATAAAGGAGCCCCCTTTTAAGGCAATCCTTGTCTGGAAGCTAAATAGATTTACCCGTAGCAGGGTAGATTCCATAACCTATAAAGCACTACTTAGGAGTAAGGGTATCGAGGTAGTATCGATTAACGAGCCCTTCGATGATAGCCCCACCGGGCGCCTTATGGAAGGGGTTATCGAGTCCATCGATGAGTTTTATAGCGCTAATTTAGGCCAGGATATAAAGCGGGGACTAAGGGAAAACGCAAGGAGGGGCTTTTTTAACGGTAGCAAGCCTCCCTACGGTTTTCACAAGGTGCCATTCCGCGATGGCGGTAAGATGCGTAGCAGGCTTGAGCCGGACCCCGAGGGATCGGTATCGGTAAAGGTAGTTAGGAGGATATTCGATCTAGCGCTAAATGATAAAGGGTGTAAGGATATCGCCAGAGTCTTAAATAGAGAGGGTATCCGTACCAGCACCGGTAGCCTTTGGAGTAAGACCACAGTCCATAAGGTGCTAACCAATGAGGCCTATGCCGGGACGTTAGTATGGGGTGGAAGGCTGGGACACCCGGCGATTAGGAGCGGTGAGCCCCCGGTTAGGGTAGAAGGTGCCTGGGAACCAATTATCGATAAGGATACCTTTAACACGGTGAAGGAGAAGATGGCCGCACGGAAGCCGGAGGTAGTACATCCGCGCGTAGTCCCAAGCTTCTATCTCCTAAGCGGCCTCTTCTACTGCTCCTGCGGGATGGCCATGATCGGTAGGAGTGCCAAGTCCCACCGGTATTACTATTACATGTGTAACCGGAGCTTTAAGCAGGGTCATGAAGGCTGTAGGGCAAGGATACTTCCCAAGGATAAGCTTGAAGGCCTCGTTATTAAACAAATTAAGGAGAGGATACTTACGGAAGAGTGCCTGGAAGGGCTAGTAAGGCTTGTAAACGAGGAGCTTGATTCAAGCCATAATATATATAAAGAAAGGCTTGATACGGTTGATGCTGAGCTAAGTGAAGTAAGGATGAGGCTATCGCGGCTCTATGATGCCCTGGAGACGGGGAAGGTAACCCTGGATGATCTTTCCCCTCGTATACGTGAGCTTAGGGTAAGGCAGGATGAGCTAAATAAGGCTAGGGTACAGTTAGAGGCTGAGACAGTGCTCAAAGAGTCAGAGCCCATAGACATTGGCAAGGTAAAGGAATATGTAGAGGATCTTAAATGCCTGCTCGAAGAGGGTGATTTGATTCAGAGCAAGGCTTTCCTTCGCTCTTTTATTCAAAGGATTGATGTAGACGGTGACCAGGTTAGAATAGACTACAGACTACCACTGCCAGCTAGAGGCGGTGATAGGGAGGTAACCGAAGTTCTGCCTATTGGTACCCTTGGTGGAGCTGAGGGGATTCGAACCCCTGACCTCCTCCGTGCAAAGGAGGCGCTCTCCCAACTGAGCTACAGCCCCACTTATACCGTAATTATATATATAACTGGGTTTATATCGCAATTCGCTTCTTGAATCGTATTCGAAGGCAGAAAGCTCTCGCTTCGGTTTTTTGAATATAGTCTAAAATTGCTTACTTTTATATTATATTGGCCAGGAGGTTTCTCTCAACGAAATGCCAAAGATATTTCGACCTATAGTAATTTTGGCGTGAATTATCTTTATTCTATATCCGGTTTGAAATACCCTGTGAGCTCGGTTATCTAAGCGCTGCTATAGCTTCTTCTGCGGCATTTACCATGTGATAGGCTATTGGTGAGGCTGTCAGAGCTGGATGCGTGCCCATCTGGAAAAGTGATATATCATATGCGGTTATAGAGCTCTGGATACCGGCAGCTATTACGTTCATCAGCTCGCCGATACTCGCACCTCCTGAAGCACTTCCTCCGAGTAACAGCCCCTTTTCTTTGCAGAATATCAACTTCAGCTTTGTATTAACTGTCCCTGGCATACTTCCGGGGTGTTTGTCAGGCCCTACCGCTTCTCCTATCACTACGTTGAATCCCTCTTTTTTTGCCGTGGGTTCGGCAAGGCCAGCACAACCAAGCGCTCTTTCGCCGACCTTTGTGCAAAAAACTCCGATTGCTCCAGGGTTGGAGTAACATGTACCGTATAAATTGGCCCCGGCTATTCTCGCTTCAGCGGTAGCAATGGATGCCAGCATCAGACGGCTTAACCTGCCGCTAAAAAATGAAAATTTTTCTGCACAATCACCGCACGCAAAAATGCTCTCATCGTTTATGGTACGCATATGGCGGTCGACGGAGATTGCCTTGGTGAATCCTATTTTTAGTCCGGCTTTTTCTGCAAGCTCAACATTCGGTACAGCCCCGACCCCCACTATTACTAAATCGGCCTTTATTTCCTCGCCACTCGATAACCTCACACCGCTTACCTTCCCGTTACCTACTATAGCATCCACTTTCTTATTGGTTAATATTTGGATATTTCTTTCTCTTAGTTCGCTTTCTGCTTCTTCGCAAAATTCTTTGTCCAGCGCTAATTGAAGACATGTGGGCAGCAATTCTATAATGCTTACTTTACAATCCTCGCAGTCACGGTTTTTCCTGCATTCGTCGGCAAATTCGACGCCAATGAACCCACCGCCGATTATTACGATATCCTTAACCTGCTCCATGGCTTTGATCATATTGTTCAGATAACCAACATCTTTTTTAACTACGAATACATTTTCTTTATCCATGCCGGGTATTGGCAACTGAAACGGCAAGGAACCAGTGGCTAGAATGAGTCTATCATAGCCAATTTCCTCACCACTTTCCAGGCATATCGACTTCTGGTTACGTTCGATGCTTACCACCTCGTCTTTTACGAGTTCTATACCATGCTTATCAAGTAAGGCATCAGGTATCAGGTTTTTATCAGGACTTTTTATAGTGCCTACTATGTAGGGTATGCCGCATGGTACCAGCACTTTCTCTTCCTTGCGAACGAGTACCACGCTTTTATCTGGATAACGCCTGCGGCAACTTATTCCCGCGGTTGGTCCAGCAGCACTCCCCCCGATGACTACAACATCAGCCTTTTTCATTATTACCCCCTTTTGGTATCGGTTTCATTATGCTGGCTCAACCTTTATGCCACGGGAAGTTACCCAGGCAATGCCAGCTTCAATGTCTTCTTCCTTTCCCTCGATATCTAGTATAACCCAGCCCTTATCACCTGTAATATTTGCCTGTCTTATGTTGGTTGTCAAATTGAAATCTCGGCTGAAGGTATATATTACCGGTTCTGATATTACTTCCTTAGGGTAGTCCAACCTCACCTGCCTTTTGACCATTTTACTGTGTACCTTTCATTTCCGATTGAATAGATATTTTCCACCAATGATTTCTATATTCTTTGAATACATTCAATCCAGCCGGTAAAGATGCCATTAATTGTAAAGGTCGGTTTTCTACTTATATAGAGCAGATGCAAGAATGGCGGAATAACGATATCTTTACTCGCTCTCCTTTTTAAGGTATTTGGCTACTACATTAAGTAAATCCTTTGCGCGGATCGGTTTGTTGATATACTCGTCAAACTGATAGTCGAAAGGTTGCCCCAGTGATTCGGAAAAGCTGGTTATGGCGATAATCGGTATTTTTGATAATGCCTCATCCTTTTTAAATTGCTCTGCAGCACTGAATCCGTCGCGCACCGGCATCATTATATCCAGAAGAATAAGGTCCGGTCTTTCCTTTTTTGCTTTCTCCAGGCCCTCTTCCCCGTTATAAGCCACTACTACATCATAAAGCTTACTTCTAAGTGTGTTACTCATAACCTGTACCAATTCTGCATCGTCATCAACTACCAGGATCTTTGGCGCCTTGCTCATAATAGTATTACTCCTTTCATTTTTTAATAGCTTGTTTGGTACCTTGCTTACACTTCCCAATTCTTTTTTTACCCTTTTTAGGCAGTGTAAAGCTAAATTTGCTTCCCTTACCTGTTTCCGGACACGGGCTTTCCGCCCATATTTTACCATTGTGAGCCTCGATTATGCGCTTGCAAATGGACAGGCCCAGCCCTGTTCCGCGCTCTGCAGTGTCTTTACCACGGAAGAAATCATCGAATACGTGCTTTAAATCCTTGGGAGAAATACCTGTTCCGCTATCCATTACCTCTACCTTGACTTCGTTTTGTTTTTCGCTTACTTTAACTAATACGTTACCGGAATCAGAGTACTTTATAGCATTGCTTACCAGGTTTTCTACCACCTGTTGTATTCTAGGCCCGGAACCGAATATCTGTGTGACTTTTTTAGGAGCCTCTATACTAATGTTCATACCTTTATCTTTGGCCAGGCTCTCCAATTCTTCTTTCGAGTCCTGGATTATTTCCAAGAGTGACATAGGTTTCATCTCTGAAACGAGCTGCCCGCTCTCGATGCGCGGTATGTCGAGGAGGTCTTTTATCAGCCTCATGAGCCTGTCGATGCGATTACTGCATTTTTGAAGTATATCCTGTTGCTCCCCGGTAATGTCGCCGGTAAAACCATCCAGAATCTGCCACAGGAATGTCTGGGTAGCTACAAGGGGAGACTGGAGGTCATGTGCTACAACACCTAAAAAACGAACGAAGCGAACCTTTTCTTCCTCCAGGCGGGCGACTTCACAGGATATCTTTTCGAGTTGCTCAGCTTTTTGCTGCAGCAACTCCGATTTTAACTGGGTAACTTTAACAAGGTCAACTTCAAATTGCTTGTGTATCGAGATGTTTCTCAGGGTGATCAATGCACAGAACTCGCCCCTAGCACTCATGAAGGGGGAAGCAACTACATCGTAGGTGCGACCGCCGGGAAGGGTATATTCCCATCTTTCCGTATTACCATGAAGTACGCTTGACAGTCTGCATATAGCATGGCATGGCTCATCACGGTTGAAGATGTGCTTATAACACTTAGCACCAATACCACTACCAAAATCGCGCACCATGCTGGGGTTCATGAAAATTATCTGATTTTTGGTATCGATAATGGCAACTCCCTCTTCCATGGATTCGAGTATACCCATGAACTGGTCGCGCTCGCTTTTCAGAAATTTTTCCAGGTAACGTGTCCACTCTGCCTCATTACCGCCAGTGAAAGGACCGATGGTTATACCGTGATCCTCTCCACCGCTTGTTTCTGAGTTCTGATGTTTTGTTGTAGTAGCCATAGTATCCTGCTTAGCCATGAATTTATTATGCCATCCTACGCCGCCATTGTCTAGATGGATCTTGAGCGTCAATTAAAAAATATTACAAACAAGTCAATTTTGGTTGGCAGGTTTATTCGCTCCTAATGGTACGTAGTATGCTACCATCCTGTTTTCTGATATTCAGTTCCACAGGCATGCGCTTGTTAAGTGAATGGGTGGCGCAGGCCAGGCACGGGTCGTAAGCGCGGAAGGCCATTTCTACCATGTTGAGAAAACCCTCTTCTACCTCCGTACCCTTAACGAATTTCTTGGCCGCTTTTTTAACTGACATACAGATAGGTGCAGCATTGTGCTGAGTGGCAACGATAAGGTTTACCTTTGTTAGCAGGCCGTTATCGTCCGTTTCATAGTGATGAATCAAGGTACCTCTGGCGGCCTCGACACAACCAATGCCAACCTTCTTTAACTTGAGGTTCATGTTGCGGATCTCATTACCGGTGAGCATCGGATTCTCGGCTATTTGCTTCATGGTCTCGGCAGCTTGGAGGGCCTCTATCAATCTGGCCCAGTGAAAAGCAAGCGTATGATGACTTGGTTTTTCACCCAGTATATTATACATCTGTTCGTATTCTTTTTGAGCGAGGGGAGTGGCCATATCTTTTGCTACGTTTAAACGAGCAAGCGGTCCGACACGGTAAAGTGAGGTGTTATCACCCTCAACGAGGCCTCCCCAACCCACTTTACGCAGGTGGGTTAACCTGACGTATGTCCATGGTTCTACCCATTCGCCGATGTGTTCAATGTAATCGCTTGGGTGAAAATGTGCATACTCCTTGCCAGCAGGATCAACGATCCTTATTGTACCATCGTAAAAGCTTACATTACCTGAATCATCGACCAGGCCCATATAGTAGGTCTGTAGTCTATAGGCATCATTCATAACAAGATCAACGTATTCTTTGTTTTTGAGAACGACATCTTTGAAAATATCCAGCGCAAACTGTGTCATGGCGACTGCATCATTGGCCGTCTGTTTTATCCATACCCGCTCTTCTTCCTTGACGCCACGGGGAACCCCGCCGGGTAGTCCTCCCTCTGGATGCGCTGGTTTGCTGCCTATGAGGGTCATTATTTCACGGCATCTCTTTCTGATGTCTATGACTTTTTTACCTACGTCGATGCCAGCTTTTTGGATTACGCCAACGATGTTGCGTAAAGCTGGGTTGGCTATGGGGCCTACTACGAAGTCTGGTGCAGATAAGAAGAAGAAATGGATAAAATGGTCTTCGAGCATGAAAGCATTGTACTGTAGTTGCCGTACCAGCTTGGCTGTTTCAGTGGGCGAAACACTGTAGAGGTCATCAAGGGCTTTTGTAGCGGCCATGTTATGAGGTGTAGGGCAAACACCGCAAATATTGGGTGTAATACGCGGCATCTCCTCGGCTGGGCGCCCCAGGCAAAACCTTTCAAAGCCCCGTAGCTCGACCACCTGCCAGAAGGCGTCTTCAACATTGCCCTTATCGTCAACAAAAATGTCGATTTTACCGTGTCCCTCTAGTCGGGTTATGGGATTGATCGTTATTTTTTTAGTCATGCTATTCTACCTCGCCTCATTAGAGTTTTTTCCGTTCCATGATCGAGATTGGTAGCGAAAAGCGGTAAAGATAACCCATGGCGTCTCGTACCTGTGTAGATATATTTTGCAAATCTGCTTCATCATCGACATCTATCATGGATGCTAAGCCAGAAAGGTACTTGGCACCCGAGTCTTCTACCATTTCGATGGGCCCGAAGCAGCCACGGCAGGGTATATTGATGTTAATACAGGTCTCGCCGCATCCCGATCGTGTAGCTGGTCCCATACAAAGAATTCCCTGTGACAGGAAACATTTGGTCGGGTCAGCTTCTACTTCGTGAATCCTTTTAATCTCAGTCAAAGCAATCTTGTCGGGCTTACTGGCATTTAGCGGACAGGTATCGCAAAGAGCTTTGTGTGACGCCAGGCTCGAACCCTTTGCCGGTAGTGTATTTTCCAAAAAAGCGGTAAAGGCCTTTAAAACAAGGTATGGTGGTGGCGGACAACCAGGTAAGTAATAGTCAACATCGATCACCTGGTCCAGGGAGTAGACGCTCTCCAGCATGTTTGGTAGAGTGAGCTCTTTGCCATCAATATTACACTTAGTTTGGGGGTAGACACCTTTAGGGTTTATCACAGTGGGTGCTTCCCGGTATACCCAGTTAAATATATCTTCTTTAGAGCGAAGATTGGCAAGTCCTGGTGTTCCACCAAAACAGGCGCATGCGCCAAAGGCCAATATCACCTGTGATTTCTTACGCATCAGGTGGGCCAGTTCTGCTTGCTCGGAGTTCCTTACATGGCCGTTTATAATACCCAGGGCAATCTCACCGTCAGCCATTTTCTCGATGTGGTGATATTTAAAGTCCAGGGCTACTGGCCATAGCACCAGTTCAACCGAGTTTACGACGCCTAATATCAGTTCATTTATATCCACTATAGTCTCGTCGCAACCACCGCAACTGCCAAGCCATAGAATTGCGACCTTCTGTTTATCCAACTGTTCCCTCCCTTAATTATTCTGGACTGTAATTTACCCCATTCGATCTATGTTGTTACCTTTTCTTGTTTAGAAGTTGCTTTGAGCGAGGGGCCAAGCTTGCGGACATCATCTGCCATTTCCTTGACCAGGCTGCTTATGGTTTTACCTTCGGGATCGGTTCCCAGGTGAAGCTTGAGTCGTTTTTTATCTATTCCGTATGATTGAAGGACGTTGTAAAGCAGGTTAATTCTCTTTCTGGCTTCAATGTTGCCGTCCTGATAGTGACAGTCTCCCTCAGGGCAACCCAGTATCAGCACACCATCGGCTCCATTACGAAATGCAGTCAGAATATGCACCGGGTCTACTTTCCCGGTACAGATTATCGGTATCCAGTTTTCCACCTTGGCATAGATGTCGTCTTCATCTACCAGATACCCCCAACTGAAACGGCACGAGAAGCAGACTATCTTGGGTTCGTTCTCTTTCATGTTCACTCCTTTTTCAATATTTCATTAAAGGGTGCCGAGTACTGTTTCTATTCTTTTTTCAGTATCATCTTCTACTAACTTACGGGCATGGGACGGGCAGGCTACCACACAAATGCCGCATGACTTGCAGCGGAACATGTCGGTGGTAGACACCATTCTCCCCTCTATTTCTTTCAGTTGAGCCGAATCATAATTACAGGCGTAAACGCATATACGGCAACCGCTACATCTTTGTTCGTCCACTTCAACTGCATACAAA
>Ga0068714_10005092_pt1 | contig 14161 bp, 13 predicted proteins | sample MTBNYHSulfiMetaG_FD_62988 | JGI IMG/M metagenome (GOLD analysis project Ga0068714, IMG submission 62988) | Enrichment culture microbial communities from rom New York Harbor, USA that are MTBE-degrading - MTBE-NYH (New York Harbor Sulfidogenic)... | ecosystem: Environmental > Aquatic > Marine >... | reverse complement strand
CCGGGGAGGGATTCGACCCGCGAAGACCTTCACCGGCCCTTCTATGCCCTGCTCTTCCCGAGAGGAAGGAGCAGGACGGCGCCCACCACGATCAGCACGATTGCCGCAATCCTCCTTGTGTCCATCTGGTTTCCTCCCTGAAGGGACCCGGCCGGAACGAAGGGCGGCCCACGGCGCAGGCATTGCAGTGGGCCGCTCCCGTGTCTTCGCTCCGCTGTCGGCCTTGTCGCTGCCGCGATCCCTCGTCTCGACACCCATCTGTTCCAGCCTGTAATGGGGCGACGAGGCTCCTGACCTGGTACGATGAAAGGTGCCGGCACCCAGCCCCTCTGAACATCCGCCAACGGGATGAACGGCGACGTAACCCCCATGGGCTATCAGCCGCGTTCCATGCCGGTCGAAGGGATTAGGCCCATCGGGCAGGGGGGCCCGCAGGAGCAGGAGCGAGGGCCTTCACCCTATGCTCAGCAAGCGATGCACTCCGCCATCCGAGAGTGGTGGTCATCCTTTCGGACTAAGTCCAATTCAACCCCTACGAGCGATTGGCCGCGCTGCGCCTCCCCAGTAGCGTTAATGAACACGTAGATGCCGAACGCCCGGCTTCCCTTGTTCAGGAGGAACCCATGTCCAGACCCTTCTTGCTCTCCATGACCTTGGCCCTCGCCACCCTCTGCCTGGCAGCCCCTCTTTCCGCCCAGGACCGGAGCGCCGTAAGCGTTGCGGAGCTGGATGCCGCCATCGCCGAGCGGCCAGCCGATGTCGATGTCCGCGGGGCGATCCAGGAATTCCTTGCGACCGACCGGGGGCAGGAAGTTGCCGACCGGATGGGAGTGAGTGTTTCCGATCTCTCGGACCGGGTCGCCAACCTCGACGATGCGTCTCTGAACCGGATCGCCGACGATGCCGGGATCAGTCAGGAGGTCATGGCGGGTGGGGCCAATACGATCGTGATCACCACCACGACGCTCATCATTGTCCTGTTGGTGATCATCCTTCTGACCATCTGACGGCGGCGCAGCAACAGACCTTGCGAGGTGTCGCCCGGCTGGTCGCGGCTGGACTCTGGTTCTCAACGGGACTCGGCTGTGCTTCAGGGACAGGCTGGCGGGTGCCTTCGGGGGCGCCCGCCGGCCAGCCGGCTGTGCTGGATGTACCCTACCTGCCCCAGTCCGTGCTGCTTTGCGGTGGGGCGGCCGTCGCCATGGTCGAGAGATGGTGGGGGCAACGCGGAGTCTACGCTGAAGATTTTGCGAGCCTGATCCGTCCAGCCTCCGGCGGGATCCTGACCACGGACCTGGAGTCGGCCACCCGCGCTCGAGGCTGGGACACCCGGGCCGTCCGCGGCACGCCTGAGCTGGTCCAGCGCAGCCTCCGGGACGGCGTTCCCGTGGTGGCGCTCATTCAGGTCGGCGGGGATCGATACCACTACGTCGTGGTCCTCGGCTGGAGGGACGGGCAGGTGGTCGTCCACGATCCCGCCACCGCCCCGTATACCACCATCGAAGAGGACTCCTTCCTGGCTCGCTGGGCCGGGGCCGACTGGTGGGCCTTGCTGGTCCGCCCGGTGCCGGTGGCCCCGGTCCCGGCGGGTACCGACAGCACGGCCCAGGCTCCCCCGGTCCCGGCCGGGACCGACAGCACAGCCCAGGCTCCCACGGTCCCGGCGATGCCGTGTCCTCCCTGGATTGACCAGGCCCTCGACGCCGTGGCAGCCAACCGACTCGATGACGCCTCCGGCCTTCTCGCCGAAGCGGGCCAGGCGTGCCCCCTGGAGCCGTTGGTCCTGCGCGAAACCGCCGCCGTCCGATTCAAGCAAGGCCGTCACCAGGAGGTCATCCGAGTCGTCTCCCGGTACCTGGCGCTCGTTCCCGGCGACGAGCTCGGCTGGCACCTCCTGGCCACCAGCCGGTACCTTGTCGGTGAGGAGGACGGGGCCCTCCGAGCATGGAACCGGGTCGGGCGGCCCACGGTGGACATCGTCCAGATCGATGGCGTGCGAGCGATCCGATTCCGGGAGATCGCAGGCGCCATTTCCCTACCCCCCGGCACGCTCCTGACCCCGTCCCGGCTGGCCCTCGCCCGGCGCCGGGTGTCCGATATCCCGGCCCTTCACCAGGCTACCGTGGACTATAAGCCGGTGCCGGGCGGCATGGTCGAGATCCGGGCGGCCGTCGTCGAACGCCCCAGGGTGGAGAGGCTCTGGCGCCTGGCCGCGTCCGGGGCAGTCCGCGCCATCGCCCAGCGGGAAGTGGGTCTCGAGGTCGCCAGCCCCACCGGAGGCGGTGAGCTCTGGACCGGGAGTTGGCGCTGGGAGGCCGCCCGGCCCCGCGGCGTCCTCCGGGCCGACGTTCCCGCCCATCCCGGCTTCCCGGGCATCCTCTCCATCGAGGGCGCCTGGGAGCGGTTTCGCTTCGCCCTCGATGAATCCGAGACCGAGGTCTTTGAGGATACCCGCCGATCAACCGTGGTCGGGTTTGGAGGTTGGGTCACCCCCGCCTTGCGTCCCTCCGCCGCGCTCAGGCTGGAGCGGTGGTCCGGGAACCGGCGTCATCTCGCGGCCTCGGTCGGCGCCGCTCTCAGGGCACGGGACGATCGCCTGCAGCTGGCGCTGAGGACCGAGCACGCCTTCGCCCTGTCCGCCCACCCGTCGTACACCAGCGCCGGGGTCCGGGCGGCGTGGGCTTCCTCCCTCGGACTGAGCCGTTGGGGTTGGTCGGCTCGGTCAGGCTTCGATTGGGCGGGCCGTCAAGCCCCTACCGGAACCTGGCCCGTGGCCGGCGGGGCTCTCCCCTGGACCGTTCCCCTTCGGGCCCATGTCCCCACCGACGGAGGATACCTCGTGGGTCGGGGCGTCGGCCGCGGGATCATCCACGCGGGCCTCTCCGGCGACCATACACTCTATCGTACCGGACCGCTCCTTTTCGCTGCGGGCCTGTTCCTCGATGCCGCCCGGATCGTCCATGCCGTCGATGCATCATCCCCTGGTGCCCGCTTCTATCTCGACGGCGGCGGGGGCCTCCGCATCGGGCTCGTGGATGGGCAGCTGGGCGTGCTCCGGATCGATCTGGCCAGGAGCCTGGTGACCGATCGGCAGTTCGCGCTCACCGTCGGCGTCCACCAAGGCTGGCCCCTGTTCCAGGGAGGCTACTGACCGTCCCCTACCTCCTCAGCAGTACGTCTCCTTCCATCCCTCCGGGCGATACCGGCCGGCGGAGATCTGGCTCATTGTTCATCAGGTGGACTGTGAGCCTGAACCCTTCATGGTCAACATCGGTGGGCAGACGTTCCCGATCCTCTGGTCCATCATCAGCGCCACGCTTCGAGCTACCTGCGGAGGCGCCCCGAAACTCCTCACAAACGCACCAAGAGGGAGAATGAGATGTCGATAGCCAAGGTTTCCGAGATCAGCGCAACCTCCACCAAGAGCTTCGAGGATGCCATCGAACAGGGGATCGCCAGGGCGAACAAGACCCTGCGCAACGTGCGAAGCGGGTGGATCAAGGAGCAGCAGGTGCGCGTGAAAGACGGGTCCATCGCCGAGTTCCAGGTCAACATCATGGTCACGTTCGTCATCGACGACTGATCCTGGCGCTGGTCACCCCCAGTTGGAAGCGCGGGCGCGGCGAGCACCGGGGCCCGTGACATCCGCCTTCGAGGACCGCCATGCTTTGGAGCCGTCGCACCGGACCGAGTGACGTCGAGGATCGCCGCGGCCTGCGCGGCCGGCCGGGCCTTCAGCTCGGCTTGGGGGGCACCGTCGTGCTGCTGATCCTGAGCGTCGTCTTCAAGCAGGACTTCTTCTCCCTGCTCGGAGGTGATGACGCCCTGTCTCCGGGCGGCAGCGTGGCGACCGCTGCCACCAGTCCCGAGGAGGATCGCCTTGCCGAGTTCGTTGAGTTCGTGGTGGGGGACGCGCAGGATACCTGGACCGCCCTCCTGGGTGCCGACTACCGAAGGGCCCGGTTGGTACTGTTCCGTGGAGCGGTGCAGTCCGGGTGCGGCAACGCGGATGCGGCGATGGGGCCCTTCTATTGCCCCGCGGACGAGCGCGTGTACATCGACCTCGGGTTCTTCGACGAGCTGAGCAACCGCTTCGGCGCGCCGGGGGACTTCGCTCAGGCGTACGTCCTTGCCCATGAGGTGGGCCACCACGTCCAGCACTTGCTCGGCACCGACCTCGCGGTACGCCAAGCCATCCAGCAGCGCCCCGACCGGGCCGGCAGCCTATCGGTGGCCGTCGAGCTGCAGGCCGACTGCATGGCCGGCATCTGGGCCCACAGCACCGCGAAGCGAGACCTCCTGGAAGGAGGCGACATCGAGGAGGGGCTCCAAGCCGCTTCCGCGGTCGGCGACGATCGCATCCAGGAGATGACGACCGGTGAGGTCAACCCGGATTCGTTCACCCACGGTTCCGCCGCTGACCGGTCCCGCTGGTTCCGGCGCGGCTTCGATACCGGCCGACTGGACGCCTGCGACACCTTCGCCGGCGGGCGTTAGAAGACGGGGCCTCGCGTGGGCAGGATCGCGGGCCGGCACCCGGCTTCTCCGGGGCGGACGGGAAGGCTCCCGGGGAGTCCGGGAAACGCTTCCGGTTCCGGGGCCAGTAGCCCCCTTCTCGAGAAGCGCCGGTCGTTGGGCAAGAAGGGTCCTCACCCGATGATGCAGGCAGCCTCAGGCGCCTTGGGCCCGGGCCTTGAGCGGGAAATCGCCAACGGACCTCAGGCTGCGCACAAGCTCCGCTGAGAGGAACGGCTTGGAGAGCAGTGGAATCCCTCGCCCCCTGCAAACCAGGTAATCCTCTCCCTCCAGACTCATCCCGGAAATCATCAGCACGCCCAGGTCTGGAAACGCCCCGAGGAGCTCAACGGCCAACGATACGCCGTCACCGTCCGGAAGCATATAGTCCAACACCGCAAGATCGGGCTTCTCCAGCCGCACGGCATTCCTCGCCTCCTCGGCACTGGCGGCGATGAGGACTCTCATTCCCTCTTCAACCAGGACTCGCTCCATCCACCGGAGAATGTCGGCGTTGTCATCCACGACAAGGACCGTCTCGGCCGGGCGCGCCGGCTCCGGTACCCCCCCTCGCGGGTGGATCGCCAGGCTCCCGCCAGCCTCGTCGAGGTCTACGGTAACCACGGAACCCGGGAGGATCTCCCCGTTGGCCACCTTGGCGGCAAGGGGCTGGGTCAGGTAGCGGTGGATCACCCTTCGAAGCTCACGGGCTCCGTACTCCGGGCTCGTGCCCCGCTCGATCATGAAGCTCCGGGCTGCCGGAGCGACATCGATTCGAAAGGATCGGCTCCCCAGCCTAGTATTCAAGCGGTGCTGAAGCTCGGCGATGTTCTGGGCCAGGATCTCAACGAGCGCTTCCGGGCTGAGGGGACGATAGGTCACCACCGCGTCGATCCGATTCACGAACTCGGGTGAGAAGTGTCTCCGGACTGCCCTGAGGGCTATCCTCTCCAAGCCTTCGCCGAGGTGGTCTGCGCTGCGAGGCGCCTTGGAGTCAAAACCGATGCGTGGATGGATCTCGTCCAGCATCTCCCGAGCGCCCAGATTACTCGTGAGGAATATCAGCGTGTTCGTGAAGTCCACCGGGGTCCCGTCGCCGAGGCGCAGTGTGGCGTGGTCGAGAATGCCGAGAAGGAGCTGAAGCATGGCCGGAGCCGCCTTCTCGATCTCATCGAACAGGACCAGCGCAAGGTCGCATTCGGGACTCATGACCTCCGCTAGTCTTCCCGACGTGAGCCATGCCCTCGATTCCCCGTGGCCCACATAGCCCGGAGGCGCGCCCATGAGCTTTGCGATCTCGTGATCCGACTGGAATTCCCCGCAATCCATCCGGAGGATCTTGTGCTGATCCCCGTGTAGAGCCTCCGCCAACGCCTCCACTGTCCTGGTCTTCCCCGTCCCTGTGGGCCCCAGGAGGAGGAACACGCCAACCGGGCGTCCTTCGGGTGCCAGACCCGACCGGAAGAGCTCGATGCTGGGAACAATGAGTTGTAGGGCCGAAGGCTGGCCCACGATCCTGCTCGAGAGGAGCGTGGCCAGCTCGGCGGCGTCGCTTCTCTTCCTTTGGGCTCGCCTGGCCTCTTCGGGTCGAGCCTTCGGGGGGTGGGAGGAGTTATTCGTCATGGCAGGCCCCCGGTCAAACCGTGGTCCTGGCGCCTGCAGGGGAAACGTTGTGAGCGGTCGATCAGGGGGGGACCTGCCCGCCCCCCCATCACCCCGACACCTCTGGCCCGCCGAAGCCCGTGACCCACATCCAAACGCCCGGGCCAGCTGTGTCCCCGTCCGGCTTCAGGCCCCCGCTCTACGAACCTTCTCTGCGGGAATCGCTCCAATCTGCCTCAGCATCGCGTACTGGTCGAAATAGTGTCTCATCTCGATGATCCGATCTCCGTCAAACCCGAAGACTTCGATGGCTCGGATCGTGACCGATTTCCCCGAGGGAGGGATGCTCCCTCCCGACCCGTCCAGCGGCCCGTTGTGCGTGCCTTTCCAGGTGATCTCCAGAACGACCGTATCACCGCGTTCCAGCGTGCTGGTTACCGTACCCGTGGCGTCCCTGAAGGCATTCGTCCAGCCCTTCATGCCCTGCAGGGTCTCGGAGTGGCCCTTCATGCGGCGCCCGGTGCTGACCTCGTCGTAGGTGCAATTGGGTGCCAGGAGGGAAGTGATGTGCTCCCAGTTCCGGTCGTTGAATGCGTCGACGGTGTCTTTGGCCAGCTTCGTCAGACTGCTCATGGTACTCCTCCCTCGAACGGCGTGGTCCTGCTGCATCAGCAACGGCTCGGCCGGTGGAAGGCGCGGCGCGAATCAGCGCGGCAGGTCACGCCAGCCCCGGGGTCTCTTCGAAGCAGCAGACCGGATTGCCCACGGGAATTCCAGACACCGATGAGTTGCGATCCAGCGTGTCCGGACCGCAGGCCGAACCGAAGTCCGCCAGCTCCGGCTGTGGGATGTTTCAACTTTATACAACCATAGGTGGTTGTCAAATACTTTTCCCAGACGTTCCCCGGGACCGGCAGCCTCGCCTTCCCTCACCCAATGAGGAAGGCTGCCACCACGCCCGACCCCAGGAGCACGAGCGTGAAGGGAAGCATCCTGCGGCGCATGGCGGCTCCGCCCAGGAAGACGGCCATCCCTCCCTTGACCAGGGTGTTGGAGAGGACCGCAATAAGGACGGTGCGTGCCGCCGGTCCCAGATCCGCGGAGGTGGTATTGGTCAGGTTCGCCATGGAGAGGGAGATGGCGTCCACGTCCGTGAGCCCCGCCAGCCCGCCGGCGATGTAGAGCCCCGTGTCCCCGAAGTAGACCTGGGCGGCCTTGGCGACGAAGGTGACCACGCCGAAGAGGACCCCGAACTTGACGGCTTCGCTCAGATCGAAGGGGTTCTGCCCCGATTGGACGGTTCCCGTCTCCTTCTCCCCGGTCCTCTCCCGCCACCAGAGAAATCCACACAGCGCCAGGCTCACCGCCGCCATGAGACCGATCCCGCCCGCCAGGCGGATAGCCAGGTCCCGGCTGACGACGGAGACCAGGATTACCACCCGGACAAACATCACCGTCCAGGCCAGGAGGATCCCCAGCGTGAGGGCGGCGGCCAGGGGAGGCTCGAGCTTGCTTCGCTGGGAGAAGCCCAGGGTTACGGCGGTGCTGGACACCAGCCCTCCCAGGATGCCCGTGAGCCCCAGGCCGTGACGCTGCCCCACGAGCTTCACCAGGATGTAGCTGGCGAAGTTCAGCCCTGAGATGAGGACCACCATCAACCAGATCTTGAAGGGGTTCAGGACCTGGAGCGCCTCGATGGGGCCGTAGGCGCGGTTGGGAAGGAGGGGCAGGATGATGGCGGTGATGACGGCGAACTTCACCGCCGCCACCACGTCCTCCTCGGAAAGGCGCTGGGCCAGCCGGTCGGACCACTCCTTGATGGACAGGAGGAAGAGGCCCGCCACTCCCGCGCCCGCCGCCACGCCCAGCTCGCCCCACCCACAAAGAGCCCCCACCAGGAAGGTGAACAGGGCGGACACCTCGGTGGTGGTTCCCACCTGGCCGTCCCGGCCCGTGATGAAGTAGGAGACGGTGACAAGAGCCGAGACCGCCAGGAAGGCCGCCACCACCATCCAGTCGGCCCCGTGCCGGGCCTGGAGGTGGGCCGCCATGGCCCCCAGGAAGGCGATGAAGGCGAAGGTCCGGGCGCCGGCGAACGTCTTCTCGCCCTTCAGGCTGTGCTCCCGCTCGAATCCCACGAGCAACCCCAGGCCCGCCGCCGACCCGAAGCGTGCAGCGAGCTCCATCACCGTCCAGTCCGTCGGTTCCACGGGAAAGGGCCCTTTCCTGGTTTCGCCGGGGACCCGCACCCAGCCGGGAAGCGAGCCTGGCGAGCTCGGTCCGTCACGCTATGCGGAGGAGATTCCCCGGTCAATGGAGGGGACCCGGGCCGGATTGGCCGGGGTCGCAGCGCTTTCGCCTTGCCCGTCCGGACCCGCACCCTTCACCCCCGGGAGCCATGTCCCTTACCATCAAGGTGCTTCTCGGCCTCGTCGGAGACCTGCTGGCGGGAATCGCCGTGGCGGCCTCGGGCCTGCCGGCATTGGAGACGGCCGCGGACTGGATCGAGCCCCGCGGGCGGATCTGGGTGAACGCCATCCGCATGACGGTCCTCCCCCTCGTCGGGTCGCTCCTCGTGGTGGCGGTGGTGGGAGCCGACGTCCGGGACGTGGGAAGGATCGGCGGAGGGAGCCCCTTTCACCGCCTACCTCTACGGCATCGCGCTGGGCCCCCTGCACCTCATGACCATGGCGGCGACCTCCATCCTGGCGAGCTTCACGGTTCCGGGGGTCCCCGGAGGAGGCGTCATCGCGGCCCTTCCGGTCCTCATGGGCGTGGGCCTCCCGGTGGAGGGTATCGGCATCCTCCTTGCGGTGGACACCATCCCCGACATCTTCCGGACCACGGCCAACGTCACGGGGAATATCGGGGCCGCCGTGGTCCTGGCCCGGGGAGAGGGGTTCAAGGCGGAAGGCTACGAAAGGAAACAGCCATGAGATTCGAGACCATCGCCATCCATACAGGGGGAGAGCCAGACCAGGAGACGGGGGCCGTCGCTCCTCCCATCCACCTGGCCACCGCCTTCGAGATGACGGCCGACAGCCGGCAGTTCAAGGGATACCGGTATTCCCGGGAGGCCAATCCCACCCAGACGAGGCTGGAGGCGGTCCTGGCCGCCATGGACGGGGGCCAGGGAGCCCTGGCCTTCGCTTCCGGGATGGCGGCGGGAGCTGCCCTCGCCCAATCCCTTCCCACCGGCGCCCGGATCATCTTCACGGACGACAGCTACTACGCCTTCCGGCTCCTGGCCTGGGACTACCTGGAGCGTTTCGGGTACACCTGCGACTTCGTGCCGCTCCGCGACCCGGACGCCCTCGGGCACGCCCTGGAGACACCGGCGGACCTGGTCTGGGCGGAGACCCCGTCCAATCCCCTCATGAACATCACGGACATTGCCGCCGTGGCCCGCCTCGCCCACGATGCCGGAGCCAGGCTCCTGGTGGACGGAACCTTCGCCACCGCCGCCCTCCAGCGCCCCATCGAGCTGGGCGCCGACATCGTCCTCCATTCCACCACCAAGTACCTGGGTGGCCACACGGACGTGACGGGGGGCGCCCTCGTCTTCGCCGCCAAGGACGATCTCTTCGAAAAGACGCTCCACAGCCGCCGCGTGGTGGGGGGAGTCGCCTCCCCCTTCGGGGCCTGGCTGCAGCTCCGGGGCGCCCGGACCCTGGCCGCCCGCATGCGGGTCCACTCGGAGAACGGCGCGACGGTGGCGGCGTTCCTGGAGAGCCACCCCGCCGTGGAGAAGGTCCACTACCCGGGGCTCCCCTCCCACCCCGGCCACGAGGTGGCCCGCCGGCAGATGAGCGCCTTCGGCGGCATGCTCTCCTTCGAGGTGAAGGGGGGCCGGGAGCCGGCCATCGCCGTGGTGGGGGCCGTGAAGCTCTTCGTCCGGGCCACCAGCCTCGGGGGTGTGGAGAGCCTCATGGAGCATCGATGGTCCACCGAGGGGCCCGGCTCCACCAGCCCGGAGGGGCTGATCCGGGTCTCGGTGGGGCTCGAGCACCCGGACGACCTCATCGCGGACCTGGAGGAGGCGCTGGGGGGGGCCTGATTGCCGGAGCGGCCCGGGGATAAGGGGAGGAGTGGGGGAGGCCGCAGGGCGCCCCCCCCACGTTCGAGATCAGGGGTTGATGACCCGGACCACGTCCGTACCGGTGTAGACGGTGCCGTCCGTGGCCGTGGCGGTGAGGGTGAGCTCGGCGGTACCTACCGTGAGGAGATTGGCCACGTCTTCAAACGGGAACTTGGCCACCAGGTCTCCCCGGGCGTCGGCCTTGATGTAGGTGGCTTGGATGTCACCCAGCCAGATGTCGAGCTCGGCGCCGACGAACAAGCCGTAGGCGACCTCCGCATGCACGGTGACCCGCGGGTCGCCCTGCGTCTTCCAGTTCAGGAGGAGGGTCTGGGGCGAGACCTGGATCGTGATCACCTCATCTCCGGCCGGGCCCTGCCCTGGAAGGGGTCCCGCTCCCACGGATAGGAGAAGGAGAACGGAAGCCAGGGACGACATGGTTCTTCTCATCGTGCTGCCTTTCGAAACGGGTGGACGCTGCACAACCCTGTATTTCAACGCTATCAGCGCCCGATCTCCGTTTGAAAGCTTCTTGATGAGGAGGCACGGGCCTACCAGACCCGGGTCCTGGAGCACGACATCACCCCCCGGACGAAGAACTCCACCTGCCGTCCTCTCCGGACGTCGATGGGTTCAGTGAGCACATCGTCGCTCGATCCCGAGGCTTCGGCGAAGAGGCGGAAGTTGCCGTTCCGTTCCACCAGGTTCCCCGGCACCCGGAACGCCGTGGCGGTCTCCGGGGGGACGTCGCCGAGAAAGAAGTGCCAATCCCCGGGCCAGTCCACCCATACCCGCATGGGGAGCCAGTGCTCGTTGTGGACCGTGACGGAGATCTCGAGATCCTGCATGGGGATGCCCGGACCGTCCTTCTCCTGGGCTGAGCGATCGAACGGCGACGGAGCGTGATGGGGGCCGGACGCGCAGCCGGCCACGAGGGCCAGCGTGGCCAAAGCGAAGACCGCTGGGATTCGGGTCATGGGACTCCTCCTGGTCCGATGCACCGTTCGGCCGGTGGCCGGATCGGTCCCGCTTCCGGGTGCTGGGATGGAGGCAACGGTAGGAGGGAGGAGGTACGCCGCAGTGACCTGGCGGCCACCGGGCGTTGACCGGGGAGTGACCCCGGGCATATCCTGTGCACATCGGCAGGGAATCCGGATGGTAGCGGCACCGCGTCCCGGAGGGTTCCCATGGTGACGTTGCGGGCGTTTGGTGCGCTGGACCTTCGGGACGCCTCGGGAGCGCCCCTGGGGTCGGTGTTGGCCCAGACCAAGCGGGCAGCCCTGCTGGCCTACCTCCTGCTCTCCCGTCCGGGGGAGCTTCACCGTCGCGACACCCTTCTGGCCCTGTTCTGGCCGGAGCTGGACCAGGACCATGGCCGAGGGGCCTTGAACCAGGCGTTGACCTTCCTTCGAAGAGAGCTGGGCGAGGATGTGCTGGTGGTCCGGGGGGCCGAGGAGGTGGGGGTGGATCCCGGGCGGGTGCGGTGCGACGTATTGATGCTCCGGGAAGCCTTGAGGAGGGAGGACTGGGGCGGGGCCCTGGAGCTCTACCGGGGCGATCCCCTGGAGGGGCTCCACGTGAAGGGGGCGCCGGAGTTCCTGGACTGGGTGGACCGGGAGCGAACGCGGCTGCGGGAAGCGGCGGCGGGAGCGGCGTGGCGGTGGGCGCATCAGCTTCTCGGCGAGGGGAAGCCGGTGGAGGCGGAGCGGAAGGCGCAGCGGGCCCTGGAGCTGGTGGCGACGGACGAGAGCCCGGTGCGGGCGTTCATCGAGGCGCTGGCGGCGGTGGGGGACCGGGGAGCGGCGCTCCGGTTCTACGAGAAGTTCAAGACGGTGCTGGAGAGGGAGCTGGGGGTGGAACCGGCCCGGGAGACCCGTGCGCTGGTGCAGGCCGTGCGGAACGAGGAGCTCGGGGCGGAAGCGGGAGTGGGGGTTGGGGAGGGGCTACCCGGGCGAATGGCTGAGCATGGGCTCCCGGGGGCGGAGGTGGCGGGCGGAGCCGACCTGGCGGCTGCAGCAGAGTCAGCCGAGCAGCGGACCGCTGACACGGTCCGAGAGGAAGGCGTGCGCCGGAGAATCCCTCGGTGGAGGCCGTGGACGGCTGCGGCGGGGGTGCTGGTCCTGATTCTGGGGATCGCGGGCGCGTGGGCGCTACGACCCTGGGGGCCGGCCCCACCAGGTCCCCATGTGCGGGAGCCGGTGGTGGTGCTGCCCTTCGAGGTGCAGGGCGGCGATGGTACGCTGGAGCCCATGGGCATCCAGGTGGCGGATCGGATCGCCGCCGCCATCGAGGGGGCGAAGCTGGCTCGGGTGGTGGCGTACCGGCCCGAGGGTCGGAGCAGGCCCTTCACGGAGCGGGTGGGTCGGCGAGCGGTGCGGGAGACGGGGGCCGGCACCGTGGTGACGGGGGTGATCGCTTACTGGGGGGGATGGCTCGAGGTTCGGGCGAACATCGTGCGCGGATCGGATCTGAAGACCCTCTGGACCCTGGGCCCGGAACGGGGCCCGGCGTCCGACGCCGCCCCCGCGCTGGACGTCATCCGGGAGCGGGTGCTGGGGGCGGTGGGGTGGTACATGATGCCAACCATGGAAGGTCAAACGCATCCTGGAATCTACCAGCCACCGGCCAGCCTCGAGGTGCTGCGCCTTGCGCAGAAAGGCGCGGACCTATTCGCCGCAGCCCGTTATGCCGAGGCGATCCCGCTGTACCGGGAGGCTTTCGAACGGGACACCACGTGGCTTGGGGCGGCGACGGTGCTGGCTACCACGTACGGCAACGCCGGTCTCCGCCGGGAGCGCGATTCGGTGAGGACGTTTCTGGAGGCCCGTCGTGCGCGCCTCCATCCCGGAGATGCGCTGATGAACGACAGGGGGCTGGCCACGGACGCATCCCCGGAGCGGGAAGTGGAGGCCAGCCGAGCCCTCTTCGAGATGGACTCCTCGGAGGCGTACACGGTCCTGTGGTCCCTGGTGCGGGCCCGCCGGCCCGCAGAGGCCCTCGAATACCTTCCCCTGCGGGACACGACAGTCGCCTGGCAACGAGAGTGGCAGGCTTGGGTCCGCTTCGCTGGCTTGGCCTACCACATGCTCGGCCAGTTCGAGGAGGAGCTGGCCGCGGCGCGGGACGGAAAGACCCGGGTGCCCCTGTATTTCCAGCATTGGTTGCGGGAGGTGAGCGCCCTGGCGGCTCTGGGCCGCCTCGACGATGTCGAGGGGATCATCCTGGAGAGCCATGCCCTGGAAAGCGTCCAGGCACCCGTGCAGCTCCAATGGACTGCCGCCCTGGAGCTCTCCCGGCACGGCCGACCCGAGGAAGCCCGTGTGTATGCGGAACGTGTGCTGGCCGGTCTGCAGAGGTGGCCCGACTCCCTCCGGGCCACGGCCACCGCGCGCACGACCCGCTTGGGCGCTCTTCGCATCCTTGGCCGCCACGCGGAGGTGGTGCAGGGCTACGACGAAGAGGCCGGGAGGGTGGAGGCCAGGGGCGTGTCAGGACTTGGCGTGCGGATCCTGGCCATGCGGGACCGCATCCGCCTGGGGGATACCGTGGGTGCGCTTGCCCTGGCGGACTCGGCCCGCACGCGGCCCCTTTCTGAGTTCAGCGGCGCGGGGTGGAATGAAGAGGGTGAACCCCTCTATTACGGCTCACATATTCTGTCGTTGCTCGGCCGCGGGGACGAGGCCGTCCTCATGCTCCGCGACGCCCTGAACCACGGGTATCGCCTGGGCCCCGACGAGCCCCTCGAGTGGTTCTGGGCGCCCATCGAGGACTACTTGCCCTTTCAGGAGCTGATGAGGGTGCGGTAGGGGAGACGCGGCCCGCACCGGCGGCGGCGTCGCCACCGGCCGTTGACCGGGGAATGACCCTGGGCGTATCCTGGGCGCATCGGCAGGACCTCCGGATGGTATCGGCACCGCATTCCGAAGGGTTCCCATGGTGACGCTGCGGGCTCTTGGTGCGCTGGAC
>Ga0068714_10005087_pt1 | contig 14170 bp, 12 predicted proteins | sample MTBNYHSulfiMetaG_FD_62988 | JGI IMG/M metagenome (GOLD analysis project Ga0068714, IMG submission 62988) | Enrichment culture microbial communities from rom New York Harbor, USA that are MTBE-degrading - MTBE-NYH (New York Harbor Sulfidogenic)... | ecosystem: Environmental > Aquatic > Marine >... | reverse complement strand
ACGCAGATATCCAAGCGGGTGAGCGGCCAGGCCACCATGGGCGCCCCCCGCACATCGGCCACCGTGTAGCGGTTTCGCTTCTGGGCGTAGGGGTTGTAGTAGGCATTGATGTGGTTCTTGACGCTCACCTTGGCCATTTGCTCGACGGTGGTGCCGAATTCCTTCATGTGGCGGGTGACCATCATGGCGTAGTAGCCGGAATAGAAACCACCGACCGGATAGTCGAAGGAGACGTCGGAGGCCAGGGCGATGAACTCGTTGCCCTTCCAGGTTTCCACGTGGCTCATGGTCTCGAAGCCGTAGGCCACGCACAGGTCCATGTGCCCGCTGGCGATTGATTTCCAGGCCTCCTGGAAGCACAGCCCGCCGGTGGCGCCGCCGCCCTCCACGCGATGGCTGGGCTTGGGGCACAGGCCGAGATAATCCTGCGCCATGATCGCGGCCATCAATTGGCGGGCAAAGTGGTCGGAGAAGTACGAGGCCACCGAGCCATCCACCATCTGGGTGAAGGCGGGGAAATCCAGCCCCAGGTCTTCGATGGCGTAGTCGTAGGCCTCCTTGACCACCGCCTGGAAGTTCTTGTCGGGTCGCGCCTTGGCGAACTTCGAGACTCCTCCCGAAACGGCGTATACAGGTCTCATAGGTTCTCTCCTGAGTTGGGTGAGGGATGGTCGAATAACCGATGGGCCAATTATACTTGATGGGCTGGTAGAATCTCCTCAGCGCCCAATTCCTTGATCCCTGAGTGCCTGGGCGCCTGATTACTTTCCAAAAGGAAATGCCATGAAGCTGCTCATCCTCGGCGGCACGCGTTTTCTCGGCCGCCATCTGGTCGAAAGCGCCCTGGCGGGCGGCCATCGAGTCACCCTGTTCAACCGCGGGCAGACCAATCCCGGCCTGTTCCCCCAGGTCGACGAACTGCACGGTGACCGCGATGGCGGCCTGGATATCCTCGAAGGCCGCAGCTGGGACGCGGTGATCGACACCTGCGGTTACTTCCCCCGCCTGGTGCGGGCCTCCGCCGAACTGCTGGACGAGGCCGTCGGGCATTACACCTTCATCTCCTCGGTTTCGGTTTACGCTGACTTCAGCCAGACCGGCATCACGGAGGAGGCTCCCGTAGGGACGATCGAGGACGAGAGCGTGGAGGATATCGGCGGCGGGAACTATGGCCCGCTCAAGGCTTTGTGCGAGCAGGCTGTGGAGGCCGCCATGCCGGGCCGCGCCCTGATCCTGCGCCCTGGCCTGATCGTTGGCCCGCACGACCCCTCCGACCGCTTCACCTACTGGCCGTGGCGTGCCGCCCAGGGCGGGCAGGTGCTGGCCCCCGGCGACCCGGGTTCGCAGGTGCAGTTCATTCATGCCCGCGACCTGGCCGATTGGAACTTGCGCCTGATCGAAGACGGGCAGGCGGGCGTTTACAACGCCGTTGGCCCCGCTGAGCGGCTCAGAATGGGTGCCTTTCTGGAGGCCTGCCTGGAGGCCATCGACAGCGATGCAAGCTTGACTTGGGTGGAGGCCCAGTTCCTGCTCGATCAGGGCGTCGAGCCGTGGAGCGAGATGCCCCTGTGGCTTCCCGGCGAGGAATACGCTGGCATGGACTCGGTGGATATCGGCAAGGCCCTGGCCGCCGGATTGACCTTTCGCCCGCTGAAAGAGACCATCGGCGACACTTTGGACTGGGCGCAGACACGCCCCGCCGACCACGAGTGGCGCTCTGGACTGAGGCCTGAAAAGGAGATGAAGGTGTTGAGGGCGTGGGAGGAGAGGGGATAATAGATCTGAGCAAGGGGGTAATTGTTCAGGGCAATACCAGTACTCTATCCCCGTCAAAATGTGACAAATGTCCCTTGGGGCGTGCTCCCCATCTCTCTATAATGGTATAGACCGCTCGCGCTTAACGCCTGGTGCACCTCAGTGCTGTGCGGCCAATTTGAAGTTAACCGATGAGGAGGAAGTAGCTATGAAGAGGTCCTCAAAACGGGCGCTTATCGCCTTGGTTCTCCTTGCCGCCATCACTACCTTCGCCTGCCAGGCTGCCTCTGGCCTGGTGGATTCGGTGTCGGATTTCATCGCCGGGGTGACTCCCACGCCCACCCCCACCCAGACACCCACGCCAACTCCCACACCCACCCCTGCACCGATCGTCGACCACATTCGCCTGTACCCAACAGGCGTTCCCTCCCGGCCCTTCGTGCTGGAGGTGGTGGCTGGGGAGTATTGGCTGAGCACCGACGCCATTCTGTGGCCTGGGGAGAGCGTGCTGGCTAACCTGGATTTGCTCACCTTTCCCACCGGATTGGCCATCGATATCGGCGGGGATGGGGTTGTCCTAGATGGTAAGACATATCAATACGGCCAGCGCCTGCGCGTGGCCGCTGATGGGGACCTGATCATCGAGCAGCAAGACATTTCCGCCCAACTCGACCCCGCACCGCAGGTGGACGAGGAATACCTGCTTTGGGGGCACGATGACACCGTGCGCGGGCTGGCCTTCTCCCCCGATGGCCTTCGGCTGGCCTCCAGTGGCTGGGATGATAGCGCCATCATCTGGGACGTTGCCAGTGGGCAGGAACTGTTCTATTTCGGCGTCCACACCAACGACGTGATGACGGTGGATTTCTCCCCCGATGGTGCCTGGCTGGCCACCGGCAGCTACGATGACAACGTGATCATCTGGGACGTGGTCACCGGAGAGCGCTTGCGAAATTTGCGTCACAACGACAACGTCGGCGGGATCGCCTTTTCCCCAGATGGCAGCCTGCTGGCCACCGCTTGCTGGGACGAGCGCGTGCACCTGTGGGATACCACCACTTGGCAGCAAGTCGCTTCTATGCCTGGTCACTCTGATCTGCTGACCAGCGTGGCCTGGTCGCCGGATGGCAGCATGCTGGCCTCCGTGGGCTGGGATGGCGACCTGATCATCTGGGACGTGGAGACGCTTCGTTCGCTCATGACCATCAACGCCCACACCAGCTTTATCTGGGACGTGGCTTGGTCGCCCGACGGCCAGACCATTGCCACCGGCGACTTTGGAGGCCTGATCAAGCTTTGGGATCCGTTCACCGGCTTGTTGATCGCTCAGCTTGCCGATCACGATGGCGGCGTGTGGTCGCTGGCTTTCTCGTCCGATGGCCGGTGGATGGTCTCTGGCTCCGGCGATGACACCGCCATCCTGTGGGATACGGCCACCTGGACGGCTCGCCAGACTTTCTATCACAACGACACCATTGAGGGAGTAGCTTTCTCCCCCGATGGGCGTATGTTCGCTACCGGCAGCCTGGATGGCACCGTCAAGCTCTGGCTGGTGCCGTATGGCAATTAGGCTCGTGTAGATACCAAAAGAATAGAGCGTTAAGCGGCAACGACATACAAGGGAAAGGGATTATGAAGACAACGACGCGCGCCTTACTGGCGTTGGTATTTGCTGCCTCGATCCTGGCTTGCCAGGCGACATCAGGCCTAGTGGAGTCGGTCTCGAATTTCATCGCTGGGGAGACCTCAACCCCCACACCCACCCAAACCCCCACGCCTACCCCGACACCCACCCCTGCACCGATCATCGATCACGTCCGCCTGTATGCCAGCGATATCCCCTCCAGACCTTTTGTGCTGCAAGTGGTGGCCGGCGAATATTCGCTCAGCACCGGAGCCCTTTTGGGGCCTGGGGATAGCGTGCTGGCCAGCCGGGATTTACTCACCTTCCCCTCTGGCCTGGCTATCGATATCGGCGGGGATGGGATAACCCTGGACGGGCAGGCTTATGCCTACGGGCAACGCTTGCGCGTGGCCGCCGATGGGGGCCTGGTCGTCGAGCAGCAGGATGTCTCGAGCGAGTTTGACCCCGCGCCGGAAGTTGAGGAGGAGCACCTGCTTTCGGGGCACGAGCTGGGTGTGCGCGGGGTAGCCTTCTCCCCCGATGGGACCTTGCTGGCCTCCGGCAGTCTGGATGGCAGCGTCATCGTGTGGGACGTTGCCAGCGGGCAGCAGTTGTGGTCGGGCGCTCACAGCAACGACGTGCCCAGCGTGGATTTCTCCCCGGATGGCGCCTGGCTGGCTTCCGGCGGCTATGACGACCAAGTGGTCATCTGGGATGCCGTCACCGGCGAGACCCTGCAAAGCTTGCAGCTCACCAATGACGTCGAAAAGGTGGCCTTTTCTCCGGACGGCAGCCTGCTGGCGGCCGGCTCTCGGGATCAGCGCGTGCATCTGTGGGACACCAGCAGCTGGCAGGAGGTGGCCGCTATGCCGGGGCACAGCCAGACGGTGGTGGCCTTGGCTTGGTCGCCGGATGGGGGCATGCTGGTTTCGGGGAGCAAGCTGGTGGGCGAGTTGTTTATCTGGGACGTGGCCGAACGCCAGGCGCTCCAGCAGATCGAGGCCCACGGCAACACCATTTGGGCTGTGGATTGGTCGCCGGACGGGCGGGTCATCGCCACCGCCGGTTATGACGGCGCGGTGGGGCTTTGGAACCCGCTCACCGGCCTGGAGATCGATAAGCTTTTCGACCACGATGGCGGCGTGTGGGCGGTGGCCTTCTCCCCGGATGGCACCTGGCTGGCCTCCGGCGCAACCGATGACGCCGCTTTCCTGTGGGATACGACCACCTGGACGGTGGTTGACAGCTTTTCTAACGTCGATGCCGTTCAGTCGGTGGCCTTCTCCCCCGACGGGCGCTTGCTGGCCGCCGGTATCAAGAACGGCTTCGTCAAGCTCTGGCTGGTGCCGAACCCGGATTAGCACTGGCGACCTGTTATAATATGTGAAATTAACCACAAACCAATATTGAGGGGGAAGGAGATAGAACGTGAAAATACTTAGGCGCGTCTCGTTAGTGGTTGCGCTGGCGGCCTTGCTGTTGGCCTGCCAAGTCCCCTCTGGCTTGGTGGATTTGTTCACCGGTGCGACTGCTACGCCGACGCTGACTAGCACCCCAACCAGGACTGACACTCCAACCGTAACCCGAACACCTACTGTAACGGCGACCAGCACTGTTACCCACACACCCCAGCCGACCAGCACGCCGCGCTCCACGAGCACCCGCACACCGACCTACTCACCTCCCCAACCCCCGACCGCCACCACTGACACCCGCCCGACGGTCTCGGTTACCCTGATCAATGACACCGGCGGTGGCTTGACTTTTCATCTCGTCGGGCCAGCCACGTACGTTTTCAAGCTGGAGCCTGGGACGCATACCCTCAACGTGGTTCCCGGGGCGTACAGCTTTTCGACCTACGCCTGTGGCGACGCGGCCACCGGCTGGCATAATTTCCATGAAGGCGATGTGTGGACTTGGTGGTGCCAGTGAGCGCGCCATCACTAGATAAGCAAAAGAGCCGGGTGAACGCCCGGCTCTTTTTGTTTTAGTTTTGGCTTTGATCTGCTAACTGTCTGCCTTGGGGGCTTTGCCCTTGCGGCGGCGCACCACGGCGCGCACGATCAGGATCACGATCACCACCGGGATGGCCAGCGCCAGCAGGGTGGGCAGCACGAACAGGACGAACCAGATGACGGCGTTGCCGATGGCCCGCAAGGCCTTGAGCAGCGTCTGGATGGCGTCCTTGGCCACACCCACTGGCTGCCAGCCGCCGATATCGATGGGCTGCACGGCCTCGTCCGCCGTCAGGGTCACGCTGATGGCTGAGAGCGCGGCGGCTTCATCGTAGTACTGGATCTGGCCCTTGAGCACCTCGATCTCCTCGGTCACGTAGGTCAGTTGCTGGAAGACATCCAGCACATCCTCGGTCTTAGTGGCCGAAGCCATGATCTCGCGCAACTGCTCGGCGGCATCTTCCAGGTTGCGCAGCCTGGACTGCAGATCGGTGTATTCGCGGGTGATGTCCTGGCCGTACTCGTTCTTGTAGAGCACCTGGGTGGCGCTGCTCTCGATCGTGGCCAGCGCCTCGGTTAGCCGCTCGGCGGGAACCCGCACGGTCAGGCTGGCCTGGGGCACTTCCAGCCCACTATCCAGGCGCGTCTGGTACAGGTTCGACGACACCACGAAGCCGCCCATCTCCTCGGCCATGGCGCTGATGGCTTCCAGCGAAGCTGCCGGGTCAGGCACCACAACCGAAATATCGGCGTTCTTGATCACGATGCGCTCGACATCGGAGGCGTTGGCTTGAGCCTCGTCGGAGACGCCCTTTTCGGCTATCACGTAGCTGGCATCGGGGGCTGGCGCTTCGGCCTCGAGATACATCTCTTCGACAGCGCCAGGATATTCCAAGTCCCGCGCGGATGTGGCCGAGGCGCCACATGCCGATAGCAGTAGGGCCAGCCCGCCTAGCACGATGAATACCTGTCGGATGGATTTCATTCTTTTCATGGCGATTCACTCCTCTTGATGCATAGCCTTATGTTGCCTTATAGACGCTTGTTGGCGTCAAGAAGTTCCCGCCTAGGCCGCTCAGCTGCTCCCCTTACCAGCCCCCCTCCAGGCGGAGGATGTGGCGTTCCGGCAGACCGACCTGGCGCATGCGCGATTGCACTGCAGCAATCTCATATTCCGCTCGCCGTGCTTCCCAGGTGTGGCCATTTGTGTTGTAAATGGCGTAGGAGGCGCGCGGGTCGCGGTCGCGGGGCTGCCCCACCGAGCCGGGGTTGACCATCGTGCGCGGTACCAGGGGCGTGGGCAGGTTCAAGGGCGGCACCGAGAAGCTGGCCTGGGAGTCGCTGTTCTGCTGAGTGAAGATCGACGGGATGTGGGTGTGACCGAAGAAGCAGAAATCGGTCTCGAAATGGGGGAAGTTGCTGTTGGCGGTGCGGGTATCCAGCACGTATTCCATGGTGGGGTCGCGCGGGCTGCCGTGCACCAGCATCACCTGTTCCTGCTTCATCGTTTGCTTGCGTTGCAGCAGGAATTGCTCCTCGTGCTCGCCGAGCACCCCCTTGAGCCAGCGCAACGAGCGCTGGGCCTCGCTGTTGAAGACCTTCAAATCCAGCTTGCCGATGGCGGCGGCGTCGTGATTGCCCAGCAGGCAGATCAGGTTGGGCAGCTCTTGCACAAGGGCGATGCACTCGTTGGGGTCTGGGCCGTAGCCCACCACATCCCCCAGACACCAGGCCGCATCCACCTCGCCGGCGTCGGCCAGCACGGCTTCCAGAGCGGTCAGGTTTGCATGGATGTCACTGAATACCAGGATACGCATAAGCAGCAATTGTAAGGGATATTGGCGTGGAGGGGTGGTGTGGAAAGGGGTCAATCCTTCAGATTGGCGGGGCCGAAGGCTTTGGGCAGCAAGCCACCCACAGTGGTCTCCTCGACGATCGTGCCATCTTGGTCGGCGATCAACACGATGGTATCCAGCCCAAACTCGGAGAGCACCTGGCGGCAGGAGCCGCACGGCGTGCCGCCGTCCTTGGTGGCCACGGCTAGGGCCTCGAATTCCTTTTCCCCCTCCGAAACGGCCTTGAACACTGCCGTCCGCTCGGCGCAGATTGATAGGGGATAGACGGCGTTCTCGATGTTGACGCCCTCGAATATTCGCCCGGACTTGGTCAGCAACGCGGCGCCCACCGTATAGTTCGAGTAGGGGGCATAGGCCCGCTGGCGGGCAGCCAGGGCAGTACTCACCAATTTTTTACGCAACTCATCGTTTAGCATGGTTCTCGCCTTCGCGTCCCTCGCCGTCTTCGGGCGGGGGGCTTTCCACTCTTTGGGCGCGCACCTTCTGGATGCGCCGGCTGCTGACCTGCTCGATGGTCAACAGCAGCCCATCCTCCTCGATCTGCTCGCCAGTCCTGGGCACGCGCCCCAGGCGGCTGTAGATCAGCCCACCGAGGGTATCGGCCTCGTGGGTGGGCAGTTCGCTGCCCATGATCTCGTTGAGGTCATCCAGGTCGATGCGGCCGTGGAACAGATACTCATTCTTGCCGACTTGCTGGTAGGGCAGCTCCTCGGCCTGGTCGTACTCGTCGTGGATCTCACCGAAGATCTCCTCGACGATGTCCTCCAGCGTCACCAGACCGGCCACCCCACCGTATTCGTCCACCACGACGGCGATGTGCACGCGCTGGCCTTGCATCTCGGCCAGCAACTCATCTACCTTCTTGGCCTCCGGGACGAAGTTCACCGGACGCAGCAGTTCGCGCAGCGAGCCGGCTTGGTTGTTCTCGCGCCACACCCTCAGCAAATCCTTGGTGTACAGCAGGCCGAGGATGTTGTCGATGTGCTCCTCGAAGACTGGGATGCGCGAGTAGCCCGATTCGATGATCCCGTCGACGGCCTCTTCCAGGGGGGTGTCCACGTCCAGGGTGAACATGTCGATGCGCGGCACCATGATCTCGCGCGCCAGCGTATCGCCCAGCTGGAAGATAGAATAAATCATCTTGCCTTCTTCCTGCTCCAGCACGCCCTCTTGCTGGCTGGCGTCCACCAGCGACTTCAATTCGCTCTCCGTGACTGTGACCAGCTTCTCAGGCGGCTTGCCGAGCAGCTTTTGGAGGCCCAACGGGATGAGCAGCAGGGGTGTAAGCACTCCCAGGATCAAGCGGGCGAAAGGCGTCAGGCGCAAGGCCCAGCTTTCCGAATCACCAGAGACCCACCGCTCCACCAGGTACTCGGCCAGCCACAGCAGCACGCCGACGCCCAGCAGCACCCCCAGGAGGGCCCACACCGACGGTGCAAGCTCTTCCCAGGGCATGAGCAGCAGCGTCACGGCGGCGAGTGAGAAACGCAGCAGGGCATGGGCCAATTTGAGGCCGGCGCGCAGCCGCAGGCGCTGCTTCAGCAGGGCGATGCTAGGCTCGGTATCCACCCCGCGCTGCTCGCCCACTGATAGCAGGGTGGCGGGGCGGGCGCTGAGCAGGCTGGCGCGCATGGCTGACATCAGCAGGTCGAAAATGAACAGGGCGATCAGGGTGGGGATCAGGTAGTTAGTCACGGGCTTTCAATTTGCGGATGGCGCGGGCAGGCACGCCTACCACCACGGTGTGCGGAGGCACGTCCTTGGTGACCACCGAGCCAGCGCCGGTGCGGGCGCCCTCACCGATGGTCAGCGGGGCAACCAGCATGGTGTCGCTGCCGATGAAAACGCCGTCCTCGATGGTGGTGTGGTGCTTCTTCTCGCCGTCGTAATTGCAGGTGATTGTGCCAGCGCCGATGTTGACGTTGGCGCCGATGGTGGCGTCGCCGATGTACGAGAAATGCCCTATCTTGGTTCCAGGCCCCAGATAGGCTTTTTTGACCTCGCCGTAGTTGCCCATGTGAACGCCGTCGGCCAGATGGGTGCCTTTGCGCAAGTGGCCGAAGGGACCGACATCTACGTCGTTCTCCAGCATGGCCTCCTCCAGCACCGAGCTTTGCACCAAGCAGCGGTCGCCGATGGTGGTGTCAGCGATGACCGTGTTGGGGCCAAGCTGGCACTCGCTGCCCACGCGGGTCTTGCCGCGCAGCGCCGTGTTGGGATGGATGGTGGTGTCCTGGCCGATGACCACTTCCGGCTCGATGTAGGTGCTGTGCGGGTCGATCAGGGTGACGCCAGCCAGCATCCAGCGCTGGTTGATGCGCACCCGCAGGGTGGCCTCGGCCTCCGCCAGGTGCACGCGGGTGTTCACGCCAATGGCGTCGGCCGGGTCTTCCAAGTTAATAGCTGCCACCGCCAGTCCTTCGTCCACGGCGATGCCAACCAGGTCGGTAAGGTAGTACTCGCCCTTGGGGGAAAGCGGGATGCGCTTCAGAGCTGGCCACAACCATTCGGATTGGATGCAGTAGGCTCCAACGTTCAGTTCGTCGATGGTGAGCTGCTCCGGGGTGGCCTGGGCCTCCTCCACGATGGCCTCGATCTGGCCCTTCTTATCGCGAACCACTCGCCCGAAGCCGCGCGCTTCGTCCGATCTCACCGTGAGCATGGTGAGCGGCCCCTCATTCTCTTTCTGGGTCTCGATCAAGCCGAGCAGGGTGCCCGTGCCCAGCAAGGGCATGTCGGCGCTGACCACCAGCACCAGGTCGCTCTTTCCCTTCAGGAGCGCCTCGGTCTGCTGCACGGCGTGGCCGGTGCCCAAGCGTTGCTCCTGAACGGCGAACTGGGCCTCGCCCATTTCCTCGACGGCCTGCCGCACGGCATCCGCCCCATGCCCGATCACCACCATGGGCGGCTCCTGGCTGGCCTCCCGCAGGGCGTTGAAGGCGTGCCAGATCAAAGGCTTGCCGCCCAGCAGGTGCAGCACCTTGGGTAGCTGCGAGTGCATACGTTTTCCTTGGCCGGCGGCCAACAGCACGGCAATGGTTTTCATCGCTTGTCGCTCGAGGGGGAATGGGGACGTTGGGGGAACCGCGGCGATGGCTTCCTCACCGCTGGCGGATGGGAGAGGCTTCTTGGGGCAGGTCTGGGTCCAGGTTCGTCTTCTAACACGGGTATAACCGTAGCGTTTCTTGCAGCCGGGGCGCCTGGATTCGAACCAGGATCAACGGATTCAAAGTCCGCTGTGCTGCCATTGCACCACGCCCCAATGGTGCCGCTCAGGGCGAGCGGGACATCATTGTAACATAGGCTCTTTCAGCGGTGGAGGGGGTGAAAGAGGGTCACTCTAGGTCTTCGGTGGGAGCCAGGCCCAATTTGCGGGCCTGCTCGTAGCTGAGCACTTCCCCGCTGGAGGCCTCGGCGGCCTGGCTTTCCTCGGCCAGCGTCGCCCAGAAAGCGTCGATCTCGCCAGCCTTCAGCTTGCGCATGGCCTTGCGCAGGGCCTCTTCTAACGAACTGTCCTCTTGCGGCGTCTCCTCTTCGGCCGTTTTAGCGGGCGGGGCTTCGGCGCTGGGGGCCTTCAAGATGCCCAGCTTAGCCAGGCTGGCGCGCGCTTCCTCCACCGCCTCGGTCAAGGCCTTGGCGATGGTGCCCTCCTCTCCCGGCGCTTGCGGCTCGGTGAGCACCACGAAGGCGTACTGCCCTCCGATGGGTGCCAGGAAGAGATCGAGCTGGTTTCCGCCGATGTGGAACAGGCTGGTGGGCTGCGGGCTACCCAGGGTGAGCGCCAGATGGGAGCCAGCGCCCAGCAGCGTGATTGCATCGGGCACCAAGACCTGCTCCAGCCCCTCTTCGGGCAGGCTGCCGGAGCGCACCAAAGTCTTGCCGTGCTCGCCGATCAGCCACACGGCCTGTGCCTGGCAGGCCTTGCGCAAGCGGGCGATGCTTTCGGCCAGGCTGCGAGCCTGCAGCTGGGCGTCCGAGGCATCCTGCTTGGGCTCCGGCAGGGCGTCGGGCGGTGGTTCCGCCAGCCCGAGCAGAGATATCACGGCATCCAGGAACTCGCCCATCGTGATCGGCTTGAAGAAGAAGGCATCCGCCCCAGCCTGGGCGATCTCGCGCCGTATCTTGGGGTCGCGCGCCCCGGTCATCAGGATCACCTTGAGGTCGGGGTTGTGCTCCCGGAAGCGCGCCATCAGCTCCACCCCCGATTTGCCGGGCAGGTGAATGTCGCAGATCAACAGGTCGTAAGCGTGTTTGGCAAGCTCCAACACCCCCTCTTCCCCTGAGAGCAGGTCATCCACTTGGATGCTCGCCGATAGGCTCTCCAGCCCACTGCGAAGCACCCGGGAGACCTCTCGCTGGTCTTCAATGATCAGCACGCGCAAACCAGCCATATCAGCGCGATTCTATCATGGATTGTCTTCGGGCGCTTTTGGGGGCGGTCAGCTATCCAGCAGCACGCCGCGCACCACGATGCGCTGGCTGTTGACCAGATAGGGATAGCAGGAGATTAGGGTGATGGTGGGATCGGGGGTGGGATCCATCACCTGGACGAAGGTCGGCGCTACGATCTGCGTTTCGGTGACCACGTAGGTGTAGGCGCGCAGGTTACTGAATACGGTGATCTCATCGCCGGGTTGCAGCTCGTCGAGGCGGCGGAAGAGTTCACCGAAGACGTCGTTGTGCGCTGAGAGCACCAGGTTGCCTTCCTCCCCCGGGTTGGCGCTGCCGATATGCTGCCCGACGCCCTTCTTGAGCTGCTCCCAGCCGTCCCCCAGCACCACGGGTGCATCGACGTTGATGGCCGGGATCCTCACCTGGATGGCCTGCTCCGGGCTGGGCGTGGGGATGGGGATATTGGCCAGCGATTGCACCAGCGGGCGCAGGTGCTCAGGGATCTCGGCCTCATTGGGCTGGGCGCCGCCTGGGTCGGTGGGGGGTGTGTGGCCGGAGGGCAGCACGACTGCCTGGATGAGGGCTGTGGGGGTGAAGGTGGCCTGTTCCAGGGCGGCCACCACCTGCTGGTTGAGCTCGCGCAGCAGGTTAGCGCCGTTGAAGATCACGAAAGCCAGCCCAATCACCGCCAGCACCTCCGCACCCAGCAGCAGCCGATCGAGGATGCGCTTGCGGCGCGACTCGCCCACGTCGACGGTCTCCCCCTCGAAGCCGGTGGGGAAGTCGTCCAATCTGGGGGCGCCTTCGCTGGGGGCGACCTGCACCAAACGCCCGCTGTGTTGGTAGGCTTCCAGGCGGTCCTTGCGGGCGGCGCGGCGCTTCTGCACCAGCAAGCGGCGCAGTTCAGCTTCACTCAAATCTTCGGGGCGGCGTTTACGGGCCATTGGTTGCGATTATATCCTAGCTGGCGGGAGGGCGAAAACGCCTCAGCCCGCTGTTTCCTCGATGACGCGTTGCAATTTCTCGGCCAGCGCAGGGCGGTCGAAGTGGGCTTCCAGGCAGGCGCGCCCGGCCAGCCCCATGCGCCGTGCTCCCTCGGGGTCGGTCGCCATTTGCCGGATGGCCGCGGCCAGAGCGCCTGGATCGCCTGGCGGGCAGAACACCCCTGACCCGGCCCCCTCTACCACCTGGCGGATCACCCCGTCGATGGCCAGGATCACCGGCCGCCCGGCGGCCATGTAATCGAAGACCTTGTTGGGGTACACGGTCTTGTACAGCTCGAGGGGCTTCAAGATGGCGATGCAGGCGTCCGCTGCCGCCAGGGCTTGAGGCATCTCGGTCTTGGGCACCGGGGCCAGGAAATACAGGTTGGGCAGCATCATCTCGGCTGCTTGTCGCATCAGGGCTGGTTTATCCTTGCCATCGCCTAGCAGGGCGATGGCAATCTCCGGCTGTTCGCGCAGTTGCTCGGCGGCCTCCAGCACCACGCCCAGGTCGTTGGAAAGCCCGTGCGCCCCGGCGTACAGGGCCACGAACTTGCCCTCCAGCCCGTGGGCGGTGCGGAAGGCCTCGCCGCGGGCTTGGGGGTCGAACATGCGGGCATCCGAGCCGTTGGGTACCAGCTCCACCTGGCGCGCCCCGCGTGCCAGCACGTGCTCGATGAAGCCTGGCGAATTGACCATCACCTGGTCGGCGCGGCGGTACAGGAAGCGTTCCAGCCATTCGGAGGCGTGGATGAGGGGCTTGTTGCGCAGCACACCGGTTGCCACAGCGAAGGCTGGCCACAGGTCGCGCACCTCGAACAGGAAGAACGCTCGCTTGAGGCGCGCCAGCAGCCAGGCGGTGACCCCCTGGAAGAGCGGCGGCGTGGTGCCCCACACCAGATCAACCTTCTTTGCCCTCAGTCCAATAAAGAATGAGGAGACCATGAAGCTCAGAAAGCTGAACACGCGGTGCACGAAGCTGCGATGCAGGGCGTGGTAGGTGTAGGCCCGCAGCACGGTCACGCCCTCGTCTTGCTCCGACGGCTGGGCCTCTTCGGCCTCGCCGGTCAGGTAGCTCACCGGGCTGGCGATCACGGTCACGCGGTGGCCGTGGGCGGCCAGGTAGCGGGCCATCTCGTGATGGCGGGTGCCACCGGGTTCGCCCAGGGCGGCGAAGGCTTGGTGGATCAAGAGGATGTGCATGTGCTTAGCCTGGGAAACGCCACCGGCTGACCAGCGTGAGGGGGGTGCGTCCGGCGACCTCGACTGAGAAGGATAGGGCGGGAATCTTGTGATTGTAGGTGGGGGAGTACCAGCCGCACGTGGGGGAGATGGCGCCTTTGCCCATCAATAGTTCTCCGGCGCGCGCCAGTTGAATCTGGGCATCTCTCTCCATTTCATCAGGAGGGGAGATAGCTAGTTCAACCCAGCCGTGGGGGGAGTTCACCCGCAGCGTGCTATCGTCCAGCTCCCAGGGCCAGTCCGGCAGCAGCCAGTGCAGGCGGGCGGTGTAGACTTTGTCGCTGGCCACTTTGGCGGGCAGCAGCGTGTCAGTGACCGTCCATTGGTCGTCGTCGTTCACTTCCACGGCGCGGCGGTGCACCA
>Ga0068714_10005086_pt1 | contig 14172 bp, 11 predicted proteins | sample MTBNYHSulfiMetaG_FD_62988 | JGI IMG/M metagenome (GOLD analysis project Ga0068714, IMG submission 62988) | Enrichment culture microbial communities from rom New York Harbor, USA that are MTBE-degrading - MTBE-NYH (New York Harbor Sulfidogenic)... | ecosystem: Environmental > Aquatic > Marine >... | reverse complement strand
CTGTAAATTTTGTTGAGAGGTCTTTTCACGACGCGGGACGCAAGCTCGGCCCGATCGGCGGCCCGTGAAAAAAGTTCGACCGTGAGCCGGTTTCTGACAAGGGGCAGCCCGGACACCAGAGCCGTCTTCGAGGCAGACCGTCCGTGGAGTCGTGCCAGCTGAACGAGGCAGTCGAGAAGCGGATCGTCATGGGTTTCGGTCTCGTCCCCCGGCCTCCAGCTGACAGAAACGTCATTGGCGTGACTATCTAAAAGGGCCATAGTATTATTTGAGTTTCTCCTTTTCCGGATCCTTCAATCTTTTTCTGCTTCAAAGGACACATTATTCATGCTTGTGAAAAATTTCCAGTTGTAAATGGCATAACATCCTGTTAAAATCGTTGAAAATGAACTCAAATATGAGGCCCTACATGTTCTATGTAGTCCGCGACGAGAGCGGCAAAATCGTTTCCCTGAGCCGCAATAAATCTCCTGATGCCACCGAGATAAAACCATCCCTGGACTCCGAAGTATGGGAATTCCTGAACCATAGGCAAGATGAGGATTCCCTCCGGATGTCGCTGAGTCTTTCGGATCTCGGTCTTATACGCACCATCGAGGACATTATCAATCTCTTGATCGAAAAAAAAATCATTTCTTTCACGGAGCTTCCAGTGGAGGCCCAGCAAAGAATCAAAGACCGCCAGCGCTTCAGGGAAAAATTGTCTTCAAGTTTCTTGATGGTCGATGAAATCCTGTAGGAGCCATTGAACAACATCCCCATCCTAAACCGGCTTCGGCCTCCCGGCAAAATACCCCTGAATGGCATCGACATTAAGCTTCTTTAATATAAGCCATTGGCCCTCCGTTTCCACCCCCTCGGCGATCACCGATATATCGATACTGTGACCGATACTGCACAACGAACCCATGTAAAATCTGGCGTCACTGTCCTCATCTTTCAGCTCCCCGGTGAACGCACTGTCAATCTTCACATAGTCCGGACGAAGGGATTGCAGGAAGCCCAGGTTGGAAAAGCTCTGCCCGTAATGATCCAGGCCGATACCATGGCCCTTTTCCTTGACGTAGGCACCGAACTCCTTGACCATTTTCAGGTTGTTCGCCGCGCCGTATTCCGGGAATTCGAAAACAAGCGGCGGCGAATGAGCGGGAAAATCATCCAGAAATCTCTTGAACCAGTCTCTGAAAGCGCCGTCCCGGAGGGAGGCAGGCGACACATTGACGGAGATCCGGCCCACGGGCAGACTACCGGGGTCCAGTTCCCTGACCCGTTCGAGCACCTGGCGGTCGAGGGTGGAAACGAGGCCCAGCCGCTCGGCGAAAGGGAGAAAAACACCGGCATTCAAATGCCGACCGTCTTCCTGGACGATTCTGGAAAAAATTTCCATATGAAACAGTTGACCCAGATCAGACGTCTTTACGACCAACTGACCAACCAGAGCGACGGCCTTTCTTTCAAGGGCCCCTTTCAAAGATTCCTTCCATTGCTGCTCACCCATAGGCATCCTGTGCACCTCTTCGGTGACGGCTCTTACATGCCAGGAGTTCGGCCCGGCATGGATGGCCGTCCTGAGTGCAAGGTCCGCTTCGGATAAAAGCCTGCTGTAGGAGACCGGCGTTTCAAAGGTGACCGCCCCCACATGGGCGATATTATCGGTTACGCTGATATTTTCGACCGCGAGGCCACTCAACCTGCCCGTGAGCTCCGATGCAATCGCTTCCGCCTCAAACGGCGGGGCGTCAGGAAAATACACCGCGAAATCACCACCGGTGAGCCTTGCAGGTATCGCATTTGAATCGTTTGATATGGACTGTCGTATAAGGGAAGCCACCCTCTTGATAAAATCGTCGCCGGCCTGGAGACCGCGCACGCTATTGACCTCATCCAGTCCTTGCATCTTTACAAGCAGGAGAGCGCCTTTCACGGCATTTTCGCCGAAATCGAGCCGTGCGGTTACCTGCCCTGTAAAGTACCGGCGGTTGCCGAAGCCTGTCAAATCATCATGGTAGGCGCGAGACCTGAAATCCTCTGCGCGCGCTACCTGCTCATGGAACATATCTTTGATCTTGACCGTCATGTGGTTCATCGCCTGGACCACGCGCCTCAGTTCCCTTGTGCGGGGAATTTTCTCCTGCAGCCGGTATTCCATCCTGCAAAGACCCTCCGCCTGTTTTTCAACCAGGTCAAGAGGCTTCAAAAGGAAGCGAAGGGCGATCCCGCCGGCTAAAAGCACAAAAATCCCGCATCCTGCAAACCACAGGGTCATACGAACGGTGTCATCCCATAGAGTTCGATAGGCATAGCCTGGGTGGCTTTTGACATGAACGGTTCCCGCCCGGATCCAGCCTGTCATGACATTGGCGGAAGCCTCTGGAGTCGAGATCGGGAACATCCGTACAAACCAACCCGGAACCCCTTCCACCGCCACGTCCAAAGCCTTTTCAATCAAAACCTCGCCCTTGACATCGACAAACTTGACAAAACGGTAGTAGCCCCTGTCAAATACAGCATTGATCATACTTTCAACAACAGGCATATCCACGTCGATGTCCTGGATGTATTGAGATATGGAAAGACCGAGAGAGGTGGCCGTGTCCTGGGCATGGGACTCGAGCTGCGAGGTAAGAAAGGCCCGAGTCGTGGAAAGCCTGGCAAGCCAGGTGCCCGAAAAAAGCAAAAGGAAAAGCACAAGCGTAAAGATGATCAACTGGCGGTAGAGGGTCATTTTTCCCCTTTTTTTTACAGCCCGTCTTCTGCCATTCTGTGCAGCAGACCGCTCCAGGCCTTGAGCCTGCTGCTGCTACCCGCGGATTTCCCTCTTCCCCGCTCCTTGGCCAGCCAGAGCCCGGTACCGTTGAAGCTGAATATAGGCAGGAGATCGGGGCGCTTGCCGGCGGGGTTTATATGATCAACCAGATTATCCAGGACCAGGGGTTCAACTCCCGGCTCCGGATAATACGTCAAAACCATATGATGGATATTGTAACGCAAGGCTTTAACATAAGCTATGTTAAGTTTAGCCTCTTCCACTCCCATCGTTTTCAGTGTAAAAAATTTTGCGATGGCAAAATCTTCACAATCACCCGCACCTCTGGCAAGAAATTCTATCGGAGTGGCCCAATAGTCCTTCACCCCGTAAATGGCTACATCGTCGACAAATTCAATGAGTTCGTTAAAGAAGCTATTGACCTTTTCCAGTTTCTGCCGGTCGGTGATGCTTTCGTCCTGCCGAATCAAATCCTGCCATTGGAGCAGCCGGTTTACAGAACTCTCTCCGTGCCTCCGTCCCACGTTGTCGATGACCTTTTCGCTTATACGAAAGGTTTGCCCTGTATAAACACTCTCGACGCCGACGAGACCTATCAGGAGCAGGCAAATAATTGAAACGGAATCAATTTTTTTTTACGGTTCATTCCAGCTCAACCAGGCTCAAAGCTCCCTTAACGTCCTACTTCGAAGAGCGGGGCGGCCATCCTTCGACCAGGGAGTTATCGATCTCCACCCTCGGCGGAATCGTGCTCTGAAGGAACGTCGACTCAGGCTCCACTTCCGGACTGCTTTCCTCCGGCCATTCCAGCCCCAGGGTATGAACCAGCTTGCCCATACCACTCAACACCCTGTACTCGGAAAGCAACTCCTCATAGCTCGCGTTCACCAGGTCTCTTCTGGCATTGATATATTCAGCCTGGCTGTCCAGTACGTCGAACATGGTGCGCCGTCCAACCATCCACTGTTTAGAGAAGGCCTCGGCGGTCAATCTCGAAGACTCCGCATAATCCTCGAGATGAGCCACCCTTTCCATAGCCGCCTTGTAAGCTTCCCATGAAAGTTTAATGGACTGAGCCGTCTCCCGGTGGGTGCTCTTATAAATCTCCTCGGCCTCGCGGATCTGGTGGGCGGTTTCCGCAATACGCGCCTTGTCATACCCGCCTCTGAATAAGTTAATGCTCAAGATCATGGCGGCTGTAAATTCTCTGGCGTAGCCCTCGCGTTCATCAACGTCATATTCCCATCTGTAGTCCGCCGTCAAATCAAGGGAGGGATACGCATCGCTCTTCGCGGCCTTGAACTGGTAATGCCTGGCTTCCAGGTCGGCTTTGGCGGACTTCAAAAGCGGGTAGTTTTCAACCGCCATCCGGACGGCTTCCTCCATCTTCCGGGGGAAACTGAAATCCACGGGATCAGGTTTGACAAGGTTGCGAGGATACAGACAGGTAACCGCGATATAGTTGGTTTTTGCATCCTGCAGATTCGCCTGGGTTGCGACAACGTTGGATTGAGCCAGGGCAAGCCGACCGAGGACCTGATCGAGATCAGCCCTTCGTTCGACCCCGGATTCACTTCGAAGCCTCATCTGGTCGGCGATCTTTTGATGATTCAGGAGATTTTCCTGTGCCAACTCATGCAGTTCTTCGGCGCGGAGCACATCCAGGAAGACCCTTGCCGTCTGCAGAGACATCACCTCTGAATTGGCCTGCAAAAGGTAGGCCTGGGATTGTACGCGGGATTTCTGCCTCCGGACCTCATTGGTGGTGGTGCCGAAGTGGAATAGATTCTGATTCAGGCTTAAAACACTGGACCTTGGGTGGAGGGTCCTTTTGAACGGATGCTGAAGCTTGTCGATTCCTACACCCGCCGAAACATCCAGACTGGGATAGTAACCGGATTCCGCCTTTTTAACCTCTTCATCTCGAGCCAGCCGGTTGTAGGCGGTCGCCCTGATATCCGGATTCGTCTTCAATACATGCTCAACAACATCCTCAATCGTATCCGCGAAGCTGAGAGAAGGAACAAAAAGAAACAGACTCGTCAAAACGATAAGGCAACGTCGTAAATATTTACTCATGGCTCAACCCTCCTGTTGTGGGTAAGTAGTCACATTTGCGTATTCAGATGTCGGGACATCGAAAAAGTTACAAATCCTGGTCTGAAAGCATCCCTCCTTGCTGGCTCCTGCATTGAAAACAATCATTTTCTGCAGAAGAAAATTTCAGTTCAGAGTTACAGAACCCCTCCATCAACTCCTGACCGGTTCTGTTCGTTTTGATATAAGAAATAAACGCCCCTCCTCTATTTTGAGTCAAGGCTAGAAAAAACTCTATTTATATGCAAAAAATATTTTTCGTAACTAGATTACGATATAACTACGGACATAATATAATAATAGCATTTCATCTAAAAATCAACGTCCTTAAAAAAACAATCGAAAATAGTCCGGTTCCCTCCCGCTTTTGAAAAATCTCCATCGCCGGGGGAGACGACGCGTGGTAGTATATACCCATGGCTTATATGGACGAAAATGCTTTGAAAACTTTTTTTCCGTGGCTGCGAAAGCAGGGGATCGAATTCGACGAAGGGAAGGCGGCACTCCTTGAAGCTTACCTGAATGAGCTCTGCCGCTGGAACGAACGCATGAACCTGGTCGGCCCGGGGACCCGCGGCCGGATTGTCCGGGAACTGCTGCTCGACTCTCTGGTCGCGTTACCTCTGCTGCCTCGTCGGGGGAATCTGCTGGATGTGGGATCGGGAGCGGGTTTTCCGGCTCTTCCTTTAAAAATCTCCGGTTCCCGGCTGGAATTTCTCCTGGTGGAGCCGATTCAAAAACGGGTGACGTTCCTGAAACACGTGATCAGGACCCTTGGCCTCGAGGGAATATCGGTGGTGAGGGGCCGGATTGAGCCGGCCCGCCCGGATTTTCTCAATGCATTCGGATACGAAGTCGTCACAAGCAGGGCAATGGCGCCTTTCGACAGGACGATCCATCTGTGTGGACGCCACACGAAACCCGGCGGGATGCTTCTGACCTTTCACGGGGAAACCCCCGAAAAAACCATCAACGAAAGCGCTGTAGGAATAAAAGCCGAAAGCCTGATCCTTGAGCGTTTGATACCCTATCAGCTTCCCGGTATCCCAGGTCTGCGCCACATGGCGATGCTGCGAAAAAAACCTGACGGCCTCGCAAAAATTCGAAAAGACCATGTCCCCCGACGCCGATAAGGCGGAGAAAGCACTTTTGACGAGGCCATCAACCTTGCCATGGTGCTGTGAAAATCTCTACGCTTTTTCCCTCCATATCCTCGCCCCGAGGGCAGCGAATTTTGTTTCCAGGGACTGGTACCCACGGTCGAGATGGTAAATCCTGTGCACCTCCGTGCGCCCGCCTTCCGCGACAAGCCCTGCGAGAACGAGGGAAGCGCTCGCCCGAAGATCTGTCGCCATCACCGGTGCAGCGGCCAATCCTTTACGTCCCTTTATCAGAGACTGCCCGCCGTTGATCTGGATGTCGGCACCCATCCTGCGCAGTTCGCTGACATGAATGAACCGGTTTTCGAACACGGTCTCCCTGATCATGCTCCAGCCGTCGGCAACGCACATCAACGTCATGAACTGGGCCTGGAGATCGGTGGGGAACCCGGGATACGGCATGGTTTTTATGTCTGTGCTCTCCGCTCTTTCCGGTCCTTCAACCTGGATCCAGTCCTCTCCTTTCGTGATCCGGGCACCCGCCGACTCCAGCTTGCCGATCAGAGCCTCGACGTGTTCAGGCCGGCAGTTTTCGACTCTCACGTTTCCCCCGGTGATCGCCGAGGCGATCATGAATGTGCCCGTTTCTATTCTGTCAGGAATGATCCCGTGCTCGGCCGGATGCAGTGCATCGACCCCCTCGATCTCGATCGTGTCCGTGCCGTCACCGGAAATACGGGCTCCCATCTTTCTCAAGATATCGGCTAAATCCTGAACCTCCGGTTCCCGGGCGCTGTTTCTTAGCACCGATGTCCCCCTGGCCGTCACGGCCGCCATCATGATGTTTTCGGTGCCCGTTACGGTTGGAATGTCAAAAAAAACATCGGCGCCTCTTAAGCCCTTAGCGGTGGCCTGGATGTAGCCCTGCTCCAGGGTAATCGAGGCCCCCATAGTCTCAAGAGCTTTCAAATGCAGGTTCACCGGACGAGCCCCTATGGCGCAGCCGCCGGGGAGGGAAATGCGGGCTTTTCCGGTCCGCGCCAGCAATGGCCCCAGCAGAAGAATCGACGCGCGCATCGTTTTTACAAGCTCATAGGGTGCCTCCACATCGCTGAGCTCATCGCTGTTTGCATGCAGCACACCGTTTTCCTGCCGAAAGACGACACCCATGCCTGTCATGATTCGCTTGATCGTCTCAATGTCCCTCAGAAGAGGCAGATTGGATAGTTTGTGCCATCCTCCTGCAAGAAGACAGGAAGCTGTCACCGGGAGGGCCGCGTTCTTGGCGCCGCTTATCCTCACACTGCCCTGGAGCGCAGGGCTTTTCTCTATCACCATTTTGTCCATAAAAAAATTCCGTCCATGAAAAAATAAACGTTGTTCGTGCATCAACGTTTACAATTAAATTTGCTTCTGGTAAAGCTGAAACTGGAAATTATTCGGAACAAACGGCACCAGCCGGCGAGCGGAAAGTCTTATGGCCAGACAACCGAACGATGTGTCTGATAGATTTTTTGCAGACGTCATGCTCGGACGGCTTGCACGATGGCTGAGGGTGCTCGGCTGTGACACCATCTACCGGCCGAAACGAAACCCGGGAGACTTTGAACGTGCGGCCGCCGAAGGCAGAGTGCCGCTCACCCGCAACCGGAAACTTGCGGATTCGGTGAATGCTGCCGTTTACATCCGGTCCGATCATGTCGGCGAGCAACTGAAACAGCTTGCTTCCCTGTTTCCGATAGCGGCAAGACGGGAGGAATGGTTTACCCGCTGCCTCGAATGCAACATCCGCCTCGACGTGGTTTCCCTGGAGCAGGCCCGCGACATGGTCCCGGATTATATCCTTGAAACCGCTTCCTTCAAATTCAGGAAATGCCCTTCCTGCGGGCGTTTTTTCTGGCCTGGTTCCCACCGGAAAAGGATGATCGAACGCCTCCGGATATGGGAGATTGACAGCTCCCCTTCTGTCTGTTAGAGCTGTGCCCATCGACAATCACCCTACAGGTACCGTGGTACCCACAAGAAAGGAATGAACATGGGCTTCATGCAGCGCAGCGTCAGCTTCACACGCTTCCAGGTCGAAGATCCTTTGCCCGAAGACTATACCGAAAGTTTCCCGGAAAGAATCGCCCGGCGTGCATTCAGAAAAATAGAGGAAGAATCCCTCGAAGAGAGATCCGAGGGATGGGTCAACATCATGGATATGCTGGACAGTGATTTTTCAGCGATGGAGTACTTCAAGGACCCCTACCTGGCTCTGTCCTGGCGGGTGGATACCAGAAGGGTCCCTTCGAACGCACTCAAACGCTATGCCGGGGAGGCGGAAAAGGAAATCAAAAAGAGGGAGAGGCTCAAGTATCTGCCTAAAAAGCGCCGGGATGAAATCCGTGAATACACCCGGCTCATGCTTCTTAAAAGAGTGCTTCCATCAACCCAGGTCTACGATGTTGTTTGGCACCTTGATGCCGGAATTCTGCTGTTCGGAGCGACCAGCGTCAAATTGTGTGATGAATTCCGGTCCTTTTTCCTCAAGACGTTTGAATGCGGCTTGACACCGGTTTATCCTTATTCTCTCGGCGAAAGGGTTTTGAAGGAAGCGGGCGGGGACCCCGGTCTGCTTTACGATATCCGGCCGTCCATGTTCGGCGGGGAGGTGCAGCCATGAATGTATTGGATCAGGCGAGGGACACGGAATTCCTCGGCAGGGAATTTTTGACATGGCTCTGGTTCAAAACCGAAACCGAGGGAGGCCTGTTCAATCTCGAAGAAGGCCTTACCGGGGAGTTCGTGGTGGACGGAACGCTCACGCTCACCTCGGATTCGGACGACAGACGGGAAACGGTCGTATGCACCGGGGAAAACCCGAGACTTCGGGAGGCACGTTTCGCGCTTACCGAACACAAAAAGGTCACCCAGGCCAGGTTCAGGCTCGTCATCGGCGACGATACGTGGGTCTTTACCCTGGACTCCATGTGGATGAACTTTAAATCGTTGAAAGGGCCGAAACTGCTCCGCGACCCGGGAGAGGATCCGGACGGGATGTTTTACGAAAAAATGGGCGTGGTCGAGCAGCCCGTGGCGGCGGTGGACGCCGTATACCACAGGTTTCTCGAAATACGTACTTCAGCGGAGTGGGAGGAATCGGAAATGCCTGCGATCGCCCGTTGGATCCACGGCGATTCGCTGGAATAACCTCCGTTTCCAGCCCGGAATTTTGATGAACGAAAACAGAGCTGCGATCAATCCAAAACCTTTCCCATTCACCGCCACATGCGCCGGGGGCATCGAGGATCTTCTTGCATCCGAAATCGCAGGGTTCGGAGCCGGAAACGTCAAAACGTCCCCCGGCGCGGTCCATTGCCAGGGGTGGATGGAAACAGCCTATCGCACCTGCCTGTGGTCACGATTTGCACATCGTGTGTTGAGCCCGGTAGCGGAGATTCAGGCACAGGACGAAGACGAGCTGTATCGGCGGGCGTTTGAAATCGACTGGCCCGGATACTTCGATCCGGGCAAAACCTTCTCCATCCTGTACAATGCAGTCCGCGCCTCAATTCCAAACAGCCATTTTGCAGCTCTCAGGCTCAAAGACGCTGTGGCGGATCGGTTCACAGCCTCTTTCGGGCTGAGACCGAACGTCGATACACAGCATCCCGATATCACGCTCCATTTGCACCTCCAGGGGAACCGAGCCTTGATAAGCCTAGACCTGGCTGGCGACAGCCTGCACAAACGAGGCTACCGGCTGTACGGAGACCAGGCCCCCCTCAAGGAGACGCTCGCAGCAGCCGTTGTACATCTTTCCGGCTGGCCTTACAGGGACGCTTCCGCACCCCCCTTGATCGATCCGATGTGCGGCTCCGGCACGCTGCTTATCGAAGCGGCGCTGATGTATGGCGACATCGCACCGGGGCTTTTCCGGAGCCGTTTCGGATTTCAGGGGTGGCGTGATCATGATGAAGCGCTGTGGCGAGGGCTTCGCGACGAGGCTGTTGAGAAATCCGAACAGGCACAGAAGCTTCGCTGGCCTTCGATCGTCGGTTATGATGCGTCCAGAAGCGCGGTGGCTGCATCGATCGAAAATATAAACCGGGCAGGGCTTAAAGGCTTCGTGCACGTCGAGAGAAAGGAGCTCTCCCGGTTGACCCGGCCATCCGGCCGGAATCTCGATACGCCCGGTTTCGTCGTATCCAACCCTCCATACGGCCACCGGCTGGGATCCTGGGACTCGATTCGGTTTCTTTATGCATGTATCGGCAGAAAAATACGGGAGCAGCTTCCCGGGTGGCGGAGCGCCCTGTTGACCGCCGAGGACGCACGGGCAAGCTTTTTCGGTCTTAACGCCGAGCGTGAACATGCGCTGTTCAACGGTCCTCTCAAATGCCGGTTGATCGATTTCGCTCCTTCCAAAAAACCGGAACCTGTAAATCCAATAACGGTTTCATCCTCAACTGCCGGAGCTTTTTCGGACAGGATCAAAAAAAATCTGCGCCGCCTTACAGGATGGGCGAAACGGGAATCCATCACCTGCTTCCGCATTTACGATGCCGACATTCCGGAATTCAATGTTGCCGTAGATGTCTACGAAGGGAATCTACTGGTACAGGAATATGCAGCCCCGAAACAAATCGACCCGACCAAGGCCGAGGAGCGATTCCACCGTATCATTCATGATCTCTCCGAACTCTTCAATGTGGAAGAAAAAAGCATCATCGTCAAAATCCGCTCGCGGCAAAGAGGATCGTCACAGTACCAAAAGATCGGAAAACAAGGAGAATTCCTGGAAGTAGGGGAAGGCGACTGCCGCTTCCTGGTCAATCTGAAGGATTATCTGGACACCGGCTTGTTTCTCGAAAGCCGGGGCACAAGAAAACTCCTCGGCAAATGGGCCGAAGGAACCAGGTTTCTCAACCTTTTCGGATACACGGGCACCGCCACGGTCCATGCCGCACTCGGTGGAGCGGTGCAAACAACCCTGGTGGACCTATCCCCCGTATACCTGAATTGGGCCGGCTGCAACCTCGCCCTGAACGGATTATCCGAAGAAAACCACAGGTTGGTGCAGGCCGACTGCCTGGACTGGCTGAGAACATGCCGGTACAAATTCGATCTGATCTACATCCATCCCCCCACATTTTCCAATTCCAGGAGGACCGGGACGAAATTTGACCTCAGGAGACAACATGCAACCCTGATCCATCTTGCGATGCGACGCCTGGCGCCGGGAGGACGCGCGGTATTCGGAACCTCGGCCGCACGTTTCGAACTCGACACGGCATCGCTGGGTGGATTCTTGATCAAAGATATCAGCCGAAGCACGCTCCCCCCGGATTTCCTCCGCTCCGCGGCGAGACACCGCTGCTGGGAAATCCGCTCTGAGGGCCGTCAACGTTGACCTTTCTTTCTCTGATCAGCAAAGGGAGAGCGCCAGATAATCCGCCACCAGCAACCCTTTCGCAGTCGGGATGATTTTCCCGTCACGGATCTCGAGGAACCCCGTGCGCCGGCCCTTTTCCAGAAACGTCAAAGTTTCACTGGTTTCCGGGACAAGCTCGAGGGCAATGCCTTCGGATGTTCTTAACCCCAGGAATACAGCTTCCCTGGTCAGCTCCGACGTTGAAAGCACTTCCTCTCCTTCCACGGGTACCAGGTTCGAATCCAGCGATTCGCAGTATCTCCTCACCGAGCGGATATTCCACCAGCGGCGGGACCCGTCGAAGGAATGGGCTGAGGGACCCAGACCAAGGTAAGGCACATGATGCCAGTATTTCATGTTATGCCGGGATCTCTTTGGGCTGTTCGCCGCGAAGTTGGAAACTTCGTAATGCCTATACCCATGCGATGCCATCAAATCGGATGTTGCCGTAAACAACCGGGCCAAAAGGGACTCCCCGGGCATTCGGAATTTTCCTTCGGTGTGAAGCCTGTGCAGCCTGGTCCCTTTTTCGAGGCTCAACTGATAGCATGAAACATGATCCGGATGAAATGCCAGCGCCTTTTTAAGCTGCGCCAGCCAATGGCTTTGATCCTGACCCGGCAGCCCATAGATCATATCGACGCCAAAGGAAGAAGGCCATTTCGCTTCAATGTCGGCAAGAGCGCAGGCGGCGGCTTCCGCGGAATGAGACCGGCCCAGGAATTCCAGAATCCCTGGATCGAAGGACTGAACCCCCAGGTTGATTCTGGTGACACCCAGCCTTCGAAAAAGGAGCAGCTTCTCCGAATCCATATCACACGGGTTTGCTTCGATGGTAATTTCGACGTCGCTGCTCAAAGGGAATACGGAGACAACCCTTTCCATCAACGCTTCAAGTGAATGCCGATCCAGCAGCGAGGGGGTACCGCCTCCGATATAAACGGTGTCAAAAGCCGGAAAAAACGAGTCATACAACGACGCCTCCCGGATCAGGGCGGCAAGCCACCTGGCGGCAAGCGTCGTTCCGCCGATCGAGTAAAAATCGCAGTAGGCGCATTTACGTCGGCAAAACGGCACGTGGATATACAAACCCGCCGGTTCGACGGGACCCGCGTACTCAGGCTCGGGTAGCCTGCGGTTCACGTTGACTCCGATTTCAACACCGCAACAAACGCGCTCTGGGGAACGGTCACCGAGCCAATCATTTTCATTCGCTTTTTACCCTTTTTCTGTTTTTCAAGAAGCTTTCTTTTCCTCGTTATATCGCCCCCATAGCATTTGGCGGTGACATCCTTCCTGAAAGGGGAAATCGTCGTCCGGGCGATGATCGTGTTCCCGATCGCGCCCTGAACCGCAATCTTGAACATATGCCTGGGGATCTCCTCCTTCAACCTTTCACAGGCCTGAAGAGCCCTCGAACGAGCCCGGTCCTTATGCACGATCTGGCTCAGGGCATCGACTCTTTCGCCGTTGAGAAGAATGTCTACCCGCACCAGATCGGATTCCCGGTAATCAAGAAGTTCATAGTCGAAAGATCCGTAGCCCTGCGTGACGGTCTTTAAACGATCGTAAAAGTCGAAAACCACTTCAGCCAGAGGCATGTCGAACTGTAATTCGATGCGTCCGGGAGACGGATAAGAAAAATGGGAGTTGGCCCCTCTGCGTTCGAGGCAAAGCTCCATGACGGCGCCCATATAGCGCTCCGGAATCATGATGTTGGCCCTGATGAACGGCTCGAGAGAGCGTTCTATGGTAACCGGGTCAGGATAGTAGGCGGGGTTGTCGACGACCACCGACTTGCCCCCGGTCAGCTCAAAATGATATTCCACCGTCGGAGTTGTCATGATGATCGACTGGTCATATTCCCTCTCCAACCGTTCCTGAACGATCTCAAGATGCAGCAGCCCCAGAAACCCGCAACGGAATCCAAGTCCCAGAGCGGCCGATGAATCTTTCTGAAAAACCAGGGACGCATCGTTGAGCCAGTATTTTTCCAGGGCGTCGGCAAGAGAACCGTAATCCTCGGAGGTGATCGGATAGATGGACGAGAAAACCACCGGTTTGACTTTTTTGAAGCCGGGCAGGGCCTTGGGGGCCGGTCTTTCATCAAGCGTAATGGTGTCTCCCACTCTCGTGTCCCGTACGGTTTTGATTCCGGCGATCAGGTACCCCACCTCCCCTGCTTCGAGCACGTCCCGCCGTTCCCTCTCGAGGCGGAAAACACCCAGTTCCTCAACTCGGTGCGTCGCACCGGTGGACATCAACCGGATCACGTCTCCGGTACGGATACGACCGGAAAAAATACGGAAACTGACGACCGTGCCCCTGAAAGGATCGTAGTCTGCATCGAATATCAACGCTTTTAACGGTTCATCCACGGGTCTTTCAGGGCCTGGTATACGCCGGACGATCGCATCCAGTACATCGTCTATACCGGTCCCTTCTTTGGCCGAGCACAGCAGGGCCTGGTCCGAATCAAGGCCCAGATCGATCTCGATCTGCTCCCTGACACCCTCCACATCGGCCGAGGGGAGATCGATTTTATTGATAATCGGTATGATTTCGAGATCATGTTCAAGGGCCGAATAAAGATTGGCGACGGTTTGCGCCTCGACTCCCTGGGCCGCATCGATCAAAAGCAGGACCCCTTCACACGACACGAGGGCACGGGAAACCTCGTAGGAAAAATCCACATGTCCGGGAGTATCGATGAGATTCAACTCATATTCCCGTCCCTCGGCATCGGTATATGGCAGCGAAATGGTATTGCTCTTGATTGTGATGCCCCGTTC
>Ga0068714_10005085_pt1 | contig 14174 bp, 10 predicted proteins | sample MTBNYHSulfiMetaG_FD_62988 | JGI IMG/M metagenome (GOLD analysis project Ga0068714, IMG submission 62988) | Enrichment culture microbial communities from rom New York Harbor, USA that are MTBE-degrading - MTBE-NYH (New York Harbor Sulfidogenic)... | ecosystem: Environmental > Aquatic > Marine >... | reverse complement strand
CGTCTCGGCCCGGTCCAAAAAGAGCCTGGCCCTGGCCGCGTTGCCTCTCCTGGCCTGCTCCTGGGCCATGGCTACGTAGCGGCCCACTATCCGCTTCAGGCCCTCCCCGGCTCGCTCATTGCCCGGGTCCAGGCGGAGTGCTTCCCGGTATGCCTCCAGGGCGTTGACCCCCTGGGGGGTGGTCAGCCGGTCGGCGGCCAGGTGGGCCTGGGCCCGCCTCAGCAGCCCGGCCACCAGCTTTTCCCGGCTGGCTTTCTCGGCCTCTTGGGTGTCCGGCACCTGTTCCTGGGCAGGAGGGGCGGCCTGAGTCTGTTCCTCCTCACCGGCCTGGGCCAGGAAGCTGAACTCGCCGTAGAAGTTGGAGGCGATCCAGGGCCGCTGCCGGCCGTTGGTCCTCTGGGTGACCGACATCCCCACCCGGTTGAAGACCTGCCAGAGAGCTAAGCCGGCCTGGTCCAGGTGCTCCATCAAGGCCGCGGTGAAGGGCGAGTGCTCGCCAAGGCCGTCGGCCGCGGTCTGGTCCGGGGCGGTGGCGTAGGCGATGACCGTGCCCTGGGGGGCGTTCATGGAGGCCAAGCCTTGCTTGCCGGAGCGGAAGGACCGGGTAAAGGGGTTGTCCCGGCAGGCGTCCAGAATGACGATGTTGAGCCTGGTCCTGACCCGCTCCATCTCCGCCAGGACATAGCGGATATCCACCGCCTCCAGCTCCATGTCCCGCTCGGATCGTATCCGGGCCTCCAGGGGGACCAGGTAGTTCAGCCCGCTCACCTGGACCCCGTGCCCGGCATAGAAGAACAGCCCCACCCCCTCGGCTTGGAGCTTGTCCCCGAAGGACCAGATGGCCCGCTTCATCTCCTTCTGGGTCAGGTCCAGGCCCAGGATCACCTGGAACCCCAACCCCTCCAGCTTCCCGGCCACGGCCCGGGCGTCGCTGACCGGGTTGCGCAGTGGCCCGGACCCGTAGGCCGAGTTGCCGATGACCAGGGCCAGCCGGCTTTCCGCCCCGGCCAAGGGAACCCCCCTTTGGCCGGGGCCTTCCTGGGCGGCCTGGGCCGGGGCGATGGTGAACAGGCACAACAGGAAGATCAGGGAAAATACGTTTGCCGGCTTGACCATAATTCAGATCCATAAAATGGATTCTAACGAATTATTCTTATTACTTACTCAGATTACAATAAGCGTCAAGCTTGGAGCAAGCAGAACTGTTAATCATAGCCGATAGTTTTACTTTATCAATTATTAACCCTTAGCTATTCATACGGGATGATAATCGATAATTTGAGCGATTGAATATTGAGCGATCAGAGCCCCCGTGGGACCGAACCCCGACCATGACCGCCCTGCCGACCCTTGAGGACCCTTGGTTGGTACCGTAACCGCCGCGATCACGACAAGCCCGTTAAGACCCATAACCACCATGACCGACCTCCTTGAGGGATGCTGGCGATCACTATCGCCCCGCCTTTTCCCTCAATGGACGGCCGGTCAGGGGAAAATGGACATAAGAAGCTAAAGGGCTTTGCCCCTGGATTCTTCTAAAAGGCTAATAAGGGGAAAGGGTCAGGGGGTCATGGACAAACGAAAGCCAATGGTTGAGTCGGCAATGTCCATCCCTTTATTCAAACGACCGGTACAATGTGAATAATAGTTATGCCCCTCGTAAAATGAGCCACCTTTAATTATTCGGTAACTTGGATTTTTCAAGGACTCATCATTGCACCACTCCCATACATTGCCATGCATGTCATAAAGGCCCCAACCGTTTGGCATCTTGCTACCCACCGGGTGGGTCTTTTTAGAAGCATTCGCATCATACCAGGCGTAATCTCCTACCTTTGCCTCGTCGTCACCAAAACACCACATGGCGTTTCCACCGGCCCGGCAGGCGTACTCCCACTCCGCCTCGGTGGGCAGACGGTACTCGTTCCTCTCCTCTTCTGCATTAAGTCGGCGGATAAACACCTGAACATCATTCCATGAGACTCGCTCTACAGGCCGGTCAGCACCTTTGAAATAACTGGGATTTTTATCCATGATTGCCAACCACTGGGTTTGAGTCACTTCTGTGACGCCCATCATGAAGTTCCGGCCTGGAATCCTTATGAACTTCATCCCCATAGCGTTGGTGAAACTTTCTATGGACAGCACCGATTGCTGAGGTAGAGTTGTCGTGGTGGTGGTTGGTGGCGTCGTGTTCAAGGTCGTTGATGTCGGCATGGTCGTAGTTGTTCTCAGGGGCAGGGTCGCCGTGGTGCTCACCCTCGCCTGTTTGGCCTCCTTGAGCTTAGCCCGGGAGAACAAGACCCGATTGTCCCCCTCGATCACCTTGTCGGCCCGGTCCAGGTACTCCCCGGCCTTGGCATAGTCCCCTGAGGTTATGGCTTTATTGGCCAGCTCCACGTACCGCCCCACCAGCCTCTTCAACCCCTCCTCGGCCTCCACATTCTCTGGGTCCAGCCCAATCACCTCCCGGTACTTCTCCAAAGCGTTCATCCCCGGCGGGGTGGTCAGCCGGTCGGCGGCCAGGTGGGCCTCGGCCTGGCGGAGTAGGGCCTTTATCCGCCCCTCCAAGGGTGCGCCGTCGGCTCCCTGATCGGCCGGGCCGGAAGGGTCTGACTGGCCTGAGGCATCGGCCACCAGGAAGACGAAGTCGCCCTTGTCCAGCTTGGGGTTGCGGATCTTCCCGAACTGGGGGTGCTGAGCCCCCCGGGTGTAGTTGACCACCTCCTTTTGGAGGTACATCCCCAGCTCGCTGCCGGTTACGTACCCGTCCCGGTCGTAGTCGGCCTCGCCCTTTATCCCGTCCAGAAAAACCTGTTTGAAGACGCTTCGGTCTGGGACCTCCTCGGCCTCGTTCCCGGCGGTGACAAAGAGCCGGACCGGCCGGGCCACCTTTTCGCTGATGTCCCGGGGGATGGCCCGGTCCAGGTTGAAAAGCGCCCCGGAGAAGCAGGAGTCAAAGGCCATGAGCACGTGGCGGGACTTGATCCGCAGGGCCAGGGACTCGATGGACTTCATGCTCACGCTCTGGCCGAAGAAGCCGCGCGGGTCCCTGTCCGGGTGGGGGCAGTCGACGGCGGTGATGTAGCCCAGCCTGGTCCCGTCGGCCAGGACCTCGGTCTCCCCGTGGCCGGCGTAGTAGAGGAGGAGGGCCCGGTCCCTTTGGGAACCCTCCTCGTAGGGCAGGTCGTTGAGGATCTTTCTGAGTTGGGCCGAGGCGGGGTCAAGGTGGAGGACGACCTTGAAGCCCAGCTTCCTCAGCTCACCGGCCACCTCCTGAGCATCCTTGATCGCCCCCGGGAGGCGGGGGAAGTTTTGATAACCCCCCACTCCGATGACCACGGCCTGGTAGTCCTGGTAGAGTTCCACGGTCCGGTGGTCCTTGGTCTTGACCCGGACGATGGAGCGGGAGGCCGCCTGGAGGTTATCCGGAACCCAAAGGTTTAAAACACCAGCTAAAACCAAGAGGAGTAAAAGCGGGCTTATCCGTTTATTATCCATCCCTTGGCCCATCGTGCCCCTGACATAGTTATTTATCTATTGAAATAATCATTATAAAAAATACGAGTTGGCATCAGAATATCCTGCGGTGAAATTAGCAGTTGACTAAATATCGTCAATTTTAATGACATTGTCTATCCTAAAAACTATCTCCAGTTTATTACTCATATAATAAGCAAACGTCATTAGAGAAATTAAAACAAACTGCCGGCCTTGAATTAACAACCGACTTGTGTGATAAGCCCTAGCCCCCCTCCCCCGGCGGCTTTTTCTCCTCCTCCTCAATAACCTCCAGGTAGGCCACCCCCTTCTCGATCCTGATCTTCAGCTTCTCCTCAGGCCCCAGGAAGCTTTTGGAGGGGGTGTAGGGCCTGGCCAGGACAACCTTCTCCAACCCCTTGACCTTGACCCCCCGTTGCTGGAGCAAGACGGCCAGCCGGGCGATCCTCTGGCTGTCGGTCCAGGTCAGGCTCTCGTCCTGGAGGAGGACCTGCTTGAGCTCCGGGTCCATGGTCAGCATGGCCGTCATCATCTCCGGGGAGAGGAAGAGCTGCTGAAAGAGGACTCCCCCGCCGATGACCAGGGCCAGGATCAGCGACGCGGCCAGGGCGTAGGGGGTCCGGACCAGCCCCCGGCCGGCCTTTTGGCGGGCGGCCCGGGCGGCATCCAGGTCCCTGACCGTCTCGGCCAGGACCTGGTGGCAGCGGGGGCAGGTGGAGACGTGGGCCAGGAGCTCCTCCCTCTCCCCGGTCTCCACCTGGCCCTCGGCCAGCCGGGCCAGGTCGGCCTCGGAAAGGTGCTCGCCCTGGACCTTCCCCCCGTCCGGCCGGAGGGTTATCTCGGCTAATTGGCCCATACTTCTCTCCTGCCCCCAATGGACGGACAGGTCATGGTTCCCGGACCCCTTCCGCCAGCAAAGCCTCCCGGAACCTGGCCAGGAGCTTTTTCAGCCGCCGCCGGGCCTGGTACCCCTCCATTCCCACCACCTTCCCGGCCGCGGCCACGGTCAGGTCCGAGCCGAAGACCAGCCGGACCAGCTCCTGGTCCCCGGCGGAAAGCCCGGCCGTGATCTCCCTGATCACCCCGGCCGCCTTGAGCCGGCGCTCCAGATCCAGCTTGGCCAGGAGCCTCTCCAGGGGGTTCTCCTCCCTGGGGTCGGGCGGGTCCCTGAACTCGCCCTGGGGGTCGGTCAGGGAGACCTGCCTGGGATCCTGGCGGCAGGGGGCGTTTTGAATGGGGGCCGATTCCTTCTCAAAGTCGGCCCAGGTCCCGGCGAAGAGCCCCTCCAACCTCACCTCGTGGAAAGCGGCCTCCAGGGACCTCCCCTTCCAGCAGATCAGCCGAAAGACCCTCTCGGCCCATGGGCCCAGGTCGATGACGATCTTGGGCAGGCGCTTCCGGCCGAACCGGGAGCGCTCGAAGTCCGAGGCCAGGGAGTTGATGCAGGAGTAAAGGTAGGTCCGGAGGCTGGCCCCCCCCTGGTAGAGGCGGAGCTTCCGGAAATCGTCCTTTTTGAGCCCGTCAAGGACGAAGATGTAAGCCTCGTCGGCCAGGTTCTCGTCCCAAAACCAGCGCCGGCAGGTCCGCTCGATCTGCTCCAGGACCTCCGGCCTGGTCAAGAGGACGGCCGGATCTTCATCCCCGGTCCTCCGGTTTCCGGCCTTTTTCCACATCTGGCAGATATTCCCAGGCGTTGGAAAACAATAGTCCTCAAATTCAGCCTAACCCAAACCAGACCGCCAAGTCCATCCATCAACCGCTTAAAATAACTGCTTCTTGACCAGGCCCCCAACGATTCCGGGCCGACCCGGATATTTCACCGGCTTAAGTTGTTTGCCGGGGCCAGGCGGGAGGCTCGAGCCCCAGGTCCTTCCCGGAGCTGTTCCCCAAAGGTTACCGCCCCGGGGCCGGGCCGCAGCCCGCCGCGGGGGGAAGCCTCGGGGGAGCCGGCCCCGGCCTTTTCTTCGACCACGGCCGGCGATTCAGGTTAAAGTAGGGGGGTCTCTTGATCCTTGGGCGGACCATACCGGCTGGAGGGGGAGCTATGGCGGCGGAGGTTTACCACAAGCTTCGTGAGCAGCTCGACGAGTACTCGGTGGGCTTTCCGGCCACCGGGTCGGGGGTGGAGATCAGGCTCCTGGAGAAGCTTTTCAGTGAGGAGGAGGCGGAGCTGTTCCTCCACCTGAGCCTCCTCCTGGAGCCGGCCCAGAGCGTGGCCGGCCGCCTCGGCCGGGACCCGGCCCGGGTCGCGGCCCTTTTGGAGACCATGGCCGGCAAGGGCCTGGTCTTCCGCCTCCGCAAAGGAGGGGCGACCAAGTACGCCGCGGTGCCCTACATCGTCGGCTTCTTCGAGTTCCAGGTGGCCGACCTGGATCGGGAAACGGCCCAGCTCATGGAGGACTACTTCCAGGAAGCCCTGGCCCGGCAGTCTTCCCAGGAAAAGGTCCTGATGCGGACCATCCCGGTCAACAAGGCCCTCGACGTCTCCTACCAGGTCGCCCCACACGACGACGCCCGGGCCATTATCAGGTCCAAGAGCAAGATCGTCCTGGCCCAATGCATCTGCCGGGAGTGGCAGGGCAAGATCGAGGCCGCCTGCGACAAGCCCACCGAGGTCTGCTTCATGTTCGGGGCCCACGCCGACTATTACCTGGAAAAGGGCATGGGCCGCCAGGTGAGCCGGGAGGAGGCCCTGGCCGTCCTGGACCGGTGCCAGGAGGCCGGCCTGGTCTGCCAGCCCTTCAACGCGGTCAACCCGGGCGGGATGTGCAACTGCTGCGGCGACTGCTGCGGTATTCTGCGGTCCCTGAAGCTGCACCCCAGGCCCAGCGAGATCCTGGTCTCCAGCTACTACGCCGAGGTGGAGGCCGATGAATGCCTGGCCTGCGGGACCTGCCTGGAGCGCTGCCAGGTTAACGCCCTCAGCCTCAATGAGGACGACGTGGCCCAGGTCGACCTGGACCGCTGCATCGGTTGCGGCCTGTGTGTGACCACCTGCCAGGAGGGGGCCATCAGCCTGAAGCTGAAGCCCGAGGACCAGAGGCCCGATCTGCCCAAGAGCGGCCAGGAGACCTACCTCCGCCTGGCCCAAAGCCGGGGCAAATCGCTGGTCCCGCTGTCCATGCGAAAGTAGACGGCCAAGACAAAGGGGATGGCGCCGCCGGGCGCCATCCCCGGATCGGGAGATCAACCCCCGGGGGTTGATGGCTGGAGATCCGAGAAGGGTTCAGGCTCAGTCGCCATTACACTCCGGGCAGTAGAACTCCTCCCCAAGGCTACCGGTGGCCAGGATAATGGTGGTCGGATGGCTCCCCGTCCTGAGGTTGATGCCTCTAAGATCGGGGAAGAAAAGATCGGTACAGCAGAACTCATACTTGATGGTCAGGTTGCCGCCGTTATTGGGATAGTACGGCGTCTCGACCCTATTGGGACCGAATCCCAGGTAGTACTCCACCTCGGGATCCAGATCCTTGACGGTCATGACCAGCATGTACGCATAGGGACAGGCTGGCTCCCCGTCGCAGTCGCCCCCCTGGCCGACCAGGGTGACCATGCCCCAAGCTTCAACGCCATCTTCGGGAATCAAGGGGTACTGGTAGGAGGCGATGCCGCCCTTGCCCGCCAGGGCCGTCGAACCCACCAGGGCCACCGCCAGGACCACCACGCCAAGGATGAACAGCTTTCTGGCCATTACTTCTCCCCTCCTTCACGATGTTCGACATATTCCTCAACCGGTTGCCTTGATGGCGAAGGTGGGATAATAATGGGTCAGCCTGGGGCCCAACCTTCGCGCTGGGATTCCCGGTCAGGCCGCTTCGGGCGAGGCCACGCCCGGGGCGGCCGCTATCTCTGAACCCTCGTTCATCTAACTTCCGGGCACCTCCTTTCCGTGGTTTTGCCTATCAAAAAACTCAATTTTGCTTAAATTATGATTAATAAACCAGGGCCCCATGCCCCAACATTCCCCTGGTTCTTTTTCTGGCAGCCTGGAGCCGTGTCAGTCTGCCCCGCTTTTTTAAAAAGGCCTTGATGGTTAAGGTACATTGAAATTTGGACAACCAAAGTCTAGCCGGCCTAGTCTTTTTCAACCCACCCCTTGGCCATCAATAACCGGTTGATCCGTAATTATTATGTAATGTCAGCCAATTAAGCCAAAGGATTATGGTTGTCAGCTCACCCCAAGGGCCTTCCGACCCGGCGGGGCTTAATAACCACCATTTATTAATACTCCCTAATATTATCCTGTCAATATCCTACCAATATTTTGACCCTCAATCAAATTCAGATTCAGACACTTGGGCCGGGTAGATGGCCGGGACCGCTTGAGTCACCCCGCCGCCCCCGGCGAGCCGCAGTTGCCCGGACCCTGATCAGCCGCCCGACGCTGACCCCTGCAGTTCCCTGACCTGAGCCGGCAATCCCGGGCCGGAGAGGCGATGGGTCCGGCGATTCCCAGGGCAGCGGAACCATCCAGATTTACATCGCATTTTATTATTCATAAAAACGCAATAATTACCCTTGACCAGGCCCCTCCCCCGTGTTTTCATTACTTATAAAAGCTACACCAGGTGGGAAGAAAGACGGTTGGAGCTTTAATCCTAACCAAGGGGGTGGGCTATGATCTTTGTCTCGCTGTTAAAAACAAAAGCAGGAACCATGCAGGAGAGGGTCGCCAAGCGAATCCAGTGGCATTACCCGGAGGGGGTGAAACTCCTGGGTGAGTATTGGCTGTCCTGTAATGATCCAAGGGTCATCTCCATTTACGAGATAGACCGGGTGGAGCTGATCATGGCCCTGTACGCCGAGTGGGAGGATTACTTTGACATCCGGGTCTTTCCGGTCGTGACCGGCGAGCAGGGGATGGAGCTGGCCAAGCAGAGGATGCAGGCGGGCTAGGTTTTCGGTTGATCTGCCGAAGTGACCGGCCGGGCGGGTTGCTCCCGGCCGGTCGTCCTTTTCCAGGGACTTGTTCCGGCGACCTCGAACGACGATCCTTGGCCGCGGCCTGGGCTCGTTAATCGCCCCCCTTCCCCGGGCCCGCTCCCTCCCCTCCCGGCCGCCGGCCTAGTCCGCCGCCCTGACCCGGTTTCTGCCGCTCTTCTTGGCCTCGTACAGGGCCCGGTCGGCCCGGTCCAGCAAAGGCTTCAGGTCCTCCTCGCCCGGGGACATCCAGGCCACCCCGAAGCTGGCGGTGAACCGGAATTCTCCTTCCTCGATCTTCACGGAGCGTTGGGAGACCACCGCCCGCAGCCTCTCGGCCAGGGCCAAGGCCTCCTCCTGTCCGCTCTGGGTAAGGGTAATGGCGAACTCCTCACCCCCCAGCCGGCCGATGATGTCGCTCTCTCTCATCTCCTGCCGGCAGATGGAGCCCAGCTCGGTCAGGACCAGGTCCCCGGCCGAGTGCCCGTAGGTGTCGTTGATCTTCTTGAAGTGGTCGATGTCGAGCATTATCAGCGAGAGCTGGTTTCGGTAGCGCTGGGCCCGCCTGATCTCCATCTGGGTGAGCTCCAGGTAGTTGCGGCGGTTGTTGACCCCGGTGAGCGAGTCGATGGTGGCCAGACGCCTCAGCTCCTCCTCCATCCTCTTGAAGGGCGTCACGTCCCGGATAATGCCCTCGTAACCGACGACCTCTCCAGCGGCGGAGAGCTTGGCCCGGACGGTCAGGAGGCAGTCCATGACCGGGCTCTCCTGGCCGTAAAGCCGGGCCTCGAAATCCCGGACAAACCCCTTCTCCCCGGTTTCGGCGGCCAGCTTCCGGGGCAGGCCCGGGTCGGCGAAGAGTTTGTTGAAATCCCCGCCCTCCACCTCCTCCCCCCCAAAGCGGAACAGCTCCCTGGCCGCCGGGTTGGCCATCAGGATCCCGCCCTCCGCGTCGGTGGTGACAATGGCGTCCTTGGAGCCTTCGAACAGGGAGCGGTAGCGCTCCTCGGAGACCTGGAGGGCCGCCTCGCTTCGCCGGCGCTCCTCGATCTCCGCCTCGATCTTCTCCCGGGACTTGATGAGGCGCTTCTGGATCCCGCCGATGTAAATGTAGAAGAAGGCCACCAGCCCGCCGCCGATGGCCAGGGACAGCCCGGCCAAAAACACCACCAGGACCATCAGGTCCCGTTCCTGGACCGAGACGTCCACCAGGCTGACAATCTCCCCCACCCGGCGGCCCCCCGCGTCGATCAGGTTGGCCAGCCCCCCCTTGTAAGGCCTGCCCCCCAGGTCCGCGGAGAAGATGGAGCCCTCGCCCTTTTGGTGGGCCTGGAGGCACTCCTCCAGGGCCGGGGTGTCCTCCATGGTCCGTTCGATGATCACGAACTCGCTGAAACGCTCCCAATCCCCGCTCCGGTTGAGGATCCTTAAGCCTGCCTCCCATTCTCCCCGGTCCAGGAACTTCTTCTCCACCAGAATGAACAGATCGACCTTCAGGGCCCGCTTGATCAGCTGGGTCAGGTGCTCGATCTTCATCCCCAGCTCGATGTAGCCCACCAGCCTCCCCTCCACCAGCCAGGGATGAACCACCCGCAGGGTGAAGGTCCCGGGCGGGTCCAGCTCCAGGCCGGAGGCGGGCTGGCCGCTTTGGACGGCCCCGGTCAGGGCCAGCCCCTCCCTCAGGTCCCCGTGCCGGTCCGGGGCGTGAACCCGGAGGAAACAGATCCGGTCCGGCCCGTGGAAGTAGAGGTGGGTGATCTGGTGCCTGGACTTCATCCCCTCGAACAGGGGCCCGGCCCTCTTAATCAGCCCCTCCCGATCCCCGGCCAGGAAGGAGGCCAGGAGATCCTGGTCGGTTTTGAGGTGGGCCATCTGGCCGCTCATTATCTGCTCCTTCTCCAGAAGCATCCCCTGGAGCAGCCGCTGGACCCCTTGGATCCCCTTCCGAACCGAGCCGTCGATGGCCCTTTTTTGAAGCCAGTACCCGCCGCTCAGGGAGAGAAGGATCAAGACCAGGCCCACGACCACGATGGGCCCCAGAAGGCGAAGGGTGATCTTGTCGCTGGGATCGCGCATTCGGGCCGCCTCTCTTGGTTTGACGGGCGCCGGGCGGAGCCTGAAAAGGCTCTCCTCCGGAGCTTGGGCCGCCATTCATTCTGCTAGGCCTAATACCAAGTTCCGTGCCAAAAGAGAACCTCCAATCCCGCCGGAGCCGCCCCTTTTGATTTCCCGGACAATGCCGCTCCCCCTTTGAGCTCCCCTCGCCAGGAGGATGAGGCCCTCCCAAGAGGGCTTGACATCCTCTCTATATTCGTCGTAACGTCATAACGTCATAACGAATAAAGGGAGCCCCAGATGACCTCAAAATGGGAGGCCATGCCCTCGTTGAACCGGGATGATCAGCGGCCGCTTCATGCTCAACTCTGCGCCATAATCGCCGATTTCATCGAGGCCCACGATCTTCCCCCCGGCTGTCCCCTGCCCACCGAGATCGAGCTGATGGAGCGGCTGGGACTGAGCCGGAGCCCTGTCCGGCAGGCCATCCAGCAGCTTGAGAACTCGGGCTTTGTCTACAAGGTCCAGGGCAAGGGGACCTTTGTCTCGGCCTTCAAGCACCGGAAAAAGCTCCAGGCTTTCAAGAGCATCGAGCCCGGCCTGGCCGAGCAGGGCCAGACCGTGACCAACATCGTCCTGGACGTGGTCGACGGGTATCCGCCTGAGTGGGCCCTGGACCTCGGTTTTCCCCCGGAGAAAAGGGTCCGCATCTTCGAGCGGCTCAAGAAGCTCCAGGATCGTCCCCTGGCCCTGGAGATCAGGGTCCTCCACCCCGACGTGGCCGAGGTCCTGACCGAGGAGGACCTGGCCAAAAGACCCTTTTATGACGTCCTGGAATCCACCCTGAAGACCAAGATCCAGCACCTCACCTATGCCTTGACCGCCCTGGAGGCCACGCCCCGGCTGGCGGAGGACATGGGAGTGGCCTTAGGCACCGCCCTTCTGGTCCGCCGGGGGCTCTACTACACCCTGACCCACGAGGTCATCATGGCCTCCAAGGTCTTTTTCGTGGCCGAAAGGATCGAGCTCCGTTTCGACTTCGACCGCAACGACGACAACTGGGGCATAATATTAATATAACTATATCTAATAGTTGGGAACAAACCCGGTTCCCGTCCAGGAAGGAAAGGCTGACCGTCTGATGGAGACCCGAAACCTGAAAACCGATCTTCTGATCATCGGCGGCGGCAGCGCCGGGTGCATGGCCGCCATCCGGGCCCGGGAGCTTAAGCCCGACCTGGGCGTGGTCATCTTCGAGAAGGGCGATATCAAGTACTCCGGCTCCATCGCCCGGGGCATGGACGCCCTGAACATCGTGGCCATCCCCAACTTCACCACCCCCGAGCTCTACCTTGAGGCCATCGGCGAGGGCTGCCAGGGGGTGGTGGACGCCCCGGCCAGCTATCTCATGGCCCGGCGCTCCTTTGAGCTTTTAAAGAAGCTGGAGTCCTGGGGGGTCCACTTCCCGGTGGACGCTTCGGGCCGGTACCGGACCCTCAAGTACCACGTCAAGGGCGAGTTCCAGACGGCCATGGAGGAGCCCGACCTGAAGGTCATGATCTCCCGGCGGGCCCTGGCCGGAGGCGCCCGGGTGGTCAACCGGGTCATGGGCCTGAGGCTCCTCCACGACGGCGGAAGGATAGCCGGGGCCGTGGGCCTCAACGTCCGCACCGGTGAGCTGGTGGTCTGCCGAGCCCGGGCGGTAATCCTCTGCGCCGGCGGTCAGGCCAGGTTCTCCCTGCCCAACTCCGGCTACCTCTACGGCACCTTCGACTACCCCGGCAACAGCGGCGACGGCTACGCCATGGCCTTCCTGGCCGGGGCCGAGCTGACCGGGATGGAGTACTCCCGCCGGACCATGCTCATCAAGGACGCCAATATGCCCCTCCTGGCCATAACCGTGACCAGGGGCGGGCGGGTGATGGACATCTTCGACAACGTCCTCATGGAGAACGAGGTCAACGGGATGTCCCGGATGGAGCGGGCCTACCAAAAGGGCCACGGCCCCCTCCGGATCCAGCTCAAGCATCTCAAGCCCGAGGTCATCGAGGAGATAGAGCACATCCTCTTCACCACCGAACGCCCGGTCCAGGAGCGGTTCTTCAAGGGCCGGGGGGTGGATTTCAGGAGGCGGGACATCGAGCTCTGGCCCACCGAGGCCCAGGTCTGCGGCGGCCACGGCATGGCCGGGGTGATGGTCAACCACAAGGCCGAGACCAAGGTCCCCGGGCTCTACGCCGCCGGGGACGCGGCCTGCGTCCCCAAGCAGCACCTCACCGGGGCCTTTGTCTTCGGGGAGGTGGCGGCCGAGGAGGCGGTCAAGTTCATCGCCGCCCAGCCGGGGGTCAGCCCGGACCCGGACCAGGTCAGGGAGGTGGAGGAGGAGCGGAACCAAAGGTTCACCACCGCCGGCCGGGAGATAGACATTCACAGCCTGGAGTACAAGGTCAGGCGGTTCATCAGCGACTACGCCGTCTCCCCCAAGAACGACTACAAGCTCCGGCGCTGGCTGGACTGGGCCGAGATCTTCCGGCGGGAGATCCGGGAGGCGGCCCTGGCCCGTAACGGCCACGAGCTCTCCAAGGTCTACGAGATCGAGAACATCGTCCGCTGCGCCACCTTCTCCGTCCTGGCCTCCCTGGAGCGCAAGGAGAGCCGGTGGGGGGAGGCCCATCGCCGGACCGACTACCCGGACCGGGACGATAAAAACTGGTTGCGCCACGTGGTCGTCCGCCGGGGAGGGGAGGCGGAGGAGGTCCAAATCGGGACCAGGGAGCTGACCGGGCTGGACTCTGGGGAGGCCTATTCATGATCTCGGACCTCAACATCAGGATCGATCGGGACCTCTGCTACGCCTGCGGAATCTGCGCCGACCGCTGCATCATGGACAACCTCCGGGTCACCGTGGGCCCCTGCCGCCAGAGCTGCCCCCTCCAGATGAACTGTCAGGGCTACCTGAGGCTTCTGGCCCAGGGGCGGGAGGAGGAGGCGGCGGCGGAGATGCGTTCCGCCTCCCCCTTTGCCGCCATTCTGGGACGGGTCTGCTCCCGCCCCTGCGAGGCGGTCTGCGAACGGGCCCCCATTGACGGGGCGGTTCACATCCGGGCCCTGAAGCGTTACTTGAGCGACTCTTTCCCCGAGGTGGCCTTCTCCCTGCCCGGGATCGAAGCCGAGACGGGCTTCAAGGCGGCCGTGGTGGGCTCCGGCCCGGCCGGGCTGACCGCCGCCTACGAGCTCCGCCGCCGGGGCCACTCGGTGACGGTCTTCGAGGCCGAGACCGAGCCGGGGGGGCTCCTCAGGTACGCCATCCCCGACTTCCGCCTGCCCCTGGATCAGGTCCGCCGGGCAGTGGAGGTCCTGGTCCGGATGGGGGTGGTCTTCAAGACCGGCCTGGCCCTGGGCCGGGACACGGACCTGGGCCGGCTGGAGAAGGAGTTCGGGGCCGTGGTCCTGGCCCTGGGGGCCGGGCCGGCCAAACCGCTCCGGATCCCCGGCCAGGAGCTGGAAGGGGTCGTCCAGGGGCTGGATCTGCTGCGCCGGGCCAAGGACGGGTCGGCCTCTCTCCCGGGCCGGTCGGTGATCGTCATCGGCGGCGGCAACTCGGCCGTTGACAGCGCCCTGGTCTGCCTCCTGATGGGGGCCAAGGAGGTCAGGCTGGTCAGCCTGGAGAAACGCTCCCGGATGCCGGCCCTGGAGGA
>Ga0068714_10005083_pt1 | contig 14185 bp, 12 predicted proteins | sample MTBNYHSulfiMetaG_FD_62988 | JGI IMG/M metagenome (GOLD analysis project Ga0068714, IMG submission 62988) | Enrichment culture microbial communities from rom New York Harbor, USA that are MTBE-degrading - MTBE-NYH (New York Harbor Sulfidogenic)... | ecosystem: Environmental > Aquatic > Marine >... | reverse complement strand
TGTCACCGGACTAGGTGTTTTTACACTTGCAGCAAGGCAGTTCCTTGGTATGGAACGCTCTATGCTTGGGTCGCTCGTTACTCAGGAGGAAAAATGACTTGGGAATATTGGAATGGTTAGAGAATGAAAGAAGACATGTATTCCTTACAGTAATTATACTTTGTTTAATACCGCCGATTATCCCACTTAAATTACCAATAAAAGTTGAATCATGGACTCAAGATTGCTATGATACTGTACAAAGCTTAGGGCCTGGAGATATCGCGGTCATGTCCTCCGATATCGCTGGCGCAACAGTAGCTGAGCTCTACCCCGGATTCTTAGCAATAGCTAAACAATTACAAATGCAAGGAGTCCGAGTTGCGTTCGTTACATTTGCTGCAGATGGTGAGATAATGTTGCGTCAGGTTGTGGTTGATGCTGGCTTCGTAGCTGCAGAGGCTGAAGGAAAAAGAAAATATGGTGAGGACTACATTGTAATTCCGTATATCGCGGGTGCAGAATCGGGTTATCTACAATTGGCACGAGACACTTGGTCAACTTTCAATAAGGATATTTACGGGAATCCTATTGAGAGTCTTCCGATGATGAATGACTTTCACTCATTTGATGATGCCACTTTTCTCGCATTCGCATCGGCGGTCAGGCCAGAACCATTCATTAGACAGTGGGGGGCTTGGACCCCGAAGTTAAAGATCGTTATTGTTGGCTTGAGCTTCTTTTTCTCTGAATACTTCGTTTATACGAAATCTTTGCAGGCTGTTGGTTTTATCAATGGGCTTAAGGGAGCTGCTGAATACGAAATGATTTCTGGTATAACGGGAAAGGGACTTATTTTCATGGACCAAGCATCGTTAACTCACGTCTACTGCTTATCTTTGTTGGCCTTAGGGAACTTTAACATGTGGAAGGGCGTCAAAAGAAAATACGTTTCCATAATAGGCGAAGAAGACAAAGGGGGATCAAAGTCATGAACTTCATAGACATCTTTACACCTCTATTCATTGGTACATTGATTGTGCTAGTCTGGAGTATTATGTATAAACCAAATAATGGCTACCGGTTCGCTGAGGACTTAGCAGTAGGAGTCATGGCAGGGTATACATTGAATATAGGTATAAATCAAGTAAAGAATATGAACATTGATCCTCTATTGAAGGGCGATTTGCGTGCTTTAATACCAATCTCTTTAGGTCTCTTGTTATGGACCCAGTTAATGCCAACTCCCCAAACAAGATACTTTTCCAGGTTTTCTATGGCAGTGCTCGCAGGAGTTGGCGTTGGAATATCTTTAAGAGGGTACATAATTGCGCAAATAATACAACCCCTGATGGGTGTTGTTACGCCACCAGAACCGGAAATGATGGCGATGTTCAGCCATGCAGTTTATGGCCTCTCAGCTGCACTCTGTATTATGTTCTTCTTTTACGTAATCAAGCCTTCCAGTTTCGGTGGACACTGGAAACCCGTCAGTACTGTGGCAACAATGGTTGTATACATGGCACTTGGCGTAATAGGTGGAAGCATGCTAGTGTCGAATGCAACATTCATATACGACAGAGCCCAATGGTTCGTATTTACACCATATGCTTGGATCCCATTAGTTGTAGGCGGTCTGGTTATACTCGCTGACATAATAAGAAACATGAAACGATAAAACTCATTATTTTTTTTCTAAATACATATTTAGAGTCAAATAATTATCATTTAATGCTGCTAAGAAAGGAACTTGACTTACTCTGCTCATGTATCGTTTGAAACGCCCAATAGAGATGAATTGCGTTCGGATAGGTTTCTTCAACCACTTTCTTACAAGCTTCATATAATTTGATACTTTCTTCATCGATCCCTTTCCAGATATCACATATTATAGTGTTAAATTTCTCCTCTGATTTCAATAATTTAAAGATTTCTTCTAGGAAATCTCCGTTGACAACAACTATTTCAGGGCCCTCTGGGAGATAAGGAGAAACCATTTTTATTATTTCTGGACTCTTTTCAACAATAACTATCTTAAGAATATCCTTTCTGAGTGCCAATAGATGAACGAACAAACCAAGGCCTAATCCTGCAATAAGAACATTTGGTCCTCGTACCCTAACAATTAAATTCCAATGAGTAAAGTATTCTTGAGGAGTATCTGACATCCAAACAGATTCTGGATCATTTCTAGTTATTTCGCCCTCACGAAGAACTGTTATCATGGTATCTTGTGTGAACACGCAGTGGCTGTGTCCATCCCACTCCATCCCTAATATCTGTCCAGTTTTAAACCCCATCTTTTCTATATAAAACGGAGGGATAGACTGTTCAGGAATATTCGAGATCGGAGTAAACCAATCTTTTATAGGATAAACCAGGTCTAAACTGCGTTCTAAAATTAAATCCTTTAAATCTTTTGAGATATAATACATTGACGCTAATGCAGATATTAGAAAGCCGTTTCCAACGGCCATCATGGTAATCGCTATGAATATCAAAGTGCCTGAACTCATTAATATGAAAAAGGGTGTAGAGACGAGGATAAGTGTGATCCCAATGATAGAAAAAATCTTTTCGAACCGAATAATCTTTTTACTAATCATATTATTAAAATTCCTCTCCTTAAGGAGGTCCTTCAAGACGGCTTCAAACGACTTAACCTTCTCAATTATCATATCACTCATTTATAAATCACCTCTAGTCTTCCTCTAAGTATAAGAATCCTAGAAGCTATGTATAACATTATGCGCACGATGCGCGCGCGGCAGGTTGCTTGTCCATCAGAGCTTCGAGTATTCGTCTATCAAAAGAGTCCATTTCAATTCGGTAAATGGGTAAGGGGCAATAAAACCATTTTTAACCATTATAGCAACAAGCTGGCATGCGCAAAACATATCTTCAAAGGAATTTCATATATTTTTGCAATCAAACAAACAGAGCAAATTTATAGTAAATATTGTGTTTTTGATTTTATATAGAATTGATGTAACTATTTAAATTTATTAAATTGAAGAAATAAATAGTTACAGTTTAAACAGCCTACGCATGATAAATTATACAATGCTTAGAAACGTAATATTTTTTTCCAACCATTCTTATGTGGTGACTGTTTTTCTTTCTTTTCTTTCTCTTCTTGTACTTTTTTCTCTAGTAAAAGCTGTAACTTTTCAATATTCTCTTTCTTTTGAAAGATCTTTATTAACTTCTCCCCCTTTTGACTGAAACTCTCGCCGAAGAGCAGTAAGTAAGGAGAAATAAAGATACTACTCATCTGTCCACCTATATATGCAAGAGGTCTAACCAACTCCAGTAAATAAATTGCAGGCATATCAAAATTTCTTTCATAGATTATATCTGCAGCCTTCTTAATTATCTCTTCCTCTTCCATTTTGGTCACCTTAACATCTGACAAAACTATACTCTAGTTATTAAAAATACTAAGTGCGTCCTTAATTATTTAACTACATAGGCAAGTGCGCGTATCTTGAAATTTAAAAGAGATGGATTCTCCAAACTACTATTTGGGGCACATGATTTAATGCCGATCCACCCGATTCTAAGAACAGGCCTCCACAAGGACGGCCTGTGGAAGCACTCGCGCTCTATTGTGATACCTTAGAACTTCTATCTATTATTAGATAAATTATCTTTCTTGATGAGGCATGTGGTGGTTCTTGTGTGTTGTTAGGTAGCGCCAGAACTCTGTTCTTTTCTGCCAGCTTGTGGCTCTCCACGGTGAAGTGGTGATTCTATTATGAGGCTGGTGTGGATGAATCCTCAAGAATCTATAAAGGCTTCTTTGCACTTTCATTTGGATACCGCTATTTCTACGTACCTCATCCTATCCACCTCTAGGCTGGCTTCGGGTAGCAATCACATATTGTTCTTGTAGAACACCTCACTAGCTATTCGAGCTTCGCTCAGTCTAATCCTTGATGGCGTTGGACCATGTTTAAAAGCGAACTAACCAAGTGATCAACAAAATAACTTTTTCTAAGGGCATATCTTTTTTTACGTTTGCTGAATATCTTTGGTAATTAATAGAATTTATAAATCTCTTTTTATTAATAAATATTCAATAATATTAAGGAATAAATAAAATGGTCAATGTCCAGTTTCCCTCTATACTCAAGCAAATAACCGGTGAGAAAAGGACCACAATTAAGGCGGAGAGTGTTAATGAATTAATTGAAAAACTTATTGAATACTATGGCGAAGATTTTAAAAATGCTTTATTTGAGGAATCTGGAGAAATGAATCGATATATTAAGTTATACCTAAATGGTAGAGTCGTCGATAATATTATGAAAAGAGACGTACGTTTGAATGAGTCAAGTAATGTAGCTATACTCATAGTGATAAGTGGAGGTTAATTTATTTTTTTCATTATTTCAAGTCGTTTTCGTCTATCAATTTTTTTATGAGCCACAATGAAGTCAATATAATCTATCTTGCCTGTCAGATTAGAGGGTAATTCATATAATTCCCATAAGAGATACTTAGATTTAATTAACTGTTTTAGACACTCTCTTTTTTGATTCTTTTCAAGCTCATAGAGCTTATTTGCGTATCCTCCATCAACAGATTTCTTAAATATATAAGCTATTTTCTCTCTAAAGGGATTCTTTTTAGCTATGCCTTGTTCAATGGCATCCTCAGGTGTATTGCTACCTGCATAATGTAGAGGGTTCTCAACGTTCACAAGAGCCCACTTTTCTATCTCCTTCATTTTCTCATTCCCAACAGGATTAGAGAGATCAAAATCACACATAGTAATACCTACTTCATCAACTAGGTAATTTCCCGTATAGGCGTTAGTATGTACATCAATAAGCCCTAGGCTTGTGGTATTACTATCTGTCCATGTACCATGAAGCGTATTAACATCATGAAAATCCCTTAATAACCTTCCACAAGAAAACCCCAACCACTTAACATAGTCTTGTAACATTACAGGATCTATCATATCCATTAACTCGGGAAACATAAAAGCATAGAATAGCTCCCCTACTCTTATGTCTGTGGGAACTTTAGCGTACACGCTGTACGCCTTTATCTTATTTTTTTCATTCATAAACTTATTAATGAGTTTCTCACGTGATAATTTGGGGAGTTTTGCTAACATTTCCATTCTATCCTTGAAAGCAATGCACTTGACATCATTGAAGCAAGTCACACCCAGCAGTTCAATTCTTTGACCTAAATGCTGTGCAATGCGATAGCCATATAGTTCGCAGTTATATTCAGATTCATGCATTAATCCCCATAGTATATTTTTATGGCACATACCCGGGTCATCATAGAGCTGATATGTATAGATTTGCTGGAGCCTCATTATTGGCCTAGTAAAACTATCTGGTATTCCTATGCCTTTTGCTTTTATCCATTCACCATTTTTTTTAAAAATAATCGATCTATTGCCGCTTTCATGGACATCTAATGAGGTATGTTCTTTCTCGTCGAGAATATCTCCCATGAAAGGTACTAATCCCTTTTCGAACGGGTTTTCATGCCCGTTAAAGAAACGAGAATTATTCTTAACTAGATACACTCTATTTTTTGGTCTTAACCTATTTATGTATTCTGTAAAAAGTTGGGACATTATTTTACACTAGTATATTCGATAGTTAATAAATAATTAAAAAATTTTGCCCCCCATACACACACTTTGAATGCTTTAGAAAGTAATGCGTGTGGGGGTATAGCATTTATACAAGCCTAATTCAGTTTCATTGTTGTGCGTTCCAGTCCCAAATCCGTCATCCTATATTTTCAAGGTTTATGCCTATCTGGTAGCTCGTGTACAGCCTAGATACGCGCGCGCCCTGTTTATTTTCACTTATTTTTACATTCGCGCACAGCTGAAAACCCTTTAATTTTTTAAGATTGTATTTGGTTATAAAAAATATTTTTCTTTATCCTAATAGAGTTAAGTATATAGTGAGCGAAAAAAGGAATAGATGCAAATGGAATATGATATCGTTTTCCTTCATCCTCCGAGTATGTATGATTTCAGAAGAAGACCCTTCTTTCCAGGGCCGATATCTAAAACGGTGCACTTTACACCCGCTTTTGAGGGAATACCTATTGGGCTCATTAGTATGGCAGAATACGCTGAAAGGAGTGGTTATAAAGTAAAAATATTTAATATAGCAGAGCTGATGGCGACTAGCCAAAAATTCGATCCAGAAGAGTTCATTAAAAATATTAAAACTCGCTTTTTTGGCATCGATCTCCATTTCTGTGTCCATTCTCAAGGTGCCCTTGAGGTCGCAAAAATGTGCAAGAATCACCACAAAGACTCGGATATCATAATTGGTGGACTAACCGCGACGAGATTCGCTAATGAAATAATGGAAAAACACTCTTATGTTGACTATGTAATAACCGGAGAAGGCGAAGTTCCTCTTCTTAATATATTGGAAACAGGGCCCAGATTAGAAATACCAAATTTAATCTTCAGAGATAAAGATCAACGAATAATAGAAAATAAACATTTTTGGATCGCAAAAGATTTTAACGAATTTGATTTCACGCGAATCGATCTGGTTACACCAAGAAAAAATCTAATTACTGTTACAACTGAGGTTGGAACACAACAGCACTGGATGATCCCAGTTTGTAGAGGCTGCATATTCAATTGTGCTACGTGTGGGGGATCAAAGTATGCTTACTCTAGCCTATTCCACAGAGATAAACCCATTTTCAGAAGTAAAGAAAAAATAGTTGAAGACCTACAAAAATTATCCGAGCAAGGAATAGAATCAGTATTTCTGTTCATGGACCCTAGGATGGGGGGTAAGAAATATTGGGGACCTCTTTTTAAAACGTTAGCTTCTGAAGATATAGGAGTAAAATATCTTAATATTGAACTATTCACTCCAGCAGATGAAGAATACTTATCTACCTTAAATCATCTCAACAACAAGGTACATGTCAGTTTAACTATCTCACCTGAATCAGGGAGTGAGATGGTTAGAATCGCACAGGGCAGACAATATACAACAGATAGCCTAATGAAAACAGCAAGATCCTGCAGGACGATCGGACTCGGACTTGTCGTGTTTTTTATGTTTGGTTTGGCACAACAAACAAAGAAAGCTTTCGAAGATACCTATAGAGTATCTACTAATCTGATGAGACTTAATTTCGAAAGTGGTAAAGGCCCTGGAATAAGAACGCAGTTTGGAGAAATGCTATTAATGGATCCCGGCTCGTTAGCATTTGAAAATCCAGAAAAATATAACTACAATCTCATATTTAGGTCTCTTCAAGATTATATTGATGGTATGTCATCGCCGTCATGGACAGATTGGTTGAGTTACGAGACTAATACAATGAAGCGGAAAGCACTCTTGGAATCCCCCATCACCTTTAGGGAGCAAATGATCAATTTTTATCATTCAGTTGGTTTGGTTTCTCAGGATCAAGCTGAACAGGAAAGAAAAAAGTTAAAGATCGATAGAAATATAATTAATGAGCTTGAAAGCATTCGTGATATTGTTGAAACCGAAAAAAGGGAGAAAAGATACTGGGCTCTATATAGAGCATTAGAGGGCTATAATTTAGGGAAAATATCGTTATTATGGAAGATAAAAAGAAAGCTTGGCATCTTGGGCATTTTCTCTTGAGATATACAGCCTCATTTTTTATTAACTCTCACTTCAACATATATGTAATATATCTTGGGACTCAACGGAGGCATGGCACCCGGAAGGTTGTGGTGTGTATCGCGAACAAGATACTTCAAGTTGTGTAGTATATGCTGCGCGCGCTGGAGAAGAACGGCGTCAAGACGGACACGCTAGATTATTAGGACCTCTTCGGAAAAGGAATACACGCGCAGAAAATCATAAGTACATCTTGGTAAAAAAAACTAAATATACACATAAGATATTTCAATGGAGTTGTTCGATATGAGTAAAAAACAAGTTAATTATCCCGAAATTCCTTATAGTGAATATAAACTTAGGGTTGAGAAAGCAAAAGAAAAAATGGAGAGATATAACCTCGATGCCTTCGTTCTATTTGAGACCGATACTTTGTATTATTATGGAGGGTTTCTGGGGGCTGTTGGAGGCCCTAGAAGTCTTATTCTTCCAAGGGATGGTGAACCAGTCGCTATCGTTCTCAACGATGACTACGAAGGTTATAAATTAACTAGTTGGGTTGAAAACATAAGGGCATGGGACAACGGCTTGTGGAAGCCTGTTCCTGGCTCACGAGATTTTTATGCCGAGTTTAAGGATGCGATCAAAGATAGTGGCTTGGAGGGCAAAAACCTAGGGTTGCGATTGGGGCAAATTCCGTATTCTCAGTACATGGATTTAAAGGCCGATCTGCCGGACGCAAAAATTGTGGATTCATCGCGTCCTATCTTAGAGCAGATGATGTTCAAGACGGTTTATGAGCAAAAAGTTGTTAGAGAACACAACGATAAGTTTTCTATGGCTATGAAGAAAGCCATACCTCAGATAAGAGAGGGTATGACGCTTGGGGAATGGTATACAATATTGTGTAGGTGTTTTATCGATGAGGGATTGCATCTAGATCCAACCACAGGTAGCTGCATAGCTATCAATGGTATTGGTCCAGGATCATTGGAGCACATATGGATGTACGGGAGAGTTTTGAACCCGATAATATGGAAATATAGATTCAAGAAAGGGGACATGTTCTACACTGACTATGGACCTAGATACAAGGGACAGTCCACAGATGTGCAGAGGAACATCGCTATAGCACCATTACCAGCCAAGGTAAAAAGAGTATATAAAGGGGTTCTTGAGGCCCAACTGGCAGGTATTGACGCATTGGCACCTGGTGTCAGGGCAAAAGATATTAAGAAAGTGATGGTAAACACGCTCAAAAAACATAATCTCAAGCTAGGAATGCCATGCGTGGGTCATGGATTGCCGGGCCCACAATACGCCAAGGAGCCTGAATTTGAGTTCAAGCCTGGCATGTATCAGACTATCGAAACTCTAGTTGTGTTCGAAGGGTATGATCTTTTTCCTGAAGATAATATCCTTATCACAGAAGATGGTCATGACGCTCTCTCTTTGCAGCTGTCGCCAGAGATATGGGAAATATAGGGACACCTCTAATTTTATAATTTTTATAATATAAATTTAGATCGATTGTTGAGACTATTTAGAGAATTAATTGCTTTATTGGTGGTCGTCAATGAATAAATGAAAGAAGAAAACAGTGCACCTGTGACACTTTGAGGCCAACATTATACACAGAATATCTAAATGTAGAAATTAAGCTAGGTAAAAATGGAAGAATCGAGAGCATGCCCACGTTATGCGGTCAGATTTGATTCTTGTTTCAGCTATGCACCTCTTATTCTTGGGGTAGGCGCGCGCACGAAAACATTCTAATGTCAACATAATCGCGCGCTGGATTGTCAGATCATTCTCTTCTATTTATAACCCAATAGTGATTCATCAACAACTCCATGATGATTTCTTATCTGGAGACTAAAAATATCTTCTCTTTGGTCTATTCCCGGCTTGAATTTCTGCCACTGTTTTAGGTTGATGTCTGCTTAAATGATTTTTCCTTCCCGTATACTGGGCCCTCTATGTACTCGCCGTTCGGATCTAGAACGCCGCTACCGCCGATGAAAGGTAATAGTTGTCTTGGGGCTCCTTTCACTCCCCATTTGCCTAGTTTATCGCGTTTGGGCGTAACCTGTGCAGCTAAGACGACGAAAACTACTCCTTCGATCGCTGTAACCTTTGTCGTAGAATCCAATATATGCTTTATTTTCTCAGTGTTCACCCATAACGCACAGTGCATTTGCTCATTCATCAGATATAATGCTTTTCTATATAGAGGATTCAAATGTTCGTAGCACATAGCTATGCCAACTCTACCTGGAGGCATATCAAATATTCTTACGTCCCTTTTGCTACCCTCAGTAAAGAAAATTTTTTCTTCGCTAGGTAGAATTATCTTTCTATGTACGCCAACAATGTGTCCATTATTTGCGATCACAATAGATGAATTGTAATTTATTCCATCATTGTCCTTGTCACGCTCGATCAATCCTGTGACAACACAGAGATCATGCTTTCTAGCGATATCGCATAAAACTTTTGTTTCAGGGCCTGGAATATCAATGGCGGCTTCTTTATACAGCTCTCTATATTCTGGAGTACAATAGGTTGGATACATGGAAATCATTAACTCTGGGAAAACTATCAGCTTGACGTTCTGGTCAGCTGCTTTTTCGATATATTCGCACATTTTCATTGTTGTAGCCATAGAATCAAGATAAATAGGTGCCAACTGAGCTGCTGCGACTTTGAACTTATCGTACATCATGACATATTAATGCTGAACTTTTAAATTAAAAGTTCGCTGCGTGCGCGCGGAGAAATATCTTAGGACCTTTCCTTCCCCAAACGCGGCTTCTACATGGAAAACAGGAATTAATCGAAATCTATTAAGGTACTTTTTAGTGATATTAAAAAAAAAAACAGCTATATAATTATATCTTCATCAACTCGGAGATGCCTAATGCTTCCACATCAAGAGGCCACACAGGCCTCTTCACCTTTGTCCAAGGGAAGGCGGCCAGGCGTGTTCCATGCCATCCAGGGAGATCTATCTCGATTATCTTTTTGGCTATGGGTTCGTGGGCTGCGCGGTAGTGGACGCATGATTTGACTAGTAGAATTTTATAGTCCGTAGGCTCCAAACCTAGACTTCGGTAGAGTACCAAATCTGTGGCTTGTTGACTTTTCTCTGTTAGAATTACGTCTATTCCCTTAATGTTTAACACGATTGTCTTACCCATGTCGCTAGTCATACCTCTCCCCATTGGTCCTTTGGGCACGTACTTGCCGTCCGATACTCTTCTTACCGTGCCCGTCACCTCAAGAGGCTCACCACTCCACAGATCAGTTTTTCCTCCTATCTTCATAGTCACCGAGTTCCCCACACCCGCCTCGATAGCTAAAGCCACCGCCTCAGAGTCTCTCATAACAGCCACACAGGCGCTGGTTATACCCCGATCCAGCATAGCCTTCAAGGCAATAGTACCATCCTGAGGCGGACCACCTCCAGGGTTATCCGCCTGGTCTGTGAGCACAACCGGCCCCTCCGGCTCAGCAAGCGCCATATCCAGAGCCCGGTCCATGGGGACCACCCGGGCTAGGAAGTCGTGTCGCAGGTCCCAGCAGAACCGGCTAAGCTCGTCCGCCTTCCTCTGAGCAAGCTCAGGATCCCCGTTCGTTACTACCATCATGGTGACCCCAGGGTAAGGCACATCCGCGTAGGGGTACCCAGCCGAGACGGTGGCCGAGAGGACACCGGGCTCAGCCTCTATTTGGTGGGCCTTCTCTATTACCGTCTTCATGGGGTGGTAGCCGGTCTTCTGCATGACTGGCGTGATGATCATGTTTGGCTGGGCGTATGCGATAGTAGGGTGGATCTTGCCGCGTATTGTATCTATAAGGAGCTGGGTTACTTCCGCTGATCTCTCGTAGCCGTCTATGTGGGGGTAGGTGTCGTAGCCGCAGAAGAAGGTGCCGTGTTTCATCATCTTGGGGCCAATGTTGGCGTGCATGTCTAGGGGTGTGACTACGGGTATGTTGGGGCCTACTATTTTGCGTACTTGTTCGATGACGTGTCCCTCCAGGTCGTCTTCATCTTCAGTAGCACCACCACCATGGAGCCATAGGAGAACTCCGTCGACGGGTAGATTTTTCTCGATGCCTTCCAGAAGGGAGTTTAACATATTATAATAGGACTTGTTCAGAACTCTACCATTGGAATCAGGCGAACCATAAACTGTAGGGATAAGCTCAACTCCTTCTTTATCGCAAACATCGATCATTCCACCCAAGTTGGTTCTTTTTCCTCTATGGAAGTTTAGGGCGTCCTGACTGAAACCTCTCCATCTTCCAGGTATGAATCGTTTAACGAAGGTGCAAGATTCATGTGAAATACCTCCACCCACGATAAGGATCTTTCTTTCACCCATTTTTCCAATCCCGTATTATTTTTCTTTATAAAATAAAAGACTACCCAAATAAGGAATGGAAAGAATAATAATAATAATAAATCGATCTAATGTCACCTTTTATTACATGATAATACTCATACTAAAGGATGAAATCTTCACTCAACAAAGATAATAATCCTATTTAACTAGAACAACATTCATACTTACCCAAAACTAAACTAGTACCTTGGCTAAGGAGCTTATGTTAAACACGAAAACTATCTTCCTATTGGCGCGCGCTGCCCTGTCCCTAAATTCATACACGTTTAGAATAACTTTATCTTAATAGTTGGGGTCTCGTCCCCAATGGTCCGTCCAACCAGAGGAGGTGAGTCACCTTAGGACAAGATGAACACGAGACCCTAGAGACACTCTTCAGAAACACCGACTTAAGCATTGCTCAGCAGCAGCTCACCGGCTGCTACCACACCACAGGCCCAGAGAGGCCACCAAGGAACCCGCTGGGCATCTTCAGGGCCCTCCTAGTGATGGGCATGAAAGGCATCCGAAGCCTCAGAGAGCTCACAAGGATCCTCGACGTAGACAGGAGAATCAGAAGGCTCTGCCTCATCAGAAGTAACAAGCGTGGATACACCAGGTCCGTCATCAGCCGCTTCACAAGAAGGATTGGAGCCGAGAGGCTTCAGCTGATCATCGAGGAGAAGGTGGTCATGCTCCTCAGAAGGAGCCACGTCGAGGAGGTTGACGCGGTCCTCGACCCGAGCTTCGTCAAGGCCTGGAGCACCAGACACCCAGATAACAGCAGGGTAGGCTTCTCGGATACCGACGCGATGGTCGGGAGGAACGGCCGCGGGTATGATCTCGGCTACAAGCTCCACCTCTCGGTAGACCCCAAGCGGATCCTCCCGCTGGCGGTCCTGGTCGCCCCGGCGAATGATAACGAGAAGAGGCATGTGCCGTCCCTCCTAGAGAGAACCAGAATGGTGCTGGGGAGGGCTGGTGTGAGGCTGAGGAGGCTCATCGGTGACAGCCAGTTCAGCAGTGAAGCGGTTAGATGCCTGGTCGAGGAGTCGGTGATACCTTACACGTCTAACCAGAGGGGTGTGGGTGTGCTCCGGGTTGACAGGAGGTTCCGGACCCACGGCCCAGGGGAGCTGATCTCGGAGTACCATAAGAGACCGATGGTGGAGTCGGCTTTCAGCTATCTGAAGACCCAGTACGGGTTGACGGTGAATAAGGTTAGGCGTCTGGCGAATGTCTCGGTGTATGCTCTGCTGAGTGTGCTGTGCTATGTGCTGGTGAGGGAGGCTGCTGAGAACCTGGGTCGGCCGGAGAAGGCTGTGTCTCCGACGTTCTTCAATACGTGAGTGGGGCTATCTAGAGGCTTTGAGGGGCGTGTCTAGGTGGTGCTGTGCATGTGTTCGTTTTAGATGACTCGGTTTCCTGTTTTCATTGGTTTAATGGTGGTTTTTGGGGATGCTATCGGTGGTTTTATGGTTTATTGTGGACTTGTTTGGGGGTGGTGTTTGTGTTGCGTGTCTATTTCGGGACAGGGCAGCGCGCGTCATTCAGGTAGAGGCCGTCCAGATGGGTCTGAACTTCTCCCAGTTTATATGGGGTTCGGCTTCGGCTAGGTGGTCGCCTAGCTTCTCTACGTCCTTGTAGGCTTGGCGGAAGAGGTAGGATTTGAAGGAGTCCATGAGTCTTGGTTGTGGGGGCGATCTATAAGCTTAACCGAAGGGGAGTGAGCCAAAACAAGAGGTTAATCGAAATCCTCATAATATATAAATATTAAACCAATACAGAAAATTATATGTTATGAAAATCGTAACTGGTTGTATTGGTCATGAAACAAACACCTTCTCAAATGTGATCTCGGATCTGAACAAGTTCAAAGAAACGGGTATTTATGAAGGAGAGGAATTCTTCAAAATATACAGAGACACACGCTCCATCGGTGGAGCTTTCATAGAAGTGGCAGAGGAGAAGGGCTTCACTCTTATACCCACCATCTGGAATAATGTGTTCGCATGGGGGCTTGTTACCGACGAGGCACTTGATTATATGCTCGATAAAATGCTTGAGAGAATCAAAACAGCGGGGAAAATAGAAGGGGTTCTTCTTCAGCTACACGGAGCCATGGTCTCAGAGTCACACCAGGATGCCGAAGCATATATACTCGGAAAAATACGGAAATTAGTTGGGAAAAAAGTACCAATGATC
>Ga0068714_10005081_pt1 | contig 14190 bp, 17 predicted proteins | sample MTBNYHSulfiMetaG_FD_62988 | JGI IMG/M metagenome (GOLD analysis project Ga0068714, IMG submission 62988) | Enrichment culture microbial communities from rom New York Harbor, USA that are MTBE-degrading - MTBE-NYH (New York Harbor Sulfidogenic)... | ecosystem: Environmental > Aquatic > Marine >... | reverse complement strand
GATGGCAAGGGATACGAACCTCCGCGCGGACACCTGATGCCGTTCTCCACACGGCAGACGACCATCGCGATGTTCGATCCTCTCCACTGAGAGTGAACCCCCCAAAACCTTACGCGGTCCCAGGTTGGTCATTGCCCGTTCAGTGGTGTTGCGCTAATGTTGCTTCAGCGCCAATAGGCGCCTCCGAAGCTTGGTTACCTACCGGCGAAAGCCCAGGGGAGCCAAGCCTGCCCGCTAGGGCACAGGGCCACGGTGGAAACGCCGCGACCTCCCGTTACTGGAAAGGAGCCTCAACATGTGCCAGGCAAATGGCGGTACTCGCCTCCTGCACGTTCGCGACAGACGTTGACCAAGACGCCGATTTCGCGAATGTTTTTCGACGCTACCAGCACGTCACCGAGCACGTGAGTTCCGCATCCCGGATCGCATTCTGCGATGTCCCGATGCGCGGTTCTCGATGCCCTGACGCGCCATGGCGTCGATCATCGGAACAGTATCCAGACAGATCCTTGCCTCCGATGCGGTGAGGTAGACCGGAAGGTGTTGAAGCAGGAATGAGGAAGATGGGGCAGTCTCGCATTGCAGTTGTCTTGATGTTGGCCGTAGCGCTCGTTGCCGGGCTCGTCGGCTGTTCGAGCACCGATGGGGCGTCGGACACGACGGGCGCGCCGTCCGTGGTCATCACAATCTCTGCGGCGGCGTCGCTCACCGATGCGCTCAACGAGGTTACCGCCGCCTACACGGCCGAGAACCCGAATGTGACGTTCAGTATCAACTACGGTGCCTCGGGCACCCTCGAGGAACAGATATCACAGGGCGCTGTAGCAGATATCTTCTTCTCAGCGTCGAAGAAGTACATGGACGCGCTTGAGGACGAGGGTCTGGTCGTTGAGGGTACCCGCAGCAATGTCGTCAGCAACGAACTCGTAGTGGTCGTTCCGGCGGACAGAGCGCTCAGTCTCTCGAGCCTGGAGGACCTCGCGGGGGACAGCTTCGAAATCGTGGCGCTTGGCGATCCCGAGGCCGTTCCGGCCGGGAAGTACGCCGAACAATCGCTTGCGTCCGTGGGCGTCAGTGAGGTCGTTCTGGCCAAGGCCGTGCGCGGAAGCGACGTCAAGGGTGTCCTCACCTACGTTGCTACCGGCGACGCCGATGCAGGCATCGTGTACGCCACCGATGCCCTTATCAATGATGACGTGAAGGTGGCGTTCATCATTCCGTCTGATGCGCACGACCCGATTCTCTGCCCGGCTGCGCTTCTCACGGTTGGCGAGAATCAGGAGGCGGCCAGGGCGTTCCTCGAGTACCTCATGGGCGATGAGGCGACGGTCATCTTTGAGAGCTACGGCTTTTCGGCTGCAGGATAGAACCGGCTCACCGCTGAGGGCGACGGCCGAGCCGTCCGCCGGGCCGCCGCCCTCAGCATACGGTGACCGGTGATGGGCTCACGACAGGGAGAGTAGGCGTATGGACTCACTCGCAACAGTGATCTCCGGGTTCGACTTCCGTCCGCTGCTGGTGTCGTTGAAGACGGCAGGCGCGGCGATCGTGTTCGTGTTCGCCCTCGGCATCCTCGCCGCGTGGTGGACACTCGGCGTGAGCGAGCGCGTGAAGGGGTGGCTGGACTCTATCTTCACGCTCCCCATGGTGTTGCCGCCTACGGTCGTCGGTTTCTTCTTGCTGGTGGTCTTCGGAAGATCAACCGCGGTGGGTGAGTTCCTGATCGATCACGGCCTTCGGCTGATCTTCTCGTGGCCGGCAACCGTCATCGCGGCTGCTGTTGTGTCCTTCCCGCTCATGTACCGGACGGTGCGCGGGGCCTTCGAGCAACTGGACCAGGACATGCTGGACGCTGCGCGCACGCTCGGCCAGTCCGAGTGGTGGATCTTCCGCAAACTCATGCTGCCGATGTCGTGGCCGAGTGTCGCCGCAGGGACGATGCTCTCGTTTGCGCGGGCGCTCGGCGAGTTTGGCGCCACGCTCTTCGTGGCCGGGAACTTCCCTGGCGTCACCCAGACGATGCCCATCGCGGTCTACTTCGCCTGGGCCGGAGGGGATCTGACTACTGCTGGCGTGTGGGTTGCTATCATCGTGGTGCTGTCGTTTGCGGTGGTGTTTGGCATTGACGCATGCACGGCGTGGCTGAGCCGCTTCAAGAAGGGCGAGGCACTCGGATGAGCGTATCTGTCGACATCAAGATGCACTTCCACAAGTTCGATCTTGACGTGGCGTTCGAGGCGGACTCGGAGACGTTTGGACTCCTCGGTGCTTCCGGCTGTGGCAAGAGCCTGACCCTGAGATGCATCGCCGGCGTGGAAACACCGGACGAGGGACGCATCGTGGTGAATGGCGTCACCTTCTTCGACTCAGAGCAGCGGATCAACCTTTCGGCGCAGAAGCGCAAGACCGCACTGCTCTTCCAGAACTACCAGCTGTTCCCAACCATGACGGTTGCCGAGAACATAGCGTGCGCTATGGATCCGAAGTTGCCGAGCACCGTGCGGTACAAGCGCGTCAAGGACCTTTTGAAGCTCTTCCACCTGCACGGTTTTGGGAAGAAGTACCCGGCGAGACTCTCTGGCGGACAGAAGCAGCGCGTTGCGCTGGCCAGGATGCTAGCTGCCGAGCCGGCGATCCTGATGCTGGACGAGCCGTTCTCGGCCCTGGACAGCCACCTGAAGGCATGTTTCGAGCAGGAGTTGCTCGATATGTTCGAGGGGTACGACGGCACGATTCTCTACGTCTCGCACGACATCGACGAGGCGTACCGGTTCTGCGACAGGATCGCGGTGATGGATGCTGGTTCGATCACTGACCTGGGGACGGCCCAGCGTATCGTCACGGATCCTCAGTCGGTTGCGGCGATCAGACAGTCGGGCTGCAAGAACGTCTCACCGGCCCGCAAGGTGGACGAGCACACGCTGTTCGCCGAGAACTGGGGCATCACCCTGGTCTCGGACGATCCTGTCCCGGACGGCCTCGCCTATGTGGGAATCCGCGCGTTTGAGATCCGGGCCGCGGAAGCCGACGATGACGTCAACGTATTCCCGGCCATAGCGGCACGCGTGAGCGACTCCCGCTTCCAACGCACGGTCATGCTGGGCATCAATGGTCACTCGGGTGGCAACGAGGTGGAAAAGTTCGTGCACTGGAGGCTCGACAAGCTGGTCGTGCCGGAGTCCGAACTTGTCGAGCGCGGCGATACCCTCATGATCAAGCTGCCCAGCAAGCAGCTGCATCTCGTTACGCGCTAGCCCCGCATCTCGCGGCGCGCTCGCCCTAGTCATCCTCCGTCGGGCCAGTTGCGCTGTCGTGGCAGGCAATGCACGTATACGATTGATAGCTGCTGGGGTGGCAGTTCACGCAGGCGAAGCTCTGGTACGTGTGCTCGCCTCCAGGAATCGCGGCATGACTGAACGTCGCCGCGCTCCAGGTCCTGCTCGGCGAGTGGCACGCGGCGCAGTTTGTGCCGTAGTGGTTTGCCGGTGCGGTATGGCACGAGGCGCAGTCGGAGCCCGAGGGGTGCGTGAAGACGAACGCGGTACCCACGGCGTGACACTGGCTGCAGTCACCCGGCCGCTCTGCGTGGGTGGCGGGGGCGGTGTGGCACGATGAGCAGGCGATTCTGGACATGATGTGGCATCGCGAGCAGGCGACGTCCACATGGCCGGGCAGATCCGCCTCGCCGCCGTCGATGACGGTTGCGGGCGCAGAGTCCGTCGTTGGCGCCGAGTAGCCGCTGTAGATGCCCGCGGCCTTGAGTGCCTCGACGCTGACGTTGTGGCCGGTCCTGCCGTGACACAGCACGCATGGCCCCCGCGTCTCGTGGTCAGCGTGCACGAAACCCGGGACGCTCACGGTGATGGTAGCGTGGCAGTTCGTACAGCGGGAATCGGGGACATCCGGGGGGCTGGCGAGTGGGAATCGAGCCGTGCCCCTGATGTGGACAACCACCTCGTGAAGCGCCACGAACTTGTGCGCAAGGCGCGCCGCACGGCCAGGCGCCACGTGGCATTCTATGCAGCTTGTATCCGCGTGTGGGCCCTGTGCCCACGCCGCAACGTATGGATGCATCTCGTGGCACGTGTCGCAGAACGAGGGTCTGTCCGTCGCGGCTGCGGCGATCAGGAATGCCGCCACGAGGGATGCGCCACATCCGGCTAGAATCAGGAGCCGGGTGATCCTGGGCCGGGCGCGGCCGCCGGAAGGTTCTTCGGCAGCGGGGGACGCATCCGTTGACTCCAGCATGCTCTTGCCTCCATGGGTCGGCTCTGGCCAGGGCGGCGATGCGTCGTCCTGACGCATCAATCCCCAACGCCGACGCGTCACAAACGGGCAATGATGCGTGTCCCCTCTCAGGCAGGTGCACGCGCTTCTTGCTGCAGGTTGGGTAGATGCGTTTTGAACTATCCGCGCGGAGGATCCGGTTTCGCGCGGCGGGCGTTTCGCCATCTCCAGCGCTGGAGCACTACTGACGATCGGGGGAACCATGAGCCACACACCTGCCGAGTTGGGCGCCGAAGACATCTACCGTGCGTGTGATGTTTCTGCCTTCACGTTCGCCACTACCGGGGACCTGCCGGATCTCGCCGAGGTCATTGGCCAGGCGCGTGCGGTCTCCTCGGTGGAGTTTGGTATGGGTGTAGGGAGCGACGGCTACAACATCTTCGCCGTTGGCCCAAGCGGCACGGGCAAGGCAACGACGATCAACGATTTCCTTGCACGCGCCGCCGCACAGCTGCCCACGCCGGACGACTGGGTCTACGTGCACAATTTCGAACGGCCCTACGAGCCGCGCGCCATCCGTTTGCCGGCTGGAAACGCGGTGCAGTTTCGCAAGGACATGGAGAAGCTCGTCGAGGACCTGAAGGCGGCGATCTCCCAGGCCTTTGAGAGCGAAGAGTACGAGCAGCGCAAGCGCGCCATCTCGCAACAGGTGAGCGAGCGCCAGGAGGCGAAGCTCTCCGCACTGAACGACAAGGCCGCCGGACTCGGCCTCACAATGATCCCCACGCCTGCGGGACCGGCGTTTCTTCCCAAGAGCCCAACCGGGGAGCCGTTGTCTCGCGACGAGTTCTACGCGCTTCCCGCCGACGAGCAGAAGCGGCTCGAGGGCGTTCGGAGCGAACTCGATCAGGAGCTTCAGCAGACGATGCGCGCCGTGCGTGCCGACGAGCGCGAAGGCCGCGAGTCGATCGAGGAGCTGGACCACGAAGTGACGCGCTTTGCGGCGCAGCACCTCATCGACGAGATGTGCGAGCGCTGGTGCGCGGTCGCCAACGTCTTGGACTACCTGCACGCCGTCCTGGCCGACGTGGTGGAAAACGCCGATGACTTCAAGAAGACCGACGAAGAGGCCGCTCCACAGATGATGGGCATGCAGATCCCGGGTCAGATGAAGCGTGAAGGCGCGTTCCGGCGCTACAAGATCAACGTCTTCGTGGACAACTCGGCACAGACCGGAGCGCCGGTGGTGACCGAGAGCAATCCGGTCATGCAGAACCTCGTGGGCCGGGTGGAGCACCTGGCGCAGTTTGGCGCGCTCTTTACCGACTTCAACATGATCAAGCCGGGCGCGCTGCATCGCGCAATCGGCGGCTTCCTCGTGCTGGAGGCGTACGACGTCCTCACCAAGCCGTACGCGTGGGACGCGCTCAAGCGCACGCTCAAGACCCGCGTCGTCCGCGTTGAGGACATCGCCCAGCAGCTCGGCTTCGCCACCACGGCGTCGCTCGATCCAGAGCCGATCCCGTTTGACGCGAAGATCGTCCTCACCGGCGAGCCATATCTCTACTACCTCCTCTTCATGCGGGACCCGGACTTCCCGGAGCTCTTCAAAGTGAAGGCGGACTTTGGGACCGAGACCGAGCGGACGCCTGAGGCCGAGGCGCTGTACGCGCGCTACATCGGCCGCGTCTGCCGGGAGCGCAAGCTCCCGCCGTTTGCGCCCGACGGCGTGGCGCGCGTGATCGAGCGGAGTTCGCGGCTCGTTGGCGACCAGCGTAAGCTCACGACGCGGTTCATGGATATCGCGGACCTCATCATGGAGTCGGCGTACTGGGCGCGCGCCGGGCATCACGGCAAGGGCGAGCCGGTGGTGAAGCGTCAGCACGTCCAGCAGGCGATCGACCAGCACATCTATCGCTCGAACCTCATCGAGGAGCGCGTGCGCGAGATGATCGCCAACAAGACCATCATGGTTGCCACGCGCGGGGCGGTGGCCGGGCAGGTGAACGGCCTTTCCGTTTCGATGATGGGCGACTACATGTTTGGGCGGCCGAGCCGGATCACGGCAACGCACCGCCTCGGCAAAGGGGAGGTCATCGACATCGAGCGCGAAGTGGAGATGGGCGGACCCATTCACTCCAAGGGCGTGATGATCCTCTCGGGATACCTGGGCTCCAAGTACGCGGCGGAGCGGCCGATGTCGCTCTCGGCTCGGCTGGCGTTTGAGCAGTCATACTCGGGAATCGAGGGGGACAGCGCGTCGTCGACGGAGCTCTACGCGCTGCTGTCGTCCATTTCTGGCGTGCCGATCCAGCAGCGGTTTGCGGTGACGGGATCGGTCAACCAGCTCGGGCACGTGCAGGCGATTGGCGGGGTGAACGAGAAGATCGAGGGATACTTTGCGGTGTGCAAGGCGCTCGGGCTGAAAGGCGACGAGGGTGTGCTCATCCCGGCGGCCAACGTGGTGCACCTCATGTTGAACGAGGACGTGCGCGCGGCCGTTGCCAAGGGCAAGTTCCACATCTGGCCGGTTTCGACCATCGACGAGGGCATCGAGATCCTGACCGGCGTGCCCGCCGGCAAGCTGAGCGCGAAGGGGACCTACCCCAAAGGCTCGATCAACCGGCTCGTGGTGGACCGCCTGACGCTGCTCACCGAGAAGGCCCACGAGGCGGAGAAGAAGAACGGCGACAACGGGCAGCAGATCGTGCTGCTCTGAAGCGCCGGGTTAAGCCGGGTGGACGGCGCGTAGAACCGAAGAAGCTGGATAGGGCCGAAGAGGGCGGGTAGAGCGCCGAATAAGGCGGACAAGGCCGAAAGAGGCGGGCAGGGCTGCGGTGTGTTTCGGCACCCGGCCTTGCCCGTGGGCGTTATACTCTGATCCATGGACTCACACTCACCGATAGAGCCTGTTGCTCCCGAAGCCCCTCGCGTAGCTCCGAGCGGCACTCCGGAGCGCACGGGTTGCGTGCCGCTGTTCCTCGGCGTGGTGCTCGTGCTCGTCGGCATTCCGATGCTGATTTGCCCGGGGCCGGGCGTGGCGGCGATCGCTGCGGGGCTTGGGATGATCGGCGCCGGTCTCGGCATCAAGAAGCGGGCGCAGGACGGATCGTCGTAGCGCACGGTCCCAGCGTGCGGCCCGGCGGCATTCTCGGCACTGCCTGGGAAGGCGTTCTGCTAGAATGCCGTAGTGTCTTGCATGCGGCCCGCGCCGAGTGGCGGCGGCTGCAAATACGGGCGATTAACTCAGCGGGAGAGTGCTTCCTTTACACGGAAGAGGTCGGGGGTTCGAATCCCTCATCGCCCACCACGATGGTCTTACTCAAACCGTCAGACCAAGTCAGCGCGGTCCATGGCCTTGGTCTACGGTTTGATCTGCAGGATCTGCTGCAGGGCCCGCTCAATCCAGCGGGCCCTGCAGCGTTCCATGCCTCGCCGTTATCCGGACAGCGCACCCGAATTGGCCGCCAGAATGTGTCCTCGCGGTGGCGCAGCCAAGTCAGGGCTGCACGACCGTCGCGTTGACATCCGGGTGCCCTCGTCTCGACTCTGCTACTGGACAGCCCTGCTGGGCTGGGCTCAGCTCCCCGGCCAGATCGCCGGACCATCGCGTCCGAGAGCACCCGGATCAGTGGTAGAGAAGAGAGGTGGGGGATAGGCCCCGCGCGAGCCGAGGGGCAATCATGCACCGTGGGCGGAAGTACTCAGAGTACTCTTCGGCAGCGACGACGGATGGCGGGCCGACTTTGGAGGCCCTGTGCGCGGCCTGTTCCGAGCGGTTCTTGTCTCCTGTCTTTGCCGTGCGCCGCGATGATGGCTCCGAAACGGTCTGGCGTCCGAGCCGTATAGCTGGTTGTTGGCGCCTGGCGTGATACGATGCCCGTGTCGGGGCGAATCGGATGACGCCCTGCGGCTTGGCCTCACTCTGGTGGCGGCGTGGGTACAGGGGGATTGACTATGGCGCTACTGGTGGTCAACGGCGCGACGCTGGCATGCAGCTTCGGCGCGGCCCCGTCGAGTCTGGCCGTGATCCCGGCCAACCGGGTCAATGCCAGCAACGTTCCGGCGGCCAACATCATGGACTCCAAGCCGATGGTGAACATCCCACCGTTTGGGATGTGCTCAACGCTCAGCAACCCGCAGGTGGCTGCGGCGACCTCGGCGGCCCAGGGTGTTCTCACGCCGCAGCCGTGTGTTCCGATGACGAACGCCCCCTGGGTTCCCGGATGCCCTACGGTGCTGATCGCCAATCAGCCGGCAGTGAGCAACTCCTGTCAGCTGATGTGCATGTGGGGCGGCGTGATTACGGTGTCGTATCCCGGGCAGTCCACAGTGACCGTCCCCTGATCGCGGACGGCGCGGGTCGGTTGTCCCGCCTGAGGGAGGGTGGATCCCAGCTCACTGCGTCCGGGCTACTGGGCTGTCCAGGAACTGGATCGCAACATGCCGCGCGTCGCAGAACGGCATGTTTCTGGACCCGCCGCATCGGCAGCCCGGAGATGAGGGGATTCTCGCCGCGCAACGTGAAGTATATGCGCGCGTTTGCCCGCACCTGGCCAGATGCCGAGTCTGGGCAGGAGCCGCTTGCACAATTGCCCTGGTATCACCACATCACGCTTCTGGACAGTCTCGACACCCTGGAGCAGCGACGCCGGTACGCCGAGAAGGCTGCGATGAAAGGCTGGTCGCCCATCGTCCTTGTGATGCGCTTGGTGAGGCCTCGGGGACGATGCCAGAGCCTCTCGCCGTGGACAGGAGCGCGATTGGGGGAGGCGAGCACCGGGGTATGAAGAAGTGCGCACCATCCCTCAACGAAGGAGGTCTGACGATGAGAACAGCTGCTGTGGCCATCCTGGTGATCGCGCTTGTGTTCGCGTTGGCCACACCCGCGCTCGCGACGGGCGCCGATGGAGCCGGCTACGAGTTTGGCATGCACCATGCGCAACACGCGCGGGATATGGGCGGCTTCACGGGCACCGAGAACCCGGGGGTCATGCACCAAGGCTTCGCCGGCTGGCCCGACTGGCCGCACTAGAACCTTCCCGTGGGAGTGGGCGCAGTATTTCGGCGGCCCACCCGTTCACGGCGTCTCGCGTCTCGCTTCAGGCGGATTTCGTCTGGGATGAGCCGCCTTTGGGGATTGACCCCTATGAGGACAGCGCTCTCCGCAGTGCGGATACACGGCGGGAAGCGCTGTCGCCGCGCATGGTGCCGACGCGCGCGTTCTCCGGGCTTACCGAAGGTGAAGGGTGACAAGCATGGACTGGTTGTCTTGGATCGTAGTAGGGCTCATCGCTGGTGTGATCGCTAAGTTCCTCATGAAGGACAGTCTCGGGTGGATCATGACGATTGTCCTGGGTATCGTCGGCGCGTTCGTTGGCGGCTGGGTTTCGGGTCTGGTTGGTGGTCCGGCTGTGAGTGGGCTCAATCTCACGTCGATCCTGGTCGCGGCCGTGGGCGCGATGATTGTTCTCTTCGTGTACGGGCTCATCGCCAGACGACGATAAGATCTTCCGGATCGCGCTGCCGCTGCGAGTCTCTGGCGATGTTCCGCCGGATGTCCGCAGCGGCCGCGATCCTGTGTCCGAGTGGGTCCGGATCAGCCAGGCAGAGGGTCACCCCTGCGCAAGCCGAGAGGCAATCATGAAGCACGCGAGGAAGTACCTGGACTACTCACAGCCGCCGTCGGCAGACGCGGGCCCGACGTTGGACGTCTTGTGGGCGGCCTGCTCCGAACGGTTCCTGCCCCCAGTGTTCGCCGTGCGCCGCGACGACGGCTCTGGAACGGTGTGGGTCTCGGCCGGTGACGGGGGTCTTTCCATCGGCCTCAGACCGAACACCGTAGCCCGTCGGGGTCTCGACGCTGTCCTGGCCGAGACGGGAGTACGGCTGGCGGACTGCCAGGTCTAGGCGGGCGTTCAGCGTGACACGATGCCCCTGTCGGAGTGGCTCGACGATGCCTTGCGGCATGTGCTCGATGCTCAGCAACCCGCAGGTGGCGGCGGCAACGTCGGCGGCACAGGGGGCCCTAGCGCCACAGCCATGCAGTGCGGTGACGAACGCCCCCTGGGTTCCCGGATCCCCCACGGTGCTGATCGCCAATCAGCCCGCGGTGAGCAACTCCTGCCAGCTGATGTGCATGTGGGGCGGCGTGATCACGGTGTCGTATCCCGGGCAGTCTACGGTGACCATCCCCTGATCGCAGCCGGATGACGCGGTCCGGCGGATGCGGCGTTCCCCCGTTGTCCGGGCAAGGGGAATCGGCTTGCCAAACTGCACCTACTCACTGTCCAGGAACTGGATCGCCACGTGCCGTGCGTCGCAGAACGGCTTGTTCCTGGACGCGCCGCAGCGGCAGAGCGCCACGCGGTTCCTGATTTCGTACTCGTGACCGTCGGCGGACTCGATCGGGATGCCGCCTCTGACGAAGATGCCGGCGCTTGCGTCCTTCTCCGGGTCCTGCACGATGAAGACCGACGGCGGGTACTCGGGTTCGATCTCGCCGCGATCATGGTCCACGGCGACGAGGCGGCCGGCAGGACAGCCGCTGGCCGCCTGGATGGCCTCATCGCGGCACTCTTCATCGTCCGACGCTTTGACGAGGTCCCAGGCAACGCCCCTCTCCTGATGGCAGAAACGCGCAAACGCGCATCGGCCGTCGTCGAGCATGTCAACGCCGGGTCCCTCGAGAAGCCCGGCCCGCTCGTCATATGTCAACCGTGACGCCGTCTCGGTCCCAACGAAACCGGCCGCCACGTGCGAGCCATCGCAGAAGGGCTTGTGCTTGGACGCGCCACAGCGGCAGAGCGCGTAGCTCTCTGCCTGGGGCAGTTCCCGTCCGGGTTCGAGCACGTAGCCCTTGCCTCTCGGCGTGATCTTCTTCTCATAGAGCGGCACGTTGCCCGTCACCAGGTACGGTCCGTCCTCGGTCACCTTGATCCTCGGATTGTCCTGGCGGATCGCTTCGTGCTCGGTGGTCATCATGGTTCCTCTCATTGGCAGCGATGAGGCTATACCCGCAATAGGGCCCCCTGTGCGCCTCGATTCTATGAGCTGGAGCGAGGCGAAGGCGACGTTGAGGTTCGGGAGCTTGATCGGCAAGCCTGCCGAGGAGCCGGAGGCGCCCGCGCATTTGCCGGGGAGTCAAGGAATCACGCTTGATTCGATCGCCGCCGAGCGCACCGGCAGCCACGGCCTGTTCGTCCGTCGCAGGTCTGAGACTCGTTCGACGAGTAGGGATTCCCGCCTAGCGAGTCCCCCTCGCCATCAGCACATCGTTCTGCGCGTCGCTCCCGAGCACGAACGATTGTGTGCCCACAACCTCAAAGCCCCACTTGCTGTAGAAGGCGATGGCTCTCGGGTTCTTCTCCCAGACGTCGAGCCAGATGACGTCGCAGCCTTCGGACGCCACAACGTCGATGGCCGAGGGCATGAGCGCGGCGCCGACGCCGCCGCCGATCCATGGCCGCGTGGCATAGAAGCGGGCGATCTCTGCCGGGAACGCACCACCGACGCAGTCAGGGGAGTCACCAAACCGGAGCCGGGCGTAGCCTCTGGAAAACGACTCCACCAAGTGGCTGATCTTCATCGTGAGCATCGCGTCGATCGTGACCGCCGCGCTCTCGATGGTGTACCGCGCACGGTGCGACGATCTGGAAGCGCGGCTTCCGTAGAGCTCCGAAGAGCTCCGAAGCCGCCGCTCCCTATGGACAATCGTCTCAGAGATTCCCACAATCGACGGGGCCGACGTTCTTGCTTCGGCGCTCACGAGAGAAGGGTCACACTATGAAGTACGGATCACGCAACGCTGTTCCCGCCGTCGTGACGTCTGTTGAGAAGGACGGGCTGATGGCACTCGTCAAGTTCGAGATCACAGTGCCCGCGAGCATGGCGTCGGTGCTGACCGCCGAGTCGGTTGACGACATGGAACTCGCGGTGGGCGACGAAGTCTTCCTGGTGGTGAAAGCGGTCAACGTCCTGCCCGTCAAGGAGTAGCGCGCGTGGACACGGAGCATCCCTCGAAGCGCTGGTTCGCCAGCGACAACAACGCATCCGTTCACCCCGCAATCATGGAGGCGCTCGATCGCGCCAACCACGGGCACGCGATCGCCTATGGTGACGACGTGATTACCGCGCGGGTGCTCGGTCTGTTTAGCGAGACGTTCGGGGCGCAGAGCGAGACGTTTCTCGTGTGGAACGGCACCGGGGCCAACGTTATGGCGATCGCTGCGGCCACGAGACCGTGGGAGGGTGTTGTCTGCACGGACCTCGCTCACATCGATGTGGACGAAACGGGTGCGGCCGAGCACATCGCGGGCGTGAAGCTCTTCACCGTACCGGGCACCGATGGCAAGCTCACACCGGACGCCATCCGGGACCGCGTGTCGGGCCTCGGCCGGGTGCACTCGAACCTCCCCAGGCTGGTTTCGATCTCTCAGCCCACCGAGACGGGGCTCGTGTACGGCATCGAGGAACTTGCCGCGCTCGGCGAGCTCTGCCGCGAGCGCGGGCTCCACCTGCACGTGGACGGCGCGCGGCTCGCAAACGCGGCGGTCAGCCTCGGCGTGGGACTGCGCGAGGCCGCCGGTCCCGCCGACGTGCTGTCGTTTGGCGGCACCAAGAACGGCCTGATGTTCGGCGAGGCTGTCGTGTTCCTGAATCCCGCGCTTGCGCAGGGCGCAGGCCACCTGCGCAAGAACGTGCTGCAGCTGGACTGCAAGATGCGCTACCTCGCGGCGCAGTACGAGGCCTATCTCGCGGACGGCCTGTGGCGCGCAAACGCCGCGCACGCCAACGACATCGCGCGCAGGCTTGGGGAGGCCGCCGCCGGTCGGCTCGGTCTGCGCCTCGCATACGCGCGGCACGCGAACATCGTCTTCGCCGAGTTGCCCCCGGGCGCGATCGATGCCGCGCTCGAGAACTGGTTCTTCTACGTTGACCGCGCCACGAGCGTGGCCCGCTGGGTCTGTTCCTGGGACAACACCGCGGAGGACGTTTCGGCGTTTGCCGACGATCTCGCGGCGGCTCTCGGCCGAGCATAGCACCACTGGATACTCATAGATGGAGCCCGCGACAACATCGCTGTCGCGGGCTCCATCGGTTGCTGCGTTACTCGGGCGAGCGTCTACTTGCGCAGCGTCGCCACGACCTGCTCGTACTCCTCGCGGCTAATCTCACCGCGGGCGAATCGCTCGCGGGCGATGGCTTCGGCCGCGTCGGTGGAAGCACCGGTCGGACCGGTGCCGCCGGGCGAGACCGGCGCGTGCGTCGCACATGCCCCGCCGTGTACCGCGCAGCCGTGTCTGCCAAAGACAAGCCAGAGAACCACACCGAGCAGGATTACCAGCCCGATTCCCATGAAGATCCCTCCAAACGGATGGCCACCGAACATACCGAACGCGCCAAACGCGTGATGTCCAAACATCGCATGCACCTCCTGAGTCGTGAATTGCATACAGAAGATAGCTAGCGGTATGCCAGCGAGGTGATCTTCACAGGAAACGCATAAGGCGATTGCCATCGCGCAATGAAGGCGGATGCGGTGCGCCGAGCAGTCGGCCTACCGGATGCCGGAATCGTAGGAGACCAGGACGTCCGTGAACCGGTGCGCCTCAACGGTGATCGTCTGCGGCCCGGCATACGGGGGCGTTGTGCCGCTCTGCGGCTCGAGCACGTAGTCGCCGGGAGTGAGATTCACGCTGAAGCGGCCATCCTCGGCGCTGGTGACCTCGGCAACCTTTCTGCCGCTCTCGGTCCTTACGACGATCGTCGCCGAGTAGGGTCGCTCGTTCACCACGCCCGGCTCCTCGACAGGCGAGATCGGCCCGATCGTCACAAGCCCGGTGATCCCGCTGTCCGAAGGCGCGGCCGCACACGAGGCAAGCGCAAGCAGCACGGCAATGATGCATGCGGTCACGATCGCGCGCATAGCGGCTCCTCTCGCCTCACCACATGCCGTATGAC
>Ga0068714_10005078_pt1 | contig 14197 bp, 10 predicted proteins | sample MTBNYHSulfiMetaG_FD_62988 | JGI IMG/M metagenome (GOLD analysis project Ga0068714, IMG submission 62988) | Enrichment culture microbial communities from rom New York Harbor, USA that are MTBE-degrading - MTBE-NYH (New York Harbor Sulfidogenic)... | ecosystem: Environmental > Aquatic > Marine >... | reverse complement strand
AGTCCAGAAGCGACACGAGCGCCGGCCACACAGCCGTCCAGTCTACATACGCCGGCGCCTGTCCTGCTGTAGACAGGAGGGCGCGGTCGAGTCTGTAGAGCGTTCGTCTGCCGTCCAGACGGCGCTCGACCCAGCCGCCTTCCGCGAGTGTCGACAGGTAGTCGGCCACCGGTGCCTGCCCGTAGGCGGAGCGCGACGCGATTTCCCTACCGTGCGCCCATTCATGCGTCCATAGGTACGTCAGCACTTCGGCACGGGGCCCGATCCCCACGAGCGCTCGCGAGCGGAAGCGGAGGCACGCCGGAAGCGTCGTGTCCGGTCCGCGCGACATGCCCCGCAGATCCAGGGGACCGCGGAGGTACCCCGCCTCGCCAAAGAGCGGGTCGGTCGATTGCCCCGGAATCAACAGCGGCTCACCCTCGGCGGTCGTGAAGAGCGCCTCTTCGCCATACCGGCTCTCCGATTCGCAGGCAATGAACTCCTCATCGGGCAGCCGCGCCATCGTCGGGCCCGCGCCATGGAACCCCGCGATCTGGGCAGCCACACCCAGCAGCCGTCGTTGATGGCTTGTGCCGTTCTTCGCGAGTCGCCTCAGGCGCGCGATGTCGATCCGTGAGCTGTTGCGCACGAGCCAGTCGAGCACCTCGTCAAGGAGACGAGGGTCGGTGCGCGCCACCTGGAATGTTGCCAGCAGCAACGCCTCTGGATCGACGAGCACGTCGCGACTCGCGCGTATGCCCGCAACCCCGAGCGACGTCCACTGTTGCCAGGTGAGCTCCAGCAGTGCATCAAGCAGACACGCGTAGAGATCCCTAGTCACAATCGCCCAACACCCCCCTCTCAGATGCGCACCCGAAGTACCGGAGCAGCGCATCTAACATGGTGCGGAAGTCCTCCGAGGGATCCTGTGTGCGCGCCCAGCGCGCACCATCGAGCAGCTCCGCACACGTAGGATCCATCGCCCTGACGTCCTCGGTGTGCCGACCGGGGCCGAGGTCAGCGGCGGCGTATACCTTGAAGCAGATCAGATCCTCGCGCGCGGGAACGAGCACGGTCAGACGAGACCCGTACACGCGGGAGGTAAGGCGACCTTCGAAACCCTGCGGGAGACCCCAGTCCATCAACCCCGCCGGTCCTGCGTTCAGCCAATCCGCATCGAGCCCGAGGAGCTTGGAGACGACATCCGCGGCCGAGAGGAGCGGCGGCGGCAGTGCCCGGCATTTCGCGAGCACTCGCTCGCCCGCCGCGCCGGTCTCGGCTATCGCCAGTACGTCGACGTCCTTGGTGGGCCGGACACCGAAACCCAGGATGTTGATGGCCGCACCGCCAATAACCACTAGCTCCACGGGGGCAGCGCCGACCTCCTCGAGTGCGACCGCGAGAAGGGAGAGTGCTCTGTCTATGGCGTCCGCATCGCGGAGGTTCATGATTCTCGACCGTCCGATATTGATGACGTGCTTGACTGTTTGTACCGGTCATTATGACTGTTCAATATGGTCATTACAAGTCATGCTCTGATCTGACCGCACATGGGTGCCTGGCTCAGACCGCTTACAAGCCCCCCGGAAACAAAACAGGCCAGAGAGCGTATGCGTCTCTGACCTGCGTATTTGTTGGTCGCGGGGGCCGGATTCGAACCGACGACCTTCGGGTTATGAGCCCGACGAGCTACCAGACTGCTCCACCCCGCACTATTGGTTGCTGCCGGAGCAGCTTGTGTATGATACCCACCTTCGCCGGGAAGCGCAAATGGGTTCTTCTTCCACGTGCCGACCAGCCCGCACCCCCACCCGCCCTACGCCCTTGCCGCCACCATAATCGTCGCACCCACAATGTCATCCACCGTCGCGCCGCGCGAGAGATCGCTCACCGGCTTGGCGAATCCCTGCAGCACCGGGCCGTACGCCGCGGCGCCCGCCAGCCGCTGGACCAGCTTGTACGCGATGTTTCCCGCGTCGAGGTCCGGGAACACCAGCACGTTCGCCTTGCCGGCAACCGGACTCTCCCCTTTCACCTTGCTGGCCGCCACCGAAGCCACGATCGCGCTGTCGACCTGCAGTTCGCCGTCTACGCTCAGGCCCGGCGCGGCTGCGCGCACCATCTCGAGCGCAGTGGTGACCTTGCCTACGTCGGCATGCGTGCCGCTTCCTTTCGTCGAGAAGGACAGCATCGCTACCCTCGGCTCCCAGCCAAGGAGGGCCTTGACGCTCTCGGCGGTGCTAAGGGCGATGCCGGCGAGTTCCTCGGCGGAGGGGTTGGGGACCACGGCGCAATCGGCAAACACGATGAGGCCGTCCTCGCCGCCGTCCCAGTTGGGGACGTCCATGACGAAGAAACTCGAGGGCGTGGCCACGCCCGGCTGCAGGCCCACGAACATCTGGCTCGAGAAGATGACGTCCTGCGTTGCGTGCGTGAGACCGGCAACCATCGCGTCGGCCTCGCCGGTGCGCAGCATCATCGACGCGTAGTGGACCGGATCGGCGAGCATGTCCTCCACGATGTCGGCGGGGAATCCCTCGTCGGCCTCATAGACGGCGGCGAACTCGGCGGCATGGCCCGATGAGGGGATGTCGACGATCTGCAGGTCCGCGGTGTACGCGGGGCAGGCGCGGACGACAGCGGGGTCGCCGAGGAGCACAGGGGTGGCGATGCCGCGCGCGGCCACGGTTGCGGCGGCCTCCACGATGCGGGCGTCGTCGGCCTCGGGGTAGACGACGATCGGCTTGCGCGCGGCGGCACGCTCGGCGAGTACGGTCATGAGGTTCATGGGGTCACGCCTCCCTCTCGATGGTGCGGTCATAAAGCGGCTAGCGCAGCGCGAGCGCGGCGGCCGCTCCGTAGGTCTGATGTTGCGCGACGGCGACGACGAAACGGTCCACACCGCGCGAGCGGGCGAGCGCGGCCATACCACCTCCGAGCGTCACCTGCACCGTGGCGTCGGCCACGCCCAGCACTTCGATGCCGAGGAGATCGCTGTCGTCCGGCCACGCCGACTGCAGCGTCTTGAACACGGCCTCCTTTGCGGCAAACACCTTGGCGAGGTACGTGGCCGCGCACGGTGCCGAGCCTGCCTCGGCGCGCTCGGCGGGGGTGAAGAGGCCGGGTAGGACGTCTGCTCGCGCCTCAACGAGCGTACTCAGGCGTCCGATGGCCACGATGTCCACGCCGACACCGCGCACAGCCTGCGCGTAGACGTCGAGAAACGCCCGGCGCGCCTCCCCGGTGCAAAGAACGACTGCGAGCAACTCGCGAAGCACCGTGGCGAGTCCTTCGTCCTGCCCGGGGCTTCCCGAAGACAGGTGCGGCCGACTCCCCTCGGCAAGGACCGTGCACGCAAGAGCGTACGGAGCGTCGTGTGAGAGCGAGAGGCGCGGACGCATCGTGGCCATGCCCGGTGCGCCAAGCGGGCAACCGGGCTTGAAGACGAACTGCGGTGCACCGTAGTGGTCCCGACGCACCTCCACGTACGGATAGAGTTCCGCGGCACTGCATGGTGAGCCCATTGCGGCGAGGAGTGCGGCCTTCCCGGCGAGTGTGGTCGCCGTTCGCCGGGCGCAAACGCGGGTCCCATCGGTGGATCCATCGCCGGTCACTTCACAGGCGCCAGGTGCGCTCGCGGGGTCCCGCAAGACGGCCATGGATACGGCCGCCTGGCCTTCGAAGAAACGCACCCCCACGCGATCGGTCATTCCACTCCTCGGGAACTCAGAGGAGCGCCCGTCTTGAGGGCGCTCCCATACAGTCACTGAACGGCCGCCGCCCCGGCCAGAACCGCTAGAGACAGCCGACGATGACCGACGCCATGTCGCCGACCGTGCCTGCGCCCATCAGCTGCTTGACGGGGACCTTCGTCCCAAAGGCCTTCTCGATCAGCATGGCGAGCTTGAAGATGTCGAGCGACTTCGCGTGCAAATCCTCCTGGATTCTGCTGTCAGCCGTGACGTTGCTCGCCTTCCACGCGGACTCGATCATCTCGATGAGCTTCGCCGTGAGTTCCTGCTGCTCCAACTACCCCACCTCTTCCTGATTGAGGGCTGCATTCGTCGGTCAGAATATACCGCACCTGAGGTCTGCGTCCGGAAGCATTTGCGGCACGCGAGCCCCCGCGCGGACACTCGGCGCACCCGCACCCTACGCCCGGGGCACTTCCTGCTCCGTAGACCGCGCCGACGTGCCAAACGCAAGCGCAAGCGTGTCGCGCACGATCACGATCTCCTCGTCGGTGGGAACCACGAGGACGCGGACGGGCGCCGTGCCGTCATCGATGGCGCGCTCGCCCACCGTCACCCCGTGATTCGCCTCCGGATCAATGTGGATGCCGAGGAACCCGAGGCCCGCGCATGCGCGCTCGCGCACGAGGGCGCTCCGCTCGCCGATGCCGCCGGTGAAGACCATCGCGTCGATGCCGCCCATGACGGCCGCATACGCGCCGATGTACTTCCGAATCCGATAGCAGTACATCTCAACGGCCAGCTGGCAGCGCTCGTTACCCTCGCGCGCCAGCTGCACGATGTCGCGCAGGTCGTTCCCCGCGCCCGAAATCCCGGCAAGACCGCTCCGCTTGTTGAGCATCTCGTCGATCTCGTCCACGTTCATCCCGAGATGCCGGCGCATGTAGAACACCACGCCCGGATCGATGTCGCCGCTGCGGGTCCCCATCATGAGGCCGTCAAGCGGCGTGAACCCCATCGTCGTGTCCACCGAGCGCCCGCCACTGATCGCCGCCATGCTGGCCCCGTTGCCGAGGTGGCACACGACCATCTTCAGCTCCTCGATCGGCTGCCCGATGAGCGCGGCGGCCCGCTCGGAAACGTAGCGGTAGGAGCTGCCGTGGAAGCCATAGCGGCGCATGCCGTGTTCGGCGCCGTACTCGTGCGGGATCGCGTAGAAGTACGCCTCGGGAGGCATCGTCTGATGGAAGGCGGTGTCAAACACCAGGACCTGCGGGACCTCCGGCAGCAGGCGCCGCATGCCCACAACGCCGCTCAGGTTCGCCGCGGCGTGAACGGGCGCGAGCGCCGCGCTCGCCTCAAGCTCGGTGACCACGCTGTCGTCCACGAGCACCGAGCTCGTGAAGTGCGTGCCGCCGTGCACCACGCGATGGCCAACGGCGGCGATCTCCTCGAGCGAACCGATCACGCCGAGCGGCTCGTCCACGAGCGCCGCCATGATGGCCTCGAGCCCCGCCGCGTGCGTGGCGATCGGCTGGCCCTCCAGGAGTTCGCCGCCGCCGCTCTTGTACTGGATGTAAGAGCCAGGCTCGCCGATCCTGCCGATGTCGCCAGACATGACGGCGAACGCCGAACCGGCCTCGTAGAGCTTGAACTTGATCGACGAACTGCCGCTATTGATGACGAGCACGTGCATGCGGTGCGCCTCCTGTCGTCATGGTCTCGATATCGTCCAGAAGCGGCACATTCCCGATGATCTCGTCGATCCGCGCGCGCACGCCCGCGCCCGAGACGCCGTGGCGCTCCTTGGCGGTGGTGAGCATGAGGCGCAGGCGGTTGATCTGGTTCGTCTCGGACGCGCCGGGGTCGTAGTCAACGGCCACGATGTTCGCCTCGGGGTGCAGGCGGCGGATCTCCTTGATGACGCCCTTGCCCACAACGTGGTTGGGCAGGCACGCAAACGGCTGCACGCATGCGATGTTGGGCACGCCGCCGAGGATGAACTCCCGCATCTCGCCCGTGAGCAGCCAGCCCTCGCCCATCGCGTTGCACGGTGAGAGCACGTCTTTGGCGAGCTTGAGGATGTCGGCCACGCGAGGCGGCGGGTCGAAGCGCTTGCTCTTTGCCAGCGCGATCCGCGCGGGTATCTCAAGCGCCTGCAGGTAGGCCACGCCGATCCGCCCGGCCACGGTCTTGATCCACGGGATCGCGAGTTCCTTCTGGCGCACCATGTTGCCGCTGCTCGCGTACACCAGGAATCCGTTCAGGTCGCCGATCGTCGCCTCACAGCCCTCGGCCTCGATCACCTTCACCAGCTGGTTGTTCGCATCGGGGTGGAACTTCACGAGAATCTCGCCTACGATGCCCACGCGCGGCCGACGCTCGCCGCTGATGGGCAGCGCGTCAAAGTCCGCCACGATCTCCCGCAGCATTGACGCGTAGCGGCCGATCAGGAACGGCCGGCGCAAAGACTCCTTTGCGCGTCCGATCCACTTCTCGAGCAGCGCCTCGGCGGAGCCCGGCGTGACCTCGTACGGGCGCGTGCGGTAGAGGCAACGCACGAGCGTGTCGCCAACAACAACGCTCGAGAAGCCCTTGAGGACCATCGGCCATGTAATGCGGAACCCGGGGGCGGACTCGCCGGTCTTGGCTGCCGTCAGCGCCACGATCGGGACGTGCTCAAAGCCCGCGTCGGCAAGCGCCTTGCGCAGCAGTGAGACATAGTTGGTGGCGCGGCAGATGCCACCGGTTTGGGTGATGCCCACCGCCGTGCGGTTCGTGTCGTACTGACCGGACTTCAGCGCCTCTATAAGTTGGCCCACGACCATGATCGACGGGAAGCACGAGTCGTTGTTGACGTGCCGGAGGCCCTCCTCCACAGCACCGGGCCCAGCCTGATCGAGGAGCACGAAGTTGTAGCCAAAGCTGTTGAAGGCCTCGGCCACAAGATCGATCTGCACGGGAGCCATCTGCGGCAGAAGCACGGTCCAGCCCGCCTCGGCCATGTCTCTGGTGTACTGCGGCCGAGGGCGGCGGTCGTGGCCCGATCGGCTGGAGCGCCCCACGCCCGCGCGCTCGGCGATTGCGGCCAGGAGCGAGCGCACGCGGATGCGCGCAGCGCCCACGTTGCTGATCTCGTCGATCTTGAGCACGGTGTGGATCTTGCCCGCCTCGGCAAGGATCTCGGCCACCTGGTCAACGGTGAGAGCATCGAGACCACAGCCGAAGGAGTTCAGCTGCACATACTCCAGGTCGTCGCGCCCTGCCACCATGGCAGCGGCGGAGTAGAGGCGCGAGTGGAACATCCACTGGTTGAACACGCGAAGCGGGCCGGGAATGCGCGAGGGATCGGCAACGGCGTCTTCAGTGAGCACAGCGAGGCCGAGCCGGGCAATCATGTCCGGGATCGCGTGGTTGATCTCGGGATCGAGGTGGTACGGGCGGCCAGCGAGCACAACGCCGCGCCGGCCGTGCTGCTCGATCCAGGCGAGCGCACGCAGCCCCTCCGCACGCATGTCCGCCTTGAAGGCGCGGTCCTCGGCCCATGCGCGGCCAACGGCGCGCTCGGCCGCCTCGCGCGTGACGCCCCAGTCCGCGAGCTCCTCGGCCAGGCGGCGGCCGAGGGTCTTGCGGTTGTCGTACGGGACGAACGGGTTGCGGAAGTCCACGCCCGCGCTTGCCAGGTGCTCCGTATTGAGCTTCAGAGCCTCGGAGTAGCTGACGACGATCGGGCAGTTGAAGGTGTTGTTTGCGTTTGGGTCCTCGCCGCGCTCGTTGCGCACGCAGGGCATGAAGATGCGCTTCACGCCGCGCCCGATCAGGTTCTCGATGTGGCCATGCGAGAGCTTGGCCGGATAGCAGACGGACTCCGACGGCATGGACTCAATCCCTGCTTTGTACGTCTCGCCGGTGGAGGGGTCCGAAAGCGCCACAGAGAAGCCGAGTTCGGTGAAGAACGTGAACCAGAACGGGTAGTTCTCGTACATGTTGAGCGCGCGCGGCAGCCCAATGACGCCGAGAGCGGCCGCCTCCGGCGCAAGCGGTGTGTAGTTGAAGACGCGGCGATACTTGTAGTCAAAGAGGTTGGGCGGGCGGTCCGATGCAGCGGCACGGGTGGCGCCTGCACGCGCCGCACCTGCGCCCGCTCCCCCGCCCGTGCCCCGTTCGCAGCGGTTGCCGGACACGAATGAGCGCTCGCCATCAAAGCGAGTGATCGTCAGGCGGCACGAGTTAGAGCATCCTTTGCAGCGCGTGGTGCGATGCTCGATCGAGAGCGCGGCCAGGCGCCCCGGCGAGATCAGGGTGGACGCCAGCGCGACGGCCCCGTCGGCACGCGTTGCGCGCGAGCGATCGCGTGCGAGGAGCGCCGCGCCCCACGCGCCCATGAGACCCGAGATGTCCGGCCGGACGACCTCGCGGCCCACGAGCTGCTCGAAGGCGCGCAGCACGGCGTCGTTGGCAAACGTTCCGCCCTGGACAACGATGTCGTCACCCAGCTCGGAGAAGTCATTGATGCGAATGACTTTGTAGAGCGCGTTCTTCACGACCGAGTAGCAGAGACCGGCCGCGATATCGGCCACCGTCGCGCCCTCGTTCTGCGCCTGGCGCACGCGCGAGTTCATGAAGACGGTGCAGCGCGAGCCGAGGTCCACGGGCCGCTCGGCGGAAAGCGCCTCGGCGACGAATCCCTCAACGGTGAGGCCGAGCGAGGTCGCAAACGTCTCGATGAACGAGCCGCACCCCGAGGAGCATGCCTCGTTCAGCATGATGCGGTCGATCACGTGGTCCTTGAGGTGCAGGCACTTCATGTCCTGCCCGCCGATGTCCAGGATGAAGTCCACGTCCGGCGCAAACTGCCGCGCCGCCCGGGCGTGCGCGATCGTCTCGATCTCCCCGTGGTCCACGCACAGTGCCGCCTGCAGCAGCGCCTCGCCGTAGCCGGTCACGAGCGACGAGCCGATCGTCACGCCGCCCGGCATCGCGCGATAGAGATCGGTCAGCGCGCTCACGGCCGCGCCCACGATATTGCCGCTGTTGGAGCCGTAGTGCGAGTACAGCAACTCGCCGTCCTCGCCCACCAGTGCCAGCTTGAAGGTCGTAGAGCCCGCGTCAATGCCCAGGTACGCCCGCCCGCGATACGCCCCAAGCGGCTGCCGTGCCACGGTCGCGCGCGCGTGCCGTGCGACGAACGCCGCGCGCTCCTCCGCCGACCCGAACAGCCGCGGCATGGCCGCGATGGCCCCGGTCTCCTCCGCGGCCAAGGCATCCAGTCGCTCGACCAGCCCGCCGAGATCCGTCGGCTCGTCGAGCACGGAGGTAAGCGCCGCCCCGAGTGCAACGAACAGATGCGCGTCCTCCGGGCAGATGGCCGTGTGCTCGTCTAGGCCGAGCGTCTCGCGAAAGCGCTCGCGCAGCCTCGGCAGGTAGTTGAGCGGTCCGCCGAGGAAGACGATGTTGCCGCGGATGGGACGGCCGCACGCCAGACCGCTGATCGTCTGCGTCACGATGGACTGCAGCACCGATGCCGCGATGTCCTCGCGGCGAGCGCCCTCGTTCAGGAGCGGCTGGATGTCGGTCTTGGCGAAGACGCCGCAGCGGGCGGCGATCGGGTAGATCGTGGTTGCCTCGGCGGCGAGGGCGTCGAGGCCGGCCGCGTCGGTCTGCAGCAGCGTCGCCATCTGGTCGATGAAGGCGCCGGTGCCGCCCGCGCAGGAGCCGTTCATGCGCTCCTCGATCGCACCGTCCAGGTAGACGATCTTCGCGTCCTCCCCGCCAAGCTCGATCACAACGCTCGTGCCGGGTGCAAACGTCTCAACCGCCGTGCGCACGGCCGCAACCTCCTGCACGAACGTGATCCCGGCGCGCCCCGAGAGGCGCAAACCGCCCGAGCCTGTCATCCGGAGCGTGGCCGGGCGATCGCCAACCTCCCGCGCGATGTCGCGCAGCAGCGCGTCAACCGTGCGGAGTGTATCCGACTGATGGCGGCGGTACGAACTCGCCACCACGGAGAGCCGGGCGTCGAGCGCTACGAGCTTCACGGTGGTCGAGCCAACATCGACGCCGATGTAGAGTTGTTCGTCTATGAGAAACCGCCCACTTCCGTGCCCGAGAACGCGAGCATGCAGGCATTGATAATGCCAGATAGACGCGCGCCCGTGAATGGAAGAGCCGCCCAACGCAGACGCCAATGTGCAAGCTTCAGCCACCCGCAAGCCCGAAGAGCCCGGCACGTCGATACTGCAGAGTTCCTGCTCCTCGCCATTCTGACGTACGGCCAAAAACGTTGGGATGCACCCTCGGTGAGCGTGCCCGCTAGGCCCGCGTCCGCGCCCCGGACTCGGCCGCCCTCAGCAGTGCGTAGGCGGCCGCCAAAACGAGCAGCCCGGCGGCATCGAAGGCGACGAACCTGAGGATCGCCGCGCCGAGCACGTCATGCCCCGCGGGAAGCGACGATCGCAACCAGAGGTCGCCAACGACACCGATTGCCTGTTGCGCCAGCACAACCCCAAAGAGCGTCCTGTTCTTCTCCGGATGGACGATGAGCGGAGGGAATGTCGCGTTCCACATGAGGAACAGGACGCCAAGCGCCTGTACGGCAACCCGGCCGGAAAGACCCGCAAGCTCAAGTCCCGGTGCATACCGCTCCGGCGCGAGCAGAAAGGCCAGCGCGCATTGGGCGTTCCACGCAAAGACGATGCCGACGGCAGCGCGGGCTATCCATCGTGCACGTTGCGGGCTCGGCGTCATCAGTCCCCTTCCCGGCCATCAATGCCCGATGGGGCACCTCGCCTGCGCAGCACGCAGTAGCAGTACGGCTGGATCACGCCATCCGGCGTGCAATGCTCCTCGGCGTCAACGGCCACCACTTCGAAGGCGTCGCCAAACGCCGCAGCGAGCGTGGTCGGCGTGTAGCGGACCACCGGCAGCATGGCGCACTCGGCGGGGCCGTCCTCGGCGAAGGTGCCGATCACGAGGTGGCCGCCTGGCTTGAGTGCGCGCTTCGCGGCCTCAACGTACGCCGAGCGCGCCGTCGCATCTGTGAGGAAGTGGAATGCCGCACGGTCGTGCCAGAGGTCGTACGCGTGTTCTGGCAGCATCTCGCCTGCGGCGGTGACATCCACCGCGAGCCACGTGACCGCATCGGCGCGGTCGCCGAGGCGTCGCCTCGCCCGCTTGAGCGCGGTGGCCGCAAGATCGGCCACGGTCAGCGCGGAGTACCCGGCGTCCAGCAGGTCGTCCGCGAGCGTCGAGGCGCCCCCGCCCACATCGATGATGGCCGCGCCGCGCGCGGGGGCAGCGGCCTCGATGAGCCGCAGCGAGGACGTCAGATGCTCGCGGTACCAGCCCACGCGCGTAGCCGGGAACGTCCGGTAGACGCTCTCCCAGTGCTCTCCTGGCTCCACGTATGTCCTCTCGACCTCGTTCGCGCGCCCTTTCGCGCTACCCTGCCGCCTTCTGAAAGAGTATCCTCGCGCGTTCGTCCGCGCCATCCTCGCGCGCCACCACGATGGCGCCGTCGTAGCCCTCAAACAGCCGCACGAGCTCGCCCGGCGAAAGCGTGAAGTCCGAGCAGTGGCGGCCCGATCCTCCCGGTACGGCCAGGATCGACTCCATCACAAGGAAGCCGCCGGCGGACAGGCGCTCGTAGAGCGCCGGGATGATCTCCCGCTGCAGGTAGTTGAAGATGATGATCACATCAAAGGGCCCCGGCGGCACCTCCTCCGCAGAGAGGTCCCTGCGCTCGAAAGTGATCGCCAGACCCTCGCGCCCGGCCCGCTCGCGCGCCTTCTCAAGACCCGCGTCGGAGATGTCCACGCCGAGCACGTCAAACCCGGCCCGGGCGAGCGCGACGCTGTTGCGGCCTTCACCGCACGCCACGTCGAGCGCTGCGCGCCCGGGCGCCGCGCGCGCAATCATGTCCAGATGCTCAACGAGGAACGCCGAGGGCTCCGCGCCCATCGCGTAGCCGCTCTCGCCGTATCGCTCGTTCCATCGCTCGCGGTCCGGCAGCGCCTCCTCGTGCACGTCCGGCGCCCGGGCGACACGCGTGCCCGCAGTCCCCGGCCGCCTCCTGCGCCCCCAGTCAAACAGATCGCGCAGCAGCAAGACGGACACAACGCCGAGCACAACAACCATCACCGAGTAGACCCCGAGCAGACCGACGGCAGCCACAAGCGCGAGTCCGTCGGCCTCCCCTTCGCCACTAGCGAGGCCGGTCACCGCCGTCTCGGCAAACAGGAGCACGAGCGCCGCAGCCAGGACGCCGAAGGACCAACACACGAGTTCGCGTCGGCTGCGCGCCAGGAACGACGCCGCAACGAGCATCACCCCGCCGATGAGAACGGCCGGAAAGAGCTCGGCCGGCAGCAGGTAGTCGATGCGCAGCGCACCCACTTCTGCCGACCTTGTGAGGCCGGTCAGGATCGAGACGGCAATCGGAAACCAGACGAGAACGGACCCGGCAACCGCGAGGGTCTTTGCCACTGCCACCCGCACCTGAACCGCACCGTCACCCATCACAGCCTCCAGCTCCCTAGCTTACCGTCAGCGGGTCCCACTCCGGAGGACCGATGATAAACAGCACATCTCCCGCCCGGAGCACGGTGGCCCCCACCGGATTGGCCACCGAGTCCTCTGCCCTGCTCACCGCGAGAACCGTCACGCCGTGCTCCTGTCGCAGACGGCTTTCGGCAATCGTACGCCCTGCGAGCGGCGATGAAGCGGAGAGCTTGAAGCTGCGCGTGGCGAGTTCGGGGAAGTGCACGCGCAGATCGTGCACCGGAACGTCGGCCGGAGCCAGGCTGCGCGCCATCTCCCGCCACTCGGCACGGATGCCGTCAACCAGCGCCTCAATGTCTTCGCGCGGCACAAGACACCGCGCGAGCACGCGCGAGAAGACCTCGATCGAGACCTCAACCTCGTCGGCGATCACCTCATCGGCACCCAGCGCGTAGAGCGTCTCTGTCTCTCGCGCGTAGCGGCTGCGCACGACGACGAATGCGTCAGGAGCCTCCTGCCGGGCCACGCCGACGATTCTGCGGGCAGCGGCCGGGTCGTTGATTGCGATGACGATCGCGCGGGCCCGCGAAGCATCCGCGTGACGGAGAATCCCCTCGTTCGTGGCGTCACCGTAGTGTATCGGCTCGCCGCGGCCCCGCTCGGCATGCACGATCTCGGCATTCATGTCGATCGCCGCATACGGGACACCGCTCTCCCGGCATGCCCGTGCCATGTTGCGGCCGGTCACACCAAAGCCGACGATGACCACGTGGCCGTCGTAGACGCTGTGCGGCGGGCGGGCCACACCTGCCGCCCCCGCCCGCCAGCGTCCGCCGACCGGCAAACGCTGCACCACCTCGGCCACGCGGGGAGCCGCAGCCATAGCGAGCGGCGCAAGGAGCATACTCAGCACAGCCGTGTCGAGCACGGTCTGGAACACATCCTCGCCAAAGAGCCCGGCGGCGACACCCGCTGCGGTGGCCACCAGCGAGAACTCTCCGATCTGCGCGAGCGACATGCCCGCAATTACCGCGTTTCGCGCCGGGAGCCCCACGGCCACCGCCGCGATAGCGCCCGTGATGGGCTTGATGACGAGAATCCCGCAGGTGAGGATCAGCAGGCGCACCGGCTGGGCAAGCAGGAAGTCCACATCCAGCAGCATCCCGAGGGAGACGAAGAAGATGCTCATGAAGACGTCTCGGAACGGCAGGATCACGCTCACGGCCTGATGCGAGTACGGCGACTCGGCGATGATCAGGCCCGCGAGGAAGGCGCCGAGCGCCAGTGACAGGCCGGCCTCCTGCGTGAGCAGCGCGATCGCGATGCAGATCGTGAGCACGCCGAGTAGAAACGCTTCTCTGCTGCCGGTGCGCGTGATCTGCAGCAGCAGCCACGGCACGACCCAGCGGTATGCGACATACGCGATGACCCCGACAGCGAGCACGCGAAGCGCAAGCCCGCCAACGGCCGCCGCCATCCCCGAACTGGAGCCGAGCGCCAGAAGTGGCGCCGCCAACATGAGCGGCACGACGGCGATGTCCTGGTAGACGAGCGTGCCAAGCACCATGCGGCCGTGCGGGCTGTCCAACTCGGCGCGCTCCTGGAGCATCTTGAGCACGATCGCCGTGCTGGACAGTGCAACCACGAACCCGAGGTAGAAGCCCTGCGCAACCGTGCTCCCCATGAGTACCGTGCCCGTGCCGACAACGAGCGCCGTCCCGACCATCTGCACGGTCCCGCCAAGTGCAAACTGCTTCCGAATTTCGTAGATGTGGCCGAGGGAGAACTCCAGCCCGACCACGAAGAGCAGCAGCACGACGCCCATGTCCGAGAGACGCTCAACATCCGCGACGTTGCTGATAAGCCCGAGCACGTCCGGCCCTGCAAGCACGCCAGCAACCAGCAGACCTGCCGTGGATGGCAACCGCAGCCGGTGGCTGAGAACGACAGCCGCCACGGAGACGGCGAAGATGACGGCGATGTCGATCAGTAGAGACATCGGTGGCCTCCTCTTCGTCGGCGGGGGC
>Ga0068714_10005077_pt1 | contig 14199 bp, 8 predicted proteins | sample MTBNYHSulfiMetaG_FD_62988 | JGI IMG/M metagenome (GOLD analysis project Ga0068714, IMG submission 62988) | Enrichment culture microbial communities from rom New York Harbor, USA that are MTBE-degrading - MTBE-NYH (New York Harbor Sulfidogenic)... | ecosystem: Environmental > Aquatic > Marine >... | reverse complement strand
AGGGGCACCTGAACGTGGCCGTGGAGGTGCTGCGGGCGGTGGGGGTGAGCGGGGTAGGGGTGGCGGCGCTGGCCAAAGCGAGGGACGTGGAGCGGCGGGGTCCTGGGCCGGGGGGTGCTCTCTCTTCGGCGGCCGCGGAACCCCGGCCCGGCGACCTGCCGGGGGCGGCCCCGGAACAGGGAGCGCTGCAGGAGGAGACCCTGCCGGTGGGTGTCGCGGGGGAGGATCGGTTCGTGGACCGGGTCTTTGTGCCTGGCCGGGTCAATCCGCTGCACTTCTCCCGGAGTGCAGGCGGCCTGAGGCTCCTGCAGCAGGTTCGGGACGAGGCCCACCGGTTTGCCCTGACCTACCACCGGCAGCTGCGATCCAAGGATCTGGAACGGTCCGAGCTGGACGCCGTTCCAGGCGTGGGGCGCAAGCGCAAACAGGCCCTGCTCACCGCGCTGGGGGACGTGGAGGCGGTCCGTGGGGCGTCGGCGGCGGACCTGGCCCGGGTTCCGGGGATCGACGAAAGGACGGCCCTGCAGGTGTGGAGCCACTTCCACCGGGAGGGACAGGCACCCGCCGGCGCGGACGAGGAGGAGAACGCTCCGACGTGAGACGGAGCGCCCGGGGTGTTTGCAATACACAGGTTCATGGGATACAGAGAATCCATCGAAGCCCGTAGCGGGAAGGCGCCCATCACGCAGGGAGGCACCATGTTCGAACTGAACGACATGCACCGCATGATGCAGGACATGTTTCGGCAGTACATGATGAAAGAGATCGAGCCGCTCATGGACGACATCGAGGACGGGAGGGTCCCGGTGTTCGATCCGCTGCGGAAGATGATGGAGACCCTGGGGATCCGGAGCCAGGTGGAGAGCATGGATCTTTCCCGGCCCATGCTCGGCGCCGCCCGGGAGCCTCGGAAGCCGGATCCGGACAACCCCATGGAGGGCATGGAGGTCATCGCCGGAAACCTGCTTGTCAAGGAGATGGCGCGGGTGAGCCCGGGGATGGCCATGTCGTTCGGCGTGAGCACGGGCCTGGCCGGGGGCACCCTGTTGAGCAAGGGTACGCCCGCGCAGAAGAAGGCGTACGGGGTTCCGCTGCTCACCTTGGACCGGATCGGCGCATGGTGTCTCACGGAACCGGGCGCCGGATCCGACGCCCTGGGGAGCATGCGGACCGTGGCCCGGGAGGATGGGGAACACTTCGTCCTCAACGGGTCCAAGACCTTCATCACCAACGGTCCCGTGGCCGACATCTTCGTGGTGTACGCCAAGCTGGCTCAGGGCGCTTCCGATCGCACGATTCAGAACTTCATCGTCCTGAAGGACGACCCCGGCCTGGTCACCGGGACCCCCTTTGCCAAGATGGGAATGAAAGCGTCGCCCACCTGCGAGGTGTTTTTCGACGACTGCCGGATTCCCCGGGACCGCCTGGTCGGCGAGGGACGGGAGGACAAGGGCCGGGATCACGTGAAGGAGGGCTTGTCCAACGAACGGAGCGGCCTGCCGGCCATGGCCCTGGGGGTGGTGGAGCGGTGCTTCGACATCGCGGTGCGATACGCCCGGGAGCGGCAGCAGTTCGGCCACCCGCTCATCGACTTCCAACTGATCCAGAACCGGCTGGCCCGCATGTACGTGGCCATGGAGAACGTGCGGGGAATCTTCCTGAAGACCCTTTACCGAACCATCTACGGGGGGATGACCAAGCTGGAGGTGTGTGCGGGAAAACTCTATTGCGCCGAGGCGGCGGTGTGGGTAGCCAACGAGGCGATCTCCATTCTGGGGGGGTACGGATACATGCGGGAATACGTGGTGGAGCGCATGGCCCGGGACGCCAAACTCCTGGAGATCGGGGCGGGAACGGCCGAGATGCAGATCCTGACCATGGGTCGGGAACTGGCGGCCTCGGACCAAGGTTTCTAGGGACAGGGGCGCAATCTGCGGCCCGCGGCGGGTTTTTCACTCCTGTGGAAGGTTTTTTTTCGGGTTTTTTCCTCGTTTTTCAATTTTCCCCTTGCATTCTCTTTTAGAATTTGTATATATGCCTTATTTCCTTTTGTTTTTCGTGCAGTTCAACAACAAACAGGAGGTAATCCAGAGATGACTGCGTCGAACAAACCCATGACCAAGTCCCAGATCGTAGCGCATTTTTCCGAGAAGTTCGGCGTGACCAAGAAGCAGGCCGCGGAGATCCTCAACGAGGTGGCCGACCTGGCCGTCGCGCAGACCAAGAAGAGCGGTTCCTTCACCCTCCCGGGCGTTGGGAAGCTCTCCAAGGTGAAGCGCAAGGCGCGCACCGGACGGAACCCGGCCACGGGCCAGCCCATCAAGATTCCGGCCAAGACCGTGGTGAAGATGAGCCTGGCCAAGGCGTGCAAGGAAGCCATCGTTCCTCCCAAGAAGAAATAGGACGTCCCGCCGACTTCCCCGTGCCTTCTGCCTGCGTCCCTGACCGGGGACGCAGAAGGCCGGCGGTTATGGATTGCGAAAGAGAGCGTTCAAGGGGGTCCCCGGGCGCTCTCTTTTTTTGTGCAACAAGATTCAATAAAACAGCGTACGAATAGAGAAAACATTCGTTTGCGAGGCGCGGGACGAGGGCCGGGTCCCCCTCCGGAGGTGGACCCAGAACGAGCCGGCTTGTCCGCCCTTGTTTCCCCCTGAATCGTGTTCGCCCGTTCACGCAGGGATTGTGTCTGGCTGTCCACCTCCTGGGGTCCAGACCCCGGGCCGCGGGGCGAAGCGACGGCTGCGTGCGCCCGCTCACAGAAGAACCCCTCCGCTGTCCGGGGCGGCGCCCGTCCCGGCCGCACAGCGCCTCGCACGTCAAGCCGAAGTGCGCCCGTGTCCGGAGGCGGACCTCAGGGGTCCGGTTCGGCGCGCGACTTGCACCGGATTCCTCGGAAGCGCGAAGGGATGGATCGTCACGCCACGCCGGTGCTCTCTCCGACAACCCTTTCCCAGGCCTCCGGACTCCCGGGCTCGCGTTGTGTACCGGCAGCGCTGGGTGTGGAAGGGAACGTGCCGGAAGGAGCGGCTCCATGGTGGCCCCGATCAGCATCCCGGTGCTGCTGGTTTCCGTCGGCATGCTGGCCGGCTGGCTGTTTCCCTGGGCACGGGACCTCTTTCTGTGCGGGCTTCTGGCCTCTGTGTCGTTTGCCGCGGCTGCGTTCTTCCTCGGGCGTGGACCGGTTGGCAGGTTCCTGCCCCTGCTGATACCGGTCCTGATGCTGGGCGCGGCGCGAACGAGCCTCCGCTTGAACCCCCGCCTGCCGGAGCATCACCTGGTCCACCGGGTCCGGGACGAACCGCTCCTGCTGGAAGGGGTCCTGGGCGAATCGCCGGAGCGGTTGGCCCACGGCACGCTCCTGCCCCTCCGGTGCCTGCACGTGCTGGAAGAAGGGGTACCGCTTCGGGCAACGGGAAGGGTCGATCTGTTCCTGAACGGGGACAGCGCCGGGCTGCAGGCCGGGGACCTGCTGCTGCTGAAGGCGCGCGTCCGGAGGATCCAGGACCCGGGAAACCCGGGTGCGATGAGGACACGCCCCCGGTCCTTTCTGCGTGGGGTGTACCTGCGGGGCAGTGTGCAGAGCCCGGGGCACATCGTCCGGCTGGGTTCTGCCGGTGGATACAGGTTGTGGCGGGGGATCCGGCGGGTCCGGGAGCGGCTGGCGGGGTTCCTCCGGGAAGGCGGGGATTCCCGAACAGATGCCCTGCTCAAGGTTTGGCTGCTGGGGGACCGTTCGTACCTGCCGGAGGGTCTCCGTGACGACTTTCGCGCTTCCGGCCTGTCGCACCTGCTGGCTCTCTCGGGCCTGCACGTGGGCATGGTGTTCCTGTTTTCGTACGGTTTCTGGCGGTTCCTGCTGGGCCGGTCCGTTCGTCTCCTCTTGGGCGGGAAGGTGCAGTCACTGGCCATGCTTCTGGGCTTGCCTGGCGTGTTGTTCTACGTCCTGGTGGCCGGAACCCCCGTGACGGCCGTGAGGGCCGGCCTGATGGCCGCTCTGGTCGCCGGGGCGGTGGTCCTCGGACGGGTGCCGTCGCTCTGGAACGGGCTGGCAGCCGCGGCGCTGTTCATTCTCCTGGGGAGCCCGGCCGCGCTGTTTTCGCCATCCTTTCTCCTGTCCTTTGTCACGGTCGGTGTCCTGCTGATCCAGGCATCGGGTGCGAGCGCGGATACCGGGCGCGAAACCGCGGGAGGCGGGACCGACGCAGGCAGGCTGTGGGCGTGTCCCGAAAACAGCCCGTCTTGCCCGGCAGGGGCTGAACCCATGCACCTGAGCCTCGCGGAGTGTGGGGTTCGGTGGATCCCTGCCTTTTTGCTGTCTTGCCGTTGTGCGTCCCGGATGGCGGAGCGGATCCTGCCATGCGTGAGGGTGTCAGGAAGCGTTCTGGCCAGAATCGTCAAGGACACGCCGCTTGCACACAAGGTGGCGCGGGGCGCCCGAGGGATCCTGGCCGTGAGTTGGAAGGCCTCGCTTGCGACGGCGCCGCTCACCGCCTTTTTCTTCCAGACCGTAACCCCCCTGGCCTTTGCCGCCAACCTGGTGGTGGTCCCGCTGGTCTGCTGGCTGGTCTTGCCCCTGGGCATGATCGCAGGGGTCCTCTCGCTGGTGTGCGCCCCCGCCGCCCGATCCGTTCTCCTTCTGGTGAGGCCGGGCGTGGACTTGGCTGCGGAGACGGCTCACCTCTTCGCCCGGGTTCCGGGTGCCTGCATCCGCACCGGGACGCCCACCCTCTGCGAGATGCTGTGCTGTTACGCGGTGCTGCTCACGGTGCTCGTACGGCGCAAGGCGGCCTGGAGGCATCCGCTGGTCCTGGGATGCCTGGCCGTGCTCTGCCTGTCGGTGGCGATCTCGGTCGCGGGGCGTGGGATGAGCCGGGACCTGACGGTGACCTTCCTGGCCGTGGGGAACGGGGACGCGGCCCTGGTGGAATTTCCCGGGGGAGGGCGGATGCTGGTGGACGGGGGTCCCGCGCGGGAGGGGGCCTTTGACGCCGGGCGGAGGGTTGTGGCGCCCTTCTTGGGGGCGAGGAGATTGTGCCGGGTGGACATCCTGGCGGTCTCCCACGGTCAGGCGGATCACTACGGCGGGCTGAGGTTTCTACTGGAGCACTTCCGCCCCAGGGAGATCTGGGTCCCGCCCGAGACCGGGGAAGAGGAGGCCGGGTACCGCACGTTCCTGGAAAGGGCGCAAGAGAGGGGGGTTCCCCGGAGGCGTGTCTGCCGCGGCGCCTCCCTTCCGCCGATGGGCGGGGTGAAACTGGAGGTCCTGCACCCGGACTGCCGCGACGGGGCCGCCACCGGTCCGTGGGAGGCGGGGGGGGTGAACGACGCTTCCATGGTTCTGAAGATGACTTACGGTTCCGTGAGTTTCCTGTTCACCGGGGACATCGAACGGGGTGCGGAGGCGGCCCTGGCTTCTGCCGGAGAACCGCTCGATGCTTGCGTGCTCAAGGCGCCGCATCACGGCAGTGCCACCTCCAGCACCGAGAGGTTCCTGGATGGCGTCCATCCCCGTGTAGCGGTCTTTTCCGTGGGGGCGGACAACCGGTTCGGGTTCCCCTCGGAGCAGGTTCTGGACCGGTACCGGCGCCGGGGGGTGTCCGTGTACCGGACCGCACAGGACGGTGCGGTTCAGGTGCGCACGGACGGTCGTTCGCTGGCGGTGTCCACCCACCGGGGCGGTCGGGGGAGGTTTTTCGGACCGCCCGTCCCGGCTACAGGCCAGGATGGGCTCTCATCCCAGGGTGCCGGTGCGCTGGATCCAGGCGATCCCGCGCGCGAACAGCAGGATGTCCACCGCCGCCAGGGCTGCCACGATCCACAGCATGGAGCCGGTGGAGAAGAGCACGAAACCTGCGGATTGCAGGAGCATGAGCAGCAGGACCGGCAGAGCCAGGAGCATGTTCAGTGCCGAGGCGGCCTTGACCGATGGGGACCGGGCCGAGATCAGGACCTGGGCCAGCACCGTGCCCCCCAGGAAGAGCGGAACCACCAGCAGCATGGACAGGATCCACACCGGGTCAGGAAACACGGGGGAGACGAAATGGGGGTTGATCAGATGGGACACGGCGGCCGTGAGGATCCCGAAGGACACCCACGTGACCAGGAGGGCCGGCAGGAAGGGGGTGAGGACCTTCCCCAGCAGGAGATCCCGGTCGCGGATCGGCGCAGCCAGGAGCGCCTCCAGCGTGTTCCGTTCCCGCTCCCCGGCAAAACTGTCCGACGTGATGATGCCGGAGATGAGCAGGGGGATCAGCAGGAAGAAAGGGATGCCGATGATCTTCACGGGCAGCACGGCTACCTTCTGGATGTCCGTGTAGCGTTCAAGCCCTGCCAGGTAAGCCCGCGGCATGTTGGCGAGCATCACCTGGATCTTGTCGAGGTTGTGCACGAAGAAGCTCATGTAGAAATGGATCAACAGCACCAGGGTCCCCACCATGGTGAGCGGCAGGAAGACCAGGATCCCCAGCACGTAGTAATCCCGGAGGATTTCGCTCCATTCCTTGCGCGCGATGGTCCAGGCCTTTTTCACGCGGCATCCCCCGTGCCCGAACCGATCAGGTTCATGTAGGCCTCTTCGAGGGTGGTGCCGCCCACCTCCACCGTGAGGACAGCCGCTCCCGCAGCCACCAGGCGTGCAATGACCTCCGGGTGGGTCCGGGCGGTGTCGTCGGTGGTGCAGCAAAGGATTCCCTGGGCCTTGTCCACCCGTAGGTCGCGGACCCCTTCTGAACTCCGGACGGCGCGTTCCATGGCATCCGTTACCTCCCGGAGGCGGATGGTGGTGATGCCCCGGGAGGCGTGGCGTCTGCGCAGGGCTTCCCAGGATCCCCGGTCCAGGATGCGGCCTGCCTTGATCACGGCGATCTCATCGCAGAACCGGCCGGCTTCGTCCAGGTTGTGCGTGGAGACCAGGATCGTCTTCTTCGCGCCCGTGCGGCCCAACAGGTAGTCCCGGACCCGCTTGGAGATCAGGGGGTCCAGCCCGGCTGTGGGCTCGTCCAGGAGCAGGATCGGCGGGTCGTGCAGGAGGATCCGGGCCAGGGCCACCTTTTGTTTCATGCCCAGGGAAAACCCCTGGAGCCTTTCCTTCTTCTGCGCGTCCAGTTCCAACAGGTCGGTCACGGTCCGAATCCGCTCCCGGGCCCGTGCTTCGCCCAGGTCGTACAGCCGGGCGAAGAACCGGAGGTATTCCATCATGGTCAGCTTCCCGTACAGGCCCGGTTGCTCGATGAGCGCGCCGGTCATCCGGCGGATCTTCACGTGTTCGTTCGGGCCGATGCCGTCCAGACGGACCTCCCCCGCGTCCGGCCGGAGGAGGCCGGCCAGAATCCGGATGGTGGTTGTCTTGCCGGCGCCGTTGGGCCCGATCAGACCGAAGATCCCGCCGGCCGGGACCTCCAGGGTGAGTCCGTCCAGGGCGCGAACCGTGCCGAACTGCTTGCAAACGTTCCGGAGTGTGATCATGGGGGGCGTGTGTCGTGTGGGAGGCGGTGTCATGCTTCTTCTTTGCCCTCATGGTAACAAAGGGTGTGTACGGTGTCCAACGGCCGCCCGGTCTGCCGCCGGTCGTTCCGTCCCATCCGCGGGGGGGCCCAGGGGGGAAGGGGGAGCACGGGGACGACCCATCGATCCGAGCGCCCCCCCCTTCACGGAATCGTTCCGCACGGACTGCCACAGGGACTGCCGCGGATCTTGACCGGCCGCGGGTCCGTGAGCTATCATCCTTGGCTTGTTTTCCAGCCGAGACGTTCCACCCGGATCCACCCTCCACAGACCCCAAGAAAGAGCAGGAGTGCGATGCAGGAAACCGATCCCTTCGAAGACTTTTACCGCACCCGCTTTTGCCGCGAGGTGTCGGAGGACGATCTCGGCAAAGAGGTCACGGTCCTGGGGTGGGTTCACCGGAGGAGGGATCACGGCGGGGTGATTTTCGTTGACCTGCGGGACCGCACCGGCTTGGTGCAGGCCGTGTTCAACCCGCAGGAGAGTCCGGTGTCCCATGAGAGGGCGGACTCGCTCCGCTGCGAGTTCGTCATCGGGGTCAAGGGCCTGGTTCGCCGGCGTCCGCCGGGGATGGAGAACCCGAAGCTCAAGACCGGGAGCGTGGAGATCATGGCCCGGGAACTGGCCGTGTTCAACACGTGCAGGACCCTGCCTTTCAGCCTGGACGACGAGCGAGAGGTGGACGAGTCCATCCGGTTGCGTTACCGGTACCTGGACCTGAGACGCCCCACACTCCAGCGGAACATGGCGTTGAGGCACCGGGCGACCAAGATCACGCGCGACTTTTTCGACGAGCTGGGTTTTCTTGAGATCGAAACGCCCTTTCTGACCCGTAGCACCCCGGAAGGAGCGCGGGATTACCTGGTCCCCAGCCGGGTGAACCCGGGCGCCTTTTACGCCCTGCCCCAGTCCCCCCAGCTCTTCAAGCAGATGCTCATGATCGGCGGCGTGGATCGTTACTTCCAGATCGCCCGCTGCTTCCGGGACGAAGACCTCCGCGCGGATCGACAGCCGGAGTTCACCCAGGTGGACGTGGAGATGTCGTTCGTTCGGGAGGAGGATCTCCTGGACATCATGGAAGCATGGATGGCTCGATTGTTCCGGGAACTTCTCGGCACGGACCTGGAGATCCCCTTCCCCCGTATGAGCTACGCCGAAGCGATGGAGTCCTACGGTGCCGACAACCCGGACACCCGTTTCGACCTGAAGCTCCGGGATGTGACCGACGTGGTGCGGGAGAGCACCCTGCAGGTGTTTCAACAGGTGCTCAAGGACCGAGGTGTGGTCAAGGCATTTCGGTTTCCGGGGGGCGCCCGGCTCTCGCGCAGGGAAGTGGAAACCCTGGACGGACTGGCCAAGGAGTGGGGAGCCGGCGGCCTGATCTGGGGCAAGTGCTCCGAACAGGGGTTCCAGTCTCCGATGGCCAAGCATCTGTCCGAGGACAGGGTCCGGGGCCTCCTCCAGCTCATGGAGGCGGAACCCGGGGACCTGATCCTCGTCATGGCCGGGGCCCGGGAACAGGTGAACCCCTTTCTGGGCCGGTTGCGTCTGGAGGTGGCCCGTCGCTACGAGCAGATCCCTCCGGAGGCCCGCGCGTTCGTGTGGATCCTGGATTTCCCCTTGTTCGAACGGGACGGGGAAGGGCGTCTGGCCTCCAAGCATCACCCGTTTACGGCTCCCCGCGAAGAGGACCTGGCCCTGCTGGAAACCGATCCGGACGCGTGTCGGTCCCGGGCGTACGACCTGGTCATGAACGGGATCGAAATCGGGGGGGGGAGCATCCGGGTCCATCGGACGGAGGTGCAGAGCCGGATCTTCTCCGCGCTGGGGGTTTCCCCGGAGGATGCCGATGAAAAGTTCGGCTTTCTCCTGGAGGCCCTCTCCCTGGGTGCGCCGCCTCACGGAGGGATCGCCTTCGGGCTGGACCGGCTGACCATGCTGCTGTCCGGAGCCGCCTCCCTGCGGGAGGTGATCGCCTTTCCCAAGACGCAGAAGGCCGGCTGCCTGCTCACGCGCAGTCCGGCCGCCGTGGATCCCGAGCAGCTCAGGGAACTGCACATCCGGTCGGTACCGCTGAAGAAGCCGGGTTGAGAGATCCCTTCCCCAAGACGCGTGACCTGGCCGGCGGAGGAAGCCCCAAGGAATCATGCGTGGATGCCGCGTTGCGATGGAGCGGCCGGCAGTCCGCCCTCGGCCATCCGTCTGGAAATCGAACGGTAGGAACGGCTGTCTTCCCAAGGGGGACGGTGGGGGATGGAGTTTTCTTTCAAAGAAAGGCAGGGGAACAGGTCCATGGTCGGGCGAATACGTGTGTACGGTTTCGTGGTCTGGGTCGCGGTGGCGTGGGTCGGTGCGGCGAATCCGACGGCAGGCCTGGCCGAACAAGGGCGGGCGGATGGGGACGAGTCGGCGGCCGCCGTTCCCGCGGACGGGATGAGCCTTGCGGCGTCCATCGAGATGGTGCTCGAGCGAAGTCCCATGAGCCGGGCTGCGGATGCCGGACTCCTGGCGGCGGAACACGGCAGGCGATCGGCCCGCGGGGAGTTTCTGCCCAAACTCAAGACCTCCATGGACTATACCCGCACGGACGAGGTGCGCGACATCGAGTTTGCCCTGGTTCCGGGCCAGCCCCCCACGCGGTTTCCCGCCGGCAGCGACGAGATTCTCACGTCCACGACCACGCTGGCGCAGCCTATCTTCACGGGGCTGGCACTCCTGAACCGGTACCGGGTGGCGGACCTGGAGAGGCAGGGGGCGGACGTCCAGCGGAACGAGGTGCGTCAGGAACTGATCCTCCAGACCTACCGGTCCTACTTCGGCATCCTGGTGGCCGAGAAATACGTGCAGGTCATGGACCAGGCCGTGACCCAGCTGGAGGCCCACGCCGAGGTGTCCCGCCAGTTTTACGAGAACGGGATGATCCCAAAGAACGACACCCTGAAGACCCTGGTCTCCCTGGCGGAGGCCCGGCAGAAGAAGATCCAGGCTGTCCACGAACTGGAACTGGGCTGGGTGCAGTTGTTTACACTCCTTCGCCTCGAACCGGGCACGGCGCGTTTTCGCCTGTCCGAACCGCTGGCCCGCAAGCCGTTTCACGAGGAGCTGGAAGCGTGCGTCCGGACCGGGCTTGCGCGGAACCCCCGGATCCTGCTGGCGGACACGGACGTGGCGAAGGCGGAAAAGGCCGTGGCGCTGGCGCGCAGCTCCTTCTTCCCTCACGTCGCCCTGGTAGGCGGCCTGGTGCACGAGAACGGCGGGCTGTCGGAGGTGGGCATGGAACTCAGTGCCACCCTGCGCGCGGAGTGGACGGTCTGGGAGTGGGGCAGCAACTACTACGCGGTGCAGAAGAACAGGGCTCTCCTGCAGGCGGCTGAGGCCGAGAAGACCCGCCAGATGGACCTGGTGAGGTATCACGTACGGGAGGCCTACCTGAAGGTGAAGGAGTCCGACGAGTCCATCGGCGTGGCGGAGGCCAGCATCGAGCAGGCGGAGGAGAACTACCGGATCACGGTGGAGCAGTACAACGAGAACATGACCACCAGCACGGAGGTGTTGGACGCGCAGACCCTGCAGGCCCAAGCGCAGATGAACTACTACCGGGCCTTGTCCACCTACAACGTGGCCATCGCGGCCCTGCAGAAGGCCATGGGTACGCTGGGAGAGCCTCCTGCCCCGTGACCTGCGGACCCCTCTCCCGCAGGGGCCGGAACGGCCCGGCGGAAGACACCGTTCCGAAGAAACACCCTTTTCTTTGATATCCGGAACACCCCAAGGTATGATGCGGCGCACGGACAAAACGCGTAGAGGAGAACCGGAACATGCGTAGAGCGAAGATCTCCATCATCGGAGCGGGAAACGTGGGAGCCACCTGCGCGCACTGGGCGGCCTCCAAGGAACTGGGGGACATCGTCCTGGTGGACATCGTGGAGGGCATGCCCCAGGGCAAGTCGCTGGATCTGGCCGAGGCCGGGCCCGTGGAGGGGTTCGACGGCAGGCTCGTGGGCACCCAGGACTACCGGGACACGGCCGGCTCGGACATCGTGGTCATTACGTCGGGCATGGCCCGCAAGCCCGGGATGACCCGGGAAGACCTGCTGGAGGCCAACAAGAACATCGTCACCGCGGTGGTGCGTTCCAGCGTAGAGCATTCCCCGGATGCCGTCCTCGTCCTGGTGACCAACCCGTTGGACACCATGACGTACCTGGCCAAGAAGGTGAGCGGCTTTCCCAAGAACCGGGTGGTCGGGCAGGCGGGCGTGCTGGACGCGGCCCGTTTCCGGGCCTTCGTGTCCATGGAGCTGGGGGTCTCGGTGGAAGACGTGCAGGCCCTGGTCATGGGCGGGCACGGGGACACCATGGTGCCGCTTCCGCGCTACTGCACGGTTTCGGGCATCCCGCTGACGGAACTCATGCCCGAAAGCCGAATCCAGGCCCTGATCGCGCGGACCCGTGACGGGGGGGCGGAGATCGTCAAACTTCTCAAGAGCGGCAGCGCCTACTATGCACCGGCCTCCTCCACCATCCAGATGGTGGAAGCGATCCTGAAGGACAAGAAGAGGATCCTCCCTTGCTCCGCCTATCTGGAAGGGGAGTACGGCATCCACGGGATCTACTTCGGGGTGCCGGTGCTTCTGGGCGGGCAGGGCGTGGAGAAGGTGGTGGAACTCCAGCTCACCGGCGAGGAGCAGGAACTCGTTCGCGCCTCGGCGGAGGCCGTGAAGAAGAGTGTCCAGGGGCTGAACCTCTGAGCGTCGTCGCGGGTAGACTGCGGGTTCGGGTTTTCCGTGGTTCCAGGGGACCGGAAGGGAGAAGGGGGCAGGATGAAGATCCACGAGTACCAGGCAAAGGAGCTGTTCCGCTCGTGCGGGATTCCGGTGCCCGGCGGGACGATGTGCGCCTCCGGCGATTCGGTCCGGGATGCGGTGCGGGCGCTGGGGGGGGATGCCTGGGTGATCAAGGCCCAGGTGCATGCCGGCGGCAGGGGGAAAGGGGGAGGGGTGCGTGTCGTGCGTTCCCCGGAGGAGGCGGAAACAGCGGCCCGGGAGATCCTTGCGCACCCTCTCGTGACCGCCCAGACCGGCGGGGAAGGCCGCCCGGTCCGATGCGTCCTGGTGGAGCAGGCGGTTTCCATCCGCAAGGAGCTGTACCTGAGCATGCTGTTGGACCGGAGCACCCGCAGGCCCGTGATCATCGCCAGCGCCGCGGGCGGGATGGACATCGAGGAGGTGGCGGCCCGGGAACCTCAGCGCGTCCTGCGGGAAGGGCTGGATCCGTGTGCCGGGCTCCGCGCGTATCAGATCCGGCGTATCTGCGAGAGCCTGGGTCTGGAAAAGCCGCAGCTCAAGCAGGCCGCCAGCCTTCTGCAGGCCCTGGTGCGGCTTTACCTGGAGAAGGACGCGACCCTGGTGGAGGTGAACCCCTTGGTGGTGACCGAGGCCGGGGACCTCGTCGCGCTGGATGCCAAGGTGCAGGTGGACGACAACGCCCTGTACCGGCACCGGGATGTGGCGGCCATGCGAGACGAGGGGGAGGAACACCCCTTGGAGGTGGAGGCCTCTAGGCACGATCTGAACGACATCAAACTGGACGGGAACATCGGGTGCATGGTGAACGGGGCCGGGCTGGCCATGGCCACCATGGACCTGATCCAGTACGTGGGGGGGGAGCGCGCCAACTTCCTGGACGTGGGAGGGGGGGCCAGTGCCGAGTCGGTGGAGAGAGCCTTTCGCATCATCCTGGGAGACCCGCGGGTGCGGGCGATCCTGATCAACATCTTCGGGGGGATCGTGCGTTGCGACCGGGTGGCCACGGGGGTGATGGAGGCGGCCAAGAACGTGGATCTGCAGGTGCCGGTGGTGATCCGCCTGGAGGGGACCAACGCGGAGGAGGCCCGGGAGATGCTGAACCGTTCCACCCTGAGATTCGCCGTGGCCGGAACGCTCCGGGAGGCCGCGGAAAAGGCCGTAGCCTTGGTGTGAAATGCGAAGAGGATCGAACGATGGCTATCCTGGTTGATGATCGAACGAAAGTCCTGGTCCAGGGGATCACCGGGAAGGAAGGGTCGTTCCATGCCCGGCAGTGCCGGGAATATGGTACCCAGGTGGTGGGGGGGGTCACCCCGGGAAAGGGGGGCATGGAACAGGACGGCGTGCCCGTGTTCGACTCGGTTCGGGAAGGGGTGGAACGCACAGGGGCCAACACCTCCCTGATTTTCGTTCCCCCGCCGTTCGCAGCCGATGCGATCCTGGAGGCGGTGGACGCCGGGATCGGGCTCGTGGTGTGTATCACCGAGGGGATTCCGGTGCGGGACATGATGACCGTGAGCCGGGCGATGGAAGGCGGGACGGCTCGGCTCGTGGGCCCGAACTGTCCCGGCGTGATCACCCCGGGAAAAGCCAAGGTGGGGATCATGCCCGGCTTCATCCACCAACCGGGCAAGGTGGGTGTGATCTCCCGGAGCGGCACGCTGACCTACGAAGCCGTGAAGCAGCTGACGGACTTGGGGCTCGGGCAGTCCACCTGCATCGGGATCGGGGGGGATCCCATCGTGGGGTCGGGGTTTGCCGACTTGCTGGCCCTTTTCGCGGCCGACGATCAGACCGAGGCGGTGGTGCTCATTGGTGAGATCGGGGGCACGGCCGAGGAAGAGGCCGCCGCGTACATCCACTCGTGCGGGTTTTCCAAGCCCGTGATCGG
>Ga0068714_10005075_pt1 | contig 14204 bp, 17 predicted proteins | sample MTBNYHSulfiMetaG_FD_62988 | JGI IMG/M metagenome (GOLD analysis project Ga0068714, IMG submission 62988) | Enrichment culture microbial communities from rom New York Harbor, USA that are MTBE-degrading - MTBE-NYH (New York Harbor Sulfidogenic)... | ecosystem: Environmental > Aquatic > Marine >... | reverse complement strand
ACCCACTTTACGCCTAGTCTCATGGCAATAAACCAGGCACAACACGTTAAAAGCGCATCCAAAGAGCCGTCATGGGGGTCAAAGAGTCTTCATGGCTGAGCTAAAGGCTCCACCCATTCTTTTCAGAATAGTCACGCTCGTTTGGCCCAGGACTCTGGGAGCGGCGGATGAGTGGCTTAATTGACATAGTCGGGAGGAAACCGGCTCCCGTAAAACGCTATATGCTTGGCATTCTTTTAGACAAGGCATGAGGATACTCGACGACATACGGGTTGTGGACTTGACGGACCACTGGTTTGGGCCCTGGTGCACCCTCCTGCTCTCCGATCTCGGGGCTGAGGTGATCAAGATCGAGCCGACGTGGGGTGCCACTGCGAGGATCGGTGGTGGGCCGAGGCCGGGCGGGTCCGACCCGGTCTTTCACTACCTTAATATGAACAAGAAAAGCCTCTCCGTCAACCTGAAGGCCGAGCAGGGCCGCGTCATATTCCTGAAGCTGGTGGAGAAGTCAGACGTGGTTGTCCAGAACTTTATTCCCGGCGTCATGGAGAGGCTCAACCTGAGCTACGATTTTCTCAGGGAGGTCAACCCCCGGATCATCTACGCGGCGCTGAGCGGATTCGGGCAGTACGGACCTTACATGACGAGGGCGTCCTTCGACGTGGTAGCCGAAGCCATGAGCGGCCACACGCGCCTCACAGGGGACCTGGTGGACCCCAAGGGGCCACCCCTCAACATGGCCATGAGCTACGGCGACCTGGGCCCGGGGACTATGGCCGCCTACTGCATACTTGGGGCGATACGGAACAGAGACAGGACGGGGGAGGGCCAGATGCTGGACGTAGCCCAGGCCGACTGCATGACGGCCCTGAACCCGGCCATCACGGAGTACTCCATGACCGGCCTCCTGCCCTGGCAGATCCGGGAGATGTACCCCATGACCCACATAAGCGGGATCGTGGAGGCCAAGGACGGGTACATCCAAGTAGCCGGGTACAGGCCGAAGGCCCTCGACGCGCTGAAAGAGAGGCTGGGCCTGGACGAGGTGACCATTGAAGTCGTCAGGGATATGGTGAGGAACATGACCCGGGATGAGGCGGTGCGGTACTTCGTGGAGATAGGCATGCCCGTCGCCCCCATCTACCAGGTGAACGAGTGCATAGAGGACCCACACCTCAAGGAGAGGGGCATGTTCTTCCACGTCGAGCATCCCAAGGCTGGGCGGTACAGGACGGTGAGCTTCCCCGTCAAGTTCTCGGAGACTCTGCCTGTGGAACGCTCGGCTGCGCCGCTCCTCGGTCAGCACAACAGGGAGGTTCTAGTGGGGCTGCTGGGGTATGACGGCGGCCGCATTGAGGAGTTGGAGAAGGGGGGCGTCATCTACACTGACAGATAGGATGCATACGATGATTGATGTTTTCACTTGGACCTTCATAAATCAGGGGTAGAGTCCTATCTCCTTGAGAAAATCCCTGAGGGATGTCGTGAGTTCGTATGACGGGAACTCTTGGAGGCTGGCCCACCGGGCCTCCAGAGCATCGTCCATAGCCCTGGCTTCGCCCTCTACGATCCAGGCCATGAACTGGACGATGATGAAGTGGTACCTGACCCTGCCTTCCTCGTCCCTGACGACCTTGTCCACGACGCCGAGGCGGTCCACGATCTCGACCCTGAGCCCAGTCTCCTCCATGGCCTCGCGGACGGCGGCGTCCTTTACCCTCTCACCCAGCTCGACGAGGCCGCCGGGCACCGACCACATGCCCCTGTCCGGGTCGGCTGCCCTCCTGATCAGCAGATACTTTCCGTCCTTCTCTATGAGGACGCCGACGCCCACCATGGGGCGCTCAGGGTAGAGCCGGTGAGACATATCCATTAACGAATATACACTTTACGCTTAATTAGTCGTCGGCCGGCACCTGCTCCCGCCCCGCGACCTCCATGTGGATGAACCTGCTCATGGGTGTGCTCAGGCTCGACGCCGGGTACACCTCTGGTAGCACCTTCACCCATATAGGGAACCTGCACCTCAGTGCCGTACCCTTCACGATGGCTTCCCCAGGAGGGAGGTCGCCTATGAGCTCGGCGAACTCGGAGCCCATGATCTCCGCGATCCGCGCCTTGTCCACGTCCTCCAGGCTGTGGCACACCACATTATTTGCGCACTGAGTCACCACCGTCTTCTCCACGGTGCTCAGCCTCTGGGTCACCACCCATAGCCCCACCCCGTTACGGCCCCCGTTAGTCGCGATCTCCTTAATGACCCCCAGTAGCTTGCCCCGGCTCTCCTTCTCACCGATCTCGAAGACTCCACGCTGGGGAGCATAGTACATAGCTTCCTCGAGCACTATGATGCAGCCGAACCGGCGGTTCTCAAGGGCTTCCCCGAAGATGCGGCGCAGCACCTGGGCCACTACCAGGTGCTTCTGGTCCCACGTGTCCTTGCCGGCGCTCAGGTCCATGATGACCACGTGTCTGCTCCTGAGCAGCTCCACCGGGTCCAGGGGCTCCATGTCCCCGTCCGGGATGAGCCGGCTGGTGCCCACGCTGTTCACCACCTGCATCCGGTACGCCTCGAACTCCTCAGGCTTCTTGTTGAAGCCCAGCCTCTCCGGGTGAACCTGGTCGAGTGCCCTGCGCAGGTTGTCCTTGGTGACTGTGGCTTGCTGAGCGTAGAGAATCTTCAGGGCGTGGATGAGGATCTTAGCGTTCCACCAGGCCTTCTGCCACCCGAACTCGGCCACGTAGTCCTCCCAGGGGATGCCGCCGGGCTCGAAGAACCTGCTCCACGGGACGCGGAGGACCCGGTCCGAGCCGAGGCGCTCCTGGAGGCTGCTGTACTCCCCGTCCTTGTCCACTATGAAGAACCTGACGGGCGGGTCGGCGGCCGCGGCCCTGGCCACCATGGACACGGCCGTGGTGGTCTTGCCTGTGCCCACGGCTCCGCAGATGAGGCAGCTCTGCCTGATGAGGCTGTACATTCCCAGCTCCACGTCCAGGTCGGTGCCCGGGTCCGTGCCCAGGAGTATCCTCCAGTCGCCGCTGGGCTTGGTGAACTGGGCGATGACGTCCCTCTCGGCCAGGTACACGGGCGTGTTGGGCTGCAAGGGATACCTCAACGGCCTTAGGCTGCCTCCCTCGTCCATCCACCCCCACTGGTATGCCTGGGCGTGGAGGGTGCTGTCCTCGAAGTCGTCGATGACGCGGCCGTCCCTGAGGAGGGCCTCCTCGTACTCCCGGACCCGCTTGTGGGGGTAGACCCTGGTCACCTGGTACACCACGGGGCACCCGTTCTTAGGGTGCTCGATGTATACGAGGTCGCCCTTGGCCAGCTCAAGGCCCCTGAGTAGGAGCACGGTTATCTCGCTGATGCCGTACTCGCCCGTGGCGCTGTACGTGTGCCCGACCCTCAGCCCGCCATCCATTCGCCCTCACCCCAGTACGGCGCCAATGGGGAGACGTCCCCCGTCTCCCGGCCCACTCTGCTAATGATCTCGCTGAAGACGTCGCCGATGAAGCGTCGGCTCACCTTCACCTCCTCGTCGGCGCGGACGATGGGCAACGGGATGCCGCCCCAGAGGCTTGTCGCGTAGCAGTAGTCAGCCACGTCGTCCACGGCCCCCAGGCAGAATGCGGGGAGGTCCACCCGGATGGGGGGCACATCCCACTCCCGGGTCAGCCGGCAGTAGAACCCGTAGACGGGCTCCTGCACCACGTCCATCATCTGGCTCCCCCGGGACGCCATGCGCATCGCGGTCCGGGGGCTGAAGATGTCTGTGCGCTCCCCGGGCATGAGCGTTTGGTGCATCAGGTAGCTGTCGGATAGATCCGTCTCGGCGCTCAGCCCCAGGTAGTGCACCAGGTACCGGGCGCTGGGCCGCTTCACCACCCCGGCCACCGTCACCCCCCTGTCCCTGCACACCCTGAGCAGCCCGTTCAGGGCGTCCACCAGCCGCCGCCTGTCCTCCTCGCGGCCGGCGGCCCCCCACCACCCGCTCAGCGCCAGGGGCCCATCCACCAGCATGAGCTCCACCTCGCCGCCCCCAAGCAGGTACTCCCGGGCGGTCTCGTAGAGCCTGGCCTCCCGGCGAATATTCACCACCCCGGCGAAGCCTCCGCCCCCCATGGAGTAGGGCTCGCACATGCTCTCAGGGGGCAGATAGAAGCGGCCTCCCTGGGGGAGGGTGTAGACGAGGGCGCCTATGACCGCGTACTGCCTGGAGGCCATGGGTATCACCTGGCTTCCCGCGTCCACCCCAGCAACCCAGGTGTAAGCCTCCCTCTTACTGAGGGGCACAACCTCCATCTCGCCCCTGATACGCTCCGCTAGCTCCCTGACCAGCGGGGCTTCGGTCAGCACGTCCCCCGTTATCTCGGCAAGGAGCAGGTTCCTTATGCTGAGGCTGAGGCTCTCGGCCCGCGGCCTGGGATCAGTGAGTTCCCCCCGTTCCTTGACCGCGAGCACCATGACATCACTTCATCTAAAACTGTTGATGTACAACACTTTTTTTCCACCGTATTTAACCCTTGCGATCACTCTGAGCGTAATTTCGGTTTAACCGCATTTTATTTATATACTAAGAAATTAAGACGCTCGCCCATCGATCGCTATCAATGTAAAAATCCACAGACCCCAAAAGTAAAGTTAAATACCACTTTACATAGAAGATGCAACCAGAAAGATGAGCAAGAATCAGAGCCTAAAGGACACCATTTTCAAGGAGTTCCTCAGGAACCCGGCCCTCGGACCCACAGAGATGTCGGAGAAGCTGGGCGCCAACTACAACAGCGTGAAGGCTGCTTTCGCCAAGCTCGCCGAGGAGGGACTTCTCGAGCGCTCAGGCAGAGGCAACTACGAGCCCAGCGTACCGGGCATCCTCCTTAACCTCATGGCCCGCGTGGAGGCCCTGGAGACGAAGACCCCATGAGTGAGACCTGGGACAAGGTCCTCAAGGACGTCTCCCCCACCACCAGCCAGTTCAAGGTCCTGGTCTACCTGGCATTCCGGGGCCCCAGCCAGCCCAGCGACATCAGCAACGAGACAGGCATATCCCCCGGCACAGTAAGGCCCGCCCTGCGCACACTCCTGGACAAGGGCTACGTGGCACAGCAGGAGGACGGCAGCTACAGGAGCCTCGTCCCCTTCACAGACGTCGTCTCCCACCTGTACGCGGCCCAGAAGTAGCCGGAGGAAGCGCCGTGGGTTCCGAGGAGCTTGAGGGGCTGAAGCGGGCGGACAGCCAGAGGGACGTCCTCCTTATGCTGGTCCAGAGCGGCGAACCCATGAGCAGCCAGGAGATAGCTGACAGGCTGGGCGTCACCGTCAACGCCGTGAACATAGCCCTCTTCAACCTCAACAAGAAGGAGCTGGTGGAGCGTGTCAGCCGCGGAGTCTACAGGTACCGCCTCGGCCCAATACTGGTTGAGCTGCTGAAGAAGTACTTCGAGTGACCACAATGAAGCTGGATGAGCTGGACCCTGAGACCTCGGCCTTCAAGATACTGGTGCACCTCACCTTCAGAGGCCAGGCCATGAAGCCCATAGACATCAGCAGGGAGCTGGGGGAGAACAGCAGCAGCGTCCGCGCCAGGCTCGCCGAGCTGAAGAGGGACGGCCTGGTGGACTCCAGGGGCGACGGATATGTGGCGCTGATAACGGCCTACGACGTCTTGATGAAACTTTATAGACGACCCAAGGAGAAATAAGGTGAACGAAAGTGTCTGAACAGCAGCTGGGGGAGATGAGGGAGAAGATGGAGACCGTGCTGGGGCTACAACGAGCGCCCAGCCAGTTCATGGTCTTCTACCACCTGCTAGGCACAGGCAAGACCATGACGGTAAAGGAGATCAGCGACGAGCTGGTGCTCACCCCCAAGGCCACTGAGAGGGCCGTGGCCAAGCTTCTGGAGAAGAACATAATCCAGAAGAGCCCCTTCAGGGACGGCGGCTACAACGTGGACTCCAAGGGTGTCACGTTGATGCTGTTGGTCACCTCCATGGAGCTCTATCAGGAGCACAAGAAGAAGCAGGGCTAGTCCCGGCCGAGCCTGGGGAGGACCTCCTCCTCCACCCACCTGACACCCTTCATGGTGAGCCTGTACTCGCTGCCCTTCCCTTCAGGCTGGAACACGTGGCCCCTTCGCCCCATCTCGTGAAGCCTGGCCGCCACCGTGATCTTCTTGCCGCTGCTGGCCAGCCTGTCCCTTATCATCTTGCCCGTGGCCTCGTGGTTCCTCATGGCGTACATGATGAGGCCCACGGCCTCGTAGTGGCTCAGCTCCTCCCGCGTCACGATGGTGGGCCCGTCCCGCCCCACCCTCACGATGCCCTCTAGGATGTCCTCGGCCTCAGCGGCGGCCACCTCGGCCACCTTGCCCTGAACAGCGGCCACGAAATCCCCGGTGAGCCAGCCCAGCCCCTCCATGACCTCCTCCGGGGACCCGCCTGAGACCTCCAGTTCACCGTATCCGGTCTTGACCCGCACCCTAAGCTTAGGCAACCTTGGCCTCCTCCACGTTCAGTATGTACAGGTAGCCCCGCTTGTTATCCTTCCATCTGCGGAGGCTTCCTTTCTTCACCATCCATACCAGGACGCCGCTGAGAGTGGTCTTGGGAAAGAATATGGCGTTGGCTTCCATGGCCCTCCTCAGCTCCCCGATGGCACGGGGCGTCTTACCCCACTCCGACTCCAGGAGGCCCTGCACGGCCTCGCTGCACTGGTTGGTTCGGGATATGTTAGGGTACTTCTCTATGGAGGCACCGGCCTCTGCCTTAGCCGGCTTGGGGTGGGGCACCTCAGCGTTGAATGCCTTGGACACCTTGCTTATTATGAGGTCCAGGTCGTCCAGGGTGGCCAGCACCTCCTCCTTGGCTCCCCCTAGCTCCACCTCCACGTTGCCTATCCTGACCTTGAGGCGGAAAGAGGGCTCAGACATGGCACCACCCAGAACTTCTGATACCATAATAAGCTCTAAGACCGTTTATAATACTTATGAGGGCGGGGTTCTGGCCTTCAGGGCCGCCTGGAGCAGCCTCTGGACGTCCCGGGGCTGGGCCCTGCCCCTCACCTGCCCCATTATCGCCCCCATGAGTGGCCCCGCGGCCCCCATTCCCCTCTCAGCCACCAGGCCCGCCCTCTCCTCCACCACGGCCTCCACGATGGCCTCAAGCTCGGAGAGGCTCATGGACTCCAGCCCCAGAGCCTTCAAAGCGTCAAATGCGCCGCTGCCCGGGTGCTTGGCCAGCCAGGTGAGCACGTCCGGGACGGACTCCTTAGCCGTGGACCCCCCCTCGACCAGTTTGAAGACGCCCCTGATGGCGTCGTCGGTCAGAGCCTCCACGGGGACGCCGTCGCGCCTCAGCCTGGTCAGGTCCTCCGTGAGGGTGACAGCCAGCAGCGTGGTGCTGTGGCCTTCAGCGGAGAGCTCCTCGAAGAGGCCCAGGTACTCCGAGTCCACCGTCTGTGTGGCCAGCTTCTCGTTGAGCCCGTGCTCCTCCATGAAGCGCCTCAGCTTCACCTCCGGCATCTCGGGAAGCCGGGCCCTCAGCGCTTCTACCCTCACGTCAGTGATCTGGACGGGCTTGACGTCCGTCTCAGGGTACATCCTGGCTGCCCCCGGCCGTGGCCTGGTGAACCGGGTGGTCCCGTCCGGGTTGGCCGCCCGGGTCTCGGCTGGCACCCCCATCAGGGCCATCCGGGCCCTGTCCACCACCGCCACTAGGGCTGCGGCGCACTTATCGTGGTCGTCGGCAACGATGACCACGGCGTCCCCCTCGGCGGCGTCCACGGCCCCCCTGAGAGCCTTCACCTCCTCCTCGGTGACGCTGTACCCGGGCAGCTCGTCCGTGTGGAATATTCCCTTCACGTTGCCCATGAACCTGGCGTGGTCACTCATCTCGGTGCCAAGCCTCCTGCCGGGGCATATCTCCTTCCCGGTGAGGCCCGCGAAGCCAGGGAGCTTCACGGCCAGCACCACGCCGCCCCTCTTGAGGGCGCCGCCCAGGACCTTGCTCTTGGTGTCCCGGAAGACGCTTGAGATGTCCACATGCTCCTTCTCTAGGTGGCTCTCCTTCACTCTCCGCTTCTTGAGCTCCTCAGTGATCTCCAGGAGGGCGGCCTGGCGCATGGCCTCATACTCGACAACAGTAGGCAGCAGCCCCAGGTCCTGGACTCCCTTTATCTCTATTATGGCCCCGCCCCTGACGCTGACGTTCACGTCCTGCCTGATGGTGCCCAGGCCCCTCCGCACCATCCCCGTGGCTCTGAGGATGGCGCCTATGCGGGCAGCCGCCTCGTAGGCCTCCTGGGGTGTATGTATCTCGGGGGCCGTGGTGATCTCTATGAGGGGTATGCCCAGCCGGTCCAGCCTGTAGGTGATGGTGTCCCCCTCTTCGCTGATTCTCCTGGCTGCGTCCTCCTCTATGGCCACCTGCTCCAGGTGGATGGTCTTGCCTGCGGCCTTGATCTCCCCGCCCAGGCTGACGACGCTGGTGCGCTGGAAGCCGCCGGTGTTGCTGCCGTCCACCACCGTCTTCCTCATGACCTGGACCTCGTCCACGGGGGCGCCCCCCGTCATCAGCGTGAATGTGAGGGCTATGTCCACGGACTCGGCGTCCAGGGGCCCCGGGGGCTCCTCGTCCATCTCCACCATGCAATTTGTGTCGTGGTTAGCCTCGTAGACTATGGTCTTGCCCTTGAGGAACTCGAAGAGGGCGGCCGGGTCTATCTCACCCAGCTCGGATTGGCTGGGCCTGAGCCTCCTGGTGAAAGTGTAGTCGGGTTCCTTGTCGCTGAGCCTGGGCGGACAAGAGCAGAACAGCTTGTGCCTCGTCGCCAACTCCTGGTGTATCTCGATGCCCACTGTGAGCCCCAGCTTCTTGTAGTCCATCACTCGGCGCCTCCCATGTACGGCGTCCTAGGGTTGAACTCCCCCACCAGGTTCGAGGTCAACAGCCTTTTCGCCTCCTCGGAGTCGTCGGTCTGGCCCAGGCACCACTTGAGCTTCACGTAGGCGGTTTCCCCGTGCATGTCCTCCAGGGGCACCGCGCCCCGGTCCACAAGTTCGCGGCCGTGGCTGTACACGTTGAGGTTGACGCGGCCCCAGATGCACTGACTGGTGATACCCACCACCACGCCGTCCTTCCGGGCCCTCGCCACGGCCGGCCAGAGGCTCTTGTTCACCTGGCCCAGCCCGGTGGCCTCTATGATGAGCCCCCGGTACCCCTCGTCCAGGTAGTGGTCCAGGAGGGCGGGGCTGAAGTCCGGGTGGAACTTGACAAGCGCAACCCTGTCGCTGAACCTGTTGAGGAGCCTCGGCTCGCAGTCCTGGCGGGGCCTCACCCTGTCGTTCAGCATCTCCAGCTTGCCGTCCCTGTACCTTGCCAGGGGCCAGTCGTTCACGGGTTGGAACGCGTACCTGGCGCTGGTGTGGCACTTCCTCACCTTGGTGCCCCTGATGTAGGAGATGCTGTCGTCGCTGGTGCCCTCGTGGAGCCCCACGCAGACCTCGGCGAAGGGCGCGTTGGCGGCCGTGTAGACGCCGCCCATGAGGTTGGTGGCGTTGTCGCTGCTGGGCCTGTCGCTGCTGCGCTGGCTCCCCACGAAGATCACCGGCACGGGCAGGTCCTGAAGCGCGAAGCTTAGGGCCGCGCTGCTGTACGCCATGGTGTCCGTGCCGTGGGTGAATATTACTCCGCTCGCCCCCGCATTGATCTTGTCGTAGGCCCGCTTCGCCATCCCGGCCCAGTGGCTGCTACCGATATCCTCGCTGAAGACGCTGTACAGGATGTCGGCCTCCACGTCCGCCACCTCCGTCAGCTCGGGCACTATGCCGAGGAGGTCGCGGCTGGTCATGGCCGAGACCACGCCGCCGGTCACGTAGTCAACCCTGCTGGCGATGGTGCCCCCGGTGCTGATGATGCTCACCCTAGGCAGCCCCTTCTCGGCCTTGGGTAGCGGCGGCTGCCTGAACTCGGGCTTCGGCGCGACACCCGTTTTCTCGATCACCATCCCGCTGGTGTAGGCGACGCCGATGTTGTAGCCCGACTTTAGCTTGATGACCAGGTGCCAGTCGTCGAAGCTCTCCACCCTGGGCATGAGGCTCCCCTCGTACCGGTTATTGTTGACCTCCACCACAAGCTTGTCCCCGATCTCCGCCCCCGCCCCCGCGAGGGCCTCACGCAGCCTTCCACGGTACCCGGTGAGCCTGTCCTCGGTCATGTGAATCAGAAATGGTTACTCTCTTCCGATTAATAATAGGCGTGGTCAGATCATCTGAAGATATGTTCGCTTGGTGGGCCTGTAGTTGCCTGGGCCGAGAAGCTCCTGGAGCCTGTTCCAGAGCTCAGTGATCCGGGGGTCGTCCCTGATGGCCGAGGAAACCTCCCTGTAGTGGTCGGCGTCCCTGAACCTGTCTATCTCCAGCCACCGGCGGGGGTCCTTCTCGTCCCTGTAAAGCTCGACCTTGAGGCAGCCCAGCTCTAAGTATATCTCGATGGCCTTCTTCTCCAGCTTCACGTACTCGATGCTCTTGTCCTTAGGAATTCGGTACTGGTAGACCACCGTGTACACTGCGCTCCCCCAGACTAGGGACGCGGCTCGGATTATAAACGCATCTCACAGACGCTTAGAGACGTATGGGCCTTCCTTCACGTAGCCCAGCCTACGGTAGTACTCCTTGGTGCCCAGGGCGCTCATAACCATCATCCGCTTCATGCCCCTCTCCGTGGCTGCCCTCTCAGCCTCCTCCATGAGGGCCTCCCCCCAGCCCCTGTGCTGCCACTCGAAGCCGGGCGCCCCTACAGGCGTCATGGCGCCGTAGACGTGGAGCTCCCGCACCAGGCCCGTGTCCACGGTGATCTCGGGCCTGAAAGCATCCCCCGATGGCAGCCTGAGCCTGAGGAATCCGACCAGGACATCGTTCTCAGGGTCCTCCACGCTGATGAAGTCCTCGGTTCCGCCTGACGCCTCGTAAACCCTGTGGACGATATCCAGGTTCTCGGGTTCAACGCCTTCCCTGGCCCGGTGCCCAGCCTCCCTGCACCTTATGCACCGGCACCTTGAGCCGCACTCCCTGAGCATCTCCTGGGCTAGCTGCCTGAGGTTGCTCTTATCCACGCCGGCCTCGATCTGGTGTACGGGGATGTCCCTCTGGACCCTCATTATCCTGACCCAGGGTGGTGCCATCTCCTTCACCCGGGCCACCAGCTCCACGGCTTCATCGGTGGTCAGGGGCGTGTACTCGCCGCGCCTCCACCACTCGTACAGCTTGGTGCCCTTCACCACCAGGGTCGGGTAAATCTTGAGCATGTCAGGCTTGAAGTAGGGGTCCTCGAATATCTTGCGGAACCCCTCCAGGTCCCGCTCCGGGGTTGAGCCGGGCAGCCCAGGCATCATGTGGTAGCACACCTTCAGGGCAGAGTCCTTCAGCCGCCGGGTCCCGTCCACCACGTCCTGCACCGTGTGGCCCCTGTCCACAAGCCTGTACAGGTCGTCGTAGACGTTCTGGACCCCCACCTCCACGCGGGTGACTCCCAGGCCCAGCATGGCGTCGATGTCCCTCTGAGCCAGGCAGTCGGGCCGGGTCTCAACCGTAACCCCCACGTTCCTGACCTCGGCGGACTCTGCCAGGAGCTTTGCCTCTTCCAGGCTCCCCGACTCGGCGCCGTTCATCGCGTCCAAGCAGCCCTTCACGAACCACTCCTGGTAGACGCGGGGACTGGCCGGGAACGTGCCACCCATGATGATGAGGTCGATCTTGTCCACGGTGTGGCCTATGGCCCGGAGCTGCTCCATGCGGCTCCGCACCTGAGCGCCTGGATCAAACTTGTTCTGGGCGCCTCTCATGGCGGCAGGCTCGTGGCCCGTGTAGCTCTGGGGGCTCCCCGCTTCAGGGCCGCCGGGACAGTAGGCGCACCGTCCGTGGGGGCAGGGATGCGGCTCGGTCATGACGGCCACCACGTTGACACCGCTTATGGCCCGGGACGCCTTCCGCCGGAGCAGAGAGATAAGCCCCTCCCGCTCCTCGGGCCTCAAAGCCGCAATGATCTCCGAGTTGCCTGGGATCCTGCCCAAGGAGTGCTCCCGCGTGGCCCTGTACTTGGCCACGTCCAGGTCCTCCCTGGTGGGCTCATCCAGGCTCAGAAGCCTCTCGATGATCTCTCGGAGAGCGGAGTTCAAGTCGAGTTGATGAAAAACAGGTTTGTTAAAAAGGTTATCTAGAGGATGGTCAGGCTCTCTATGTCCCTGGGGTAGTAGGTGAGCCACTCGCAGCCGTCCCCTGTCACCAGCAGGGTGTCGCTATGCCTGAACCCGGCGTAGCCCAGCTCGTAGACGCCCGGCTCTATGCTCACAACCATCCCCGGCTCCAGGGGCTGAGGGTTCCCCTGGTCCAGGTAGGGGGGCTCGTGGCCCAGGAGTCCCAGGCCGTGGCCCGTGTGGTGCCTGACCAGGTCCCAGTAGCCGGCGTCCCTGATCACCTTGTTCGCGGCCCTATCCACGTCGGCGCAGGTGTTCCCCGGCTTCAGGGCGTCGGCCGCCGCCTCCTGGGCCCTGCACATTACCTTGAAGAGCTTCTCCATCTTGGCCGTGGGCTTACCCATGATCATGGTGCGCTCCAGCTCGGAGCCATAGCCGCCCACGTCGGCGCCGGCCCCTGTGACCAGTACGTCCCCCTCCTCGATCATCTTGCAGATGCTGATGCTGTGAGGCATCGCAGACTTCCAGCCCACTTGACCCCTGTACCCTGCTCCGCATGGCCGTCCCTTCAGGGTCTCGTACTCGGGGCCAAGCGTCTTCTTCATTATGCCTGAGGCCTCCAGGGTGGCCATCAGGCTCACCTCGGCGTCCCAGAGGCCCGGCCTCGTGTACTCTTGGAGGAGCTGGTGGGCCAGGTTGCCCCACTTGCAGCTCTCCCTGATGAGTTCCACCTCCTCCTCGGACTTGAGCAGCTTCATGTCCCACATGTACTGGTCGTCCTTCACCAGCTCCGCCTCCTTCAGAAGGACCTTGAGGGGCGTGCCCACGTACCCCATGGTGCCCCCTGCCCCAGCCGGGTTGTCTGTCCCGATCCGGGCTTTACCGAGGCCTCTGTCGGTGATCCACTCGACGAACCGCTCCATGGGATGCTTCTCCCCGGGGTAGTCCAGGTATGTAAGGCACTCGCCCACCAGGGGCGTCTGGTGCCGCAGGTGGTCGGCCTCCAGGAGCGGCCCCATGAAGGCGGGCTTGCCGTCCGGCTCCACGAGGAGGGCGGCCGGCCGCTCCGTGACCATGTGGTAGAAGTGGCTGAGGTAGAAGATGCTGGTGCCGTTGGTTACCAGGTACGCGTCCATGTTCTCCTGACGCATGTGTTCTCGGAGCTTCTCCAGCCGCTTACCGTACTCTCCCCAACTTATCCTGAGCTTAGGCATCTTGAATCAGAGAAAACTGGGGTTTAGGAGATAAAACATCATCGAGGCAAAGGGTGTGCGGATACCCGATGTTTCATGGAGCTAACAAGTTATTTATGTTGGGCATCCAATGTTTTGAGCCGCCTGAAAAAGGGCAGGTGAAAGCATGGAGGATAAGAAGAAAGCGAAGAGGCACGGCATCTACAGCGAGCACAGACCCGTGACGGGGGAGGCCGTGGCGCTACTACACGTGGTGGCCAAGGGCGGGCTCAGGCTGGAGAAGCTTCTCAGCAGGGCCGTCCAGAGGAATGAGGTTCACGAGATAATATTGGTGGATGGGGACCTGAAGCCGGGAGACGAGGTCGGGGATTTCGCCCCCGTAGCCTTCTTCGAGGTGGAGGAGGGCGGCCTCGTCGTCGTCGGCGACCCGCTGAGCGTGAACGGTGTAGACCTAGGGACGGTCGCGGGATTCGACCTGAACCACGCGCCCAACCACATAAACATCATGGTGAAGGCGGACTCGCTGAAGGGGCGCCGCCTCGCCCTGGGCAGCAAGATAAAGATAGGTTAAGCGGCCTAGTGGGGCTGCTTCTTCAGCTGGTCCAGCGGGGGTTTCAGGTCAGCGGGGAGGGGGCACCTGTAGGTGCGGCCCTTCATCTGCCTGGCCCACTCGTCCCTGGCCCTCTGCAGCAGCTTCTTGTCTGAGAGGAGGTCTATGACGGTGCCCGCCATCACCTTGGAGGCGAACAGTGTGCTCTTCTGGCCGATGGTTGTGCCGTTGCTGGCCGTGTTCTGCCAGCTGTGGCCCGCCGCGCCCAC
>Ga0068714_10005074_pt1 | contig 14206 bp, 10 predicted proteins | sample MTBNYHSulfiMetaG_FD_62988 | JGI IMG/M metagenome (GOLD analysis project Ga0068714, IMG submission 62988) | Enrichment culture microbial communities from rom New York Harbor, USA that are MTBE-degrading - MTBE-NYH (New York Harbor Sulfidogenic)... | ecosystem: Environmental > Aquatic > Marine >... | reverse complement strand
GGGCTCGGGGCGTGCTCGAGAAGCAGAAGCAGACAGGAGAACCGCATGGCGGATGCTGAGAAGACCGGATCGGCGGACGGCGGCGTGGGTCTGAGACGGGACGAGATCGTCATCGGCACGCGCGGCAGCGCACTCGCGCTTTGGCAAGCCGGGTACGTGAAGTCCCTGCTTGAGGCCGAGAGCGGTCTGCCCGTACGCCTCGTGACCGTGAAAACCACCGGCGACAAGATCCTCGACGTGCCGCTTGCCAAAGTGGGCGGCAAGGGCCTCTTCACCAAGGAACTCGAGGTGGAGCTTCTTGCGGGGCGAGTTGACCTCTGCGTGCATTCAATGAAGGACGTTCCCACGTCGCTTCCCGAGGGCTGCATCATCGCCGCAATGACCGAGCGCGCCGATGCGCGCGACGTCATCGTCTCGGGAGGCGGCTACGGCATCGCCACCCTGCCCGAGGGCGCCACGGTGGGCACAAGCTCGCTTCGCCGCCGCGCGCAGATCGCATGCGTGCGGCCGGATCTCGCGATCGTGGACGTCCGCGGCAACCTCGACACACGCCTGCGCAAGGCCGAGACCGGCGAACTGGACGCGGTCGTGCTCGCCTCGGCGGGCATCACGCGGCTTGGCTGGCAGGACCGGATCACGAGCTACGTGCCGGTTGCCGAGATGGTCCCGGCCGTGGGTCAGGGCGCGATCGGCATCGAGACGCGGGAAGACGACTCCTTCGTTCGTGCGCTGGTGGCCCGTATCGGCCATCCCGAGACGATGCTCTGCGTGACGGCCGAACGAGTCGTCATGCGCTCGCTTGAGGGCGGCTGCCAGGTGCCGATCGGTGCGCACGCGCGGCCCGAGGACGGCGCGCTCGTGATGGACGCTGTCGTAGGCTCGGTGGATGGCGCGCGTATTGTGCGCGAGCGGCTGCGCGGGAGCGCTGAGGACCCCGAAGCGCTTGGCCTCGCGATGGTGGCGCACCTGCGCGAACTCGGCGCCGACGCCATCCTGGCCGAGATCCGCGAGTGTGGGGAACGCCCGGTGGCCGAGTGAGTCCTGCAGGAGCCGGCGCTGGGGAGACGGCGGCGAAGGCGGCCGTGAAGGCGGCTGCGAACGCGGTCTCGAACGCACCCGCAGCGCATGCCCTCACGGGCCGCCGCGTCGTCGTGACGCGTGCGCGCGAACAGGCGGGCGAGCTGATCGCGCTGCTCGAAGCGGCTGGTGCCGAGGCGCTGGCCTTCCCGTGTATCGCCTTCGTGGAGCCGGAGAGCTGGGACGTGGCAGACGCCGCGATAGGGCGGCTGGGCGCGGCGGTTGTCCCGGGATACGATTGGGTGCTCTTCACTTCGGCAAACGGCGTGGCGTTCTTCTTCGATCGCTGCGTGGCAGGTGGCGTGGATGCGGCCAGCGTTGCGGCGTTGCGAGTGGCGGCGGTTGGGCCTGCCACGGCGGCGGCGCTTGCCGAGCGCGGCATCGAGCCGGAAGTCCTGCCCGAGGAGTACGTCGGCGAGGGCCTGCTCGAGGCGCTCGTTGCGCGCGGGGTTGGCACCGGCGGCCGCGTGCTGTTGCCGAGAGCCCAGGAGGCGCGCGATGTTCTACCGGACGGCCTGATCGCGCGCGGCGCACTGGTGGATGTCGTGCCGGTCTACCGCACGGTGACCGGCCCGGGGGATGCGGCGGTGCTCGGCCGCCTGCGTGCGGGGGAGGCCGATGTGGTGACGTTCACGTCGCCTTCCACCGTACGCGGTTTCCTTCGGCTGGCAGGGGGAATGCTCAGGCCGATGCCCATCGTTGCGTGTATTGGCCCGGTTGCGGCGGCCGCGGCGCGCGCGAACGGTCTCGATGTGGCCGTGGAGTCGGCGGAACACACGGTTTGCGGCTTGGTTCGTGCCCTGGAAGCGTACTTTTTGGATTGACAAAGCGAGCATGGCTCGGCATTGTATACACTTGCGTTCGGCCGCGTTTGGCCGTGCGTGGCAGATGGGGATGTAGCTCAGCTGGGAGAGCGCTGCGTTCGCAACGCAGAGGTCGTGGGTTCGAATCCCATCATCTCCACCAACAAACACAATGCCGGGGCGGCCTGCTAGCGCGGGGCGCCCTGGTTGCGTTTGTGCCGGACAGCTTGACGAGAAGGGACTCATGATGGGTGGATGCGCGTTCTACACGGCGGTACCGGCCTGGCTGCAGGTGCTGCAGGTCCTGGTGCAGATGGGGTTCATGGTGACGCTTGCAGTCGCAGCGGTTATGGTCGCCCGGCAGTACGGCCGGCACGTTGATGTGAAGATCGCCGAGCGGGCTGCCCACGAAGTAAAGCACGCAACGGCCGCCGCCTCCGTCCAGCCCGCCGCAAACGACATCTCGGTGGAGCCCTTCGTCGACTAACCCGCTCGCAAAGGCCCGCACCTCACCGTCCGCCCCCCAAGGAGGCCCGATGCAATTCCCCGAGTATCGCCCCCGTCGGCTCCGCCGCACACCCGCCCTGCGCGCGATGGTGCGCGAGACCGCCATCGACGCTGCCGATTTCATCTATCCGATCTTCGTGAAGGAGGGCGCTGCCATCCGCGAGGAGATCGAGTCCATGCCCGGCCAGTTCCGCGTCTCGATCGATCAGCTGCCCGCCGAGATCGATGACCTTCGCCGCCTCGGCATCCCGGCGGTCATCCTCTTCGGTCTGCCCGGCTTCAAGGACCCCGCCGGCAGCGGCGCCTACGCCGAGGAAGGCATCGTGCAGCGCGCCATCCGCGCGATCAAAAAGAACGCCCCGGACTTCACGGTCGTGACCGACGTGTGCCTCTGTGAATACACGAGCCATGGCCACTGTGGCGCGCTCGACGAGCACGGCTGCGTCATGAACGACGTCACCCTCGAGCTGCTTGCAGACACGGCCGTCTCCCACGTGGAGGCCGGCGCCGATATGGTCGCCCCCTCGGACATGATGGACGGCCGCGTTGGCGTTATCCGCGCCGCGCTCGACTCGGAAGGCTACACGGATACGCCGATCATGGCGTACTCGGCAAAGTACGCATCGGCGTACTACGGGCCGTTCCGGGAGGCTGCCGACAGTGCGCCTGCCTTCGGCGACCGCCGCAGCTATCAGATGGACCCCTCCAACGCCGAGGAGGCGTTGCGCGAGGTGGCGCTGGACATCGATGAGGGCGCCGACATCGTCATGGTGAAGCCCGCGCTCGCGTACCTCGACATTGTCCGCCGCGTGAAGGACGAGTTTGGCTACCCGACGTGCGCCTATAACGTAAGCGGCGAGTACTCGATGGTGAAGGCCGCCGCCGCTCGCGGCTGGGTGGATGAGAAGCGCATCGTGCTCGAAACGCTGACGTCCATCAAGCGCGCCGGCGCCGACATGATCATCACCTACCACGCCAAGGACGCGGCGCGGTGGCTGAAAGAGGGAGTGGAGCTGTGACCGGCGTACCTGCGCACCCGCGAGTTCCGTCCTACACAACGTTCGAGGCGCCTGTGGGCTACCGCGTCGAGCGCACGCTCGGCCTGTGCTGGGGAATCACCGTCCGCAGCCGTGACGTCATCGGCACGACTATGGCCGGTCTGCGAACGATTCTCGGCGGCGAGATCAACGAGCTCTCCGAGCTTGCCGAGCATGCCCGCGCGCAGGCGCTCGAGCGCATGGAGTCAAACGCCCTCCAGATGGGCGCCAACTGCATCGTCGGCATGCGTTTTGATTCTACCGAGATCATGCAGTCCACGAACGAAATCATCGCGTACGGCACGGCCGTGGTTGTTGTGCCGGTCGACAAGTAGATCGAAAGATGAGGGTGGCGTGAACGAACCGAAGAGGGCCGAGGACGATATGAGCGGCGCGAGCGGTCTGCCGATTGACGAGCAGGCGATTGCGGACGCGGAGGCGGCGTGCGGCGGGGTTGGGATTGCGGTGCCGGTTGGGGGGAGGACGACGAACGCAGGTCGTCCTCGACCGGAAGGCGGCGGCCATCCGGCGGGGATTCCGATGGCTCGGCAGCGGCATGGCGGGGCGCGGTCGGTGGGCTTCCGCCCCGGTGGAGGGGAGGCGGCGCAGGCGTATGAGGCGCGGACGGGTGTGAAGGCGCCTCGGATCATCGCGTGGGAGATCACGCGGTCGTGCAACTTGAGCTGCCAGCACTGTCGCGCCTCGGCGGAGTTCGGCCACTACGAGGGTGAGCTGTCGCTCGACGAGATCAAGCGGACGATCGATGACATCGTCACGATCTCGAACCCGATCATCATCCTCACGGGCGGCGAGCCGCTCATGCGGCCGGACATCTGGGAGATCGTGGACTACGCGCAGGATGCGGGCGCGATGCCTGTCATCGGCACGAACGCCACGCTCATCACCGACGAGGTCGCGGCACAGATGGCCGCGCACGGCATTCCGCGCATCAGCGTGTCGATCGATTTTCCCACGGCCGAGGGGCACGACGCGTTTCGTGGCGAGCCGGGCTGCTTTGTAAAGTCGATCGAGGGCATCAAGACGGCCAAACGCCACGGCGTGGGTGTGCAGATCAACACGACCGTCACCACGCAGAACGCGCACCTCATCGAGGAGATCCACGATCTCGCGGAATCCCTCGGCGTGGACGCGTTCCACATCTTCATGCTCGTGCCCACCGGGCGCGGGAGTGACCTCATCGATCAGGAACTGCCGCCCGAGGAGTACGAACGAGTGCTCACCTGGGCATATCACCGCCAGAAGACAAGCCCGCTCCACTTCAAGCCGACGGACTCCCCGCACTACTACCGCATCATCCGCCAGCTCGCCAAAGCCGAGGGCAAGAAGGTCACGCGCGAGGAATACGGTCTGGATGCGATGACACGTGGCTGTCTCGGCGGGATCACGTTCTGCTTCATCAGCCACACCGGCGACATCCAGCCGTGCGGCTACTTCGACATGCAGCTCGGCAACGTCAAGAAGCAGCCGTTCTCGCAGATATGGACCGAGTCCAGGGTGTTCAACGAGCTTCGCGACTACTCGCTCCTCAAGGGCAAGTGCGGTGCATGCGAGTACAAGGCCGTCTGCGGCGGCTGCCGCGCCCGCGCGCTCGAGGTGACGGGGGACTATCTCGCGGCCGAACCGTACTGCGCGTACGAGCCGGAGGGGTGGCACAAGGCGCCCGACTAGAGCGAGTGTCTGATCGCGTCAGCCCCAGGCACGTTCCCGCCTCTCGTTCGAGGAATTGCTGTTGCTTCCGGCCCGCGTGAGCGTGATACTCGGTTTCGTGCGCTTGCGAGCACCGAGTGCTCGCGGATCTTGCCAAGGAGCGAGAGGGGATTCCGGGGATGCGCAGGCATGTTCAGTGCGGTCTGTATGTCGTACTACTGGCGGCACTGGCGCTTATGGGTGCTCCTTCGACTGCAGCGGGTGTTGTGGGCGGCGTCTCGGGAACGATCACGCAGGTCGGGACCGGAGCAGCGATTTCAGCCGCAACGGTTGATCTGTGGAGTCTCGACGGTGAACTGGCGGCAACCACCACGTCTGACCTCGGCGGACACTACGCGTTTGAGGCAGGCGTCCTCGTATCTGGCACGTCGTACTTCGTTGCGGTCGCTGTGGACGGTTACTCCTACGAGGAATCCGCGATCTTCCAGTACACGGGCGCAGCAGTCGCGCAAGACGTGCAGCTCAACCCATTGGTCCTGATTGCGGCAGGTACGGTGACGGACGCGAGCACCGGGCTTCCGGTGGCCGGGGCGCAGGTGGATGCGTGGGTTTGGGAGTCGGGCGACTTTGCCTTTCCCGTGGGTTTTGCCGTGACCGATGCCGACGGAACCTACGCTATCTATGATGAGTTCCAGATGCTGCAGAGCGGTGACTACATCGCTTTTGACGTGTACAGCGATGGATACGAAACGTTCAACGCCAGTTCGACTAACGGCGTCACGTATACGGGATCTCCATTCACGTTCGACGTGGAACTCTCGCTTGCTCCACTCGTTGCCTCGGGCACGGTGACGGATGCCCAGACTGGTTTGCCGATTGCCGATGCTGAGGTGGACGCCTGGGTCTGGGAGGACGGCGACTACTCGGTGTATGTGGGTTATGGGATCACCGATGCGTGCGGTCACTATGAGATTCGCGACTCCTCGGGGATGCTGCAGAGCGGTGACTACATCGCCTTCGATGTGTACGCGGGAGGCTACGAGCCGTTTGTGGGAAACGACGCGAACGGTGTGCGATACCAGGGCGGGGCAGTGCTGTTCGATGTGCAGTTGTCCGTTCATCGCCTGATCGCAACGGGCACGGCGTGGGATTCCGATACGGGCGAACCCCTTGAGGGCGTGAGTGTCGAGGTCTCGATCTGGGAGGCCGATGCAGAGGGCGCTGCGCTCGGCATCGCCACTACGGACGCTGAGGGCAGGTACCAGGTGTACGACGAGAAGGACACGCTTGATAGCGGCGACTACGTAATGATCACGTTTGCGGCTGACGGATACGGGTCCGAGCCGGTGATGCGCGATTCTGGACAGACTGTCCGCTATGCTGGAGCGCCGCTTGTGCGCAACTGCCGGATGAGCAGTGTCATCGGCTGGGGAACCGTACTCGATGCAGATACAGGTCTTCCGGTCGTTGGTGCTGACATATGCCTTGGCGTATACGGGCCACAGCCGTCGCAGCCCGGGGCCAACGAGATCTGGGCCAGTAGGACGAATCAAGACGGCCTCTATTGGATATACGGCAGGGAGGGCGACGTCTCGATCGGCAACTACATCAGCGTAGTTGTCCAGATGGATGGCTACGCGCCATTCCGCACCGACGCTGGGACCGTGCACCGGTATGAAGGAATGCCATTCGTTTACGATCTAGAATTGGCCCCACTCATAGCGTTCACCCTAGAGGACAGGGCTGTTGGGGTAACCTTCGACCGTTTCGTGCCGTGCGCTTCAGCTTCATACTCGGGCGGCAGCTATGTGTACGGAAGGTGGACTGGTACGAGAATCGAGGCTCGCTTCACCGGCACAGACATCGTGTGGATTGGCCCCAAGCAGCCGAACTACGGGAAGGCCGATGTATACATCGATGACCGGAAGGTTGCGACCGTCGACTGCTACGCTTCGGCGTCCTCAGCAGTGCGCTCGGCTGTTCTATTCAGATGCAGAGACTACGAGGGTGGCCAAATAGACTACGGGCCGCACACGATCTCGATCCGTCTGACAGGAGCAAAGAATGTCGCCTCTACGGGCAATATTGTGGTGGTGGACAACTTCCGTGTGATCACTACGAGTGCTGCGAACTCGTACGAGCGGTCAAACGAAACCGTCGGCACCTTCTCAGGGTCGTGGGTCAACTGCAACAACTCGGTCTACACTGGCGGAACCTATCGATACAGCCGCTGGGCCGGAGCGAAGATCAGGTATACATTCACGGGCACCAAGATCGCCTGGCTCGGACCCCGTTCATTCAACTACGGGAGAGCGGACGTGTACATAGACGGTGCAAGGTGGGCTACGGTCTCGCAGTACGGCGTCCTGGGCTGGCGGTACCGTGTGTGGGAGTCCCAGGCGCTCTGGCAGGGTACACACACGCTTGAGATTCGAGTGCTTGGTGCCAAGGACCCCGCATCCAGCGGAACAATCGTGGTTGTGGATGGGTTTGACGTGACGCCGTAAGAGACGGCGGCACGCTCCCCCTCCAGAGGCCAGGTACAACGTACTCTCGTCTTGGGATTCGCCGCTCTCATCGTGTCCCACAAGTGGCACAATAGTGCCCACACCTACGCTGCGACCTCCCAGGAGCATCCTCTCATGAACCACACTCACTCATCCGACCTCTTTGCCCGCGCGCAGCGCACGATTCCCGGCGGCGTGAACTCGCCGGTGCGCGCGTTCAAGAGCGTTGGCATGGATCCGCTGTTCTACGAGCGCGCCAAGGGTTCGCGCGTCTGGGACGCCGATGGCAACGAGTACATTGACTTCGTGGCCTCTTGGGGTCCGATGATCCTCGGCCATGCACCCGACGTGGTGCTGGACGCCGTTCGCGAGCAGCTTGCCCGCGGGACGAGCTTCGGTGCACCAACCGAGGGTGAGATCCAGCTTGCCGAGGCGATTTGCGCTGCAGTGCCCTCCATAGAGATGGTCCGCATGGTCTCAAGCGGCACTGAGGCCACCATGAGCGCGATTCGCCTGGCGCGCGGCTACACGGCCCGCGAGAAGTTCGTGAAGTTCGACGGCAACTACCACGGTCACTCGGATGCGCTGCTCGTTGCAGCGGGTTCCGGTCTTGTGACGCTTGGCATCCCGAGCACCCCCGGCGTCACCCAGGGCGCAGCGGCCGACACGATCGTTCTGCCCTACAACGACCTCGCTGCCGTGGAAGCGGCCTTCGAAGCTCAGGGCGAGCAGATCGCGGCGATCATCGTGGAGCCAGTGGCTGGCAACATGGGCGTTGTTCCGCCTGTCGAGGGTTTCTTGCAGGGGCTCCGCGACGTCTGCACCCGCTATGGCGCGCTGCTGATCTTTGACGAAGTCATCACCGGGTTCCGTGTAGCGCTCGGCGGGGCGCAGGAGCGCTACGGCGTCATGCCGGATCTGACGACGCTCGGCAAGATCATCGGTGGCGGGTTCCCGGTGGGAGCGTTTGGCGGCAGGCGGGAGATCATGGAGCACCTGGCGCCTGTTGGCCCCGTGTACCAGGCGGGCACCCTCAGCGGCAATCCGGTGGCGATGGTTGCCGGTCTCGCACTTATCGGCGGGCTCTCCAAGCCGGGCGTCTATGAGGAGCTCGAGCGCAAAGGCGCGCGACTCGAATCGGGTCTTCGCGCGATTCAAACAGCAGAGGGTGCAGACGACACCAAACTGTTTCTTACGCGGGTTGGTTCCATGGCGTGCACGTTCTTCACCAGCGAAAACGTCCGAGACTGGGCGTCGGCCTCCACGTCGGACACGGCGGCGTACGCGCGCTTCTTCCGCAGCATGCTCGAGGGTGGCATCGTTCTTGCGCCTAGCCAGTTCGAAGCGACGTTCGTGGGTCTTGCCCACACCGACGCCGACATCGACCGGATGACCACTCTCGCCGCCCAAGTACTTGTTGGGCACTAGTTGCCGTTTGGCTCTAGCATTGGTCGCTTCGTGCCGATAACCTAATGGCGGGTATGCGCCAGAGTACTCGACCGCTACGACCATTGCTGGAGCCGCATGCGTAACGAGCCTTCAACGCCGGGCCCTGTCCGGTCAACACACCGAACCCTTTCTCCCCTGACATGTTTCCTGATGTCCGTCCTGCTGGCGCTCACCATTGTCGCCGTCACCCCAGCTGCGTCGTTTGGCGCCACGTGGACCGTAAACACCACCAATCGCACGGAGGCGGAGATTCGCGCCCAGTGGCTGGCGATGCAACCCACGTACAGCGGCACACCCTACGTCACGACACCGAGCTGGACTTCGCCCTACGTTGCCGGCACGCTGAACGCGTCGTTTGCAGCCGACGGCCTCAAGATGATCAACTTCGGCCGCTACCTGGCCGGTCTGCCATACGACGTGACGATCGATTCGTCGCGCGCCACTATCGCGCAGTATGGCGCGGTTCTGATGGCTGCCGATGGCACGATCGGTCACGACGCTGACACACTCCCCAAACCCTCGGGGATGACCACGGACTTCTACAACACCGCGCTGTCCTCGGTTGGCTCGAGCAACGTGGGTCGCGGGTATTCTGACTCCGAGAGCTTTCAGCGCGGATGCCTTGCCGACGCGAACTCGGCAAATCTTGCTGCCGTTGGCCATCGCCGCTGGTTGCTGAACCCGGCGATGCGGGTGACCGCCATCGGTTTCGCGAACAACTACCACACCACGTACGCGTTTGACCGCTCGCGAACTGACACGGTGTCGTACTCGGCGATCACCTGGCCCGCAGCGGGCTACTTCCCAGTTGAGTTCTTCTCTGCGGCTACCCCGTGGTCCATCACGCTCAACCCCGCGGTCTACGACTGGAACACGAGCGGTCAGACCGTGAAGCTCAAGCGCATCTCAGACGGCAAGACGTGGACGTTCAATGCGAGCGACTACACCGCCTCGCCGAGTTCCTCAGCCGAGTTCTTCAGCGCCAACTTCACTGGCTATGGCGTGGCCAACGCGTTCATCTTCCGGCCGGTGTGCTCAGGAACAGACTCGATCAGCTACTCGCCTGGCGACGTCTTTGAGGTCACTCTGTCGGGTGGCATCTTCCTTGAGGGCACGACCACGCCTGCCACTGTCACCTATCGCACCACGTTCATGAGTCTTGCAGGCCCCGTGTTCGACCCTGCGGAGCCTGCCGACGGCGTCATCGAGGACTACTCGGCGGGCGTGACGTTTGACCGGTTTGTGGCCTGCGCGAGCAGTACGTACTCCGGTGGCAGCTACGTGTACGGGCGCTGGTCGGGAACGCAACTTCAGGCGCGCTTCAGTGGCGAGTCGGTGGCGTGGATAGGCCCCAAGCAGCCGGTCTACGGGAAGGCGGACGTCTACATCGATGGCGTGAAGGTGGCGACGGTGGACTGCTACGCATCGGCGGCGCAGTCAGTATCTTCCACGACCATCTGGGAGACATCCGGTCTGAGCGATGACGACCACACGATCGCCGTCCGTCTGACCGGTCAGAAGAACCCATCCTCCACCGGCTACATTGTCGTAGTGGACGAATTCGAGACAGGCACGATCGGCAGCGCGTCTACGGGGACGCGTGCCAACGAGAGTGCCGGCACGTTCTCGGGCGCATGGGTCACCAGCACCAACAACACCTACTACGGCTACGGCTACCGCTACAGCCGATGGGTCGGCGCGAAGGTCAGCTACACGTTCACCGGAACGAAGATCGCGTGGATCGGCCCGCGCGCGATGAACTACGGCAAGGCCGACGTGTACATCGATGGCGCGAAGGTGGCAACGGTTTCGCAGTACGGCGTGCTCGGCTGGCGGTACCGGGTCTGGGAATCCGGTACGCTGCCTGAAGGCACGCACACGATCGAGATCCGCGTTTTGGGTTCGCGTGAGGCGGCCTCCAGCGGTGCGATCATCGTTGTCGACGCATTTGACGTGACCCCCTAGGAGTCTTCTATGCAACGCGTGGTCCGACAGAGTGCCAGAGCTCGTGGCCGACGGGGTCGCGTTGCTATTGTTGTTGCGCTAGCGCTAGCGCTAGCGCTCTCGTATGTGCCGATGGTTGCCTCGGCTGTCGTCTATCCGGTCGTAGGCCGGGTCACCGCCGAGGGCACGAGTACCGGTATCGGCGGGGCGCGGGTGACGCTCTACAACGATCTCGGCCTCATCTCAGGTCAAGCCACGACAGACGCCACCGGCTACTATCGGTTCACTTCGGCGAGCGTCGCAAGCGGACGGCTTTACGCCGCCAGCGTGAGCGGCGCACCCGGCTACGCGGACTACGTGCCTCTGCTCGGTGACTACCAGGAGTACGTGGGTTCAACGCTGACGTTTGACGTCGCGCTTTCATCGCTCGGCTATGTTGCGTCGGGGACGATTACGAACGCCGAGACCGGTGCTCCGGTGGCCGGGGCGCTCGTTGACCTGTGGACGTGGACGAGTGGCGGCGTCTACGAGCTGGTTGCTTCGGCGATCACGGGTTCCAACGGCACCTACAGGATCTACGACCGGGACGGACTGCTGGCTTCAGGCGAGAAGTGCGCCGTTGATGTGACGGCCAGCGGGTACGAGGGCCGCTTTGGCGATTCTGACCATCTGACGACGTACAACGGCTCTCCTCTCGTGTTCAATGCGACACTCGTGCCCATTCACACGATCAACGTCGAGGAGAACGGCGCTGGGGTCACGTTCGATCGCTTCGTGCCCAGTTCTTCGGTGGCGTTCTCTGGCGGCAGCTACATGTACGGCCGGTGGGCCAACACAGAGATGCAGGTCCGGTTCAACGGCACGTCGATCGCGTGGATTGGTGCGAAGCAGCCGAACTACGGCAAGGCTGACGTCTACGTCGACAACGTCAAGGTGGCCACAGTAGACTGCTACGCGCCTGCCGCCAATGCGGTCACCTCCGCGACGCTCTGGGACTCGCTCGATCTCGGACCGCTCGCCGACGGATCGCACACGCTGCGCATCCGCCTTGTCGGGGCGAAGAACCCGGCGTCGAGCGGCTACGTGGTTGTGGTGGACAAGTTCCAGGTGACGGCGCCGGTCCCCGTGCAGGACGGTACGCGCGCGAACGAGAGCTCGGGGGTGTTCAGCGGGTCCTGGGTTGCCGCCAGTTCAACGACCTACGTGGGCGGCGGGTATCGCTATAGCCGCTGGGCAGGGGCAAAGATCCGCTACACGTTCACCGGGACGAAGGTCGCCTGGATCGGTCCCCGGACGAGCAACTACGGCAGGGCCGATGTCTACATCGACGGCGTGAAACGGGCGACCGTCTCGCAGTACGGCGCGCTTGGCTGGCGGTATCGTGTTTGGGAGTCAGCAACGCTTGCCCGGGGAGTCCACACAATCGAGATTCGCGTCCTCGGCACGAAAGAGGCCGCGTCAAGCGGCACGATCATCGTCGTTGACGGGTTCGACGTGAAGCCGTAGGGGGGCTCGCCCGCACCCGCACCCGCACCCGCACCCGCACCCATCCGGGGCTCCCACGCCTCCGTGCCAGCGCGGGGTGTGCATCGCTCTGCATCGTTCCTGTTGCTTCCAGTTCCGCCGAGCGGGATACTGAATTCTGCGCGTTCGCGACGCACGTCTGTGCCGCGAGCGCAACGGGTACCGGGGACTCGGAGGGGGATACAGATGGCTCGATATGTTCGGCGTGCTCTGCTTGTGACGCTTGCGGCAGTGATGATGGTGTCGATGGTGCCGGTGTCGGCCTCTGGCGTTGTTGCCGGAGTGACCGGGACGATCACAGTGGACGGAACTGGGGTGCCGATCGCTGGCGCGAACGTGCTTCTCCAGACCGACGACTGCTACGACGTGGCGGAGACCGTCGCCGATGCGAGCGGCCATTACGCCTTCGCAGGCACGCTCCTGACGCCTGGAGAATCCTACTGGATTTGGGCATACGGAACCGGCTACGAGTACGCCTCGGCAAGCTTCCAGTGGACCGGAGCGCCTGTTGTGGAGGACCTGCAGCTGGTGCCGATGCTTGCTCTTGCCCAGGGCACGGTCACCGACCTCGATACCGGTGATCCGATTGCCGATGCCGAAGTCTGGGCGTATGCATGGGAAGACGGCGCCGACGAGCCTGCGTGGCCGATCACGTCCGTGTCCACTGGGGCGGACGGCAGCTACACGATCTACGTGCGGAGTGCCGATATCGGGGACTATTGGTACACCGTCAATGTCTACGCATCGGCTCACGAGCCTTTCATCGGCGACGAAACGAATGGTTTCACGTATACGGGCACGCCGGCGATACTCGATGTTGCTCTGAGTGCCGCGGTTCCGATCGCTGCAGGTACGATCATTGATGCGGACACAGGGCTTCCTCTCGCGGACGTCCGGATCGACGCATGGGTACGGGAATCCGCCTACGACGCTTTCCTGATCGGCTCCGCCTACACAAACGAAGACGGCACCTATGTGATTTACGATGAGTATGGAGTGCCGCAGAGCGGCGACTGTATTGTCTTTGACGTTGACCTTGGTGGCTACCGGCCGCTTGTCGGCAGCGCGACGAACGGCATGACCTACACTGGCACCACACTCGCATTCGACGCAGCACTGCATCCGTACGTCTCGCTCGCCGTCGAAGACGGCGCGGCGGGCGTGACGTTTGACCGGTTCGTTCCCTGCGCCTCTTCAGCGTATTCGGGCGGTAGCTACACGTACGGCCGCTGGGCCGGGACGAGGATCGAGACCCAGTTCACCGGATCGTCGATCGCGTGGATCGGTCCGATGCAGCCCAGCTACGGGAAAGCCGACGTGTATATCGACAACGTGAAATGGGCTACGGTGGACTGCTACGCTCCAGCGGCCAGCGCAAGTCTCTCGGAGACGCTCCTGACAATCGGTGAGGATGACGGTCTGGACTACGGCACGCACACGCTTTCCATACGGCTCACCGGTGCCAGGAACGCCGCTTCCACGGGAAACGTGGTTGTCGTTGACAAGTTCGTAGTGCGCACCACCAGTGAAAGCCCCGAGTGCACTCGCGCCAACGAGAGCGCGGGGACCTTCAGCGGCGCCTGGATCCCCTGCCCGAGCACGACCTACACAGACGGCACCTACCGCTACAGCCGCTGGGCAGGAGCCAAGATCAGCTACACCTTCACCGGCACGAAGGTCGCCTGGATCG
>Ga0068714_10005073_pt1 | contig 14206 bp, 12 predicted proteins | sample MTBNYHSulfiMetaG_FD_62988 | JGI IMG/M metagenome (GOLD analysis project Ga0068714, IMG submission 62988) | Enrichment culture microbial communities from rom New York Harbor, USA that are MTBE-degrading - MTBE-NYH (New York Harbor Sulfidogenic)... | ecosystem: Environmental > Aquatic > Marine >... | reverse complement strand
CGCCAACCGATCCGGGCTCGGGGCATACGGCGGTTGTGTACTTCACGCACGGTGAACCGGCCCTGTATAGCCCGCTCGGGTGGATCAACCAGTTCAACGAGTTCGACGAGCAGGGAATTGCATTCGTCCCAGTTCTCGCTCGCCCGCTCTTCCTCTTTCGGCTGCGAAACGCGTATCTCGAGGTGGGCATGAGCCGGCACCGCGACACCCACAGGCGCATGTTGGCCGCTCTCGAGAGGGCGTTTCGGGATGCGGGAGACACAACAACCCGCTTCTACCTATCGTTTCTCGACGACGAGCCTCGCCCGGATGCGGCGGTGATCACCGCACTGAACGATGGAGCGAGCCGGATCGTCCTCTGCGAGGTCTTCCTGACGGTCTCAAATCACACGGCCGAAGGAGAATCGCTGGTGGATGCGCTCGAGGTCGAAGAGCGCTTTGGGGTAGAGCTCCGCAAGACCGGACCGCTCTGGGACTCCGACCTGTTGAGGCGGATGTTTGTCCTCCGGACGGAAGCGCACCTCGCGGGGGTGCCCAAGGAAGACGTCGCGGTCCTCTTGGTCGGGCACGGCCAGCCGGACGAATGGGACAGGGAGTGGGGCACAGAGACCGAACATGAAAAGGCCTTTCGGCAGGGAGTGCTCGACCTGCTGGCTGCTGACGGGTATCGGCCCGAGCTCCTGGGACAAGCGTGGATGGAATTCAAGGAGCCGAGGCCGGCGGAGGCGATCGCCCAGGTCATCGATCTGGGCGCCAAGCGGCTGCTCTACTTCTCGGCCGCGATCAGCGCGGATTCGATTCACAGCCTGTACGATGTCCCCGAACTCGTACAAGAGGCCGATCTGCCCGAGGGCTTCGACGCGGTCAATCTCGGTGCCTGGAACGACGATCCGCTTGTCATTGCAGCGATCAAGGAGCGCATCGACGCCCAGATGCAGTCTCCGGAGTAGGCTCGACGGTTCGAACGATTCATTCGCAGGAACCGAAGACGATGCACGTGAGGCAATCACGCCAACGGTCGACTGGAGGCCGCTGTGCTGACAGCATGTGGGCGCTTTGGAGAGCGGCCTTGCGCGCCGGAAGCCCTTGACCGTTCGGTTATTCCGGTCTGATCCAGTCTCCGGCACGCTGCCAGCCCAAGGTCTTCGCGATGTGGCGCCGCACGAGCACCACCTGAGGCCGAGCGTCCCGCCCCGGGTAGCCCTTGTCGATACATTCATCCCAGAACGCCATGTGGACCCGATCGAGGTCGTGCGGGGAGGTTTCGACCGACGCTCCGGTCTCGCCTTGGATGCTGAACCAGTAGAGGAACTGCTCGCCGCCGGCCTCCTCTCTGAAGATGATCTCGATCTGCATCTGCTCACGCTCCATCGTGTCGACGGCCTCTTCGCGGCGCTTGTTCAGCTCCTCCATCCATCGATTGACGCGCTCCGCCTTGCCCGGCAAGATTCGAAACTTCGTGAGTTCCACGTTCATCGGCATCCCTCCCACACTCACCATCGTAGCGGATTGCGTGGGGCGGGTGCTCGGCCAGTCTCAGTGACAACGTGGTACCATACCGTCATGAGCGCTAGGAAGTGGGATGGCAAGCGAATCGCCTCACTCGTGATCATTGTGGCGGTCATTGCCGCATTGGCTACCGGTTTCCTCCTACTGCGCGGGACCGGCCGGCTCGACATGTTCACCTCGCCGGACGCGATGCGCGCTTGGGTGGCCGATTTCGGCGCTGCCGGACCGGCGGTGTTCTTCGCCGCGCAGGTGGGGCAAGTGATCGTCTCGCCGATTCCGGGAAGCGTTACGACGCTGGTCGGCGGGATGATGTTCGGATTCTGGCCGGCCTTCGGGTTGTCGACCGCGGCTGTGCTCGTCGGGTCGCTCCTTGCCTTTGGCTTGGCGAGGGTGTTCGGACGCCCCCTCGTCGTGCGGCTGGTCGGCTCCCGGGCGACGGAGCGCTATCTCGGCGCGATGACGTCACGCGCACGGATCGCGCTTGTGCTGATGTTCCTTCTACCGTTCTTCCCCGACGACGTGCTCAGCCTCGTGGCTGGCTTGACCGGGATCTCGTGGCTCTTCTTCCTGGTTGCCGTGGTGTGTACGCGTCCGTGGGGATTGCTGTTCAGCTCGCTCGTGGGGGCCGGGCTCTTGCAGGTGCCTGCGTGGGGGTGGGCCCTGATCGCGAGCGGCACGGCCGCGCTCGTGGGCGCGTCGCTCAAGTGGGGAGGAGTGATCGAGAAGCGCATGTACGATCGGTTGTCCGGAACGAAGCGGCGCAACGGTGGCGCCGTCAACGGCGCCACCTGCTCCGATTCCTCCGGACCGGATGCATAGCGCACCACCAAGCCAAAGCAAGGAGCGCTCTGCGTGGCCACAGAACACCCGGCCGCCGAGCGTCCACACTCCGACACCGGGACGATCACGCTTGAGCTTGGTCGTTTCGCTGCTAGAGTCCCGCCTCGAACTGGATCGCGTGCGTGACGGTCGCCTGGCTCGAACAGGCGCCGCTCGGCGCGCCGCCGAGCGTTCCCGGCCACTCGATCGATCCCGTGTAGCTCTCGTTTCCTCTGACGGCTTCCTTGAACTGGAGGAGCATCACGCGGGCGGTCATGGTCGCCGAGCCCGGCTTCTTGATCGCCCCCACCATCATCCCGGGCGTCCACTGCTTGAACATGAGCGCAAGGCTGCACTCGCCCTCACCGGTCTGCCCGCTGTAGCTCTTCGGTCGGACGAAACTTGCCCACTCGAACATCCAGTGATCCCGGTCCAGCGTCAGCTCAAGGGAGCGCAACGCGAACACGCCCACGGGGTAGCCCGGTGCGCCGTAGAGCAGCCGATCGCGGTCCAAGTCCTGAAGGTGGATCTCGTCGTCGGTGTCCCAGGTGTAGCTCTGGGCGAACTCCCGTGACACCGTGTGCATCGCGTCCCCGTTCGATCCGACGATCAGGAAATGAACGCGCAGGTTGTAGTTGACGGTCTCCGGCGGCTTGCATTCGGCCGAGTCGCAGTCGGCCGTGATCTCGACGATGACCGTGAAGGAGAAGGACGCATCGTTGGGATCGAATGTGGGATTGGTCAGCGCAAGACGGATGTGCTGCGGCTTGTCGGCGGCGTCCTCCGCGCACAGGTCAAACCCGTTCAGAAGGACGACGACCTGATCGCGATTCCGCAGATTCGCTTCGGCCGGCTCCCTCACGGAGAAGGTGCGCTCGATCGCCTGACCCTCCTTCCCCGACAGGACGAACGTCCGGTGCCCGGGCTGGAAGCCCACGCCCCTGGCTGAGAGCGTCGTGTAGTAGGTCGTATACCGCGCAACATCGCCCGCCAAGCCGGATGCGGCCCCGTGCACGAGGTTGGCGGAGCACGTGGAGCCGCTGCAGTCGATCCCGCCGACGTAGTCTCCGAGCCGATTCAGCCGGTGGTTCGCCTGTGTCCACTTCTGATCGAAGCCCCGCCAGATGATCGCGGAATCCACGCTGATCGCTTCGGGGGGAAACGGCCGCTGTGCCTGCTGTTGTGCCCAGGCCGGCGCGTAGACAAAGCACAGCGACAAGAGGATGGCGGGCGCAATCAGAGCCTTGGTTCGCACGCGCATGTCGTACCTCCTTTGCCGAGGCAGGCGGCTACCTCACGTTCCTCGCCCTTTCCCCGCTACGGGGAAAGGATCCAGCTCGGGATTCCCCAGCACGGCTGCGAATCCACGTCGGGGTCGGTGGTCAGCCGCGTCTGGGCGCTTCCGTCACTGTTCATCCGGTAGATCTCCAGGTTTCCATCGCGTGAGCTCTGGAAGACCATTTGCGAGCCGTCCGGTGACCAGCTCGGGCTCCAATCCAGATCGGACGACGTGGTAAGCCGAGTCGTGGGGGAGCCGGTCGGTGTGGTCTTGTAGATTTCGACGTTCCCGTCCCGGCTGCTGAGGAACGTGATCCAAGACCCGTTCGGCGACCAGGTCGGCAGCCAGTCGCTGGCGGGATTGTTGGTGACCCGAGTCTGACCGGTCCCGTCTGGGTTCATCGTGTAGATCTCGGCGTCGCCGTCGCGATACGACTCGAAGACGATCTTCGCGCCGATCGGCGACCAGGACGGATAGACGTCGTCGTCGGGGTGGTTTGTCAAGCGGGTCTGGTTCGAGCCGTCGGCGTCCATCACGTAGATCTCCTCGCCGAGGTCCGTGATGAGCGCGATCTTGAGCATGATTCCCAGACTGTCACGCTCGGTCTGGAAGACGATCTTCGTCCCATCCGGCGACCAGGACGGGAACCCGTCCCACCCCTCGTGACCAGAGAGGTTCGTCTGCCCGGTCCCATCTGCATTCATGGAAAAGATCTCGACGTTGCCGTCGATCGACAGCTTCGGCTCGACACCGAGGACCACGCCGCCTTCCCGGTCGGTCATGAAGGCCAGCTTGGCCCCGTTCGGCGACCACACCGGGAAGTAGTCGTCGCTTGCGTGGTTGGTAAGGTTCGTCGCTCCGGATCCGTCGGCGTTCATCGCGTAGATCTCCAGGTTTCCGTCCCGCGCTGTCTCGAACGCGATCTTCGTGCCGTCGGGCGACCAGACCGGCGTGGCGTCGTAGTCGGTGTTGTTCGTCAGGTTGATCGGCTGCGACCCATCGGGATTCATCACGTAGATCTCGTAGTTCCCGTCCCGGTCCGTCTGGAAGAGGACGCCGCGCAGCACGGTGAAATGCCCCTCGCCGAGCACCGTACCGGATCGCTTGACCTGGACCAGCGCGTCCTTCTGGCCGAGCGGTGTCGGCACAACGGGGACGCGCACATCGATGTTCGTGTCGCTCCACGCTTGAACGGAGGCGACCGTTCCGTTGAAGGTCACGGTGCCACCGGCCTGCGTCGCGCCGAAGCCTTCGCCGACCACCGTCACGAGTGTACGGACTGCCCCGGCGAGCGGGACGAAGTGAATCGTCTGAATGACCGGGGTCTGCGGGCCGAAAAGCCACGCGCATCCGGCCAATCCCATCACGGCTGTCAAGAGCACGAGCACGAATCCTGCCTTGATCTTCATCAGACCTCCCTTTCCCGTCATGCCTGACCGCTCGCGTCCCGGTCGTCGTGTCACTCGGCCCCGGATCCGTCTGCTCGAGCGGCCCCGTGTCGCGTATATGGAGAGTGTCCAAGCGAGCAGTGTTTGCAACGTTCTTGCGCCAGTTGAGTGTAGTGCAATGACCGCGCGATGTGAAGCCGCCGCCGCTCCGGGACGGCGCACCGGTGGACGCGCTGCGTTGTCCTGTGGCCCCGCGCGGAGCGGGCGCGTAGTATCCCGGTGAGGGGGTAAGGCTTGGATGGACGTCGAGCGGTTTGAGGAGGCGATCGAGGATGCGCTCTGGCAGTTGGAGATCCAAGGCGACGAGCGATCGGCCTTGTCGGCCTACGAGCGATTGACGGGTGAGCTCGAGGCCGCGGTCGGGGCCGGCGCAGTGGCTGAGGCGGATGCGCGCCGAGTCTTGTCGTACGGCTACCTTCGGCAGGCGAACATCGTGCGGGTACGCGGCGATCTCGCGAAGGCCCGCGCCCTGGGAGAACGTTCCGTGAGCGTCGGACGGGCATCCGGTGACAGCCTTGCACTGGCCCGGGCGCTCCTCAACCACGCGGGGACCCTGGCCATGTCGAAGGACCCGGATCTGGCGAGGGTGCTCCGAGAGGCGCTTTGTCTGTTTCAGGCGGGTTCGTCTAAGGAGCATGTGCAGGGGGTGGGCTGGCACTGGATCCTGGTGGCGGACCTCTGCGAGGCGGAGCTCCTGCCGGGCGGGACAGCCGAGAGGATCGCCGCGGCGGAAAAGGCCCTCGAAGCGCTCACTCCGATCGAGAACTGGCAGGGGGTTGCCCGGGCATGGTCGGCTCTGGAGCGTGCGCACGAGAGGGACGGCGACCTCGAAGCCGCAGCTCTGGCTCGCAAGCGTTCTCGAGAAGCGACGATGCGAGCCCGGACCGAGACACGCTGACGGCGATCGGCCCACCGGACAGGGGGCGCTGCACGGGTTCCTTGGCTGAGGTCGACGGACGGACGCGGGGGGCCTGCGGATCGTCGGTAGCGCCCTTCGTGGAGCGTGTCAGGGCGACCACTCGCGCTCCGATAGGAGGCGCCCCCCACGCAGTCCGCTACGACGGGAGATCGGCCATCGCTCGCTACGCGAGGATGCTCGCCGCTGGGTCCTCTTCGTCGTCTGCGGGCCGCCCAGGCGCGTGAATTCTTGCGCCTACTTGCGGCGCACCGTGATTCGCCCGGCGGCCTCGTCTTGTGCCAGTCGAGCGTTGAGCCAGGCGAGCGCGCCGTCTGCGTCGAGCAGCGTTCCGAGGAAGAAGGCCGTCAGGTACGCGGCAGAGGACGAACGCACCCACTCACTTGGCACGTCGCCCACGGCGCAGGGGTCACTGGCGCTGGCTGCACCGTCATCGACGTACTGCCCGTGTCCGACATCGAGTTGCGTGACCTCGATCGCGGGCGGGTTCGCCGCTTCGAAGACCCGCTGGTAGTTCTCGTCCTCCGGCGCGCACGGGCTGAAGAAGACCAGCTTGGACCCGAGATCCGCCCCGATGATCAGTAGCGGCACATGGATCTCCGGCATGAGCTCCGGGGCGACGCTGGGATAGCGTACGGGATCCTTGAACAGGGGGTTCCCTTCATCGACCGGATCGAGCACTGCGCACGCGCGGACCCGCTCGTCGCCGACAGCCTCGAGTAGGCTGAGCTTTCCCCCGAGCGAGTGGCCGGCGGTTCCGATCCGCGACGGGTCGAGCAAGCCGGCGAGCGGGTGCGTCTCATCGTCGTTCGCCGCAAGGAGCGCATCGATGACGAAGCGGACGTCCTCCGCGAGCCTGGCGTGGTGGACGTTCAGGAACGTCATCGGGAACGTCGGTAGAGCAACCGCGAACCCGTGGGAGGCCAGGTGTTCGCCGTAGGAGCGATATCCTTGAGCCGAGAGGAGAAAGCCGTGATTGAAGACGATGAGCGGCCGATTCTTCAACGCGTCTCCGTTTGCGGCGAGCGGATAGATCACGAGAAGGTCCATCGATCGATTGCGGGCCTCGTCGCGCAGAGGCGTTTCGAATTGTGCCGTGGCATAGGGACCCGTCACGTTTGGCGGCGGGGCGGCAGCGGCTGCTGGAACGAGCAAGGCGCACAGCGCGATCAGGGCGGTTAACGCCAAGGCCGTGTGTTTCATGTTCAACGGGCTCCTCTGCTCATCGTCCATACTCGGCTAGGCGCAGTATAATCCGTGGGTTCGCTCATGTGAAGCGATGAAGGCCGCTTCTCCAGGCGATACGGAGGTAGACAGGTCGTGAGCCTGTATCTAACACTGATCGCGGCGGCGGTTGGCTACCTGGTTGGGTCGATTTCGTTTGCCCTGGTCGTCGTTCGCATGTTCGGCGGCGGGAAGCGCCTCGGTCCTACCGCCCTCCCGGTGCCCGGAACGGATGACGTGCTCGTCACGGAGGCGGTCAGCGCGACGACCGTGCGGCTGCAACTGGGTGCTCGGTACGGCTGCCTGACCAGCCTGCTCGATATGGCGAAGGCCTCGGGGGTGACGCTCGCCTTCAAGCTCGCCTATCCCGGTGCACCGTACTTCCTTGTCGCCTCGGGCCTTGTCGTTGTCGGGCATGTCTGGCCTGTGTTCAACCGATTCCGTGGCGGTCGCGGCCAATCTCCGGTCATCGGCAGCCTCTTCGTCATCGACTGGCCCGTCGTGCTTATCGCGTATCCAACGGCGCAGCTGCTCGGGCTGGTGTCTGGATTCAGGGCCTACGTCGCCCGCTTCGCGCCGATGCTCGTCGCGGCGGCCTGGTTGTATGTGCGTTTCGCGGATCTTGCCTATGTCTTCTACGCACTCGGACTGTTTGGGGTGCGCGTCGTTGCCTCGCGGCACGACATCCGGGAGTATGCGAGGATCCGAAGGGCGGGCGGCCTGCGGAGTCTCTCGGAGGAGCTCGAGCTGCTCAAGCTGCGAGAGATCCTGACGCAGGCGAAGGCCCGACTGAGCCGGTGGGCTCGTCATGGTCGGACGGATCGAGGATCGTGATCGTGCCCTCAGAGCCGTTCACGCGCACCCGCTGTCCGTCGAGCGAGGAGCACGCGCCCGGGACCGAGACGATCGCAGGGATGCGAAACTCCCGTGCAACGATCGAGCTGTGCGAGAGCACGCCGCCGGCCTCGGCGACAATCGCCCCCGCGCGGGCGAAAAGCGGCGTCCAGGCGATGTCCGAGAACGGAACAACGAGAACATCCCCCGGAGCGAAGGCGCTCGTCTGATCCAGGGATCGGACCGCGCGGGCCGTTCCCTCGGTGATCCCACGCGAGACCGGGATCCCCCGCAGCTCCCCCGTTGGCGCGGCCGGGTCGATCGTTTCTGTCGTGATGTCTCCAAGGATCAAGTCGGGAAGGTGAACCGACGCCGCGTGCGTCATGTCCGACTGCCGCTCCGCGATCGTTCGGCGAAGCGTTGCGGCCTCGCGAAGCCCGTGGGACAGATCGCGGAGTTCGTCGAGCGAGAGAAGAAAGACGTCGCTCGAATCGGCCACGGCCTGGTCGGCCTCCAAGAGCGCTCCGATCCGGAGGGCCCAGCGCCGAAGAAGGTGGACGCCTTGGGAGAAGACCGCCCCGACCCGTTCGCGATCCAATCGACGCGTCGAGACGCGCTGGGCCCAGCGGCGGACGCGTCGGCCGCGGACGGTGGCGGGTGCGCCCGGCGAGTGATCGGTTGCCGCTGTCTCGAAACCCGCGGCCAAGCGAAGGATCCCGGTCGGATCTTCCTCCCATGCCGGGGCCGAGAAGTCGTTCCCGCTCTCGCTCAGGTATCCGAACTGCTGGATGAAGTCATCGAATCGGCCACGCACGGCTTGCGTTCCTTCGAGGCGGAAGAACCGATCGAACGAGATCTCGCGGGCCTTGTCACGAACCTCGGCCGGCAGGGTGCGGAGAGCGGCCGCCAGCCGGCCGATGTGGGCTGTGGGATCGTAGGCCTCGAGTCGGGGGTCCGCGATCTGCAGGGCGGATGACTCCTCGATGCCTCTGTGCTTCTGAGCTCTGCGCCCGAGCTGTCCGACAACGAGGTGGAGCAGGAGGCTCAGGATGCGCTGCCGGGCCGCGTGGCGCATCAGTGGCAGGAACCCGTCTGCCCAAGCCACGAGCGCCTCGAGGGAGCGCGCCTCGGCGAGCGCCACGTTGGCCTGTTCGTATCGGAGGCGCATGCGGCGTTCCCACCGTGGCACGGTCCGATGGAACCAGAGCACGGACCAAAGGAAGCGGATGAGGCGTGGCAGGTGCTGCAGCATCTTCACTCGGAAGCCGAACGGCGAGCGGCCCTCGGTTGGCACCAGACCGAGGAGCTGTTCCAGGGCGTCCTCCGGCAGGCCTAATCTGCGGAACAGGGTCCCCATGCCGCTCATGTTGAAGTAGGCGCGGTAGCTGAATTGCCTCGCCAGGGAAAGCGGATCGAGCGAGAGCGGGCCCACGAGCCGCTCGAAAAGATCCACCCACGCTCCGTTGATCATCGGGACGTTGATCGACCAGACGAGCGGCAGGACGAGCCCCGGCAGGTACTCCCGTGAGATGCGGTTGGAGTAGACGGACAGTCCGTGGAGCGATGTGATCGGGCGCGCCTGGAGCCACCACAAGCGTCGGCCGTCGTAGGCCCACTCGAGGTCGGCGGGGTAGCCCAGGTCCCTGGCCGCTCGCCTGGTCGTGGCGACGATCTCGCGCAGCACAGCATCAGGCAGCGCGGCCCAACCGGACGTCGGGGTCTCGTCTGTGACGACCCAGCGCCTGGGCGTTGCGCCGTGCTGGAGGAACGCCTCGGAGGTTCCCTCGGTGGCTTCGACGAGGACTTCGTCCGCACCGGTTACGGGGTTGCGACTGAAGGAGGCGCCGGAGCAGACGGCGTCGACCATTTCCTGGATCAGCACCTCCAGACGGTTCGTACTCGGGCGGCCTCCCTGTCGCACCTGGTAGGACCGCCCCGCCTCACGGGCCGAGGTCCAAACGGACTGAATCGCGTCCAGAACCGACTCCACGCCGCGGACGCGCAGAAGGGACTGATACTGTCCCGCCATACTCGCATGGGGTGAATCCTCCAGTGCGGCAGCGGAGCGCACGGCGTACTCACAATCGGGGTCGAGGCGGGCCGAGAGCTCCTTGCGAATCGCAGAGAGAAGCGCGACGCGACGCTTGACCTGATCGTAGGTAGCGCGAGCCTTCGACGCGCAGACCAACGTCTTGGGAACAGCGAGCCCCATCTCGGTCAGGGCCCTCAGCGAGGACGTCTTTCCGCTCTCCGCCCGACGCTTCCGCCCGGCGGAAAGGGACTCGATGTAGTGTGCCATCGTGAGACCATTCTAGCAGGACGTCACGCCGAGAAGGATCCGGAGGCTTCGGGAGTTCCTGAGGAGTGAAACGGTGTGTCGTCCAAGAGGGATTGCATCCCAACCCGCCGTACACCGGTTCCAGCGCGAGTGGAGCGCATGGCATGCCGCACAGCTCGATCGTCAGAACGGAAAGCGTCAGCCGGTTCGGCGTGGGCAGTCCTCGCCGACCTGGTCGATGCATCGCTTCATCCTGAGGAAGCGAGCCACGCCGATCCCCAGGATCAGGACGCTCAGCCCGACCAGGATCCATCCGATCACGATGAGCGGAGGCGTATCGAAGAATTGGACGAGCGAGATGCCAGCGATCAGCGCGCCGAGCGCGGTGCGAAGGTAGGCGAGCAGCGTCCGTTCGTTCGCCAGGACCGTCCGATCCACTGCGAGGAAGTCCCGCAGCAGGATCTCCTTGGGCTCGAGTTGCTCGTACGGTGTCTTCATCGGGGCTGTCGTGCCTCCTTCCGAGGTGGGATTGCCGCTGTCGATTGCCGGATCCTGACCTAGGACGTATCCACCTCGTAAGGGCGATGATCGACCCTGGCGCCGAACTGCGTCTCCGCGATCTGGAGGAGGAGCTTTCGGTGGCAGGGCTTGTCGTCGGCCTCGTAGCAGACGAGGTAGATATCCTCCGTTGCGGAGCGTTCGGAAAGGCGCTTCAGCCGCTCGATCGCCGCCGGGCGACTGGCGATCTCTGCCCGGAACCGTCTCTCGTAATCGCATGTCGCCCATGCGTACTCGTAGGCATTCTTGAATCGTGGGTCAGGATCGGCTGCATACGCCTTTTTCAGACGATTGACCTCGTCCAGGAGCTCCTTGGAGGGTGCGAGCTCATCGTTGCCCCGCCCCCGCATGACGAGGATCGTGACGCTGCCTTCGGGAAGCAGCCTCTTGTGGCTCAGGTACGTGTGTCGCAACGCCAAGGTCGGACCTCCTGTGCTGGGGCAGGACACGCCAGGAACCCATGGAGAGCCTTTGATGTCCGGCAGTGTGCATACGGATTGTGCCGACAAGACGCTGCTCCGGGCAAGTCGACACGCGGGCGCTTCTCGGAGCTTCGCCTGCTGTGCTACGCTGCGTCGACAGTTCGGCGGCTCAAGCTGTGGGGGAGGTGCGGTGTGACGTTTCTTCAACTGGTCGACGCGGTGAGGCGGCTGTTCGAGCCCGTGACGCTCGATGATTACCCCAGGGAGTTCGGGTGGGTCGACCGGTCCTCTCGGGGGGAGATCGCCCGGGTCGGATACGCGACGAATCTTGACCCGGTCACGGTCGACAAGGCCATCGAGATGGCGGTTGACGCGCTCGTCACGCACCATGACGCGTGGGACTTCCTCTACGAGCTCCGGACAAAGTCCCACGACAAGCTGAAGCGCGCTTCGATCTCTCACTGCTTTGTGCACCTACCGCTCGATGCCGCGCCGTTCGGAACGGCCGCAACGCTGGCCGAGCGCCTCGGACTGGAGATCCGCGAGTCGTTCGCCCGGGATGGCGATTTCCTGTGCGGACGGATTTGCGACTGCCCGCCGAGGATGCGTCTCGAGGAGGTGGCGGCGCAGCTGACCGAGGTGATGGGATGTGAGCCTCGCGTGTGGCGGCACCGCGCTGGGCAGGTGCGACGGGTCGGAATCACGACGGGCGGCGGCAATCTGACCGATCTCCTCCGTGAGGCGTCCGGCCGGGGCTGCGACACGTACATTACCGGCGAGACCAACCTGTACACGGTGGCCTACGCCAGGGAACGAGAGCTCAATCTGATCGTCGGTACGCACACGCACACCGAGTTCCCCGGAGTCGAGAGCCTCTGCAGGAAGCTTGGTGCGGTTTCTCCCCTCGACTTCATCCCCATACGCGAAACGTGCTTCGAGATCGGTGCGAATGCGCAGGCCGACCGCCGGTCGGCAGCCTTCAGCGGCTGACCCGTTCGCCCCACCGTGTCGTCGCTCGGTCCGGCATCGATCCACACGCTTCGACGCTGCGGTGTGCGTTCCCCCCTGCCGGTCAGCATCGCTGCCAGGCCCGTTCCAGGCGACGGCTTGTCGCCCGCGGTCTACTCCTTGACGGCCTCTCCGAGCGACGGATTGCTGGAATACTTCGGGCACGGGCCGCCACCGGCTTCCCCACCTCTGCGCCTTCCTAGGGAATGACACTCCGCTCACCCGCGCCACGGACCGGGACCGCTCCGGGCATCGTAGGATCGAAGCAGGATGACTTCATGACGGCGATGCCGGTGTGCAGGCTCGCGAGGATCGAGGAGTTGTCCATGCGAAGCCGCGGCGGGTCCTCGCGCGCAGCGCCAAGGACGATCGCCCCCCGTTCCCGTCGAGCGTAGAGCGATCGAGCGTGACCTGTCCGGTGTAGACGGCGATCTCGATCTCTGGGTTGCCCTCGATCGCGCAGCTTCGGAACCGCGTCTGGTCGGCCTGCTCCCCAGGGCTCCGGCCCCGCGCAAGAAGAAGGCGCAGTCCTCGAAGCGGTCCGGCGCGGGGCTGCCAAGAAACGCGCCGCAACCGGTCGCGGTGAAGATGCAATCCGTGCCGAGGAGGGTCGCATCCCGGTCCACCATGATTCCAGCGCCGTCGTTGTCGGTGCAGATCACGCGCCGCAGGAGGATGTGCGCGCTGCGGTGGACGGCCAGCCCTTCGGCGACGGGCTCAGCCGGGCCGCCATCGCACGAAACGGCGCCGGTCAGCGTGAGGTTCTCGGGGGTGACCGTGAGGGAGCTCCCGCTCTTCGGTCACAGGCGAAGGACTGGCCTGTCGGCGGTGCCTCTTCAGGTGAGGACCACGGAGTCCGCCCCGACCGACGCCACGGAGCGTCGCAACCTGCGGAATCTCGAATCCAGCCTCGTGCTCGCCCGGCTCGAGGCAGGCAATGGACCCTGGCGGCAGGGTCGCCACGGCGTCGCGGAGAGAATCGGGACCCGACACCGTGATCGTGCGCCAGGGCGCTTGGGCTGCGGCCGCCGCCCTCGAGAAGAGTGAAACGGCAAGTCGGAACGCGCCAATAGGGCGTCGATACGCCGATCTGATCGCGGCTTCAAGGCCGCCATTCGTCGAGCATACCGCGCTCGTAGTCCCCCAGCAAGCACCGACTGGGCACAGAGAAGGGAACTCGGCAGAGGGTCCCTTCCCCTTGGCTGCGTCAGTATGCGGGGGATCGAGCGATGGCACAGAGCTCGACGGTGAACTGCCGCCCGGACCAGCCAAGACAGATCCGATCCGCATCACCGGTCGAGCTCTGATCCAGACAGGCTGTCAGTCGTCGGGTTGCCGCGGGCGGGTAGATCTCGACGGGGATGGCTAGCACCGCCACGGCCGGTCCTCCGATCAGTTCGAGGAGCGCAATACCAGGATCGTGCGCGCTGCCGCTCCGCCCGTACGTCAACCCCACGGCGTAGAAGCCGGGCGGTCGCGTCCCATGTTCCCCGTCTCCGAAGCGGATCTCGACCGTGCGTGAAAGGTAGATCAGGCCGAGTTGGATGCGCGCAACGGCGGCGGAGTCTGTGGGATTCTCAAATCCTGCGGCACCGGCGCTCGCGACAAGGAGATCATCGCGGCACAGGCAAAGAAGATCGCCCGTGTCGAGCAAGAGACCGAAGTCGAGCGCGACGCGCTCCATCTCCGATGCGATTCTCTCTCGGAACGTCCGTGCGGCCGAGTCGATCATCGATTCGGGTCCTGCGGACGCGATCTGCGACGCCACACTCGACGATGTTTCCTCCTGCTTGTCACTCCCCTCGGCACCGTAGGCGAGGCGCTGTTCCTGTCGCCAAGGGCCGGATCCCGCGATGCTCCAGACGAGTAGAATCAGCGTGATGACGCGCAGGCAGCAATGCCTGCTCCTTG
>Ga0068714_10005071_pt1 | contig 14208 bp, 13 predicted proteins | sample MTBNYHSulfiMetaG_FD_62988 | JGI IMG/M metagenome (GOLD analysis project Ga0068714, IMG submission 62988) | Enrichment culture microbial communities from rom New York Harbor, USA that are MTBE-degrading - MTBE-NYH (New York Harbor Sulfidogenic)... | ecosystem: Environmental > Aquatic > Marine >... | reverse complement strand
GGCGCGCAGTCGGAGCGCAGGGTCTCGCTCTCCAGACCGTGCCGGCACGCCATGATGGTGGCGCCGTGGTCGCCCACGGGGCCCGACACGAGCACGAGGTCGCCGGGACGGATGCGGTGGTCGCCCAGGTCGCGGCCCGGCGGGACCACGCCAAGACCGGCGCTGGTGGCGTAGACCCGGTCGCCGTGTCCGTGGGGCACGACCTTGGTGTCACCGGCGACGATGGTCACCCCGGCCGCGGCCGCGGCCCGGGCGGCAGACTCGAGGCAGGTCTGCACCAGGGCGCCCTCGGCGCCCTCCTCCAGGATCAGGGCCCAGGTCAGCCACAGGGGGCGGGCGCCGGCCATGGCCAGGTCGTTGACCGTGCCGCAGATCGAGAGCGAGCCCAGGTCCCCGCCGGGGAACACCGGCGGGTCGACCACGAAGCCGTCGGTGGTGAGGGCGGGTCGGCCCGGCGGGAGCTCGGGGAGGACCGCGGCGTCGGACAGGGGCGCGAGCTGGGGGTTGTCGAGGGCAGGCAGGAACGCGCGCTGGATCAGCTCCCGCATGAGCCGGCCCCCGGCGCCGTGGGCGAGCAGGATCCTGTCGGGAAAGGGCTTCCGGCGGTCGCTCACAGCACACCGTCCGCTCCGCCGTGGGCCAGCCCGTGGCGGTGCCAGGCGGCGCAGGTTCCCTCGCTGGATACCATGCACGCGCCGACCGGGTTGTCCGGGGTGCAGGTGGTGTCGAACAGCGGGCAGGCGGGCGGGTCGACGGCGCCCCGCAGCACGTCGCCGCAGCGACACCCAACGGGCTCCGCCGGCGGCGGCAGCTCGACGGGGATCGAGGAGGCGTCCCGGTGCGCGTACTCCGGCCGCAGCTCGAGGCCCGAGCCCTCGATGACGCCGAACCCGCGCCACGCGGAGGCGGCCGGGGTGAAGAACCGCTCGACCACCGCCCGGGCGGTGGCGTTGCCCGCGGCGGTGACCACCCGCCCGTACAGGTTGAGGAGGCCCGGCTCGCCCGCCGCCAGTCGCTCGAGCAGCGCGACGACCCCGCGCAGGACGTCGGTGGGGGTGAAGCCCACCACCGCGCCGGAGATTCCGTGGTCCTGGGCCAGGAACCGGAAGGCGTCGGCGCCGACGATCACCGACACGTGCCCGGGCAGAAGAAAGGCGTCGACCCCCAGCTCGGGGTCCGACGCCAGCGCCCGCATCGGCGGCGGCATCACCTTGTTGCCGGGCAGTACGAGGAAGTTGGGTACGCCGCCGGCCTCCGCCTCCGCCAGGGCGCCGGCGATGGTCGGCACCGTGGTCTCGAAGCCGACCGCCAGGAAGACCACCCGCACGTTGGGGTGGCGGCGGGCGAGGTCGAGTGCGTCCCGGGGGGAGTACACCACTTCGATCCGGTGCCCGGCCGCCCGTGCGCGCTCCAGGCTGGTGGTGCTCGACGGCACCCGCATGAGGTCGCCGAAGGTGGCCACGGTGGTGTCGGGAAGGGCGGCGAGGGCGACCGCGCGGTCGAGGTAGTCCACCGGGGTGACGCAGACCGGACAGCCCGGCCCGGAGATCAGCCGGACCGACGGCGGGAGCATTCTCCGCAGGCCTGCCGCGGCCACCGCGTGGGTGTGGGTGCCGCAGACCTCCATGAAGGTGGCGGGGCGACCGAGGCGGTCGGCGGCGGCCTCGATCGCGGTCACCAGCGCCGCCACCGCCCGGGGGTCGAACAGCGCCTGGGGGAGGTTCACAGGGTCTCCATCACGTCGGCGTACTGCCGCAGGATGGCGAGGGTCTCGGCGGCCTGCTCGGCGTCGACGCTGCCGATCGCGAACCCGGCGTGGATCAGGAGATGGTCCCCCAGCTCCACCTCGGGCATGAGCATCAAGGAGACCCGGCGGCGGACCCCGTCGAGCTCCACGACCCCCTCGTCACCGCTCCGCTCCACCAGCTCCATCGGGATGGCTAGGCACATCGGTTCCCCCTTGGCCTTTCGAATAGTACAACGCGAACGGGCTTTCAGCTGTCAGCTGTCAGCTGTCAGCTGTCAGCTCCCCCTCCCGCCCGATGGGGTGGGGTCGGGGAAGGTACCCGGTCGACCGGTCGCGGTTCCACCCCGCGGGCCAGCGCCACCGCGGCGACCACGGCCTGGCCGTAGCTGAGGCCGCCGTCGCCCGGCGGCAGGAGCCGGGGCAGCAGCGGCTCGAAGCCGGCTGCGGCGAGGCCCGAGGACAGCCCCGCGAGCAGGCGTCGGTTGACCATGCACCCTCCCCCGACGGCGATCACGCCTCGCCGGTCACCCGCGAGCGACGTGGTCAGCTCCACCGCCAGGCGGCAGAAGGTGGCGTGGAAGCCGGCAGCCAGCCCGGCAGCGTCGTCTCCGGCAACGAGCCGTCGGGCGGCGGCGGCAAGCAACGCGCCCGAGTGCAGGGTGACGGCGTCGGGGTCGACCCGACACTCGGGCCACGGCTCGACCACGGCAGCCGCGCTCGCCAGCGCCTCCAGGCGGGCCGCGGCCTCCCCCTCCCAGGTGTTCACGGGGCAGAGCCCGAGCAGGGCGCCGGCGGCCTCGAACAGCCGGCCGGCGCCGGTGGCAGTCGGCCAGGGGCCGTCCGCGAGGCGGGCCACCTCGAGCAACCGGTCGGCGCCCACCCGGGCGGCAAGCGGCAGCCGTGGCAGGAGGTCGGCGGCGCCGTGGCGGGCGAGCACCGCGGCCGCGACCCTCCACGGCTCCCGCACCGCGACCTCGCCCCCCACCAGCTGGAGGGGGGCGAGGTGGCCCAGGCGGCGCCAGGAGAGGTCGCCGCGGACCTCGAGCCACTCGCCGCCCCACGCAGTCCCGTCGGGGCCGTACCCGGTGCCGTCCAGGATCAGGGCGAGGGCGGACCCCCCGGCGTCCGGGAAGCGGCCGTGCTCGCCGAGGACTGCCGCCGCGTGGGCGAGGTGGTGCTGGATCGACACGGTGCGCCCGTTCCGCTCGCTGGCCAGGCGGCTCGCGAGCCAGGAGCTGGGGTAGTCGGGGTGGAGGTCGCAGGCGACGAGCCGGGCGCGGGCGTCGAGAAGCTCCTCGAGGCTGGCGGTCACCTCCTCCAGGAAGGCTCGCGCGCTCTCGCTGTCCAGGTCTCCGACGTGCTGGGAGGGCATCGCCTGGGCACCGTCGGCGAGGCATGCGGTCACCTGGAGGAACCCGCCGAGGGCGAGGACCGGCTCGGGTGGAGTCTCGGGCAGCGGCAGCGGCTCCGGGACGTACCCCCTGGCGCGGCGGACGACCACCGGCCCGATCGGGGTGGCGCGGACCACGGAGTCGTCGACCCGGCGCACGACGTCGCGGTCGTGGAGCAGGAAGAGGTCGGCAACGGCGCCGAGTCGGTCCAGTGCCTCGCGGTTGCCGCGGCAGATCGGTTCCTCGGACAGGTTGCCGGAAGTCATCACCAGTGGTGGCGTGGCACCGCCCCGGAAGAGCTCGACGTGGATCGGGGTGGTGGGGAGGAGCACGCCGAGGTCGTCCAGACCGGGCGCGACCCCGGCGGCGATCGGGCCGGGGTCGAGGCGAGGGGCGAGGACCGCCGGCGATCGGGGGGAGGTGAGCAGGTCGACCTCGTCGGCGCCGAGCCGCACCAGGGCCTCGGCCGCGCCGAGGTCCGACACCATGACCGCCAGTGGCTTGGTGGGTCTCCTCTTGCGCTCCCGCAGCCTGGCCACGGCCGGCTCCGAGTCCGCACGGCAGGCGAGCTGGAACCCCCCCAGGCCCTTGACCGCGACGATCCGTCCGGCGCGCAGCGCCTCGCGGGTGGCGGCTAGCGCGTCCGGCCCCACCGCGAGCGTCTCGCCCCGAGCGTCGGCAAGCCACAGGCGGGGGCCGCAGGCCGGGCAGCACACCGGCTCGGCGTGGAACCGACGGTCCGCCGGGTCGCGGTACTCCGCCTCGCAGTCGGTGCAGAGGGGGAAGCAGGCCATGGCGGTCCGCTCGCGGTCGTAGGGCAGGGTGAGGACCAGCGAAAAACGGGGGCCGCAGTTGGTGCAGGTCGTGAACGGGTACCGGTGGCGGCGGTTTGCGGGGTCCTCCATGTCCCGCCGGCACTCCGCGCACAGGGCGGCGTCGGGTGGAATCAGAGCGCTCGCCCGCCGGCCGAGACGTGATGGGGCGACCGTGAACTCCCGCACGCCGATGGGCTCGACGGCCTCGACCTCGAGTGTGTCGAGGCGGGCGAGGGGCGGCAGGCGAGCGGGGAGCAGGGCGACGAACCGCTCCACCGCCTCCTCCGGCCCCTCGACCTCGACCGTGGCGCCGTCGGGGTCGTTCGTCACTCGACCGCCGAGCCCGAGCTCGGTCGCCAGGCGGTGCACGGTGGGGCGGAAGCCGACCCCCTGGACCGCGCCGCGGCAGCGCACGCGAAGCCGCCGGGTGGCTGCTGGGGGGCCGCCGACCGCCGCCGCCGTCATGGCCGCCGCGGGGTCCCCCGCTTGCGGGCGAGCTCGCTCAACAGGAGGTCGCACCAGGCCTCGAGGCCCTCGCCCGTGCGCGCCGACGTGAGCAGGACCCTGCCCGAGGGGTTCAGGGTCCCGATCTCGCGGCGGACCGCCCCGACGTCGAACGGCACGTGGGGCAACAGGTCCACCTTGGAGATCACCGCCACCTCGGCGCGGGAGAAGATCGCGGGGTACTTGAACGGCTTGTCGTCCCCCTCGGTGACCGACAGCACCACCACCTTGAAGTCCTCGCCGAGGTCGTAGGACGTGGGGCAGATGAGGTTGCCGACGTTCTCGACGAACAGCAGGTCCACCGGCAGCAGCGCGGGGTCCTCGTCCAGCGCCCGCGCGACCTGGCGCGCGTCGAGGTGACAGGCGCCGCCGGTGAGGATCTGGCGCGCCGGCACCCCGAGGGCGCGGATGCGGTCGGCGTCCCGCTCGGTGGCGACGTCCCCTTCCACCACGGAGCACCGCGCGCGCCCTCCGAGCGCGCGGATGGTCGCCTCGAGCAGGGCGGTCTTGCCCGACCCCGGGGACGAGATCAGGTTCACCGCCAGCGCCCCGGCGGCGGCGAAGCGAGTGCGCAGCGTCGCCGCCTGCTCGTCGTTGGCGGCCAGCGCCTGGCGCCGGACCGTGACCACCTTCTTCATCGGCCCTCCCCCCCGTCGTCGGTCTCGTAGGTGAGCTCAACCACCTCGAGGTCCATGCCGCCGGTGACCTTGAGCACCTCGCCGCAGTCGGGGCACAGCGGCAGCCAGCCACGGTCGAGGCGCTGCTTTACCTGGCCGCAGCGGGGGCACTCCTGTGTCGCCGGGCACCAGTCCACCTCGAGGGTGGAGCCCTCGTCGGGGGTGTCCGCGGTGACCGCCTGCCAGGCGAAGACGATCAGCTCGGGCTCCACCGCCGACAGCTCGCCGACCCTGAGCCGCACCCGGTCGATCCGGCCCGGAGGTTGGCCAGCCACCGCCTCGCGGCAGGCCTGGTAAACGCTGGTCGCCACCGAGAACTCGTGCATGACGGTCAAGTATACCCAGCTTCCAGCTGTCAGCTTCTCCCACCCGCCCGGGGAGAACGCAAAGGCGCAAGAGGAAGGCGCAGAGCCGGCCGCCCGATCCCGGATGACCGGGTGGGCGGCGGGCTCAGCGTCTCCTTCGTGGACGGGCGGTGGCTCCGCGCCTCCCCGTTCAGGTTGGGCAGGCGAAGCTGAAAGCTGACAGCTGAGAGCTGAGAGCTCGTCCCTCCTCGACCAGGCAGCGTCATCCCGGTAGAATCGTGACAGATGGCTCTCCCCTCGCTGATCGTGACCGGCTCCTCCGGGTTCATCGGGCGTCACCTGCTCGACCGGCTCAAGGAGCGGTACCGCATCTTCGGGCTGGCGCGGCGGTCGCAGGTCCGTTGTGGCGCCCCGGTGCACGACAACATCGTCTGGCACCAGGTCGACATCGGCGAGCGCGGCCCGCTCACCGCCGCCTTCCGCTCGATCCGCGAGGCGGGCGGGGCCGACACCGTCATCCACCTCGCGGCGCACTACGACTTCACCGGCGACGAGGACCCCGAGTACTGGCGAACCAACGTCGACGGGCTCCGCAACGTGCTCGAGGAGTGCGTCGAGGCGGGGGTCAAGAGGTTCGTTTTCGCGAGCTCGGTGGCGGCCTGCCAGTTTCCGCCCCCCGGCGGCGCCCTCAGCGAGAGCTCGCCGCCGGACGGCGAGCACATCTACGCGGTCACCAAGCGCCTCGGGGAGGAGATGCTGGCGGAGTACGACGGCCTGCTGCGGACGGTCGTCGTGCGCTTCGCCGCGCTCTTCTCGGACTGGTGCGAGTACCCGCCGCTGTACTTCTTTCTCGAGACCTGGCTGGGCCAGGCGTGGAACTCCCGGATCCTCGGCGGCAAGGGGCTGTCAGCGATCCCCTACCTGCACGTGCGGGATGCGACGCGGTTCCTGAGCCTGCTCGTCCAGCGGCTCGACCGGTTCGACCAGCGGGAGGTCCTCCAGTGCAGCCCGAACGGCGCGGTCAGCCACGTCGAGCTGTACGACCTGGCCAACCTCGCCTCGCGCGGGTATCGGTGCAAGCCGGTGTTCATGCCGCACCTGCTCTGCCGGCTGGGGGTGTGGGGCCGGGACCTCTCGGGACGCCTTCTGGGCGACCGGCCGTTCGAGCGGCCCTGGATGGTGCGTTACATCGACCGCGAGCTGACCGTCGACGCCAGCCGCACCCACCACCGGCTGGGGTGGGCTCCCCGCGACCGACTCCTGGTGGAGCGCCGCATTCCCTTCATGGTCGAGCACATGAAAACCGACCCCCTGGAGTGGCACCGGCGCAACCGCGCCGCCCTCAAGGAGGTCCACCTGCGCTCCAACCTGCGCATCTACCGGCTGCTGGAGAAGCACCAGGATCGGATCGGTCGCGAGCTCATCAAGCGCCTGCGGGGCCCGGAGTCGGCCCGGTTCTTCCCCAGCTACCAGAGGGTCTCGGGCGACATCATGGAGTGGCGGGGGACGGTGATCATCCGCCACTTGATGAACTCGGTGCGGACCCGGGACAAGGGCATCTTCATGGCCTACTGCCGCGACCTCGCCCAGCGCCGGCACGGCGAGGGGTTCCTGGCCGAAGAGGTGGTCGCGGCGGTCGAGACGCTGGGCTCCATCTGCCTCCGCCGGCTGCTCGAGGACCCGGAGGGGCGGGGCCTGGACCACGACCTCGAGGACCACATCACCACCACCATCAGCTTCGGGTGCGACCAGATCCTGGAGACCTTCGAGGAGCTGCTGGGGGACGAGGAGCGCGAGGTGGGAGCCGCGTCGCCCCCCGCTCTCACGCCCCCGACCCCGCCGCCCGACCGCCCCAGCGCCGGATGAGGAGCGCGGCGACGGCCATCACGCCGTCGCCGGCGGCCGACATCGGGACCACCCAGGGCACCTCGGTGACGAGGGTGGTGGTGACCAGGAAGACCACCGCCAGCCCCTTGGCGAGCAGCAGCAGGGTCATGGTCCGGTGCCGCAGGTGCTCCACGAGGTAGCCGACCGCCACCACGATGTGGAAGGCGCCCGCCTGACGGGCGAAGAATAGCGGCTCGACCCGGTCGAAACCGCCGAGCCGTCCGCCCCACTCCGGGACCGCCAGCAGTGCGAGCCCGATCAGGAAGCTGTGGGCAGCGACGAGGACGACGAAGACGCGCTCGACGTCCAGAGGTCGTCGCGGGGGCTCGTCGCTCATGGCGTTGCCCCGTGATCGCGACGCTCCCACCACAGGTCGGGCGGTTGCGGCTCGAGCCGCCTCGACGGGCAGGCCCCCAGGCGCTCGAGCTCGGACGCCACCGCCGCGACGACCGCCGGGACCGCGGCGCGGACCGCGGCGCTCAGACCGATGCCGGTGGTGGTTCGCTCCGGGATCACCCCCACCAGGATGACTTCGTCGGGTCCGCTCCCGTCAAGGCGGGCGCACATCAGCGCCTCGTGAAGGCCCGGGTCGTGGGGGCCGACTCGGGGCCCGGTCGGCGCGGTCAGCAGCTCCCCGGTGCGGTAGAGGCGGACCTCGCCGGGGGGTCCGTCGGCCCGGACGGTGTCGACCACGACCACCGCGCTGGCCCCGGAGAGGTAGGGGAGGAGGTCGAGCCCGGGGGTCCCCAGGTCGATCAGCTCCACGCCGTTCCCCACTTCCAGCTCGGCTGCCGCCGTCGCCACGGCGTAAGGACCCAACGCGTCGTCCCCGAGCAGGACGTTGCCGAGGCCGAGCACACGGACCGGTCGGCGAGTGCGGCCCGCTAACTCAGAGCACACGGACCTTCGCGATCTCCTTCCCTTCGGGGTCGAGGGTGTGGATGGCGCAGGCCAGGCACGGGTCGAAGGAGTGGACGGTGCGCAGCACCTCCAGCGGTAGCTCGGGGTTGGCGATGGGGTTGCCGAGCAGCGAGGCCTCGTACGGTCCCTTCTGGTCCTTGTCGTCCCGCGGCCCCGCGTTCCACGTCGACGGCACCACGCACTGGTAGTTGGCGATCTTGCCGTCGCGGATCACCACCCAGTGGGAGAGAACGCCGCGGGGAGCCTCGTGGAACCCAAAGCCCTGCTGCTCCCCCTGGGGGTACTCGAACGGCGTGAAGATCTCCACGTCGCCGGAGGCGATGTTGTTGACCAGCAGGTCCCAGTGCTTGAGCGCCAGCTCCGCCATGACCGCACAGCGGACGGCGCGGGCGGCGTGCCGGCCGAGGGTGGAGTGGAGCGCGCCCGGTCCCACCCTGGTCTTCGCCACGGCCGAGATCGTGTCGAGGGCCGCGGTGACCCACTTCGTGGTCAGCTCGTCGCCGGCGGCAAAGCCGGCAAGGACGTGGGCAAGCGGTCCCACCTGCATCGGGCGCCCCTCGAAGCGGGGCGACTTGACCCACGAGTACTTCCCCTCGGGGTTGAAGTCGGCGTAGGCCGGGACCGTTTCCTCCTCCCAGGGGTGTCGGGTCCAGTCTCCGTCGTACCAGGAGCGGGCGATGCACTCGGCCACGTTGTCTCGGAACAGGGGGTCCTCGAAGGAGTTGATGGGTCGGAATCCCTGGAGGTCCTTGTCGACGATGACCCCGCCCGACATGTCGAACGAGGTTCCGGCGGTGTCGGTCGGCATGTCGGGTACCGAGAGGTAGTTGGTCACCCCGGCGCCGTACGGGAGCCAGTGCGCGTAGAGGGCGCCGATGGCGCAGATGTCGGGGATGTAGACCTGCTCGACGAAGGTCTTGACCTCCTCCAGTAGATTCCTGATCTGGAACAGTTTCGCCATGTTCAGCGTGGCCGGGTTGTCGAGGTTGATGGCGTTGGCCACCCCGCCGACGGCGAGGTTTTGGATGTTGGGGGTCTTCGAGCCGAGGATGGCCACCGCCTGGTTGGCCTTCTTCTGGTACTCCAGTGCCTGCAGGTAGTGGGCCACCGCCAGCAGGTTGACGTCCGGCGGTAGCTTCATCGCCGGGTGCCCCCAGTAGCCGTTGGTGAAGATTCCGAGCTGGCCGCGCTCGACGAAACCCGCGAGCTTCTCCTTCACCGCGCGGAGCTGGTTGACGCTGTTGCCGGGCCAGGGGGAGAGCGACTCGGCCAGGCGCGAGGCGCCGACAGGGTCCCCCTTGAGCGCCGAGACGACGTCCACCCAGTCGAGGGCGGACAGGTGGTAGAAGTGGACGATGTGGTCGTGGAGCGAATGGGCCGCGATCAGCAGGTTGCGGATCAGCTGGGCGTTGAGCGGGATGGAGAGCTTGAGCGCGTTCTCCACCGCTCGCACGGAGGCGATGGCGTGGACGGTGGTGCACACCCCGCAGATGCGCTGGGTGAACAGCCAGGCGTCGCGCGGGTCGCGACCCTGGAGGATGACCTCGATGCCCCGCCACATCTGGCCCGAGGACCAGGAGTCGCGCACCTGGCCGCCGTCGACCTCGACGTCGATCCGCAGGTGCCCCTCGATGCGGGTGATGGGGTCGATGGTGATTCTCGCCATGACGGTGTCCCCCTTCTAGTGCGCGGCCTGGGCTGACGTGGAGGCTCCGCCCAGGATCGGGTAACGCTTGACGATGACGATGTAGAGGGCGATCTCGAGGGCGATGACGCCCACCGTGATCAGCAGCTCGGGCGGTGACGGGAAGTAGGCCCAACCCGGTCCCGGGTCGTAGGCGACGAGGTAGGTGTCGAAGCGGTACAGGGCGCCGACGAACACCAGCAGCATCGCGGCCCGGAGGATGGTGGAGAACTGCCGTCGCGCCGCGGGGCGGGCGAGCATGACCAGCGGAATCGCGAACAGGATGTTCTCGATCCAGAACAGGACCGAGTAACCGCCCGAGGTGAACATGAGGGCGGCCTTGCCCGCGATCAGCGCGTCCAGCAGGCGGATGGCCAGGAACAGCACCAGGGTGATCACGATCGCTCCCGACAGGGAGGCGAGCATGTCGGTTTCCCGCTGGCGTTTGAACACCCGGCTGGAAAGGGCCGACTCCCACACCACCACGCCGTAGCCCATGCCGACGCAGGAGATCAGGAACAGCAGCGGAACGAAGCCGGTGTTCCAGAGCGGGTGCAGCTTGTGGCCCGCCAGCAGCATGACCGTGCCCAGCGAAGACTGGTGCATGGTGGGCAGGAGCACGCCGAGGGCGATGATGAACGGCATCACCTTCTCGAGCCCCGGCAGGATCCCGGCCGCGAAGCTGCGCAGGGCGTTCGGGCCGGTTTCCTTCCAGCGCTCGAGGAACGCGGGGCTGAGCTCGATCCACAGCACCGCGACGTAGGCCATGACGCAGAGGGCGACCTCGAGGAGGGCCGAGTTGAGGTTCCAGCTGCCGACCCTGAGCGGGATGCGGTGGATGAACCAGGGGCGGCCGACGTCGATGATGATCGCCACTGCCGCCATCGAGTAGCCGAGCGCGCTGGTCAGCAGCGCGGGACGCACCAGCGGGTGGTACTTGCCGCGGTTCATGACGTAGCAGAGCAGGGCGATGGCGTAGCCTCCGCAGCCGAGGGCGGTTCCGGTGACCACGTCGAAGGCGATCCAGATGCCCCACGGGTAGCCGTCGGACAGGCCGCTGACCGCGCCGATGCCGGCGGCGAAGCGCCAGATCAGGAGAATCGCCCAGACGGCGAGGATCGCCAGGAGCCACTTGAAGGGACGGGTGAGGATGGGGCCACCTACCGGTTGAACGTGTGCGTGGGCCATGGTCAGTCCCTCCCGGTGCCGCTCGAGCGGTGGCTGCGCCAGACGGCGGCGGCAAGGACCCCGTACAGGGCGACGGGCGCGATGCCCCACTTGTAGGCGCCGTGCTGGACCGCGGCAGCGAGGTGGCCGGCCGGCTCCTCGCCCAGGTCGGGCAGGCCCAGGTCGCTGAACGGAACGGCCGACAGGTACAGCACCTGGGTGCCGCCGCCGTCCGACTCGCCGTAGATCTTCGGGCTGCCTTGCGGCCAGTAGCGGTCCGGGTGGCGTTCGACGCGTCCGCGAGCGTCCGCGAGCAGCTCCTGGTAGGGGCCGTAGATCACGGCGCCCACCGGGCATGCTTCGCAGCACCCGGGCTGGCCGCCTCCCTTGATGAGGTGGAGGCACATCTCACACTTGACGATCTTGGGGTTGTTGGTCTCCCACTGGAACTTGGGGATCTGGAACGGGCAGGCGACCTGGCAGTAGCGGCAGCCGATGCACTTGCTCGGGTCCCAGGTGACGATCCCGTGCTCACGCTTCTGCAGCGACCCGATCATGCACGCTCGGGTGCAGGCCGGGTCGAGGCAGTGCATGCACTGGGCCTTGACGTAGGAGCGGGTGTTCTCGTCTTCGTAGACCTTGATGATGTTCTTCGTCTCGCCGGAGAGGTCCTCCGGCGGGTCGTACAGCTCGAGGGGGAGGTTGTTGGCCTTCTTGCAGGCGGTCACGCAGGCCCTGCAGCCAATGCACCGGGTGGCGTCGTACAGCATTCCTACCGCGTCGGCCGGTGGCTGAGGGCGCTCGCTCGCGACCGCGTCGGCCCCGACCGCGGCGACGGCGCCGCCGGCCGCAAGGCCCCGGATCAGGTCGCGACGGGTGGTGCTCATGACTTCTCCTCCGTCTCGCCGAGCTTCTTCGAGGCCACGAAGCCGGCCCCGAGGAGGGCGCCACCCACCAGGCCGGCGACCCCCGCCCAGGCGGTGGCCGAGGTCCCGTGCTCTGGCTCGATCGGAGGGTAGGCGTCGGCGGGGAGCTCTGCGGCGGCGTGCAACGGCTTGCGGAAACCGACCGCCTGCTCGGTGCAGCCGAAGCAGGGGTGACCGATCCCGATCGGCCACGCACCCACCTCGCCGAAGGAGAGGAGCGAGCAGTTGGCGTGGGTCTCGGGCCCCTTGCAGCCGAGGGCGTAGAGGCAGTGCCCGAGGCGGTGCCCCTCGTCGCCGTACTGGCGGGCGAACCGGCCGGCGTCGAAGTGGGGTCGCCGCGGGCAGTCCTCGTGGATGACCCGGGCGTAGGCGAAAAGCGGCCGGCCGAGGTCGTCGAGGGCCGGAAGGGTGCCCAGGGTCACGTACTGCAGCACGGTCCCGAGGAGGTTGTACGGATTGGCCGGACAGCCGGGGATGGTGATCACCGGCTTGCCGCTGCCCTTGAGGATCTCGGGGGCGCCCACCGCCCCAGTTGGGTTGGGGTCGGCGGAGGGGATGCCTCCCCAGGAGGCGCACGAGCCAATGGCGATGACCGCCGCCGCGTGGCTGGCCACGTCGGTCAGGATGTCCTGGGCCGTGCGCCCGCCGATCTGGCAGTAGATGCCGTTGTCCCTGGTGGGGATGGCCCCCTCGACGACGCACACGAACTTGCCGTCGTTCTTCTCGATCGCCTCGTGCAGTGCCGCCTCGACCTGGTGACCGGCCGCTGCGTTCAGGGTCTCGCAGTAGTCGAGCGAGATGAGGTCGAGGATCAGCTCCCCCACGTCCGGGTGGGACGTGCGCAGAAGCGACTCCGTGCACCCGGTGCACTCCTGGAAGTGGAGCCAGATCACCGACGGCTTGAGCCCTGCCGCTGCCGCCTCCGCGAAGCGGAGACCGACTGTGGCGGGCAGCCCGACCGCCGCCGCTGCCGCCATGCAGGCCTTGACGAAGTCTCGACGGTCCAGCCTCGACTGGAGACCGCCGGTCGTCCGGGGATCGTGTTCCCTGTCGCCCATGGAGTTCCTCCTTGCTCCGCCCCGCCACCCGCGGCGAGAGGCTGTGTGCTGCCCCGAGTATGCATCGCCTCCGGGAGTGTCAACAGGGTGTACGCTTCCTGACAGAAAGTCTCAGTTCTACGCTGTCTGTTTGGGTGCGGTGCGGCAAGGAGGCGCGAGGCCGTTACGGCAGCGAAACGGGTCGCGCGAGGAGGGTGCCGGTGAGGGCTCTCTTGTGAATGCCTGAACAAGCTCCGAGGCGTTCAGGGCGGCGGAGGTCCTGCCACGGTGCGGCAGAGCTCGCGTTCGTGGGCCGGTGACGTTGACTTCCCGCAAGGGGTGTGATATCAGCCCGCCTTCTTCGTCGTGGAGTCGCCCGCGAACGTGAGCCGGCACGTCTCCCACCGCTCGAGCTCCTCAGCCGCCGGGCTGGTGGCAGCGAGCAGCGTGGCGACGAGAACGAAACCCACCGCGGTCACCGCGACGAACCAGGAGGGAATCAGCTCCTCGACCGCGAACCGGGACAGGAACTCGGCAGCGCTCGCCGGGCTCTGCGGGTGGATGAACAGTTTCACCAGCCAGACCGAGGTAATGAAGTAGATCAGGAGGAGATAGTTGCGGCGAAGCCGGAGACGGATCGCGGCAAACCAGCCGACCTCGAACCGGGCCCGCCGCAGGTCCTCGGCCAGCAGGGACGGCCAGACTTGCGGGGGGTTCCCAGGGGATGGGTCCAGCAGCTCCGCGAAGTAGCCCACCTCGAGCAGGTGGAGACGGTACTTGCTGTGGTAGAGGTGGCGATACCGTCGCGCCTCGAGCAGGAGCGAGATGCCGATCAGCGCCAGGCCGAGGAGGAGCGTGTAGTGGGGGATCTCCCTCGAACCGAAGGTGAAGGTGGTCAGTCCGAAGGTGAGGAGGACCGCCCAGTTGGCGGTGATGTCCAGGCGCTGGCGCCACACGGTCATGCGGTGCATCTCGCCGCGGTACAGGTGGGCGAGCGGCGTCGCCAGGTCGGTAGGGACGGTCGGGCGAGCGGGGTCCGGCATGCCCCGACTGTAGCGCGATCCTCCATGCCGGTCGAGGCGTGGGGATCGCATCAAGGACCACCGCCCCCACCTGGACCTGGACCTGGACCTCGTCCTGGTCCTGG
>Ga0068714_10005070_pt1 | contig 14219 bp, 12 predicted proteins | sample MTBNYHSulfiMetaG_FD_62988 | JGI IMG/M metagenome (GOLD analysis project Ga0068714, IMG submission 62988) | Enrichment culture microbial communities from rom New York Harbor, USA that are MTBE-degrading - MTBE-NYH (New York Harbor Sulfidogenic)... | ecosystem: Environmental > Aquatic > Marine >... | reverse complement strand
AACTTCACAATCCGTAAGTTCGCCACAAGCCCCCTGAGTATAACGCAGATCATCAAATGGGGCACCATGAGCAGCCTCTGCGCTGCCTACATATGGATGCTTCTGGAGAACAAGATGAGCCTCTGGATATGCGGCGAGACGGCCTCAGGTAAGACCACCAGCCTCTCGGCCCTCATGATGTTCATGCCCCGCGATAACAAGATCGTCAGCATCGAGGAGGTCCCCGAGGTCCACATCCCCCACAAGAACTGGATAAGGGAAGTGGTCAGAGACACGGCTAACGCGGGCAGCGAAGAGGGCGTCACCATGTTCGTCCTGCTAAAGGCCGCCCTGAGGCAGAGACCCACGTACATCATCGTAGGTGAGGTCAGAGGCGCTGAGGGCAACATTGCCTTCCAGGCCATGCAGACAGGCCACCCAAGCATCGCCACCTTCCACGCAGCCTCCGTGGGCAAGCTGGTTCAGAGACTCACAAACTACCCCATCAACGTCCCCAAGACCCACGTGGACAACCTCAACGCGGCCCTCTTCCAGAGCGCCGTCCACGACTATGAGACGGGTAAGTACAAGCGCCGCGTCGTCAGCGTCAACGAGATCTTGGGCTACGAGCCCGCTGATCAGGCCTTCAACTTCGTGGAGGTGTTCAGCTTCGAGCCGTCGACGGACAAGATCGTGTTCAGGGGCCTGGGCACCAGCTACCTGCTGGACAACAAGATAGCCATTATGAAAGGCTACACGGGCATAGACATCAAGAAGATATACGACGAGCTCTACATGCGGGCCGAGATCCTTGAGTACATGATAGCCTTGGGCATCCTGGAGTACGACGACGTTCTGGAGAACCTTCTCTACGTTCAGGGCGTGGGCATAGAGCAGGCCCACTCCAAGCTGAGGAGGATGGCCTTGACCAAGTTCGGCCAGGGGATCGAGGCCGAGATCAAGAAGAAGGTGAGCAACACGGAATGATGGCCAGACTGAAGACCCTTAAAGTTCCCAAGTTTCTGGAGGGACTCAGTAAAGGAGATAAGATAGACTTCGAGTTCCCCTTCTTCGTCCTATACCTGAGAGCGATAACATCGGGCACCATATCTAGGGTCATCATGCTTCAGGTGGCCTCGGAGAAGCTCATCTTCAGCAGCATTAGGCCCTATATGGTCAAGATACTCAACCTCATGAGCCAGTGGAGGTACCCGCAGGCCAAGGCCACGGAGATCATGAGCAGCCAGGCGCCTACCAAGGACTTCAAGGACTTCTTGTTCAAGTTCAGCCAGAGCATAGCGTCAGGTGAGCCCGTCAACCAGTTCATCAACCAGTACCACACCAGTTACATGGCAGAGTTCGAGGCCTCAAGGCTCCAGTCCATGACCCGGCTGAAGATACTGAGCGACGCCTACGTACCCATGTTAAGCATAACCCTTTTCATGACCACAACGATGCTCATCTCCTCCATATTCTACGACGCCAAGATCATGATCGTCCTAGCCATCATGGTCGTCATCGCCGTCAGCTTCATACTCTACATCCTGTCCTGGCTCATCTTCAACTCGGCTAAGCCGGACGCGGTCCTGATCCAGGACCAGAAAGAGAAGCCCACGGCCCGCAGAAGAGCTGAGTACGCGGCAATGATGAGCCTTGTGCTGTCCGGCCTCGTCCTGCTCATACCCTTCGAGAACAGGTTCAAGCACTTCATACTCATAGGAATAATACTCTTCATGGGTGGGCTGATCGGGCGGACCTACGTCGGCACCGTGAAGAAGAGGGAGAGGGATTACCCCTCTTTCTTCAGGTACATGGCCTCCAACCTTTCAGCCAACATACCCCTAGCCCAGATACTAAAAGGCGCCGCCGACACAGACTTCGGCAGCTTAAACATGGTGATCAAGAGCCTCGATAACAAGATCAAGATGAGGGTCGAGCCCAAGGTGGCTTGGTGGGGTTTCGAGACGGAGATAGACAGCACCCTGATACGCCGCATCAACACCATAATGACTGACACTATATACACTGGTGGCAACCTGGGGGTGGCCAGCGAGTTCATAGAGGAGTTCTACCACGTGTACACCACCATAAGGGATCAGAGGTACAACGCTGTAGGTTACCACACCGGTCTCCTAGTGCCCATTTACGTTGTGGCCGCGGCCCTGTTCGCCGTAATCGACGGATTCTTCGCGAGCCTCATAGAGTTCATAGGCGAGATGGCTACGGTCCTGGACTTCTTCTCGGTCCCCGACGTGGAGTTTATGAGGCTCTTCTTCGTGTTCGCCTTGGCTCTCTTCGCCCTCAACAACGTGTTCAGCATATACAACATGGAGGGCGACTCTAGGTTCTCTGTTCTCTACTTCGTGGGGATGCAAATGACTTTAGGAGGAATAGTGTACCTCATAATCAGCGAGGCGGTCTTGAAGTACCTGGCGGGAGTGACGACGTTATAGGAGTGGAACGGATGTGGGAGAAGCTCTAAGAAACAACTTCGAGCCCGGCAGGTGGTTACTCGCCGCGGGCCTGATCCTGAGCGTGGTGCTCATGTTCCAGCTATACGCCATAAACGAGACCGTGGACATGGGGTCTCTCGACGCTCTCCTTGGGGGTAACACTTTGGGCCTTCTCCTAGTCGTATCATACCTGCTTACTACCGTGGCCATGCTGGCTGTCGTCTCAGAGTTCTTCAAGGTTAGGAAGAGGATAGACGGGCTTCTAGCTTTGACCCAGTTACTTGACAAGATAGAGGATCTTCAAGCGCCGCAGGCTCCTAGGCCTGCTCCTCTCCCTGTGCCTGCTCCAATTGAGGCTCCTTCTGTTGTTCAAGCCATTAAAATGGTAGAAGAGAAACCTGAGGAGGAGCTCGATGATGTGCTGCTTGAGGACAGTCTTGGTGATAAACCGGAGATCGTTGAGGAGGCAGCCCAGGCGGCTGCAGAGTCGGAAGGTAAGTTAATCTCAGAGAGGGATCAACTCGGGTACAGGAAAATAGAATTGAAGCTCGACGACGAGGCCCTTCAGCCTAGAGCCGCGCTCGCCGAGGAGGAGATAGACTTTGACGCCGTTGGCGAGATGGCTCAGCAGAGGTTCCTTGACGACGACGTGGATGAGACCGTTGACATGATGCTGAAGCAGAGTGAGGTCCTCTCGACGCTAAACGAGCTTGAGCGCGTCGTCGAGGAGTTGAAGTCCAAAAGAGGGATGTACAGCCCCAAGTAAAGAGCCCACGCAATCTCAGAGAAACTTGGGCGGCTTGACCTATTCCATAACACGCCTTCATAAACTATCTATATATTCCGGCTCGATGGTTGACTGAAAATGGCCTCCTCGATCGTGTCAGAGGGCATAGTACTTGTAGCTGTGGTTGTGGCAGCCGCCGTACTTAGCCAGGTCTTCCTGACGGCCATGACGGGGATAGAGCAGAGCAGCCTTACCATGTCGGAGAGGCTCGGCGACAAGATGAAGACCAGCATTCAGGTCATATCAGCCGTGAACACCAGCTCCACAGCCGTCAAGGTCTGGGTGAAGAACACGGGGACATACATAATGCCCTCCGCCGTCATACAGAGAGGGGACGTTATATTCGGAAAGTACGGAGAAATCAGCCTCGTTGAGTACGCCGAGTCAGGAGCAGGCTGGAGCTTCCGACTCCTGAGCAGCGACGACACAAATTGGCAGAGCGGAGAGACTATAGAGATCACGGTAACTGTGTCCACGGCCCTCAGCAAGGGGGACTACTACTTCTGCTTCAACACGTTCAACGGGGTCGACGATGAGCTGTACTTCAGCATAGGTGGTTAGGATGGGGCAGTCAACCACCGTAGCCACGGCGTTTACAGCCATAATGATGATAGCAGGGGTCACCATCCTCATCACCACGGCCGTCTCCGGCTTCAGCATAATAACCCAAGCTATGGACAGCAGGGTCGACAGGACCCAGATCATTGTCCACGAGAGGATGGCCTTCACAGGCTGGAGGCTGGACGACCCTCAAACCCTCAGACTTAATGTCACGAACACGGGGGAGACAAGCATGGCCCTAAGAGAGTTCGACAAGTTCGACGTGATCGTCACGTATCTTGAGGCGGGGGCCACTAAGTCTGAGTGGCTGGCCTTCAACCAGGGAGCCTCCTCGGGCGACTACTGGAAGATAAACCGGGTTTTCTTCAACGGAGACGAGGGCGATCAGGTGAATCCCATGGTCTTAACTCAGCCAGTGAGCGGTAACTGGGACCCCGGGGAGGCTATCGAGTTATTGGCCCACATCGACGCCGTGAACCCCACATACAGGTACGTGACGTACTCGACACTGAACGGCGTCACCGTGTCCACCGGCCTCACGCTGTCCTATCAAACTGGGACAACGTCCATAGTTACAGGCGACGTCTTCGTCGAGGTGCCTCATAACCTTGGGCGTGTGCCCACCAACGTGCAGGTAACACCCAGGAATGAGATCACTGGCCCCGGCTTCTGGGTCAGCGACGTTGACTCGGATAGCTTCAGGGTTAACCTGAGTCAGAGTGAGGCGGGTGACACCGGCTTCTATTGGAGAATAGAGTAACTCATTTATTTTAATCAATATCACTAACACATATTATAAGTTATTTATTATTTTTATAAAAATTATTCCTAAATATTAAATATATTATTATATTGATTATGATTAATGCATATATGATCTATAACTTTATATCATGGATTCTTGATCTATATTTTCGATCTACTTGTTCCGGGCCCAGCTAAGTGGCAGGTTTGAGACGGCCGCGTATCTACTGCTTCTACTGGGTGCTCTGGGCGACTGGGCTTCAACCACTACGGGGCTGAGCGTAGGGCTCTTGGAGGGCAACACGCTGGCTGCCTCGCTGATGGCTGGCGGCCTGTGGATACCCGTCGACCTCATGATGGTGGGCGTCTGCATAGCTGTGCCGTACTTGGTTAACAGGCTGGTGAAAAGTAGGGCCGCCAAGGTTCTGTACCTGTTTCCCTTGATGGCTGGATTATTCAAGGTGGCCGTCAGCCTGTGGAACATTAGCCTGATAATGTAGAGAGGGGTGCTTACTTGCTCTTCCAAAGTAAAGAACATTAAAACTGTTTAACTCTTATCCGCACGCGAGCACGTGAAGAGAGAGTGAAATTTTAAATTTAATATAGTGTGTGCAGTTCAAAAAACACTCCGCGCGCGCTATATAATTAGAAGCGGGGCTACAGGTGACATAATAAGCGTAAAGGAGCAGTAAATTATCTAGTTAAGTTATGGCTCCCCTTATTCGATATTATGAAAAACAGGACCAGAGCAAAGTTGTTAAATTCCTTACGTCTGTATTTCCTGGCTGGCCCCGGATAAATGTCAGATGTTCGCCTCTGGATTATTGGAGATGGAAGTATGAGGGGAGACCTGCGACTGAAAAGATTGTGTCCATCATAGAGGATGAAGGGGGAGATGTGATAGGGTGTCTCCACATCATCCCTTTAAAGTATAAAGGGGTGTACCGAGTTGAGAAATGCGGAACTGGCGCAGACTTTGCTGTCCACCCCGATTATAGGAAGTTGGGGCTAGGTTTTTCACTGGGCGAACATGTAAATGTGAAACTCAAAGATACAGGACACAAGTTCACATTCTCCATCACGGGCAACCCCAAACTGATACATAGCATGCCTAGAGATCATGTGATGTTTCCTGGCGAAGCCGTGAACTACGTGAAGATAGAAGACATTGATAGACAGCTTGAAGCCTACCCTATGAGTGACGACTGGTTGGTTAGGGTGGGTTTCACGGCTTTGAAGGGTTTAACTCGGCTACGTGGGTTATTGAAGGGCAGTAAGATAGACCATAACGTGGAGAAAGCTGATTCTTTTGGCGCTGAAGCTGATGCCCTGTGGAGTGATGTGGAGAACAGGTATAAGTTCGCTGTCAGACGCGACTCTGAGTACCTGAACTGGAAGTATTGTGACTATAGGGTTGGGGGCTACCAGATCAGGAAGACGTTTGACGGAGACAGGCTTACAGGGTACTGTGTATTCAGGATCAACAGGTACAGAGAAGAATATCCAGTAGGCTATATATCTGAAATTGTTACCATGCCCGGGCGATTCGATATTGCTGGTGCACTGGTTAAGTCGGCTGTAGACTGGTTTAGTGACGAGGACGTTAACATCGTCAACTTTCAAGGAATGGAGTCTTCGCTCTTATTAGACGTGTTAGAAGGCCACGGATTTCTCAACAGCCGGATGAAGATACACATTTTCATCAAGCCATTTGTGAACCCTGAGGAACTGCATTCAATCATCGGCGATGACCCGGAGAAGATATTGGTGTCCTGGGGTGATTATGACGTGTTACCTGTTGAACTGCCTCGTTAGGTGAAGATTCCTAATCACTTATTTCAGCCTTTACGCTCGCAGGATCAATTTAAAAATGTAACATATTAATAATTTTGTTATAATGTAAGGGCATGGCCGCTGAAAGATTGTAGGTAACTTCGCCTAAACTTGCAGGCGCGTTTTTCCGTGTGTTAGTATCATAAAAGCAGTAAAATTTACTTAATTACACTAAATAAAGAATTATTGATGCGTACGCATGCACGCACGAGAAACCTAAAAAAGTATAAACGTTTATTATAAGTACATAAATAGGGTTTTCATATATCAAAATCAAATACTTAGCGCTGACGCATTAACTATAAATATATAGAATCGCTCTCAAAAAATGTGTTAACTAAAAAAAACACCACATTTCTAACGCTGATATTATTATCATTTTCTACAATAGGCATACTTGGAATAAGTGGAAAAGGAATCCCATTTGAAGATTTACTGGAACTAATATCAAATAACTCCAATGAGATAGAGTTACTTAAATCACAAATAGCCGACCTTCAAGCACAGGTAGAGGCGCTAAAAAATAAAAACAGTAATAGTGGCCCTGACTATGATTCAGGTTGGATGACAATAGGCGTAAATAGCTACTTAATTTTAAATCATAATTTAGATACCAAAAACATCTATATAGAGATCCTTTTCAGAACAGCTGGAACAATTATTGATGAAAAATATTCAAGTGAAAAACAAGTAGGTAGGAGATGGACGTATAGCGATTCATACGGCCAATGGCACATTTCATGGACCACGACGGACAGGAATAACGTGTATATTGCACGCCTCCCCAAATTCGTGAATTCAAACGGTGAGAACGATGGCGAAATTCGTGTCCTAATATGGGCACTTACTAAACCATAAACATCGATGCGCGGGAGGAGCTGGCCCGGCGCACCTATTCACAGACTTGTAGATGAGTAGTCCTTTAACCTGTGTAAAAAAAGGGTTGTTCTACCCCAGATAACACAGTTTTCATTTATTTTTCCAAAGTAGCTCGAAGAGTATTTTGTAGCTGTCTACTATGGTCTCGTAGTTGGTCCACATGCCGTACAGGTTGCTCTGGTCGTTGGCCATGAGAAGGATCATCTCCCCCCCGTCTTTGATGAAGTAGCCCGGCATCTCATACTTCTTCAGGTACGCAAAGTCCCCGTCACCTACCTCTATCTGGTCCAGGACGTAGCTGCTCGTGGGCGAGTAGTTTGTCAGAAGCCGCACCTTTATGCCCTTCTTGGTGGCCAACTCGTCTAGTTCGTCCAGGAACGGTGTGTTGTATAGCCAGATGAGGTTGTTATCTGAGGCCACCATGTCGAAGGTCTCGCTGCATCCTGAGAGGAGCTCGTTGAGTCTCACACTGATGTGGCGTTTACCCTCCAGCACCTGGAAAGTCTCCTTCGTCTGTTGCACGTCCTCAGGCTCAGGGAGACTCTTCCATATTTTGAGGAGCTCGGCTTTCTGCTGCTCCATCTTGTGGATTCGCTGACGCCTCTCCTCAATGAGGTTGTCCAAGACATTCTCGAAGGGCACAGCGACAAACTTCATGGGCCTCTCCATGACCCTGCTTATGAGGCCCTGAGCCTCGAGGCGGCGCAGTATCTTGTAAGCCTCTGTACGGTGCACACCCAGAGCCTCCGCGACGCTCTGAGCCTTGTGGGCCCCGAACCTCGCAAGATAAAGATATACCCTGACCTCGTTCTTGCTGAGCTTGAACCTGCTGAGAGCCTGATCTATGCTCTTGAGAGCACTGATGTGCTCCATGGCCTCGGAGGGTATCCTAGTCCTGCTGGTCTCCTTGGTGTATACCGGCAGGAGATCCAGCTCGTCCTCCATAAGCTCGGTCTTCTTCTTCTCGCCTTTCTCGAGTTGTAGTTGTCCAACCTGCATCTTTCAGCCCTGGCAAATCCATATCTTTAATATAAAAAGAGATTCTGGAGAGAAAAACTAGTTTCTGCATCCATATTATCTAGGAGTAGGCCCTAGCATTGGGAACTAATCCCTGATTTCTGTTTCCTAGGTGACAGTGATTAGTTTAAAGCGTTTGTGTGGTCCCAGAAAAACATTCTAGACACTGTTTTTCGCGACATGTAGGTGTAAGACACAACACATTCATCCAACGACTCTCCGCAAAAAGCTTATAATCCCCTTTCTGTTAACGGTTTCAACCCGGGAAAGTGTAGAGCCTTGAAGTGCCCTTTCTGTGGCTCAGAGGAGCTTAGAACCCTTGAGACCAGAGACTCCCCCAACAACATGTTGAGGCGTAGAAAGGAGTGCTTCGCCTGTAGCAAGCGTTTCACCACCTACGAGTACATCGAGGAGATCGAGCTCATGGTCCGTAAAAAGGATGGGCGCCTTGAGAGGTTCAACAGCGACAAGATTGTCAAGGGCCTCCAGAAGGCCTGCGAGAAGCGTCCGGTGAGCCTGGAGCAGATCAAGGACATAGCGGAGCAGGTGCGTCAAAGGATCATCGCTGAGGGGAAAGACGAGGTGTCCAGCAGGGAGATAGGGGACATCGTCATCTCCCACCTCAGGGACCTGGACTATGTTTGCTATGTAAGGTTCGCTTCAGTTTACAGGGAGTTCAAAGAGCCCAGCGACTTCAAGGAGTTCATGAAAGAGGAGCACTAGGCCTTCCACCAGTCGAACTCCAGGTACCTCACCTGATCGTCCACTATTGCTAGAATGAACGATTTTCTCACAGTCGTAGCCAGCCTACCCGCTTTAACCATCTCAGCCGCCTCCATGCTCTGTCCGCCGCTCCACACTTGTACAATGTAAGGCGCGTGGTCGATCCCTGGGCCGTGCTCATATACGGCGAAGTCGCACCCGTATTTGATGCCAGGCGTTACCACGTATCCTCTTTTCCTAAGATCCGTGTATGTCTTGTACTTGGCGTCGAATCCCTGTACGCTCTCAGCGATCCTCTTTCTCAAGCTTCTAGGGGAGATGAATTGGCCCTTCATGTCTTGTACGCGCAGCCGCCCTGCTTCAGCTAAGTAAAGGCCCTCTATGGCGTCGAGTACAAGAGGCGTGTCAAACACTTCTTTTGGCTTCGGTATGCCGAGAGGCTTTCCGAAGAAGCCTCCAGAGAACAACTCGTTGCCTTGATTGACATCCCACACTATCAGTCTGTTGTTTTCTATAAGCTGGGCAAAGGAAGGCATGTCAGGTCATTACAGCGCTATTATTCTTATGTGGTCTGAGGCGTCTCTGACCTTGTCGACCATGTTCTCCATGAGGTTTATCGTGTCTTTTAGGATCAGTATGGCTGGCAGCTCCATGGTGCTTGTGATGACCTCCATCTCCACGTTCATGTAGTTCTCGTCGAATCTTCTCTCTATTTCCTCAATCTGCTTGGTGAACCCGATGGATTTGTCCGAGTTGAAGCCTAGGCTCATCATGGCCTCCCTCAGTTTGATCAACGCGTCGAAGGCCAGGTCGCTCAGCTCCAGCATGTCTTTAGCTACGTTTTCAGGGATCTGCCACTGCTTTTTTTCTATCAAAGTGAGTCTGGCCCCAGTGCCTTTTATCTGATCCATTATGTCGCCGAAGGCGCTGATAAGCCTGAAGAAGTCGTCTCTGTTTACCAATATGCCCCCGATTTCGTGGAGCTCCTTGATCAAGGTCGACTTTATTCCACTTGCCTCATTGGTGATGGTCTGGACGCTTTCCATGAGGCCCGCCGAGGTTCCCTTCTTCTTGGCCAAAATGTCCACCAGGGCGAGTATCTTTCTGAAGCTCTCAACGGTCAGCCTTGCATGGTCCTGACAGAGCATTAGGAGGTTTCGCATTGTACGGTCTTCAGACTCGACGGGGAATACCATGAATATACACCAGGGATTGTTCTATGTATCTAATATTCATTGCAGGTTTTAAACTTTAAACATTGGAAAAATTATTGGCATATAAAAATAATTACTATAATTATCAGTCTCTCTTTTTCTTGGAGCTGGTCCACCAGTCCAAATAATCCTCGTTACGTTGCCGCTTCTTCTCTTCCTCGTCGTCCTCTTTCTCGTACAGCTTTTCGAGGGCTCGAGAGAGTTCAGCTTCAGTGTACGTGAGGCCGCAGCTCTGGCAGCTGTAGTGTCTCAGCTTGGGGTCCCACTTCAGCTTACCTCCACACTCCGTGCAGTACGGCAATCTTATCCCTGCTCCATATTTAATCGGCGGCTATTTAAGTAGACTCTTTCAGGTCAGCGTGGGAAAAAAAGAAGGATTAACGGGGCTCAGGAGGCGGAGGCTCTATGAAGCCCTGTTCCATCAACATCTTGACCAATCTCTGGGTGCGCTCGATGATACTCTCCGCCCTCTCGTAGAGCTCTTTTCTGCTCGCCTTCTTGCGGGCGATCCCCTGCTGTATTGCCTTGAGCCCTGTCTCGGTTGCCTGGAGGGGATATATCTCCCACTCGTCCATGGAGGGGATGATGTAGTCCCCGGTGAGACCCTTGTCCTCAGCGTACTTAGCGAGGGCCTTGGCCGAGGCTATGCACATCTCATCCGTGATGGTCTTGGCCCGAACGTCGAGGGCTCCTCGGAATATTGCTGGGAAGACGAGGCTGTTGTTGACCTGGTTGGGGAAGTCGCTACGGCCTGTCGCCATGACCTTGACGCCGGCTTCCTTGGCCTCCCAGGGCCATATCTCTGGGATGGGGTTGGCGCACGCGAAGACTATGGAGTTGTCCGCCATTCCCTGTACGTCATCCTTGGTTATGACACCGGGGCCCGGTTTCGAGGCCGCGATGAGGATGTCGCTGCCCTCTGCCGCCTCCTTTATGCCCCCTTCAATGCATTCGGGGTTCGTCTTCTGGGCCAGGTTCCACTTGTAGGTGCCCTCTAGGTCCTTCCTGCCTATGTGGAGGGTGCCCGTGCTGTCCGTCATTATGATGTTCTTGGGGTTGACGCCGGCGGCCTCCAGGACGTAGAAGGTGCGGGTGTTGGCGGCGCCTGAGCCGACTATTGTGAACTTGGCGTTGCTCAGCTTCTTCCCCACGTACTTCAACGCGTTTATGGCCCCCGCCAGGATGACGGCCGCGGTTCCCTGCTGGTCGTCGTGCCAGACGGGTATGGGCATCTCTTTCCTGAGTCTATCCAGGATGTAGAAGCACTTGGGGCTGCTGAAGTCCTCCAGGTTGATGCCGCCGAAGGTGGGCTCTATCCACTTCACGGCCTGTATGATCTCCTCGGGGTCCTTAGTGGAGAGGCAGATAGGAAACGCGTCTACCCCGCCCAGGTACTTGAAAATGAGGGCCTTGCCCTCCATCACGGGCATCCCAGCCTGGGCGCCTATGTCTCCGAGGCCCAGTACCCTGGTCCCGTCGCTGACGACGGCCACGTAGTTCCACTTGCTGGTCTCCTCATAGGCGAGCTCGTTCTGCTTCTCGATGTCCTTACAAACCTGGGCCACGCCTGGGGTGTACCAGATGGAGAAGTCCTGAAGGGTGCGGATGGCGCACTTGGGCATCACCTCCACCTTGCCGTGGTAGAATGCGTGGTAGGGTGGCGCGATCTTACTCCACTTCTGAGCCTCCTTGAGAAGCTCTTCCTTAGTCACTGGCATGGGGAAATAGACCAGCAGCGGAGGGATAACGTTTACTAGTAGACTCCTTTAGAAAACTGGCGACGACCACCACAACTACCCACCACCACAAAAAACCACAAAAAAGCCTCCGAACCCGAAAATAAGCCCTTGAAACGTGGAAACGTGGTGGTAGCGGAGGGACTCCTCGACGCACGCAACATAAAAAAGACTAGGAGAGCTCCCCGCGGAGCCTCTCCCTTACATCTTCATCCAACGGGCCCTCACCGTCCACGATGTCGTGGAAGGTCCTGAACACCCGCTCAAGCTTCCTCCAGTCGGGTACGTAGACTCGGCTGAACCAGACACGGCTGCTATCCACGTCATCATCCTCCAGTTCCCACCGGTACTCGTCTATCCGCTTCTCGCTGAGGACGTGGGCGCTGCCGTAAGGCCCCTCATGCTCAGGCGCCTCCAGAAGCATCACCCCGTCTGCGCCGTAGGCGAAGGCGTAGAGTAAGTGCTCCTTCTTCAGCCTCGCCAAGCTGGGCATGGGAATGATCCTAATACTGCTCGGATAGGTGAGCCTCGCCAGCCCCGCCAGGTCTACGGCTGTGTACGCGACCTCATGCTCAACGAAGGCTAATATCTTGAGCTCGGCCTCGCTCCCAGACAACACGCCTCGGATGTTTGCCCTTATCTGAGCCTCCGAGAGCCCATGCTGATCCAGCGCGTCCTTGGGGCAGGCCGGGATGCATGCCCCGCAGCCACTGCACATGATCTCGTTGATCAAAGGCTTCTCATCCAGCATAGTGATGGCTGACTCGGGGCACACCCCCACGCATTCCTCGCAGCCGTCGCACGCATCTGGGTCAGCGAGGTAAGCCTTGTTGGGCTCAATCATCCTGTCACCGCTAAGGAAGTTCACTACCTTCATGGCGGCTCCCTCGGCCTCGGCTGTGGAGCTCTGAATGTCTTTGGGGCCTATGACAACCCCCGCTGCGTAGACGCCGTCACGCTTTGTGCTTACTGGGTCCAACTTTGGATGACGCTCAAGTATAAACTGGTCCTCGTCCGCGGGCACCCTAAGCGTCTCCGCCAGCTTCAACGTGTCCTCCACTGTCACGATGGGTGGAGCCAGGACCACCAAGTCTACAGGGTTCTCCAACATCCTGTTCAGCATCATGTCCTCGCCGCGCACCAGCACCTGGTCGCCCTCAGGCACGATCTCGGTGACCTTGCCCTTCACGAAGACGGCGCCTTTCTCCTGCGTCGTCCTGTAGAACTCCTCGTAGCGGCGGCCAGTGGCCCTGATGTCTATGTAGTGTATCCAGACGTCTACTCCGCGGTCCCGGAGAAGCTGCGCCTGTTTGAGGCTATATAGGCAGCACACCCTGCTGCAATGGGGTCGGCCCACCTCGGTGTCCCTGCTCCCCGCGCACAGGACATAGGCTACGCTTTTTGCCTCCCTCCCCGTCTTCGGGATTATGAGTTGGCTTCCCGTGGGGCCGTTGACGTCCAGGATGCGCTCCATCTCCAAGCTGGTCACTACGTTAGGGTACACTCCGTACCCGTACTGGGGAAGGCCGCTGAGGTCGTATAGCTCGAATCCGGTGGCGAGCACGATGGCGCCCACGTTCAGCTCCACCTCCCTGCCCGGGTCGTCTACGTCTATGGCGCCCGCCGGGCAGGCCCTGGCGCAGGCCCCGCATCTGAGGCAGTGCTCGTAGTCGATGGTGTAGACGCTGGGGACGGCCTGTGGGAACGGCCTGTATATCGCCTTCCTAGTGTTCAGACCCTGGTTGTAGTCATCAGGGGCTTTACCCGGGCAGACATTGTTGCAGGCACCGCACCCGATGCACTTCCCGGGGTCGACGCCCCTGGGCTTGATCCAGACCTTGACCTTGAAGTCTCCGGGGACACCCGTGACCTCCTTGACCTCGCTATAGGTGAGGAGCTCGATGTTCCTGCTCTGGCTTACTTGGGCCATCTTGGGGGTCAGTATGCACTGGCTGCAGTCCAGGGTGGGAAAGACTTTGGGGTACTGGATCATGTGGCCACCTATACTGGGCCTCTTCTCCACCAAGTGCACCTTCATCCCGTACTCGCTGAGCCTCAGGCTCGTGGTGATGCCGGCGACACCGCCACCTATGACAAGGGCTTCCCGGACGACGTTCATCTTCTTGGACCCCAGGGGCACAGACTGCTTTGCCCGCTCAATGGCGCCCCTTATGAGGCTTAAGGCCTTCTCTGTAGCGCCCTCGTGGTCGTCCTTGTGAACCCAGCTACATTGCTCCCTGACGTTCACCATCTCCAGGAAGGCCGGGTTGACGCCTTTCTCCTCCAGGTCGCT
>Ga0068714_10005068_pt1 | contig 14221 bp, 8 predicted proteins | sample MTBNYHSulfiMetaG_FD_62988 | JGI IMG/M metagenome (GOLD analysis project Ga0068714, IMG submission 62988) | Enrichment culture microbial communities from rom New York Harbor, USA that are MTBE-degrading - MTBE-NYH (New York Harbor Sulfidogenic)... | ecosystem: Environmental > Aquatic > Marine >... | reverse complement strand
GGAACCAATGAAATCATGAACCTACTGATTCAACACGAGTATTACCGCGAACTCCTCGAAACCGCATCAGACCGTCGCGATATCGAACAGGACGCCCTCCGGACCGACGAGACGGAAAAAATCTACACGGACGAAGATCAGTTGAAAGACCTGGAAGAAATACCCCGTTGAACGGACTCCGCCGGTAAAGACGCCGGAAGGGGTGTGGAGACAGCCTTCTCACTCACGCGTCGGATCGCGGCACAGGGACCTTCATATACTCCACCCCTTCGTCCTTAAGGGTCTGCTCCTCGTCCGCCGTAGTAATTCCCCGGATCTTTTTCTTCTCTGAAACTCCGTAATGGATTTTCAGCGCCTCCTTGGCGAAGTTCGCGCCTACGTCCTCGAATTCGTTCAACACATGCCGGTAAAAAGCCCGCATCACTTTTGCCGGATCCACTTCCGCCGACTCTCCCGCGGGCTGATCCGAGCCCCTTTGCGCGTTTTTGATGGTAAACGGCGAAAACAACCGCCGGATCTCGGTCTCACCGCACATGGGACACATCACGATCCCCTGGTTCTTCTGGTCCTCGAAATCCTGGACGCTGTCGAACCAGCCTTCGAACTTGTGACCTTGTGTACACTGCAAATCAAACGCGATCATAGAATGCCGTTTCAAAATCGCCACACGGGCGTCTGTAAGCGCTGCCTCATCCTGCACGACGAGAAGCCCCCACTATAGGGCCAAGGCTTCCACCGAGGAATTTCCGCGGGAAATCCGTTTACATATGAAATATCATACGAATCCGCTTTGCGAAAAGCAAGCCATGTCGTTGCAGAACGCCTTTGTTTCCCCTTCCGCGGATTCGTATCGAATCACTTGATCCTGCATGAGCGGACATGTATCGTGCTCGTCCATATGAAGTCCACGGATTCCCAGGAAATCGGAACGGACCGGGGTCGTGAGGCGGACCGGGTCACCCGCGCGGCGGGAGTCGTGGGTATGGCCACCTTGATCAGCCGGATACTCGGATTCGCCCGCGACATGGTCATCGCCTTCTTCTTCGGAACCGGCGCCTCCGCGGACGCCTTCTTTGTCGCCTTCCGCCTTCCCAACCTCCTCCGCCGGCTGTTCGCCGAAGGCGCGTTCACCGTAGCCTTCGTACCCGTATTCACCCAGACCATGAACCGCGAGGGGAAAGGCTCCGCCTTAGAAACCGCGCGCGCCGTACTGACGGCCCTGGGCGTGATACTGGCCGTCCTCTCTGTCGCAGGCGTGCTGTTCGCTCCGGCCATGGTCCGGGTCATCGCCCCCGGTTTCACGGAAGACCCGGCCAAACTGAACCAGACCATTGAGCTTACCCGCATTGTTTTCCCGTACATCTTCTTCATCGGACTAGTGGCCGGGTGCATGGGGGTGCTCAATTCTCTACAGCACTTCGCGGCCCCCGCCCTGGCTCCCGCTTTGTTGAATCTGTCCATGATTCTGGCCATGGTTTTTTTCGCATCGCGTTTCCAGGAACCCGTTTATGCACTGGCCTGGGGGGTCATGGTGGGAGGGATCGCCCAGTTGCTTTTTCAGGCGCCTTTCATGAAACGGCAGGGTTTTTCGCTGCGGCCGTCATTCCGGTTCCGTAATCCGGCGCTGAAGCAAATCCTGTTTCTGATGACTCCGGCGGCTCTGGGAGCCGCCGTGTACCAGATCAACATTCTGGTGGGCACACTGCTCGCCTCGCTGCTGCCTTCCGGCAGCGTTTCCTACCTTTACTACGCCGATCGCGTGGTGCAGTTTCCCTTGGGCATTTTCGCCATCGCGCTGGGCACGGCCAGCCTGCCCAGCCTGTCGCGCTTTGCCGCCCGAAGGGACATGGACGGCCTGGTGGACACCTTTTCCCATTCCCTCCGCCTGACGTTGTTCGTGGCCGTACCCTCCACCATAGGGCTCATCCTCCTGCGGGAACCCATCGTAAGCGCGCTGTTTCAGAGGGGCGCCTTCGGCGAAGCGGCGGCCGCGCAGACCGCGAGCGCTCTCCTGTACTATTCCATGGGCTTGTGGGCGTCTTCCGCCGTCCGGGTGGTTTTGTCGGGATTCTACGCCCTCCAGGACACCAAGACCCCCGTCAAAGTGGCGGTGCTTTCCCTCGGGGCCAACATCGCCTTCAGTATCGTACTCATGCAATTCATGGCCCACAACGGTCTGGCCCTGGCCACCACCTTCTCCAGTATCCTGAATTTCAGCTTCCTGCTGTTCCTGCTGCGTTCCAAGACCTCCCGTCTGGACGGTCGAACCATTGGGCGATCCCTGGCCAAAACGCTGTCGGCCTCCGCGGTCATGCTCATTCCCGTGGGCCTGCTCGCCCGGGTTCCCCTGCCGGGCGGCGGTCCGGGGCGGCTGTTTTTAACCATGGCTTCCGCCCTGGTCGTCTTTCTGGGCGCATCGTACGCCCTCAGGTCGCCGGAACTGGGCCTGATGCTGCGATCCCTCCGCAGAGTGCGGCAGACTCGATCCCCATCGGAAGCCTGACTCGCCGGTTCACGACGACGCTTTCTTCTCCGGAGGCGGCTCCAGCTTGACCAGCTCGTAGGTTCTACGGCCCAAACCGAGTTCCTGAGCATAATCCAACTGGATCGTCCAATCCACTTTGGGATAGATACCCCGAAACTTGTCTTCCACACATTCATCCCGGCCGTGAAGACACGAATCCGCCAGTAAAGCCTGCCGATTCACCAGGTCCACGGACGCCTGGTCGATGGCCACCGGATCCGTGGAGGCCAGGATACCGATATCCCCCACGATGGGCGCATCACAGTACCCATAGCAGTCGCACGCCGGAGAGATCTGGGTGAGGAAATTCAGAAAAACGCTCTTTTGTTCCTTCCCGGCCAATACGCCCCGGGTGTATTCCACCATCTTTTCCAGAAACGGCGGAATGGCCTCGCTCCACTGAATCTGCACGGCGCCTTGGGGACAAACCAGGATGCATTCCCCGCACCCCACGCACTTCGCCGGATCGATAAAGGCCTTTTTGGATTCCGTGAGACGGATGGCTTCCTGGGCGCAGTGCTCGATGCATTCCCCACAACCGATGCACTTCTTGGCGCGAATCTTCGGACCTACGTCGGAGTGTTGTTGGAGCTTTCCTTTCCGCGAGGCGCATCCCATGCCCAAGTTCTTGATGGCGCCGCCGAATCCGGACAACTCGTGACCCTTGAAGTGGGCCACGCTGATCAGGGCGTCCGCATGAACCACCTCCGAGCCGATGGATACCGTTTGAAAATGCTTTCCGTTCACCGGAACGTCCACCGCCGAGGCGCCCCGGAGTCCGTCGGCTATGACCAGCGGAGCGCCCACCACGGAATAGGCGAATCCGTTTTCGATCGCCGTGTTCAAGTGGGATACGGTGTCCCCCCTCGCCCCCACGTACAACGTGTTGGCATCCGTGAGAAACGGGCTGGCTCCCAGATGCTTCAGACGATCCACGATGCGGCGGAAGAACACGGGACGTATGTACGACGTGTTTCCCCGCTCTCCGAAATGAAGCTTGATCGCCGTAAGATCCCGGGGCTCGATCCTCCTGTCCAATTCGACAAGGTCCAACAAGCGATTCAGCTTGTCAAAGAGGTTCTCCCGAATGCTGGCTCGCATGTCCGCAAAGAATACTTGGCTGGTCGACATCGATTCCTCCTTAGCAGGCCGTTGAAAAACGCGATCTACAGTCACGCTTTGGGCGTGACGCTTCATCCTTCGCCGTTTCGGCGTACCCGTGGACCGCTCGGAAGAAGCGGAAACCCGCCTTCGCCTTTCCAACTCATGCATTTCGGCGCCGCCCCTTCCCTATGGACACGGGAGAGCCGGCCGGCCTATGGGACGGATTTCACTCCGGTGTGTCCTGGGGATACACCGGAAAGCGGATGGTGAACGAAACCCCTTTGCCGGGATCGTTATGCACCTCGATCTCCCCGCGGTGCCTGGTGACGATCTTATGAACCATGGCCAGTCCCAGCCCGGATCCCTGGGCCTTGGTGGTAAAAAAGGGATTGAATATGTTGTGGAGAATCTCCGGTGGAATGCCTCCGCCCATGTCGCGCACCACCGTCACGATCAACGGGCGCCCGCAGTCGGTCATCGGGACCGCCTCGACATAAATGACACCGCCTTGCTTCATGGCCTGAACCGCGTTCAAGAACAGATTGTAGTACAGGTGCCGAATCTGCCGGGCGTCACCCAGCAGCCTCGGAACCAGGTTCAGGCGTTTCTCCACGGAGATCCCGCTTTCCTGAAGCTCCAGCCTTACGAAATGCAACGCCTCCAGGATAACTTCATTCAAGTCGAAGTACTTAAACCCCCCCGTGGTGTCCGAAGAAAAATCGAGGACATCGTGCAGAATTTTTTCCAACCGGGCCACCTCGGAAACAATAACCCCGAGGTATCCCTTAAGGGGGGATTCCTCCTCCACCTTGTTGTAAACGCGGCGGGCGAACCCTCCGATAGAAACCAGGGGATTCCGGATTTCGTGAGCGATTCCCGCGGTGAGTTCCCCGACGGCGGCCAGTTTCTCGGACTCGATCAAACGTTCTTTGGCCAGTTTCAGTTCTCGGTTCACCCCGTCGATAAACTCCACCAATCGGCTGTTCTCCAGAGCCAGTCCCGTCTGGTTCACCAGCATGGTCAACGCCTTCAATTCGCTTTCATATACGCCTCGGTCTTTCAGGGCGTGGTCGGCCACGACGACACCGATGAACCCTTCCTTGGCCGACAAGGGCACGGCTACGTAGGGATGACACAGCAGGGCACCGAGCCGATCGGACGGTGTCCACTCGGGATCCCGCGGATTCAGGATCTGGAGGGGTCTCCGTTCCACCAGACATCGGACCACCGCCCCGGCATCCGGACGAAACGGAATGACCAAATCTTCGAACATCCGGGGGTGGGAGGGATTGGAGAAACCGCCCATCGCCGCGGGATCCCACGGGGATGATTCCTGCCGGAAAAACTTCCGGTGCAAACGAAGAACCTGTTTCTTCTCATCCAGGAGCAGCACGAAGACCCGATCGAACTGCAAACCCTCACCGAAAATCGCCGCATTCACAAAGATATTCAGGATTTCTTCAAAATCCACCGTGGTGATCATGGCCCCCGAAATCTCGTGCAGCGCCCTCAAGATCCCCACCATTTCCTCGTTTCTGCGCGCCAGGGACTCCACTCTTCCGAGCATGAGCGATTTCTGCATGGCGCTGGAAACGAAGGAACTCACCGTCTGGAGAAGACGGGCGTCCTCACCGTTGAAAGGGACCGTATGCCCGTCATCCGGCCGGATCTTTTCGGACACGCTCAAGCTACCCACGAAGCCTTCCCCCAAGTCCAGTTCCACCTGCATGGGGATGCTCCGAAAATCGAGCGGAACACCAAAAGACGCCCCCACGAGTTCCTGTTCCCCTTCGGTGTCCCAAACGGTCAACCGGGCATTTCGGGCGCTTACCAGGCGGGCGCACAGAGCCACCAGATCTCTCGCCAAGGGCTCCAATTCCATATTGGCGGAAATCGTCTTGCCCACCTCCATCAGGGCGTTCAGCTCCATGGTCCGGAGTTTTCCTTCCAGGGCCATTCTGGAATTGCGCATCACACCCGCCAACTCCAGACAGACGGTCTTGACCAAATCCAGGCGGGATTCGGTGAGGGCAAAGGCGCCGGGAATATAATACACGGCGGCCCCATACAGGAACGCATCATCCGCCAGAGGGAACACCAGCACCCTTCTGGCGTCGCCGGATCTCCGCCCGGAACGATCCGGAGCCTCCACGGTCCCCCGCAGAATAATCCTGCGCAGGCAAGCCTCCCCGATCAGACCTTCCCCCACCGCGTACCGGTGCGAATACATCCAGTCTTCCGTGCGATCTCCGGCAAAGTGAAGATGAAGAACCTGATGCTTCCTGTCCAGGCGAAAGATGAACCCCTGGCCCAACCCCAGTTCCCTGGACACGGTTTGCAGGATGTTCTGGAGCTTCTTTTCCGTCACGACTCTGGAATTGGCGATGCGAACCACCTTTTCCAGGACCTGGATGGGACGGATACGGCTCGAACCCGGCATACGCGTTACCCCAGTCTTACCACTTCATCATAAATACGTTCGTATTCCTTCGCCGAATGCGACCACGGGAATTCTTCTTCCATGGCGTTCCGAACCAGACGCTCCCATCGGACATCGTCTCCATAGACTCGGAGCGCCTCATGGAAACAGGTCAGCAAGGCATCGGGCGCGTACTCTCGAAACTTGAACCCGGTTCCCTGACCCGTCTCCGGATCGTATTGCACTACAGTCTCATCGAGGCCTCCCGTGGCGCGCACCAGGGGGATGGCGCCGTAGCGAAGGCCGTATAACTGCTCCAGCCCGCAGGGTTCGTATCGGGACGGCGCGAGGAGAAAGTCCGCACCGGCGTGTATCCGATGGGCCGTTTCATACTCATACGAATCGAACACGGCCGTTTTCCCGGGATACCGTTTGCACATCTCCATAAGAAAACCGTGGTATCGATCCTCTCCCTTCCCCATGATCAACACCCGTATATCGAGATCCATCAAGCTCGGGAACACGTGCTCCAACAGATCCAATCCTTTGCGGGTCTCCAGGCTGGAAATCATGGCCACCAGAGGCCGGGATCCGTCCCGGGCCAAGCCGCAGCGGTCCATGAGATCCTTCTTGCACAGGGATTTCCCTCTCGGGTCCTGCCGGCTGTACGGGGCTGCGATATACGGATCTCGGGCCGGATCCCAATGATCATAGTCCACGCCGTTCAACACCGCCCGGAGATCCGCCCGGCGATGTTGAAACACTCCTTCCAGGCCGCACCCGAATTCCGGGGAAAGAATCTCTTCCGCGTACTTCCGGCTCACCGTAACGATGCGGTCCGCGAACACCAGCCCGCCCTTCAGAAGATTCAGATTCCCATAGAACTCAAGCCGTTCCATGGTAAAGAATTCCCAACCCAAGCCGGTCAGAGCAAGATCCAACGCGCCGAACAGTCCTTGATTTCCCAGATCGTGAACGGTGAATACGCTGCCGCAACGTTCCAGGCCCGGAACCCCGCAGTACAGGCTCTTCAAGTATGTCGGCACGAGCCCCGTCTGCCAGTTGTTGCAGTGAATCACGTCGGGCCGCAGGTTCAATGCCGCACAGAGTTCCAGCACCGCCCGCGAAAAGAACACAAACCGCTCGGCGTTGTCCTCGTAGTCTCCATACTCGTTGCCGTACAATCCCTCCCGATCGTACAGCTCGTCGTTTCCCACCAGATGCACCGTTACCGGTCCGCCGATCCCGGATCGAAAGATCCGGGCTTCCTCCGTCCGGAAAGAAATGGGGATCTTGAGCGTGACTCCCGTATCCTCCATAGCCGCCCCGCATGTCGCCGCACACCGGTACTTGGGAGTAACCAGATGCACCTCGTGACCCAGGAGCGCCAGAAACTTGGGGAGCGCATGGGATACGTCCGCCAGACCTCCCGACTTGGAGAAAGGAACCACCTCCGAAGAAACGAACACTACCCGCATCGGATGCCTCCCCGGTCCCGGTTTTCCCACGCACTCCCGCCGGCGCGCAGGTGAGTTCACTCTATCCCGGCATGACACGAATTACAAGCCGCAGCAACCATTCCACGATGCCCACACCGAACAGCCCGCCCGTGGCGAATCCAGGGCCTATCGCCGCAGCCGGGACACATGAAACCCTCACGGGGACACATCCCGCCGGCGGGAGGGACGTCTTAGGCGCCCGACCTTTGGGGGCTCCGGCATTTCGTTGACAATGGGAAGGTCGTTCCGTTATGGGAGGGAGTGCGCCCTGGAAGCGTTTTCGCAATAACTCCGGAACCCATACTTGGGGTATTCTTATGATGAAGACATTGGTGGTGATGACGAGCGGAGGCGACGCCCCCGGAATGAACGCCGCGGTGCGGGCCGTGGTCCGGCGGGCCATCCATCACGGGCTCAAGGTGTTCGGCGTCTGGAACGGATACGAAGGCCTGGTCCGGGGGGGGGATTCCATACGTCCTCTGGCCTGGAAGGATGTGGGCGGCATCATCTCCCGGGGAGGCACCTTCCTGGGGACGGCGCGCTCGGAGCGCTTCCGGACCCAGGAGGGGCGCAGGCTGGCCGCGGGCAATCTCCTGGTCTGCGGTGCGGATGCGTTGGTCGTCATCGGCGGAGACGGCTCTCTCATGGGAGCCCACGTTCTTTCCGAGGAGTGGCCGGAACACATGGCGGCCCTGCGCCCGCAAGGGGCCGGGGAAGAGGGTCGCGCCTCCAGGCTCCACGTCATCGGTCTTCCGGGCTCTATCGACAACGATTTGCACGGCGCGGACATGTCCATCGGGGCGGATACGGCGCTGAATCACATCGTTCACGCCGTGGACGATCTGACGTCCACGGCGGCGTCCCATCAGCGCACCTTCGTGGTGGAAACCATGGGAAGGCACTGCGGATATCTGGCGCTTATGGCTACCCTGGCGGGAGCCGCATCCTGGGTGCTCATTCCCGAAGACGAACTGGAATTGCGGTGGCACCAGAAGATGGTCCGCGCCATCCAGCGGAGCCGGGACGTGGGTAGACCTCATCAGATGGTTATCGTGGCCGAAGGGGCCCGCCATCCGGACGGACTCCCCATCCGCTGCGAAGACGTCAAGCGGATCCTGGCGGACCAGTTGAAGATCGATATACGGATCACGGTGCTGGGTCACGTGCAACGGGGCGGCTCTCCCACGGCCTTCGACCGGATTATGGCCACCCGTCTGGGGACCGCCGCCGTGGACCTGCTCCTCAAGGAACCGGATCTCCATCACCGCCATATGCTGGGGCTGCAGAAAAACCAGGTCATCGCCACACCCCTCGTGGAAGTCGTGGAAAAGAGTCGGGCGGTCCGTGCGGAAATCGAAAACTGCAACGCCGGTCGGGCCGCCGAGATGCGCGGGTCAAGCTTTGTCAAGACGCTTTCCCTCATCAAGAAGCTGACCCGGATCTCCCCCGCGCAGGAACGCCGCCCGGATGGATCCGTGGCCCTGCTGACGGGGGGAGCCGATGCGCCGGGCATGAATGCGGCGGTGAGCGTGGCGGCGCGATGCCTCCTGAATCAGGGGATCACGGTGCTCGGGGTGGAAGCGGGTCTTTCGGGCCTGGTGCGCGGAAACCTGATGGAGCTGGATTGGAACGAACTGGTGGGGTGGATCAACCGGCCCGGCTCCGAGATCGGGACTTCCCGCTACCCTTTCGAAAAAGAGGATCTGCCCCGTATTGCGGAAACTCTGAACCGGTTCCATATAAAGGGTCTCATCGCCGTGGGGGGCTGGGGAACCTACTTGAATATCGCCGAACTGGCGGGACGCCGGGACGCTTTTGAAGCCCTGGACATCCCCATGATCCTCATTCCCGCCACCATCGACAACAACCTTCCCTGCACGGAATTCGCCATCGGGGCGGATACGGCGCTGAACAACATCATTCAGGCGGTGGACAAGATCCGGCACACGGCCGGCGCCACGCGCAGGGCCTTCGTCGTCGAAGTCATGGGCCGGGAATGCGGCTTTCTGGCCTTGATGAGCGCCATGGCCTCGGGAGGCGAAAAGGCCTACCTGCCCGAATCCGGTATCAGCCTGGCCGAACTCAACCGGGACGTCGAAGTGCTCAAGGAGAGCTTCAGGGGCGGAAAACGCATGGTGATCTATCTCCGGAACGAGCATGCCACGCGGAGGTACACCACGGATTTCATCCGGCAATTGCTGGAAGAAGAGAGCAAAGGGGAATTCGAAGTACGCACGGCCATATTGGGACATCTTCAGCGGGGAGGCATCCCCTCGGCCTTTGACCGGATCCTGGCAAGCCGCATGGGAGACGCGGCCGCGTCCGCCATGGTGGACGCCCTGGAAACGGGATCCCGCGAAGTGCAAGCCCTGTGCTTTCAGGGAAGAGGCGTATCCCTGATTCCCCTCTCGGAAGCCATGGAAGCCATGGATCACAAACGGGGACGTCCCCGGAACCAATGGTTTATGGGGCTGGTGGAAACGGCCGATTGCCTGGCCATGCACCATCCCGTCGCCCCTTGTGAAACCCGTTCGTAACCCGGTGGTCACTATATGGTCTCGGGGGAGACGGGCGGGGTTCGGCCCTGTCGAAAAACGGCCGATTAGAATTGACATAAGGCGGCGGGTCGGGCCAAAATGTATACAGGAAGATGGGTCAAGCGGAGGATTCGCTGATTCCGGCTCACGCGCCGGAGAAGGAGTCCAATAATGTTATGTCTTTGACCGGCACAGCTTCTGCTGCATGAAAAGGTCGGCGCTTTCCCATCCTGCCGACTTTCATGCCCGCCCCGGTGGCATCGCCCAAGATGGGGAGAGTACTTCCAGTTTTGTTCCAATCTATCGTTCGGCGCACGTCTGCTCCGCCCGCCGGAAAACGCGGTCCCGGTGGAGAAAATTATGCGCCTTGCTCTTGTAACGGCCGCAATGGAGACTTCACAGGCGGCGCTTCCGGGATGCTCACCCGAAATCGAACGGCAAGGGCCCCGTCCTTTGGGCGCGATTTAGAATAAGGCGTTCGCAGTACGTTAATCGAAGAGAGACGGTGCTCATGGAAGCCCGGACTCGATTCTTGGATACAGGAGTCCGGTAATCATAAAACCATCCAACATGTTAACGGAAGTACAGGATATGGAAAAGGGAGGGGATCGATGAACAGGTGGTTGTGTAAAACGATGTTCATTGCATTTATGGTATGCGGCCTGGTTTCCGGATCCGTATGGGCCAATCTGGACGGTCTTTACAAACCGCTGGATCAGTCCACGAACATGTATGTCCAGACCTACAGGGAAGGCTCCTTACTCATTATTATCTCACCGGACGCCAAGACCGAATGGTACGTGTTTCTCCATGAGGATTTGCGGCAGAATCCCATCGAGGTGTTCGACTATGCCGGAAAAGGTCACAAACTGACCATCGAGTTCGATGCATCGAGTCGGGCCCTTGTAACCCTGGAACCGGCTCAAGGCGGCGAGCAAAGCTGGGTCTTGATCAAGAACTTCGATGCTCCCGATCCCGCAAGCATTATAGATGGTGTTTATAAGGATAGGTCCGGCGCTACCAACCTGTACCTTCAAACCTATACTACGGGATCGGCCCTCTTGATTTTTAGTCCGGACCTGGAAAACTGGGTCGTGTTTCTAGATGAAAATTGGGCCGACGGTATTGAATTGGAAGACGACTATGGGAATACTGGGTATCAGCTCAGCATGAACCGAATCCCGGAATCGTCTTATGAATGCGCTCTGACCACTCCTGAGGACGAACGCATCACGTACACATTGGACTTGGTGTTTCCAGCCTCTGTGGCGGAAGATGCAGCACCCTCGCAAGCCGGCGGCTTCGGCCCCGAGTTGTCCCTCATCACCTGCCAGGGTTTGTGCGGCGGACCGGGGTACGGCGGATGCATGTGCGACGCCCAATGCGTGTTTTACGGGGACTGCTGTTGGGATTACCAGCAGTGGTGCGGGGGAATCCCGGCTCCCGGCCCGGGATTCCAGACCTGCCAGGGCCTGTGCGGCACCCAGGGCATCGGCGGGTGCTGGTGCGACAGCAGTTGCGCCGCTTACGGCGACTGTTGCCCGGATTTTTTCCAGTGGTGCGGCGGATGGAGTCCGGCTCCCAGCTTGGGAAGCTGTCAGGGCAAATGCGGCGGTCAGAGCCTCGGCGGCTGCTGGTGTGATTCTCAATGCGCGCTCTACGGCGATTGCTGCCCCGATTACAATCAATGGTGCGGCGGGGTCACGTTCAACACCTGCCAAGGCAAGTGCGGCGGTCAGGGTATCGGTGGATGCTGGTGCGATTCCCAATGCATGCTCTACGGCGATTGCTGCCCGGACTACACCCAGTGGTGCGCGGGGATCCCGGGTCCTGGTCCCGGTTTCATGACCTGCCAAGGCAAATGCGGCGGTCAGGGCATCGGCGGATGCTGGTGTGATTCCCAATGCATGCTCTACGGCGACTGCTGCCCGGATTATAATCAGTGGTGCGGCGGCTGGGCTCCCGCACCCACCATAGGAAGCTGTCAGGGTATCTGCGGCTTCCAAAGTCCCGCCGGCTGTTATTGCGACAGTGAATGCGTCCTTTGGGGCGACTGCTGTGCCGATTACAACCAATGGTGCGGCGGCGGCTGGGGCCCCTCACCCAGCTATGGGAGCTGCCAGGGCATTTGCGGCTTTCAAAGCCCCGCCGGCTGCTGGTGCGACAATGAATGCGTTTGGAACTACGACTGTTGTTCCGACTACGCGTATTGGTGCGCGGTTTGGTTTTAGATGAAACATCCGGGTTGGAACGGCGCGGCCTACGGGCCGCGTCCGGATGAAACCCGGCGGCTCTTCGCAAGGGATTCGAATGAAGACGATGTCTTCCGAGTCCCTTTTGTTCATGCAGGATTGGCTCTCTAAACTCTTTGCACAAGGAAGAGGCTTATGAACTTCATCATCCGGGGCTTGATCGGTCTCATGCTGTGTGGGACCGTTTCTTGGGCGGGCGCCGCGGAAGGACCCCGCGCCGTCATCGAACAGATGGAACATCACTTCGGCGCCGTGCTGGAAGGCCAGGTGCTTCCCTTCGAGTTCCTTATCCGCAACGAAGGCTCCGCGCCTCTGAATATCCTGGAAACCAAGGCCGACTGCGGCTGCACGGTGGCGCGGTATGATCGGGTCATCCCACCGGGTGAAGCCGGAGCCTTTCATGTTACGGTGGACACGAAGGGATTCCGGGGGGAATTCACCAGCCGCGTGCTCGTGGTCACGGACGATCCCATCCGACCGCGCATGGTATTTACCCTGCTCGCCGATATTCAGACCCCCTTCGAGGTGGTGGGCGGGGACCGCATCATGCTCTCAGGTTGCGCGGGAAACCCGTTCTCCACGAAGAAAACCGTTGTTTCGGCGGCGGAAACCCCGGTACGGATTACCGGGACCTCGACCACCCTGCCTGACGGGGTTCTCAAGACCGAGGTAAAGGAACTGGAAGCCGGGAAAACCTTCGAACTGACGCTGACGGCCACGCCCGTAGAGCCATCGGGACGGTACAGCGGAAGAGTGATTCTGCACACGGACCACCCGGTCACCAAGGAAATCTTGTTGGGAGTACGCGTATACGCATTGCCTCCCGCCAACGTGGACCCGGAAGAGGTGATCTTCGATTTCCGGAGGGAAGGGGGCGGCAATCCCGCCTTCGTAACGGTTTCCTTTTGCGGCGACCCGTCCGAAGCAGACAAGGAAGGTCCCGCCTACCGGCCCGTTCAATTGATCTACGACACGGATCTTTTTCAGGTGAGCCGGATCGAGAACCCCAATTCGAACTCGTGGTACCTCACCATCATACCCAGGGAAGCTCATCTCCCCAAAACCACCCGGGAATACACTCTGCTGATCGAAACGGACATGCCGAAGAACAAGTATCTGCCCGTACGGCTCAAAGTGGTGCACTGAACCGTATCGCCACGGCCGCTTGATCCGAAGCTTCTATGAAGGAGGTGCGCCCACCGGATATCCCTTTCGGAAAAGGGGCGCCCGGTGTTCGCACTATCGGAACTTTGTGGAAAAGAGCGCCGGGGTATGGGAGGAGGGGTTCCCATACCCCGGCGCCTGCATGGATCAGGAGGGCATCGGCTATCCGCTTCAGAGAGGAAGTGTGGCAAAAAACGTGTTGCCCTCGCGCCATACCAACAGCAACACGGCATCCGCTTGGGTTTCCGAAACCGCCTGTCTGAAATCCTCCACGGACTTCACTTCCCGATGATTGACTTCCAAAATTACATCCCCGCGGTTCAGACCCGCTTCAGCGGCGGGGCCTCCGGGTTCTACTCCCGTAATGATCACCCCTTGCGTTTTGTCCAGGCCCAAGGCCTTGGCCAATTCGGGGGTCACGGTCTGCACGCTCATGCCGAACCGCTTTCGCTGACTGGTCTCGACCTGGATCGGGGGGGTGTCTTTGAGCGTGCCTAACGTCACGGGTACGATCTGTTTCTTGCCTTCCCGGAGAATGGTGACGTTCACCCGGGTACCGGGGGCGCGATTGGCCACCATCTGAGGCAACTCGTTGGAATTCGTTACGGGCTCATCGTCGAACTCCACGATGACATCACCCCGGCGGATCTTGGCTTCATCCGCCGGCCCCCCCTTGGTCACATCCGCCACCAGGGCGCCGTCCGAGGTGGTCAGTTTGAAGG
>Ga0068714_10005067_pt1 | contig 14222 bp, 13 predicted proteins | sample MTBNYHSulfiMetaG_FD_62988 | JGI IMG/M metagenome (GOLD analysis project Ga0068714, IMG submission 62988) | Enrichment culture microbial communities from rom New York Harbor, USA that are MTBE-degrading - MTBE-NYH (New York Harbor Sulfidogenic)... | ecosystem: Environmental > Aquatic > Marine >... | reverse complement strand
TCTATACCTACGTTCCCAAAACTGGTCCAGGCCATCGATTCCTATTTCAAAGAACAGCTTCCCGACCTCTCATGGATCGGTCAATAATCACTCCGGGGAACCTACCCCGTGAACAAGTACAAAAAACTTCCTCTTCCAAAAAAGGTCCCTTGAAACAATCCTGTCGTTTCTCCGAATACGCGATCTCAACGATTCCAAGCTGTTCCTTATTTGCTACAATGGTCGTAGTTAGTATCCACTTGCTTTGCATGTAACGTTCGGATCGGTATTCCATGTCCCCAATCATTAGCCGGGCGCACGCAATTTCAGAAAATTGCCATCCGCTTGGGATTAAATCAACTACTTCTTGCAAGACCTTTTCCCATGGAACATCCATCATGTTGAATAACTTGAATGTACCATATAAGCATTTGAGTTCTTTGGTCCGTTCGCTTAGATCGTGCGCATGGTTGAGATCAACTTGTCGCTGATCTGTTCTTGTCATTTTATACTCCTTGTCTTTCTATATATGGTAATTACCGGCTGCTTCAGGTTGGTAGTGAATTTCTTTAATTTTTAACCTCTTTATACCGGAGGGTGCGTTCCACTCGATCATATCGCCAACTCTATATCCCAATAGGGCCGTCCCAATGGGAGCCAATATCGATATTTTGTTCTCACTGATATTTGCGCCTTCCGGAAATACAAGCGTATATTTTGTTACTTCTCCCGAGTCCGGATCTTCAACGGAAAATTCGGAGTTCATGGTAATGACATTTGGAGGGACCTCAGAAGGAGCAATGACACTGCAATCGAGAAGTTCATTTTGTAGATTTTCCAGGTATTTCTGATCAAGAGTTTGGACATCCCACGCTTCCTCAATGAGTATAGACAATCGTTGCATATCGAATTCGGTGATGAAGATGTTTCTTATTTCCATGATTTAAAAAGCCCCTTTTTAAAAGCCGACGGCCTCTCTGATGTTTAACTCTCAGCTATGGCCATAGAATTCCCTTGTCATAAGCTCTGAAAACATCAGTAATATGCCGGAAGCTAATTCCCCTTTTGATCTTATTGTGCGGTATTTCAGTGCTAACCCATTTGTATTGAACGGTATGACAGCTCATATCACATGTAACATCCTAAGAGCGTTCGCGTTTTGACATACTTAGTTTAAATTCAAGAATGCTCCCATGACCGCTGAAATAAAATGTTAGTTTACTTCTTTTACTCCCATTTGTTATATCGTTTCTATTGTATTTTGTTGACGTAATATCGAATGATAAATATCAAACGGTCGGTATTCAAATAAAACTTGAACTATGTCATTTACCTAAAAAGACTTAAGCAAAACCCTAAACCTTTTCAACTGAAGCATCAAACTGACGCACAAAACAATACTAATTACAATAGTTATAACTCCGATATTTAAGCTTACTTTATACCGCTGTTGCTCTTGGTCATGTATATTTTTAACGATGTGCACTTGCATCTGAAACAATTCATCGACTTTAATTGAAACAGGCTTTATGTTTCGGTAGAGGTCATCTCTGATGAATTCTAAAAGTGCATTATGATCTTCCTTCATTAACAGTATCTGGTGAAGTACGGTTGCGCAGGTTAAACGCTCATATCTTTTTCAGGAGATATCTGATCGGCCTTTTCCCCTTTAAACAGAAGCCGGATTCGATCTCTCCGAAAGTCGCTTAAAATTTTATGAAATGTGTGCACTCCAAATGGATAAATTTCATTCAGGCAATTGGTATCAATAATTATTTCATGAAAGCTTTTAGCATTCCTTTTCAATGAATGTAAAAGTTCCCATGCCGAACTGCCGTCAAAATCCCCCGTCAGTATTAACTGCAAGCTCTCACCGCTTCGATTCGAGGTGATTTTAAAGCCCGATGCCATACTACGGCCTCCATTTTGGAATACTTACGCTGTTTGATTTAGTAATCTGGTTTAATCTCTAAAAGACCAATCTCCGAATGAAGCTTCTTTAATGCGCTGTCGAAAATGGACGGTTGTGGTGTTGACCTAAGTCTATCCGTTACTTTTCGTATTGATATGTTTATTTCACCATTGGACTCGGCCTCCACATTTTGCATCACTTGAATTAATGCGTCAGTGGCAAGAATTCTGGCGTCGTAATAAATATTGTCATCGTCCACTATACTGAGCACCTGACGAAGCAAGGAATGGGACGGCCGTTGAATCTTCCCTACATGTTTTAAAACCTCCTCGCGAAGCCGCCAGTTTCCTTTGTATCTCAGTATACGAACCAGCCCGGGCTGATATTCAGAGAGTTTATCGACACTTGCCAACTCATCAACTATATATAGAACCATTCCCCAATCCCTAAGGTTTCCAAATGGATCTTGGTTCATTGAGCTGTTCCTTTTCTACAAGTTCAGTGCTTATGGCTTCAATTGATTAAAGGCGATGTTGTCTTGTCGTTTAGTCTCCAAGTTGTTAATAATGGCCATATCCTGCATATCCCATATATTTAGCCATTAGTGTGCAAGATGGTCATGACATTATTAATTATTATAATCACCAGAAATAGGAGACCGAATGGAAGCAGATCGACGGGCTTGACCTTGCCTTCTGGTGTAATAAGTTGAGAATAGCCCTCTACAGTATCAGTAAAAAAATTAGAGGGGTTGGCGTTACTACTGCCGAAGGCTTTGTTTTTAGCCGGATCAATAATAAATAACCGAGAATATATATTTTCCCATTCGTCCATGGCATAAATGTATCCTCTTATGCGTTGTTCATTGAGAATCATAGCAATGCAAGGTGGATGCCAAACCGGGGGGCTGGCATAACAACTTGATATATATAGGAAATGTGATCAGGAGTCGAGTTGTAGCAAGTGCGGAAACGGGCCAAGACGCCCATTCAAATCAATGAGAAGCGATATAAGCTTTTGAATTATAAAGAATTACTAATGCGGGCGATATCGCCCTATAGCGGGCGGTTTTGGCACTCAAGGGGGGCCATCTTCCGAAATAGCGCACGTCGGGAGATTCCTAGTAGAGCAGCGGCACGGGTTTTGTTACCTCCCGCCTGATTTAGGGCTTTTGTAATGAGAGATTTTTCCAATTCTTGTAAGGCTTCGCGTAGATTAATTTCCGTTGTGACCGGTGCTGTCTTGGACTGGGAACCCGGTGAAAGAAATTCAACGTGTCCCAACGTTACATAACGCTGCAATACATTGCGCAGTTCGCGGACATTGCCGGGCCAATCATACTCCATCAGGATGTCCAAGATGCGGCCTGGAACTTTGGTCATGCCGGAAGGGGGTTCAATCTTACGTAAAAAGTGCTCCACCAACAGTGGGATGTCCTCTTTGCGGTCACGCAACGGCGGCAATTGGATTTCTATCACCTGGATACGGTAGAAAAAATCCTTTCGCATCTGGCCGACGACGACTTTGTCGCCTAAAACGGCATTTGATGCCGATATAATACGAAGATCCGGCGAGATTGTCTCCGTGCCGCCTATCGGCCGATATCCGCCGCCTTCTATAGCCCTGAGAAGTTTTGCTTGCATGTTGACGGTTAATTCGCTGACCTCATCAAGAAACAAAGTCCCGCCATCAGCCATGTCCAGATAACCTGGAGAATCGGAATGGGCACTGGAGAATGCCCCCTTACGGTGTCCGAAGAATTCTCTTTCAAACAGGGACTCCTGAATTGCGCCGCAATTCACTGCCACAAACCGCTTGGTTTTCCTGGAGCTATAGTCGTGTATGGCGTGAGCAACCAGTTCTTTGCCAGAACCGGATTCACCAAATACGGCAACACTAGCATCCGTTGCAGCGGCTTTAATGATAAGCTCATACACTTCTTGCATGGCTTGCGAACGCCCCAGAATTTCCCCAAATCGATATCGTTCCTTCAATGAAGATCGCAATGCACGGTTTTCGTTGTCTAGTTGCTCTGCCATGCTCTGGGCGGCCATCTGCTGTTCTTTTATCGCAGTTATGTCTTTAAATGTAGACAGTAAGGCCGGTCGCCTCTTGAAAGTAATTCGGCTGTGACATACTTGTACCCAAATTATTTTATCGGACCGTGTCAGGGAGTGAATCTCTTCGATCTTGTCTCTGACAATACCATCTGCCGTGGACTTGTAAAGGCCGGCGATTTCACTCGCATCGCCTGTGGGCGGGCGGTGCACCCGCTCATTGTGCAATTCCTCTGTAGATGGAACGTTGAACATTTCGCAAAAGGCTGGATTCACATAATAAAACCGTGAATCTTGAACTAAAGCGACACCTTCGGTAACCTGTTCAGTAAGTACACGATAGCGCTCTTCGCTTTCCTTAAGGGCTCCTTCGGAACGCTTTAACCACAAAACTTTACTCAAACGCTCACCAATAGCTCTTAAAAGGCGGTCCTCCTCTTCTAGGAAAGACCCTCCTTCTCCGCCCAGAGGTGTTTGTATATAATAGACGTCTACATCCCCGACATGTTGGTCATTCAGAATGATTTTGGCGCTCTGACTGCAGGATGTTGCTTTGAAATTTCTAGAGGTATACTCTTGGCCATCTAACCTAATACGTGCACATGCGTTTTGCGGATACTGCCAAGCCGCGGGAATCAGCTCGACGGCACGCTGCATGATCCATGATATGGAGACATCCTGATTTTCAAATAGATTGGAAATACCGTACAGACAATTGAGTTCCTTGATGCGCTCCGCAAGTGCGTTTGGGGCAGTGGAGACCTCCAACGGTTTGGAGAAATTATTATTCTTATTATTACCCGTTTGCCTATCGCCCATATGTGCCGTTCTTTTGTGTCCTTTGATTTTATGCCTGACTTTTCATTGAGGGCAGTTTACGTATACTTCAATTCGTCAAACCTGTACTGTATTTAGCACCCACACACACGGCCTTTAAAACATCGTCGGCAATGTTCCAGATGGAATTGGCAATGCCGTTGTGAACATTCATATTCATGATTTCGCCACTTCATATCGGTTACCGAGCCAGGAATTGATGGTCTCCTTGTGAAAACGCCAATGCCGTCCTACTTTCTGGGCCGGAATTTTGCCTTCCCGGGCCAGCTTGTAAATCGTGGATTTGGGGATATCCAAATAGCCGGCCGGTTCATTTATGTTGAGAACATCTTTTGGTTCTTTCATCGATATGGCCCCTTCAAATGGCCGAGAGAGTGTCCTTCAGATCCCTACCGTAATTGTCCGATAGATTAACGTTAGTGACAGATCATGTCAATCGATAGCATCTGATCGGGGGAAATCCGTGATAAGTAATGTCAAGCGGAAAGCGGAAGTTTCCCTTCCTCGCCGAGGTGCTCCCCAGGTGGCATCGTAGCAGCCCGTTGAAGAAGGGGCAGTTATGAGAATGAAGACGAACATGAATAGTTACCCCATGATTCATGGGTTGGGATCGTCTTCGACGGTGTTTTGGACCCAATAAGCGAGAATGGCTAGGCAATAGACATAAAACAGGGCCAATAACTTCCAATCCTGGAGGCTGCACGGGGTTCCAAACTCAAACACCGTCCTCATGAGTACGCCGAGGGTATAGGCAAGCACATGCGCCAAGTAGCGTTTCTGAACATTTTCGAATCCTCGGAGATGCATTCGTCGGAGTCCGGCGGTTCGGAACAAGTGCGCGAACGTTCTCTCTACCAGGTTGGCCCGCTTGCTTCCCAAAGCTTTGCCGTACGATGACCGACAACGTGCTCGATTGGCGTGGAACTCGTGGCATGCTTCTTTGTCGCCGTTCCAGGTCCTCCATGTTCCGGGTTTCGTTCGGGGAAATAAGTGGTGATTTTCTGTTCGCAATTGAGTCCAAAGATGAGATCCGTGTCGTGATATCCTTTGTCCGCAACGCTCCCCACAGGTCGTTTGTCTTGCGATACGGTTTTGAGACTCTCTTTGGCGGCGTCAAAAACACTTCGGACGGTCTTGGTGTCTCCTTCATCTGCCGGTTTTATACGTCCCGCCGCGATGGCGGTGCTTTTGAAACCAAGCGAGTTCTCCGCTTTGTGGGCCATATGGGTGGAGCCATTCTTCATCTTGACGATCAGACTGTCGAGATGCGTTGCAGATTCCCGCGCCAGGTTGGACTAATTTTTGTCTTTGCGTTTGCGGTCGAACCGGACCACGTCTTCCCTCGTGGCGTGCGGCTCTCCCGCTTCCTTGGCCAATCGCACTATGCACGCGTCGTAACCTTCTTAGATGTCTTTGCGAACAATGCTTTTGATGGGGGCGTGGCCTCCAACGTTGTAGAGTCCACACCCAATGTCTTGCCGTCCACAAAGCCGTGGGCGTTGACCAAGCCCAGAACCCAGTCGAACATCTTTTGGAACACTTCTTGGTCAATGAGGTGCCGCTATATCGAAAAAGTGGGATGGTCGGGAGTATTCTCAGTGACGTCGTAGCCGAGAAGCTCCCGCAAGAAAAGGATGTCCTCGCCTCGTCTGAGCTGCGCGAAGGCTCCGCTCGGCCAACCCTTGCGATGTCGTAGGACCGATCAGGGCCGGGGCAATGCTTCTTAACTCACGACAAAAGTGGTGTTGGCTTTAGGTGGGGTCCATTTTCCAGATCTGATGATCAAGGGTCAACCGTCCTACCCTTCCAGGCCTTCCCGTTTCTCTGTAAGTATCCGGTATTACAACTTTCGAATTTGATCGAATTTGAATGCTTGGTACTGCGTCTGCAGGAAAACTGCGCACCAAACCGCACACCAGAAGGCGCTCCACAAATGAGTATCAAGCGCCGGCCTGCTCCAAAGTCGTGAGTTTGAAACTCCGCCTTCCGACTTAAGGATGGGCTTTTTATCGAAAACCAGGTGGGTACCTTTTCAATGACCGCCGGCGGGTCCCATTTAACTTTCCGTTCAGTTCACAGGCAGATCGTGTCGATCCTGTGATATTTTCGCCTATTATATGCGATCATGGGGAAAATGATGATCTGACGAAAAATATCATTGGAGGGGGAAAAACGACAAAACCGGAGGAATCGTCGGTCACTGTTTCGTGAGATAACGTATACGCTTTCGAACTTTCGATTTATGGCCCTCTTCAGCAGTATTGGTAACTTCTCGGGCAGGATCGGCGGGTACAAGATGTTGGGTCGGACGATTAATATGTAGAGTCTTACCTGCGAAAAACAGGGAAATGCCAAGCAGGGAGGCCTTTCTTGGGGCTCGCTATGGCCTAGTACCTACTTGCGTAAGTTCGAGTATTTTTTATTAAGTTTGCCCTGGTAAACCTTTCGTTTTTTCCATTCGAAAGGAGCGGCGTTGGAGTTGTAGACGGCGATGAACCGGTCGATAGCGTTTCGTACCTGCTGGGTGGAGAGGAAGTTGGCGCCTTTGAGAGCATGTCGGCTTAAAACGCTGAACCAGACTTCCACTTGATTGATCCAGGAAGCATGCGTTGGCGTGTAATGAAACCGCACGTTCTTATGCCGGGTCAGCCATCGGTCATGTTTGGGCTTGTGCGTGTTCAAGTTGTCCAGAATCACATGAATCTCTCGGTCTGGGTAATCGGCCACGAGGCCGTTCATAAAGTCCAGGAACTCGCGTCGTCTTCGACGTTTGTAGTGACCGGCTTTGACCTGTCCTGTAACTATGTTTAAGGCTGCAAACAGTGTGGTAGTGCCGTGTCTGCGATACTCATGTCCAAAACCCAGCACAGCTTGGCCGTTGGGCAACCGGAGATATCCCTGAGCCCGCTCCAGGGCCTGAATGGCCGGCTTTTCGTCAACGCAAAAGACCAGCGCATTCTCCGGGGGATCCAAGTAGAGACCCACGATATCGGCCGCCTTGGGGGCGAACTCCGGATCCGTGCTGATACACCAGGAACGCCGACGCTGCAGATGAATCCCATGACGTCGAAGCACTCGCCAGACCTGGTGAGTCGATACATCCCTCAAGGCCTCAGACAAAAGACGCCCGTTCCAGGTGGCATATCCCATAGGGGAAGGCTCGTCCAGCAACGCAAGAATGCGTCGCTCTACCACGGCATCGTACTGTTTCGGTTTTCCCGGCCGCGGCACATCTTGGAGTCCCGCAAGGCCTTCTCGGGCAAATCGATTACGCCATTTGCTTACGGTCGCAGGGCGCGTGCCTATTTCAGAAGCAATCGTAAAGGTGCTCGTACCCTTGGCCGCTTCCAAAATAATCCGTGCCCGGAGCACTATGCGCTGTTCGGCCTTGCTCGACCGAATCCAACGTTCCAACGTGCTCCGATCCTCATCCGTCAACTTGATTGGGGTGGCTTGTCTACTCATCCTCCCCTTATATATTATAACTAGAATTAGTGCAACTAAATACTAGGTATATCTCAACATATACAGCAGTTTGTCATATGAGCATGCCAATCCGGCTTACCTGACTATTCGAAGGCGGGATCGATGAACCAGCATTTATTAAAAGTTCTTCCCAAGTACCCAACAATAGAAGGAGTAGCCCTATAAGGGTATAACATAACGAAGAGCATTAGGAGGAATTTCCGTTCCTTGAGGGGTAGAGGAGCTTCCTCGCCCCGCGCATCCCTTGACTCCTCTGCAAGTTCACTCCAATGCTTTTCCAGGGGATGCTGTTTATGTATTTCTGTTCCTGAATCCGATCTATACAGGCAGTATTCCCATTTATTTCCGGGCTGGAAACGAAGTGATCCAATCTTGCTATAATCTGGCCAAAGGTCCTTGCATGCCTTTTTTAGCCCAGTACGAACCAGCAAACGAAAAAGTGGTTCTGTGAAGAAGGACCTTCCATTAAAGTTCTCACCTCTTATTGGATCACTAATTTCCCTGACAGAAGGTGCAATATCGTGTCGAATCCGATCCTCTATGCTGTAATATGGGTCCATCAAATTAACTGGTCCTTCTTCTTTGTTGCAGTCAATAACACTCTTCAGGAGAAAGGCTAACAAATGGTCCGGATACTGGGTTGCCGTAGATTCGCGGAGGTACCACAGGTAAGACAGAAACTGGGGGATAACAGCCTCACCCCAGAGCCAAAAGAATTTGTTGAGTGTCTCTGGAATGAATCCCTCAACGCAATCTTTAAGTTCCCTTGGCTGCCAACCTACTTCCTGGGACCACAGCCAATATAGTGACATCAAGGCAACTGATAAAGTATACCGCCATTTGTATACCCAAGGTTCCGCAAGCACGTACCCCTCGACAAGATTCTTTCTATCTGTTAGTTCCCTACAAAGATCGGTAAGAGCTGCGTAGGTGGCATCTAAGGCAATATCGAGGCTCGGCTTGGCATTCCGATCAAACGTGAAACCATGTTTTTCACATGTAGCTATTATATAGCTAGAAAAGGTCACCCACGTACTAATAATAGCGAAATGGTTTTTCTTCAAATAGAAATTCTTGATTGATATAGCGGTAAGCAAAGCAGCGCTAGTGATATGTCGGCGTATTTCTTGCTCATTTCGAAAACCTGAATCGCTTGTTCCCAATCTGAGCACACGGCACATCAAAGAATGATACTTCTTAATCGGTAGTGGTCCATCACCTGTCTCAACTAATAGCTCAAGTAGTTGATTTAAGTCTTCGAGTTCTGTTGGCCATAAAGAAATACCTAAATCATTCGCCCATCCTAATAAATTACCTCTGCTAATAACATGGAGCTTCTTTTGTGGATGCCCGCTTATCTCGAAACTTCGATTCAACTCTCTGATAGCAACTTGTGTCTCTTCTTCTATTTCACCATTAGTAACTAAGTACGATTTGTGTGGTTTATCAGGTATATCGGGATGGGTTATCGCAGTATTACATAGTAAATATATTTGATTTAGTATATCGTTAAATTGTTTAAGTGTAAGCCTCCTACCTGGATGGGACTTTAGCTGAAAAGCGCAAGGATCTCCCGACGGATCTAAAGTAATTACATCTTTTCCAAGCTCGATTGGTCCGTGTCGAGTACTGTGTACTATCCGATGCCCTATGCCTATCAGCATTTGGCAAAATGGTACTTGGAAGGATCGCTCGGTGGCACTATCCAGCCAGTTTTCGGCTAGCCTCTCTAACACGCCATTCCTCCCTCTTTCTGATTATCAATTCATCATATAGTTTCCTCCATTCCGGATTCTCAGTTAGTTCGCGGAGGGCAGCCTGAATATCTTCAGATAAGGCCTCTGGCGAGAACACTGTCAATGGGCGGAATTCTCCCTTCTCATCAAACTCGAGTTGTATCTTGTCTAAAGCGCGTAGGATTGAATGGGGTGACACTCTTTGCGGTCTGCCGTCGTCGACCTGGCCCTTTCTTTGGGTGCTTTCTAATATCGTCTTAAAAAAATGCTTTTCCTGATCGTCTGCAATTGATTTCGCCATTTCATCGAGCCTTTTTAGGACGTCTCTCACTCCAAGGTCACATACGCTGCTGTGCTCGATCTCTAAGTGGTGCTCAAACTTGTGGAGCGGAGTGTCGTCTTTCTCGCCTGTTGGCCTCAGAATGCTACTTCCTTTCCCCTCATGTATAGCTTGCCTGGGTACCTCCGAGATTCCCGTTGAATACAAATTGACCTTCATTTCGACATACCTGTTCAAAAACAGTTCGATTTCCGACTTCACTGAGGGCAAGTCCGGGAGCATGTGTCTCCTTTAGGCCGTTCGGTAAGTGATAATAGGGACGGCAAGGCTTTTAGACTTTTATTCTCCAATCAAATTAAACCGATGTTCTTTTCCGATTTGTTCACCCCGTTTTGACAGGCGTCTTGCCGCCGGTTGAGTGATCTTGATTCTACCGGCAATCTCGATGGCGCTGATTCCGAGCTTTCGATGCGCCCAATAACATAAGAACGCCTGTGCCTTGACGGTTTACGGCGATTTACTGAATGCCTTCACTTCTTTGGGGGTCGATCCTATGGATTCGGCCGCTGTAATATCAAATGCAGTGTATTCTTGGAAAGTCTAACAATATGGACGTCCCAAATTTGTTACATTTTTAATGGGTGAGGAAGCTATCATGGTTTTTTGAGCATAAAGCGTCCATTGCACGCTACTTTGAATTTTTAAATCATCTTTCGATTAAGGTTTTCCAAGGAGGAGTATTATTAACTTTGTTCAACTGTAGCAAATTAATAAATTTGTTGATGTCGATCAGATCAAAACGTCTAACTATGTTCTTTTCAAGAGCCATGTTTCTGGCCTTAATTGCTTCATTAGAAAAATGGTCAGCAGTAGTAACAAAGACACACTCTTTACTGCCCTTAAGTAAGGTTGCACCAATTAGTTCTCGAATCAGTCTTACGGGTTCAACTTTGCCCCTTCGTTTCCTCCGTTTGACTTGTACAATAATAGGACAATCTGATTCAACAAGAATTAGATCTACTCCACCATCATGAGACTTGCCTACTACATGTGCCTCGCAAGTAAAATGTTCACCAAGAACCGAGGCAACCAACTCTTCCATTTTACTGTTATGAATTTGATATATATCATCAGCTTTCTTGACTAAGTATTCCCGAAGGCTTTGTATTGGCAGTTCATTAGAATCTATATTATACTTTCGCAAAATGGCACTATCTATTTCGAAGGCCCAATCTTTAAAGCCTTGATTCTCTCCATCTAAATAACCGTAGAAAGTATGCTCCCACCATCCACAACTGCAGGTAAATACACCATTTATCTTGTGCCACCCAACACCTGGAAGCGTGTCTGTATCCACCCCTGGGTCACTGTACACTTTTTCAGTTCTCTTGTTGCAGAATACACAGAATTCTCTCTTATGAAAAAATAGAGATTTCTCATCGCTTCTTTTGGGTCCAGTGTTCAGCCCATACTGTTCACTTTGAGTGACATATTCATTATAATCAAGAATCATACAGGACTTTCATCCAATCCGCAGCTAGGAGTTTAGCGTGGAGATGAGGCGCTGACTAACCCGCCCAGCGCCCGGGTCTTTTAGCCGCTCCCCATCTAAGTGTTCGCCATTTCTTTCTGTTCTATCTCCTTTAACGATGTTCCGTGGACGTCTTTCCACTCCCGTAAGCCGTTTGCATGACCGCCGTGAATCACGGATGCGGCAGCACTGGGGCTTGAAAACTCGAAGTTCTTTACAAAAACGAGCTTGTCCGGTTCGGCGATGAGGATGCCCTCAGAGATAAGTTGAGATCTCAGCGTGGATGGGTACGGATACTTCTTCACCGATGGCCGTTCTCTCAATACAGCCTCGGAGCCTTTCAGGACAAGAAATCCGTTTTCCGTTGACCTTCCCCTGGCTCTCACGTTCTTGATCCCACAAATTAGAAGATCTGATTCCTTGGGGACAACGGTCGACTTCACGGTGGGCTTTAGGAAGTCCTGTCCCAAGACTGGAAGCAGTTGGGCGATCTTGGCAAGGAAAACATCCATATCCGCAGCATCGGGTTCGGGGAGGTGGGAACCGCTCGAGTTCGTGTTCTCCATTTCAAATCGATCCGCTGCCCTTGTCATTTCTATCAGCTTGCCTTCAAGATACTTGATGTGGGCTTTTGTTAGGTTCTCGTCTTTGCTAACGAAAAAAACGACGGTCTTCCAGAAATCGCGATCAAGGTGGCTCTTAATCCTGGACCGAATGACTTCAGCCTCTCCGATGTAAACTCTCTGCTTGCCAGTCTCTGGATTGATTCCCGTAAGGAAGTATACACCTGGTTTGGCGGCCTCGTCTCTCTGAAGGATAAGATCCAGTTGAGAACGCGGCCCGGCCACGGCTTTGCCAGTCCAGTTCGATATTTCAGCTGTCCTGACCGAATCCGGCTCACCTAGCGCCAGAAATATCTTTACTGTTGCTGTTTCCTTCATTTCTGATCCCCTGGCCCAATGAGTATACGCCTTATAGAAATGGACAATTCGTATTCGAAGAGTTCCACATCTTTAACTCGGGATGCTGCAAGCAGAAGGTCTTCGGAGATGCTACGAGCGATGATCATGCCTTTTACTTTCTGACTTGATTCAGCGAGGTTCTTTTCAATCCACGCCATATATCGTAGTAGCTGTCCGATCGCACGATCATATCCTTTTGAAACCTTTAACTCGATTACCACAAGATCCTTTCCGTCTTCCACGGCCAAGATATCGATGTACCTGCCACCGACCGGGAATTCCACTCCGCTGATGTCATCATCTTGATACACCTTGAGAGATGGCCGTATGACATCAAGGTTCTTCGCCAAGAAATTCTTCAGGTCGTTTTCGTAAGCAAACTCTTGTGGTTCGATGAGATCCTCATCCCCGTTGTCGGTGTCTCCTGAAGTATCGTAATCGGCGGTTTTTTTGTATATCGGAGGAGGGTCCGAGTCTCTGTCGTAGAGACGGAATTTAGAACGATCTATCTGAAACAAGAGGTCATCTGCCCCATTAGGTCGAAGGATATGATGTACGCGGCTGTGCGCGTTAGTGGACATCAAAGTCAGGTGGGCGTTGACAGTAGCCTGTTTGATCTTTGGATAATTCTCTTGAAACCAGCTCATAATCTCCTGTCTGCTGAAGTGGCCGCCGTTGCCGAGCGGCTTACGTTCGATGAGAACGAGACCCTCTGCAGGAGGAGGGACGAACGAATCAACGAACTCTCGGAATAGCTCTTTTGTCGATTTCTCATAAATTTTCGGCATATTACTTCCTGCTGTTGTGCGTACGGATGGGGATGTTGCTTCGCTATTGACTTCATTCGGTGCGAAGCGGTTCCAGAAGGGCTTTACCGGCAGCCATCAACTCTTCATCCTCCTCCGGTCTCTTCACCGCACGGCAGATGGCCAAACAGTCGTTCAAAAAAGTCCGTCCGATCATGATCATCTTCGAAAATCGTTCGCCTTTCCATTCCTCGAATAGCAATGTGCTCCAGCTCGCCGGGCGTGTCAATGCGACCTTGCCTTGGTATGCGTCTCTGATACCCACGTTTGTCTCTTGCATGTCAACAAGGAAACAACGTCCCTGTCTACATTCATAGGTACCTAACGACCGAGATCTGCCGCGACGTTTATGGCGTTGGTTGCATTGAGTCGTTAGGTGCCATGGAAACTACTTTAGAAGCCTAACTACCTCTTCAAGCAACGCATCAAGCTCTCTACTAAAATCAACTTGACTAGCTGTTGTGTAATCGGGGGACATCTTACCTATTAAAGCCATGCGTTGAATTTTCCCTCGTGTGCAACTCGGAAATAAGCATGGCGTCCCTCAATCTACCGTAACATTTGAGTGTAAACTTGAGCACATCATATGTGTTTCACTCGCGTAAGGCTGTTCATCTCTGCATTACAAAATTATAT
>Ga0068714_10005066_pt1 | contig 14226 bp, 13 predicted proteins | sample MTBNYHSulfiMetaG_FD_62988 | JGI IMG/M metagenome (GOLD analysis project Ga0068714, IMG submission 62988) | Enrichment culture microbial communities from rom New York Harbor, USA that are MTBE-degrading - MTBE-NYH (New York Harbor Sulfidogenic)... | ecosystem: Environmental > Aquatic > Marine >... | reverse complement strand
TCCAGCGACGGGAACCTGGCAGCGATTCGCCCCTCCAGGGGGTTTTACGGGCGGCGTCCCGGTGGACATGGCCTTTGCCGATAATGGAGACGTCTGGTTCACCGTTAAGGAGGTACTCGGAGGCGTTACTCAGGCCGGATTGGGCCGTTTGGTTCCCGGAGCCGGCGCGTTCACTTTATGGACCGGGAATCCTTACGTCGGCATACGGAATCCTTTCGGTATCGTGATGGTGGACGGCCGCATCTGGTTTCTCGATCATACCGCCAGTCTTCTAGTCCGGTTCGACCCGGCCACCTCGACCTTCAGCAGATTCGTCATGCCGTTTCTTTCGGATGCGCACTTTCTGGTAGCGGACCCGGACGGCAAACTCTGGATGACCGCCTACGGAAATTCACGTATTTACACCTTCGACACCGATATGTACAGCTTCGAGAGCTTCGGGTTACTGGACGTGACGAACGTAGGTCCCATGGGCATAGCGCTCGGCTTCAACGGAGACGTGTGGTGGGCGGAGACGTATTCCGCCGATTTGGGAGGCGCGGGCCGTTTCATCCCCAAACAAGTTTTCGGGCTTGACGTGGGCCGAATGGCCTCCTGCAATTTGGCCGACGCTATCACGGATCTGGAATGTCTCGGGATTACCGTTAGAGGCGGTGCAACCCTGGATCTGGGGACCGGAATCGTCATCGATGCGGGAAGATTTAAAGTGGAAGAATACGGTGTCTTGACCCGCGGCGACGCAAAGATCACAAATTCATGTTTTGGATTCATACCGACGATCTTGATGATGTTCCAGTGAGCTGGATTCAGCCGAAAACCAGATCGTGAAGATCATGGACATGGATTTCTTTAAACAGGCAACTTTGGGGGAGGAGCTATCATGCTATTGAAGGTCAAATATGAGTTCAAGAATATGTTCAAGGCGGCTATCCTGCTGGGGCTCCTGATGGTTTGGGGAACCGCATTGGCAGGTAATGTTGAAATACAGCTTCCGAGCACGGATGGCAGTGATGCTTTCCAGGTGGAAAATGCATTGAGCACCGCCATCATTCACGTACAGAGCAATGGGAGGGTCGGGATCGGCACGACCAATCCCGACAACCGAAAACTGCATGTGTCCACTGGTGGATTTATGGTCAAATTTGAATATACGGGCGCCGGCAGTCATGCAGCGCTGGATCTGGACAGCCCCAACATCCTGGTGGGCAACCTGTGCAGGCTGGACTGGCGTTCTAATGACAGCAACGGCAACAGCGATCAGTTCGCCGCCATCGATGTGGTCTACCGCGACAAAACCAGCGGCTCGGAAGACGCGGATATGGTGTTCAGAACCATGAAGAGTGGATCCAATGACGAGCACATGGTCATCAGTCACGAGGGTTTCGTCGGTATCGGATATTCGACTCCGACCCGAAAGCTCCACGTCAAAGACAGCCAAAGCATCATCACGGTCGTCAATTTCGAGAACACGTACAACGGTTCCAACGCCGATCTAATGAACCTGAAAATCAACCGGAACAATCCGGGAGCCGGCAATCGTTTCATCACATTCTTTGACAGTGCAAAAGTGGTCGGACGGATCGAGGGAGACGGCGCAGGTGGAATTTCCTGGGTGAGCGGAGGCTTCGACTTTGCTGAAAGTCTGCCCCGTCTCGATCCGGAGGAAATCATCGACGCCGGTGATATCGTCGGTGTGTTCGGCGGCAAAATCACCAAAGTCACCTCCGGCGCCGACCAGTTGATGGCCGTTTCCACGGCGCCCCTGGTTCTGGGGAATGCCCCGGACGAAGAAAGCGAATCATTGTACGAAAAAACGGCATTTATCGGTCAGATCCCGATCAAGGTTCGGGGACTCGTCCGGTCCGGTGACTATATCGTGCCTTCGGGGCTGGACGATGGAACGGGCATGGCCGTTTCTCCCGAAGCCCTGACTCCCGATCTGGCGCTTCTAGTGGTGGGAAAAGCCTGGGAAAGTACAATGGAAGAAGATGTAAAGCCGGTGAATGTGGCCGTTGGCCTGCATACGGCGGCTCAATCCCTTTACGCCCTGAACGTCGGAATGGATCGGGAGATCAAGAAACTTACGCAAGCCAATGAGGATTTGTTAGCGCGGCTGGAAGCCCTCGAGTATCAGGTGAAGTCCCTTCAGCAAGGAACAAGATAAAGGTAAAAGACAACGGAAATCATGCCAACGAGGCCGTTGTACCGGCCTCGTCTTGTTTCCGGTTTGCGATTTGACACCGCTATTCCACCACAAAAACAAACGGGTTGGGCGACATGACGGTTATGCCGTCTCCAAGAATCACTGCGTGCAGCAGGTACGTCCCCGGGTCGAGCGATACGTTCAGATTTCTCGCAAAATACCCACCCGGCGCATCGGTGGCATTGAAGGAATCAAAAAATGCAATCTGACCTCCGCCGTTCGCCACAATCCAGTACATTGTGTAAGTTCTTTGCAAATCCAAAGCGTACCTTGCATATAAGTTAACGGCCTGCCCGGGTGTAAAAACCCGAGTTGCACTGTCGTTGATGAAGGCTTCCTCGTCGGCCGGGGTAACGCCTGCAAACACCTCTCTCACGATCGACCCGTCGCTGATGGCCTGGTTCGTAATAGCACCGGGAGAATAGACCCCGGAATTATCCTGCATGATCTCCGTCCCCGAGTATGCGAAACTTCCCACGCTAAAAACCAGCAGACACGTTAAAAATACGTAACCTACCCTTCTCATCGGTTCACCTCCTGTCCATACCCGAACATCCGGGTATGCTTCTGTGTTTAACCCCTAAACATGAACCACCGAAAAACCCGGAAGAGGCCCATGTTACCCGTTTTGACCTGCCTAGCCTATTGGATTTTAGGTGCCGGTTGGATGTGCCAGAAGGAATTTTTAGGAAGGCATTTTTATCTATTATATAAGAATTTGACTCCAAAAAACAACCTGGAAGATAATATGGCGAAGTTTTTCGACACCGTCTCGGTAATTGCCTTAATATCACCGCAACTCCGGCCTAGTCCTCGCATTTCGATTCATGCATCTTAATGAATCAAGTCTGCATGATCATGCGGACATCGACAGCGAAAAGCGCTGTTCCCTCGCCCTTAATCTTCACCCATACTAAAAGATCCCATTCTGCAGTCAAAGTCTTTTTAGATATTGGTTCCAGGCATCTCCTGTGGTTAGCGTAAATAAATAAACCGCTATTCCAGGCAGGTGTCGCGAGAACGAATCGGCCACCGACGGCCGGGGCAACGCTTCGCCGGGTATATATAGGCTTTCAACGTGCGTTCTCGCTCGCCGAAGCTCTCTGCTGAAGCCGGATCCAGATCATTACTCCGGCCGCCGTCAGCAGAAGGGTCACCAGCCTGGTTGTGGTCATCAGGCCGTATAGAGCTTCTCCCCTGAAATCGCCACGGAGGCTCTCCAGCACCATGCGCGCCGAACCGTGCAGGATCAAAAAAAGACAGATCACCTGACCGTCCCATTTCTTATGCTTTCTGAAAGCCCACAGTACAAGGAACGTCAGAAACGATGTAACCGATGTGTAAATCTGGGTGGGGTGAATCGGTATTCCCTGCGGCGCCAAGGAACCGGGATGATCGAACACGATGGCCCAAGGAAGGTCCGTGGGTTTCCCATAACAGCATCCTGCGCATAGACAACCGATACGACCAATAGCGTCTCCAAGTGCGATACCCGGGGCAACGATGTCGGCCACCCGCCACACATTCAATCCGGCCTGTCGCATATAGATGAATCCTACCGCCAGGCCTGCAACCAATCCTCCTGAAAATACCATACCGCCTTTCCAGATCTGCAGAATCTCGAGGGGATGATTTCCAAAAAATTCGGGGTGCAAAAATACGAAGAGCCCACGTGATCCCACAATGGAGGCCGCCATGCTCCAGGCAAAGAGATTACGAATGACCCTGACGTCCAGCCCATTTCTCCGGGCTTCTCGGACGGACAACTCGAATCCCGTGAGAAATCCCAAAGCCACAAATACGCCCCAGGAATGAAGAACAAACCCTTTAAATTCAGTGATCTCGGGAAACATGTTGTTTTCGGGTGAGGCTCCTTGGGGGGGAGAATCGGTTGCTGCATCGCAGTTATCAACGATCGCCTTCTCATTTCAGCATAGGCGGGCGCCGGATCGACGTCAATCGAAGAAACATCTTCGGCTGACATGCGCCCTGTTTAGGGAAATGATCGAACGGGCGGTTCTGAAGGCTTACTGACGCGTCGGCCTTGTTACGAAGATCCGGATTCTCGCCCAAATTCGGGAATCCCCAGTCTGTCCCAGATCTGATCGATTTTTCGTTTGATCGTTTCCTCCATCTCGATCACGTCAGGCCAGGGACGAAGATGACCCTCCTCCGGCCACGGGCGAGTGGCATCGATGCCCATTTTGCTCCCAAGATGGGGCAACGGGGCCGCATGATCCAGAGCGTCCACCGGCCCTTTCACAAAACACACATCTCTTTCCGGATCCACACAATTACACATGACCCACAGAGCCTGGGAAAGATTCTGCACATCGACCCATTCATCGAACACCACGATGATTTTGGCGAACATCATCTGTCCCAAGCCCCAAAAAGCATGCATGATCTTCTGGGCATGCCCGGGATATCGTTTGTCGATACTTACAAATACGAGATTATGGAACACTCCTTCCATAGGTAGATTGAGGTCCACGATTTCGGGCAGCGTCTTCTTTAGAATGGGGAGAAAGATACGCTCCGTTGCCTTGGCCATGTAAAAGTCTTCCATGGGGGGCCGGCCTACGATGGTCGTGGAATAGATGGGATTCTTCTTACGCGTGACGCAAGACACATGAAAAACGGGGTAGTCGTCCGCCAGTGAGTAGTAACCGGTGTGATCGCCGAAAGGGCCTTCCCTTCTGCGTTCATTGGGATGGACGAAGCCTTCCAGTATGAATTCGGCGTGCGCAGGCACCAGCAGGTCCACGGTCTTGCAAGGCACCACCTCCACCGGGCGCTTGCGGATCAGCCCTGCCAACAACAACTCGTCCATATCTTCCGGCAAGGGCGCGGTGGCCACGTACGTGGTAACCGGATCGGCGCCGATGGCCACCGCCACGGGCAAAGGTTCACCCATAGCCTCCGCGACCCGATAATGGTGAGCGCCCCCTTTGTGCGTATGCCAGTGCATGCCCGTGGTCTGACGGTCGTAGATCTGCAGACGGTACATGCCCATATTGCTTTGGCCGGTCCGTGGATGTTTGGTGAAAACGAGGGGTAAGGTAACGAAAGGACCGCCGTCTTCCGGCCAACAGGTCAGCACGGGCATTCCATCAAGGTTCACTTCCTCCTCGACCACCTCCTGGCAAGGCGCCTTCTGAATCTTCTTCGGAAACACATCTCCCATGCGCTTCAGCTTGGGCAACATTCGAAGCTTATCCAAAAGCGTTTCCGGCTTTTCCAGGTCAATGAACGCCTGTAACTCTTCCGCGAGCTGATCCAGACTTTCACGTTCGAAAGCGAGGTTCATGCGGCGCATGGACCCCATAGCATTGATCAGAACGGGGTAGTCACTATCCACGACATTCTCAAAAAGCAGGGCAGGCCCACCCTTCTTGGAAACGCGATCCGTAACTTCCGTAATCTCGAGAACCGTGCTGATCGGTTCCTCGATGCGAATCAGTTCCCCCTGACTCTCCAATGCCTCTATGAATTCTCTCAGATCTCTGTAAGCCATAGCAGGTCTTTCCAATAGCGTCGCTGAAACGCCGGCATGAGTCAACGATCGGTCTTGTCGCAAAAATAGATGGTAACGATGCCGAATGTAAGCGGCCTGGTTCTCACATTAATAAAGCCGGTTCTCTCGATCATGGTTATGAACTCCTCCCGATCCCAGAATTCGTATATGGATCGAGCCAGATATTCATATGCCCCACGGTTGCCCGTTATCCAACCGGCGATGATAGGCAGTACATGTTTCAAATATAGACGATAAGCAGTTGAAAAAATGGGTGTACCGGGTCTGGAGAACTCCAGAACGGCCAGCCTGCCCTTCGGTTTCAGCACACGAAACAGCTCGGCCAGCCCTAGTTTCAAATCAGCAAGATTGCGCGCTCCGAAGGCCACCATGACTCCGTCAAAGCGGGCATTTTGAAACGGCAGGTTTTCTCCCTGTCCACACACGGCGCCGATAAGCCTTTCCATAACGTCCTTGGGCGTCTTTTCCCTGCCCCGCTTGAGCATATTCAGGGACAGGTCCAGTGCCACGGACCGCTTTTTGGGCGCTTTCAACAATTCAAAAGTGAGCGGTAACGTGCCTGCACATAAATCCAGAACCAGCGCAGACTTGGGGAACTTTAACGTTCGAACCGTTTTCATGCGCCAGATTCGATCCATAGATGCGCTCAGAATCGAATTCACCGCATCGTATAGCGGCGAAATGTCTTGAAAGGTTCTGTGAACAAAATCGGCTTTATCCATACCTTAACGGCCTTCTTATGGGACTTTTCGAACATTTCCGTCCGTGGAGGGGTCGTTGTTCGCTTTAATCCACCTTTTGGGGCCGATGAACCGATTTCGAATTTCTATCCTCTCGGATCGGCTTCAAGAAATCGCCGCTGAAGTTGGCAGGAGCCCTTCGGTGTCCACTGATAACGATGTTCTTTTCCAAAACCAACCGCGTGGAGCGGTTGTACTCCGATTTTCCGGACGTTCCGGAATCGTCTTCAACTTCGCGGAGCAGTGATTTTCCCGTTTCGGACGATCGATTCGATCATTTCTATTGTAACAGGGCCTTGTCGTATCACAAACACTGTTTCCGAGGCCGCGTCCACAACTGTGGAAGCCGGAGCCCCGGGAGTGACCCCACAGTCGAGAACAAGATCGACACCCTTCAAACGATCGCCTCGGATCTCGGATCCTGTTGTTATAGCCGGCTCTCCGGAACGATTGGCGCTGGTAGCGGTGATTGGAGCGTCCAGGCCTTTCACCAATGCAAGGGGCACAGGATGACCGGGAAACCGCAGACCGATGCATCCTTTTTCGGACAGCAGATGTATCGGGACTTCAGGTTTCGCTTTAACCACAATGGTAAGGCCGCCCGGCCAGAATGCACGCGCCAGTTGACGCGCGGCATCAGAGACCATTTCTCCCCAATGGTCTAGATAGTCGGGGTGAGGGACAAGAACAGGGAGGGGATGTTTTAGATTCCTGCCTTTGATTTCATAAATTCGTTCGCACGCAGCCCGGTTTCGGACATCCGCACCCAGGCCGTAAGAACTCTCGGTAGGATAGGCAACAATGCCGCCTGACTTTAGAACTGCCAATGCAGCATGAAGCGCATCGGGTCCAGGCCCATCGGAATCTATGGAGAACCGAATCACGGCGAAACCCTGGCAAAACTCTCCTCGGATTGTTTCCGGCGAAAGGCGTTAAGCCTTTCTCGAATTTCCGGATACTTGATCGCCAGGATCTGGGCGGAAAAGAGAGCGGCATTCCTGGCCCCATTTACCGGCATGACGGCCACCGCCACCCCCGGCGGCATCATTACTGAAGACAGGAGGGCGTCGAGGCCCTGAAAAGGGGAGTTCCCGATAGGAACCGCGATGACGGGCACATCGGTCCAGCCCGCCAGCACTCCTGCCAGATGGGCTGCCCAGCCGGCGCCGGCAATGATGACCTCGATCCCCCGATCGCAGGCACCCAAGCCGTATTCCCGGACCTTTTCCGGCGTCCTATGCGCCGAAGCGATCAGTACTTCGCTTGATACCCCCATTTCTTCCAGGATCTTTTCCGCTGGAGACATAATATCAAGATCCGACGCGCTCCCCATAACAATACCGACCATTGGTCTTCCCGATCCACTCATAACGGCGATCACCTGTCGAGGCCTTTCCGGCCGATATCCCGTCGGAAGTAGGCGTCTTCCCAGGAGATCTTGTTGACGGCCTCGTAACATGTATCGATCGCCTCGGCAATGGTATTGCCCATACTGGTGACGCCCAGGACGCGACCACCACTGGTGATATATCGACCTTGAACATCAAAGTCCGTCCCAGCGTGGAAAACAAGCACGTCTCTCATTGTGGAAACGGCTTCCAGGCCCGAAATCACATTTCCCTTCCGGTATTTTCCAGGATATCCTCCCGAGGCCATGACCACACACACCGTGGCCCGCGGGCTCCATTTCACTTCCAGTTCTCCCAACCGGTCTTCATTAATCGCTTGCAGGATACCCACCAGGTCGCTATCGAGACGCATGAGTAAGGGTTGCGCTTCCGGATCGCCGAAGCGTGCATTGAATTCCAACACCTGGGGATGGCCGTCTTTGATCATAAGACCCGCGTACAAAACACCTTTATAAGGTCGCCCTTCTTTGGCCATGCCTTCGATGGTCGGGATCATAATGTCGTTCATGATCTTAGTTTCGAGATCCGGGCTGACGACCGGCGCGGGAGAATAAGCGCCCATGCCCCCGGTGTTGGGACCCCGATCGCCTTCGTAAATGGGTTTATGATCCTGAGAAGTCGGCATGGGGAGCACCGTTACGCCATCCGTAAAGACCAGGAAGCTCGCCTCTTCACCTTCCAGCTTGTCTTCCACGATCACACGCTTACCGGCATCTCCGAACAGCCTCTGGGTCATGATTCTATCCAGGGCTTCCAGGGCCTCGGCCTCCTTATCGCAGAGGATGACTCCTTTACCCGCAGCCAGTCCATCGGCCTTTACCACTAAAGGAGTTCCCCTTTTCTTGATGTATTTTTCGGCTTCTTCCTGATCATCAAATACTTCAAATTCCGCCGTGGGGATGGCGTATTTCTTCATCAAGTTCTTTGAAAAAACCTTGCTTCCCTCGATTTCCGCCGCAGCCTTCGTAGGCCCGAATATCGGCAAACCCTTTTCCTGGAACGCATCAACAATGCCTTTGGTCAAAGGCACTTCCGGACCCACAATCGTGAGATCCACCTGCGTTGTCTCCGCGTATTTGGCCAAGGTTTCAATGTCTTCCGCTCCGATATCCAAGCACCATCCGATGCCGCTGATGCCGGCATTGCCCGGGGCACATGCGACCACTTCCACAGCTGGGTTCTGCTTCAATTTCCAGACCAAGGCGTGCTCCCGGCCTCCTCCTCCAACCACCAGAATTTTCATGCTCCTGTTTCCTCCACGGTTTTCCCTTCGAGATATCGGGAAATGGCAGCGTCGTACCGATTCGTTAATCTGAACACCTTTTGAGCCAGAGAGAAGCGTGTGGCCAATGAGGTGGAACCACCCTCCTCTTCCAATTCCTTCACGACTCGTCCGTAGTCCGTCGGATCCACAACTACCGTGACATATTTGAAGTTCTTGGCGGAAGATCGCAACAGGGTCGGTCCCCCTATATCAATATTTTCTATGGCCTCGTCCAGGGTGCAGCCTTCCCGCGCCACCGTCTTTTCGAAGGCATAAAGGTTCACCACCAGCAGGTCAATGGGGGTTATACCGTTCTTCTTCACTTGTCTCAAATGCTCTTTATTTTCGCGTACATAGAGAATGCCCCCATGTATTTTGGGGTGTAGCGTTTTCACACGACCATCGAGCATCTCAGGAAATCCGGTATATTCAGAAACCTCTTTAACAGTGACACCCCCCTCTTTCAAAGCCCTGGCCGTGCCACCGGTGGATAATATTTCGACTCCAAGTTCTTCCAGTTTTTTGGCGAACTCGACAATTCCCGTCTTATCCGTCACGCTGATTAAAGCCCGCTCAACTTTTGCCACTGTCTTCTCCTCACAACTGGTAATGGTAGCAAACAGGGTAGCAATTATACTTATTTTCAGGTGGATGGCGACGGCGCTTCGGATCGGAGAAGCGCCATCAGTTCCTCGGTTTTCTCCTCCATAATTTTCGCCTCCGAATCGTCTTGCTCATGGTCATATCCAAATAAATGGAGGATACCGTGGATCAGTAGAAAGTCGAGCCTCTCCTCTACCGTGATCCCCGAGTCTTCGGCCTCGCGGCTCGCCGTCTCGACGGAAATCACCACATCTCCGAGAATCTCGGGCTGATCTTCCGAAAAGGGACCTTCACGCATTGGAAAGGAAAGCACGTTGGTAGGACGCCGACGATTCAGATATTGGGAGTTGAGTTCGGCAATCGTCCGATCGTCTACCAGCAGAACACTCAGTTCCACCGGATCAGAGACCAAGGCGCTTAAGATTTTCCTGATCCTGGACTTGAGGCTCGGCTTGTCGATCTCTAGCAGATGTTGCCGGTTGTCTAGAGATACTACCGTCTTTGATTTTTGTTTGCGCTGCACCTTTTTCCACGGATTCCGGGTATTCGATTCGTTGATGAAAGATACCATTGAGGATCTGGTTGAAACTCTTGGCTACCTCATGGAGATCTTTCAGGGTCAATTCGCACTGATCCAACTGGCCGTCCGAAAACGCTTTGTTGATAATTTTCTGTACCATGCCTTGTACGCGAGCCGGATTCGGATTTTGAAGCGTGTGGGATGCAGCTTCCGCCACATCCGCCAACAGGACAAGTCCCGCCTCTTTGGTTTGCGGCTTTGGACCGGGATATCTGAAATCCGCCTCACTCAGACTTCCCTGATCCTGTTGTCCTTTCAGTTCTTTGGCTTTTTGGTAGAAATAGGAAATGATGGTCGTGCCGTGGTGCTGTTGAATGATGTCTATAATCGCATTACCCAATCGATTCTTCCGAGCCAACTCCACGCCTTCCTTCACATGCGAGATCAAAATAAGCGCGCTCATCGAAGGGGCCAGCTTCTCGTGTCTATTTTTGCCGGTTTGGTTCTCGATAAAATAGTCCGCCTTTTTGATCTTGCCTAGATCGTGATAGTAGGCAGCCACCTTGCATAGCAACGAATTGGCGCCAATGGCCCTGCCGGCGGCTTCCACCAGCGTACCGGCAATCAGGCTGTGATGGTAGGTTCCCGGTGCTACAATCATCAGCTGTTTCAGAATAGGGGAGTCAAGATTGGCCAACTCGAGAAGTTTGATATTGGTGGTGTACCCGAACGCCATTTCCCCCAAGGGAGTTAAACCCGTCACGATGATTCCTGCGATGACGCCTCCAAGCAGGGCGAAGGAGACATCATAAATCGCCGCCTGAGTGAACAGGCTGTCCGTGACCATGTTGAGAGCCACGACGAGGAAAATATTGGACATCCCCACCAGCAGGCCGGCTTTGAGGAGCACACTTCGATCGCGGCAATCCTGAACGGATATGGCGGCCACGAAGCCGCCGACCAGAAAATAGACGAAAAAGTGAATACTGTTTTGAATAACGAGCGCAGCAATAAAGGCGACAACCACCGAGACCATTATAGCCACGGGAACGCCTAGAAAAATGCTCGCCAGCATGGATCCGAGTGTAAGAGGAGTGCTGTAAAGGGTTGAAGTTAAAGGAAAAATGAACAAATCCGGATCGAAACTGCCTACGTAACCGGCTGGAAGGACCACAAGAAAAACCACGAAAATCACAATGCCTAAAAAAAGCAGATCCTTGCTGTTCAGTCGGATTTTTGGCACCATCTGTCCAATGGACTCACTGACCACATAAACAAGCATACCCAGCAACAGGGATAAACCAAAGAATCGGATCCAGGCCTGACCTTCCCTTTGTTTTGCGGCTAAAGCGGCAAGCTCGTCGATTCGCTTCTGGGTGAGCTTTTCCCCTTCACGGACGATCATCTCATGCTTCTGAATCTTGTAATAAACGGGCTTAAAATCTTCGGCGGCCTTGTCGATTCTGCGGTCCCATTCCATCTTGTTCAATGTCAGGTTCGGAGCCAATAGGTCCTGGGCGATGCGAACAGAGAGCATCAAGGAGGGGTATTTGTACTGACGCAAAAAATCGGCGGCACGGCTCTCGATGGCATGTCTCGCTTGGCGTAACGATAGAAAACCTTCCAGAGCGGCCACATTTTCTTCTTCCTTTGTCACGATGTTGCGGACAATGACATCGCGACCTCTGTCCACATAGATGTCTTGCTTGGTGGCGATTACACCCTGGCGGAATACAGGCTCGATTAGGAAAAGGATGAGGTTTTCAACGTCTTCGGAAAACTTACCCCGTCTGAGGATCTCGAATGCTTCCGCGTCCAGATCCAGCCCCAGATTCTGGTTCCATTCCAAAAGACTCTGATCGACCACCTCTTGCGGGATCTCCCACTCCGGGTTGTCTGCATCGCTCTCTTGTGATAGCGCCTTCCGCGTGGTTTCGAACGTGTCATGCAACTTGACGCTTATTTTCTTGAACATCACAGGATCGTAGTCGAACACGGCCGGGACGGCGTCTCTGGCCTGCTGCAGCCGTTCAGCCGTGGATGCCGTGTCTTTGACCAGAAAGCTCACGTCCGCCTTGATATTGCTTTCCGCAACGTCCCCCACTCCGTACTGCTTTACTCTGGTCAGCGTTTTGTGCGAGACCAAAAAGGCAATGGAAAGGCAAAGCAAGATCAGAATTACCCACTTGGGCGTGGACGCGTGAACAAGCGCTTTCCGGACAGACAGAATCTTCTTGATCCTAGAGGATATCTTGTCTCTGTTCTTCCGTTTTTCCATTTCGTTTGCGCTCCGATCGCCTTTGATCCAGTTTTTCATATGCTTCGATGATTTCCTGTACCAAAGGGTGGCGGATCACGTCCTCCCTGGTGAAGTATACAACTTCGATGCCTTCGATATTCGAAAGAATATTTCGGGCTTCGACCAACCCTGATGTGACGCCGGGAGGCAAATCAATTTGTGTTATATCACCTGTGACCACCGCTTTCGACCCAAAACCGAGACGTGTAAGAAACATCTTCATCTGTTCGGTCGTGCTGTTTTGCGCCTCGTCTAATACTACAAAAGAATCATTTAGGGTGCGACCTCGCATGTAAGCTAACGGGGCCACTTCGATGGTGCCCTTCTGAATCGATTTCGAGGCGCGGTCAAAGTCCATCATATCGTGGAGTGCGTCATAAAGAGGTCTCAAATACGGGTCCACTTTTTCATACAAGTCACCGGGAAGGAATCCCAGTTTTTCTCCGGCTTCCACGGCAGGCCGGGCCAGCACGATGCGGTTTACGTCCCCTCTGGTGAGTGCTGAAATCGCCATGGCCATTGCGAGATAGGTCTTACCCGTCCCGGCAGGCCCGATTCCGAACACGAGATCGGCCCTTCGAACCGCGTCGATATAATGTTTCTGATTCAGGGTCTTCGGAACAATGACCCGTTTCTTGGAAGGTACGGGGATCCGCTCTTGAAAGATTTCCTTCAAACTGGTCTTCTTGTCGCCCCGCAAAACGCGGACGGCAAGTTCAACATCGTTCGGGTGCAGAGAGTACCCTTCCTCAATCAGGTGGTACATCTCGATGAGCGACGTGTTCGCAAGGGCGACATCATCAGCGTCACCGCTTATGATCAATTCATTCCCCCTTGCGTCTATCTTGACCCCCAGCTTACGCTCCAACAGTTTGAGATTGGCGTTGTATTCGCCGAAAAGAATCCGGGCGTAATTATTATCCTCGAGTAAGAGCCTTTCCATAATGTCCCGATTATCTTTCCGCTTTTTTCCGCTGTCCTGTCTGTGTCTTGTACATTGAGGCTTCCTCGCCGAGGACGTTCCCCGTTCCGTGACAATGCTATGAGCATCTGGAGACGACGGTTCCCAATCAGGGTTCCATCGGTATCCGCCCTGCTCCCATAATTTGAAGGATGACTTTTCTCTGGCGGGGTCGGTTATCGAAATCGAGCAGGACAATCTGCTGCCACGTGCCCAGGGTCAGCTTACCGGATAGTAGTGGAATGGACAAAGACGGTCCCATTAAGGCTGCCCGAACGTGAGAATACCCGTTGCCGTCGCCCCAACGTCGATCATGTTCATATTCCAGATTCCGAGACGCCATACGCTCGATCGCGCGTCTCAAATCGTTGATTACCCCTCTTTCATACTCGATGGTGGTCAACGCACCGGTAGATCCCGGCACAAACAGGGTAACCAAACCGTCCCGACAACCCGATTCACCGACTCTGTCCAGCACCTCTCCCGTTATGTCTATAATATCCGTGTCGGAAGAGGTCTCGAAGGTCAGAATATGATGTGTAGATTTTCGTACCATTTCGTGGGCCGATCGAAATTACGATTAACACAACTATCTCTGTGAGGCAAGCGGTTTCCTCTTTGTACGCAAACGGGGTTTTCGAAATAAAACGTTGCCTTAGGGAGTAATACCTGTTATGGAAAAGAATGAA
>Ga0068714_10005065_pt1 | contig 14227 bp, 13 predicted proteins | sample MTBNYHSulfiMetaG_FD_62988 | JGI IMG/M metagenome (GOLD analysis project Ga0068714, IMG submission 62988) | Enrichment culture microbial communities from rom New York Harbor, USA that are MTBE-degrading - MTBE-NYH (New York Harbor Sulfidogenic)... | ecosystem: Environmental > Aquatic > Marine >... | reverse complement strand
ATCCCCAACGGAAGTCCATCGCGTGCGCGATGTCCCCAATGTTGCGAATTCGCCCCTTAATCGCGAGCAGGTTCTGTGCCATGTCCTATCCCCAACGGAAGTCCATCGCGTGCGCGATGTTCTCGGCCGCGATCGGAGGCCGCGCTTGCGGCCGCCGGTCGCGAGATCGCTCGAGCAGGTTCTGTGCCATGTTCAATCCTCTAACGGGGCTCCATCGCGCCGCGACCTCGGCGTTTCCAACAATGAACCCTCGTCGTCCCCCCGTTCCCCGATCCGTCCAGGAGAACGCCGCCCCGCGACGTTCTCCGACGTGATGCGGTGGCCGTGATGAAGCCACCGGATCACGCAAACCCTTTCTTGAACTCCGCCACCGCGTCACCGAGCGCCGCCCGCAGATCGTCGTCCAACGCCTTCTGGTCGCGAAGCGCGGCGAGGATCTCCGCGCGCTCGTCGCGGACGAACCGGAGCCACTCCCGTTCGAAGCGTCGGACCTCCGCGACGTCGACGTCCGCGACGTGATTCTCGACGCCGGCGTAAAGCGCCAGGACCTGCTCCTCCACCGGCATCGGCTGGTACTGCCCCTGCTTGAGGATCTCCATCAGCCGATCGCCGCGCGCGAGCTGCGCCTTCGACTCCTCGTCGAGATCCGCCGAGAACTCGGCGAACGCCTCGAGTTCGCGGTACTGCGACAGCTCCAACCGCAGCGGCCCCGCGATCTGGGCCATCGCGCGGATTTGCGCCTCCCCGCCGACGCGCGACACGGAGTACCCGACGTTGATCGCCGGGCGAAACCCCTGGTTGAACAGCTCGGTCTCGAGGTAGATCTGGCCGTCGGTGATGCTGATTACATTCGTCGGGATGTAGGCGGTGATGTCGCCCGCCTTTGTCTCGATGATCGGAAAGGCGGTCAGCGAGCCGCCGCCCCGCTCGTCGGACAGGCGGACCGCCCGTTCCAGGAGCCGCGAGTGCGTGTAGAAGATGTCCCCGGGATACGCTTCGCGCCCCGGCGGGCGGCGCAGCAAGAGCGACAGCTCCCGGTATGCCACCGCGTGCTTCGAGAGGTCGTCGTAGACGATGAACGCGTCGCGCCCGCCGTAGGTGAAGTGCTCCGCCATCGCGCATCCGGCGTACGGGGCCAAGTACTGCATCGGCGTGGGCGAGTTGGCGTCGGCGACGACGACGATCGTGTAGTCCATCGCCCCGTGCTGGCGCAGCGTGTCGACGATCCGGGCGACCGTCGACGTCTTCTGTCCGATCGCGACGTAGACGCAGACCATATCCTCGCCCTTCTGGTTGATGATCGTGTCCAGGGCGATCGCCGTCTTGCCGGTCCGCCGGTCCCCGATGATCAGCTCCCGTTGGCCGCGGCCGATCGGGGTCAGCGCGTCGACGGACTTCAGACCGGTCTGCAGCGGCGTGTTGACCGGCTGCCGTTCGACGACCCCGGGAGCGATGAGTTCCGCTTTGCGCGTTTGCGCCCCTTCGATCGGGCCGGCACCGTCGAGCGGACGGCCGAGCGGGTCGACGACGCGGCCGAGCAGCGCCTCGCCGACGGACGTTTCGAGGACCCGCCCCGTCCGCCGAACCTCGTCCCCCTCCTGCACCCGCTCGCTGTCGCCGAACAGCGCCACGCCGACCGACTCTTCCTCGAGGTTCAGGACGAGCCCGAACAGCTCGCCCGGGAACTCGACGATCTCGGAGGCCATCGCCCGCTCGAGCCCGTAGACCCGCGCGATCCCGTCCCCGACCTCCACGACGACCCCGACCTCCTGCATCTCGAGGTCGTACTGAAGCCCCTTCAACTGCTCCTTCAGAATCGCCGTGATCTCGTCTTTCCGGGTTGCCGCCACCTTCTCCCCCTAGCTCTCCAACTGGGCTCGCAGCCCTTCCAACCGCGCGCGGAGCGACCCGTCCACCACGCGTCCCTCGGTCTCAATCCGCGCCCCGCCGAGCAGCCGGTCGTCGAGCCGCTCCTCAAGCCGTACCCGCCGCCCGAGCGCCTGCTCCAGGCGCCCTGTCAGCCGGTCCCTCTCCTCTCCGTCGAGCGGCCGCGCTGTCGTCACGCGGACCGGGATCCAACCCTCCGCATCGGCCCGCGCGGAGAGGAACTCGCTGTAGATCAGGTCGAGGTAGGACTCTCGCCGGTTGCGGATCAGGAGGCGAAACAGGCTGCGGATCCGTTCGGAAAGGTCAGGGAAGACCTTGTCGATGAACGCAGCCTTGCGCGCGCGGTCGACGAGGGGGTGCGCCAGGTAGTGCCCGATCTCGCGCGTTCGCGTCGTCTCCTCGACCACCGCCTGAAGCTCCTCTTGCGTCTGCGCGACGGTCCCCTCCTCGTCCGCCAGCTGGTAGAGCGCGACCGCGTAGCGCCGAGCGACCTCCGTCGACCTCACGATCCGACCCTCAGGCTGTCCTCGTCGATCTCCTCGAGAAGCCGATCGAGCAGCCGGCGGTGATCCTCGGCTCGGATCTCCCGGTCGAGCACCCGCTCGGCACCGAGGACGGCGATCTCCGCATAGGCGGCGCGAAGCTCAGCGACCATCCGGTCGCGCTCCTGGGCGAGCTGCCGCTTTCCGTCCTCGAGAATCCGCGCCGCCGCCTCCCTCGCCTCCCCCTTCGCCGCGGCGATCAGCGCCTCGGCCTCGCGCCGCGCCGTCTCGGCGATCCCGGACGCGCGCCCCCGCGCCTCCGCGAGGGCTTCCTGCTGGTCGCGAACGAGTTGCGCCGCGCGCTCCTCGTTGACGCGGGCCGCCTCGATCCGAGCGTGGATCGCCTCCCGCCGCCGGTCGAGGTACGCAAGCGCCGGCTTGAACAGGATCCTTCGCAACAGGAAGAGGAGGATCGCGAAGTTGACCAGGTTGAACACCAAGGTCCAGTTGATCGACTTGACGATCGTCCCCCACTCGAGCGACACGTCCCCTCCCTAGATGACGAACAAGAGGATGATCGCGACCAATAGCGAGTAGATCCCCGTCGTCTCCGTGATCGCCTGGCCAAGGACCATCGTCCGCATCAGCGCCCCCTGCATCTCCGGCTGGCGCGCCATGCCGTCGAGCGCGTGCGCCGCGGCGATCCCCTCGCCGATCGCCGGGCCGATCGCTCCGATGCCCATGCACAGCCCGGCCGCGATGTACTTCGCCGCGGTCGCGATGTCCGCCCCGCTGATCCCACTCACCACATTCTGCGCTTCCTGCAGCATGATCCCTCCCCCTATTCCTCCACAGCCACGTTGATGTACGCCACCGCCAGGATGGCGAAGACGAACGCCTGAATCCCACCGAAGAACAGGCCGAAGAAGATTTGAAGCACCGGCGGGACGGCGACCGGCATGAACTTGACCATGACGACCGTGATGAGGATCGTCCCCGCAAGGGTGTTCCCGAACAGACGAAAGGCGTGCGACAAGGGCTTCGCGATCTCGCCGACGAGGTTGATCGGGAGCATGAACGCGTACGGTTCGACGTATCCCTTGAGATACCGGCGGACCCCCTTGAACCGGATCGCCAGGACCTGTGACAGGACGAACACGGCGAGCGCCAAGCCGAGGGTGACGTTCAGGTTTTGCGTCGGCGAGACCAGGTACGGCACGACCCCGAGCCAGTTCGACAGGAGCACGTAGAGGAACAACGTCGAGACGAACGGGAACATCGTCGTCGCCAGCCGCTCGGAGGCGAAGCTATCCGCCAGCTGTCCCTTGAGCAGCCCGACCAGCCCGTCGAGCGCCGCCTGGACGCGGCTCGGCTTCTCCTCGATCGGCTGGCGCAGGCCGCGGCGCAGCCAGAGCGCAAGGAGCACGAGCAGGACGACGACGATCCACGACATGACGAGCGTGACGATGTCGAACCGCATCTCGGCCCCAAGCACGTGCAGGACAGCGATCCGCTTCTCGCCGAGATGCTCGAGCATCCCGGCCATCTGCTCGTAGATGCCTCCCATGATCAGACCGCCTCCCTCGACCGCCCCGTCAGGACAGTCAAGTGTACCTGTGCGACGAACAGCGCTCCACACGCGCCGAGCAGCGCTTCGCGCCCAAGGTAGGTCCCGACGAGCGACAACGCCACCCCAAGGAAGAGAAGACGCCCGACGCTCGATCCGATCGCCATCCCCCGCGCCGCCCGCGCGCTCCGCCCCTCGACGAGGGAACGCGCGAGCTCATGCAGGAGCCACACGTTCCCCGCGAACAGCGCGATCCCGATCCACACCCCCAGCGCCGCCCGCGGCCGGCCGAGCAGGCCGAGAGCGAGCGAGGCGGCGGCGGCAATCGGGATCGAGCGATCGAGCCGGAAGTCCCGGATGTGCTGCCTCAGCGCGCGGGAAACCATCAAGTGGGAGCGGAAGCTAGATCGTCTGGATCTGCTTGCCCTTCTCCTCGACGAGCCGATCGACCTGCGCGGAGTGCTCGTGCACCGCCTCGTCCACCTTCTCGCGGTAGCGGCGATGCTCGTCCTCGGAGATCTCCGAGTCCTTCTTCATCGCGTCGAGCTTGTCGTTCGCCTCGCGGCGGATGTTCCGCAGGGCGACCTTCGTCTCTTCCCCGCGCGTCTTGATCAGTTTCGTCAACTCCTTGCGCCGCTCCTCGGAGAGCTTCGGGATGCGCACCCGAAGGACGTGCCCGTCGCTCTCCGGATTCAGGCCGAGGTCCGAGGCGAGAATCGCCCGCGAGAACTCGTCCATCTGGCTCTTGTCGTACGGCTGCACGACGAGGAGGTTCGGGTCCGGCGCGGCGATCGTCGCCAACTGCTTGAGCGGCATCGCCGTGCCGTAGTAGGAGACGACGACGTCCTCGATCATCGCCGGGTTGGCCCGCCCCGTTTGGACCTTCGAAAGGCTGGATTTCAGGACCTCGAGGCTCTGTTTCATGTGTTCGATCATCTGACGGCGAACTTCTTCTGGCATGCTGACACCTCGACTGGGATTGTAGGACCAAACGGCGTTTGCATCAAACAGCGGGCGCAGGAGGCCGGCGGGTCACGCGGTTCTGGGGCCAATGGCGCTGGTCCCATCGCGCCATCGAGCCGGAGAACGAAACAGCCGCTTTCCTTAGGGAGCCGCTCTCGCGCCGGAATCGCCCGCCCTTGGCAAGGGCGCGTCGCGTCGAAGCGCTGCCCTTGACATCGCCCGCCCGAATATCGTACGTTGGCTCAACCGTCGCGTTCGCGGCGGTTTCTCCTTCAGAAGCCCCCCATCGTTATCCGGATCCTCGTGAGAACGCGCCGCGTTCGCGGCAGTTTCTCCTTCAGAAGCCCCCCCATCGTTATCCAGATCCTCGTGAGAACGCGCCCTTGCCCTCTATCCCGCGAGCCGTTTCTCGTTTCGCCGGCGGATCCGATGGCCGCAGGCGGTGCAGACATCGTAGACGGGAGTGATTTCTAGCTGAAGATAGGATCGGTCGGACGTGCGCAGCGTCGCGTACTGGGCGCTCATCCGCATCCCCGCCCCGTGCAAACCGAGGCCGCGCGCGTCCTTCTTGCGCCGGTACGACTCCCCGACCGCCAGCTCCCGGCGCATCGTCCCGCCGCACTTCGGGCAGCGGCATTTCCACCCCGCGACCCGACAGACCGCCGCCCAGAGCTTGACCGCCAGCCCGGCCTCCTCGCGGGCGCCTTCCCTCTCCGTCATGATGCAAGAAGCGTAGAACATCCGGGAGTTGAGGGCAAGAACCCCGCCCCAACACCCAAGGCCTAGCCGCTCGGCGGAGGTTGGGATCGCGTGCGCGCCGCTCCGTCACCGTGGGCGTCACGCAATGATCTCGTTCAGTCCCTCGATGAGGCGATGAAGTTCCTCTTCGGGGAGGTGTGCGATCACGCCTTCGATCCGATCGACTGACAGCGTGCGCACTTGGCTGATCTTCACCCACGACGGCTGCGGCATGCCTGCCGCATCGAGTTTCAGAGTCAGCGGGAAGCCGGCCTTCTGCGGCTGACTCGTCACAGCCAGCGCGATTACCGTACCCGACCGTTCGTTGAACACATCGTGACTGACGATGACGACCGGACGCTTCCCGCCCTGCTCGCTCCCGCGAACCGGATTGAGATCGGCCCAGCGGATCTCCCCCCAGCGGATACGTTTCACGACTCCGCTTCCACGAGCAAGCTCTCTTCGGCCAGGGCCTGCTCGGCGCGTCGGTCGAGCTTCGAGCACTCCTGCGCCAGCCTCCCCCGCTCCAGTCGCTCCAGCTTCTCCGCGACGGCTTCCTGGATCGCGCCGCTTCGGCTCGCGAAGACGTGATCGGCGACCAGTCGATCAAGGCGCTCAAGCGTGCTCTTCTCCAGGCTCACCGCGACTTTGGCTGTCCTCATCTGCAACCTCCGGTATGACCATACCTCATACCGACCTATGGGTCAACCGCGGCGCGGGCGATCGCGTTCCCACTGCTTGGTTGCTCCGATCGGCTCAGAACGAACTACGTCCGTCGAGCGGGATCGGCTGGGTAGTCGGCTCGAGAAAGAAGTCGTCGTCTACGCCCGCTCGGCATGAGCCTGCGCCGAGTGCGATGTCCGACAACTCAATGGATCGGGGGGGACACGTGCCTCAACGCCCCAGCTCGATCCTCGATCCCGTGACATCGTGGCGTATTCCATGCTCCTGCCGTTGGTCAGTGGTTGAACAGCAAGCCCCCCGTGTGCTAGTCTGGCTCGATGGTCTCCCTCAAGCGCTGCCTACCTGCCACGGCAAGACCCCATCGAGGCATCGAAGGCATAGGCCCACACACAGCAAGGCGAGCAACAGCGGCAGTTCTCCTAGGCCTCGGGGCAGTCTGCATCGCCGCGTACGTCGTCCATGCCGACACGCACTTCATCAACTCATTGCTCGGCGACAAGGATGGCTTCGGCCTGGGGCTGCAACCAGGAGACGAAAGCGCATCCGGCAGCTTCGATGAACGAGCGACTTCGGACCCTGTCTTCACCGATAGCTATCCTGTTCTCTATCCCTGCACGGCAGACTTCTCGTATGTCCACTCGTTCTCACTGTCAGGAACGATTGTAGCGGCACGGCTCGGCCTGCTGACCATGGGCATTCAGGATGGCGATTCCCAGGTCTACGGAAGCGACATAGAGATCCGCGTGTTCATCGACAGCGTAGAAATCCCCGGAGCGCTCGATGACGTTGATCAGTTCTACCATAATGGAACGGAATGGGTTGCGACGGTGGGGGTTGTCTCCCTGGCCATCCCTCCAGACCTGTTTGGCTACCTTGGAGACGGCGAGGTTGAGGTCTCGTTCGTGAACCGCAACCTCCTCGATCCGGGGAGGTATGATGCCTTTGCCATCGACTTCTCAGAACTTGTCATTGAGACGGTGGAGACGCCAGCGACCTTTCGCGTGGACGGCATCGGACAGGTTCTCGCTGATGGTGCCTTCTACGCGAGCGAGTTCAGCGCCGGCTCCGCTGACGTTGCCGAGTGGGTGCCAGTCACCCATTCCGTGTGCCCGGGCGACGTCCTGGTGCTGGACACGACAAACCCAGGATTCTTCAGGCGGTCCGAGGAGATCTGCTCTGCATTGACTGCCGGAGCGGTATCAACACAGCCAGGCGTGATACTCGGACAGGCGGAGGCATTCGAACAGAAGGCCCTCCTTGCGCTGGCAGGCATCGTCCCGGTCAAGGTCACGGATGAAGGCGGACCGATCCAGCCAGGCGACCTGCTGGTGACCTCGTCAACCCCTGGGCACGCGATGCGTTGGGCCGGTCCGCATCCTTGTCCGTGCGCCCTCGTCGGCAAGGCGCTCGAGCCGATGGCGGACGAATCCGGGTTGATCCTCGTTCTGCTGACGTCTCATTGACCGCCCCTCCTGGCCAGGCGCCCCACAAAGAGAACTGGACAGGCCCCCGGGAGCTGGCCTACCATTCTAGATAAGTGATGACAGGAGGCAGCTCAATGCCCGGTGTTGAGAGGAAGGGAGCTTAGCCATGCGACATGACGTCGTGTTGATGGCCATCCTTACGCTTGGGATGAGCCTCGGGGCAGTGGCGGCATCAGCAGCGAATCCAGCTTCGTCCGGTTCGTACGTCCTTGACACTTCGGAAGCGTGGGGTAACCCTGGGTTGGCATTTGGCGACATTCGTGCAGCAAGTGTGGAAAGGATCGACTCGCAGTTCCGTTTCTCGGTCATCGTCCATGGCGTAATCCCGCCTCAACCTGCGTTTCCTTGTAGTTTCCAATTCGAGCTGATGATTCCCGGTGCGCCCCAGACGCTGGTGCTTGCGGTCTCGACAACCCCGACCACCTCGGTGTGGCAACTCACCGAGGGACATCTGGACGAGGGCGGTCGTGTCGTTGACGTGTCCACGCTTCCGGAGGATTGGTTCACCATCGAAGAACAGACCATCACGCTCGACATCCCAGCCGCCAGGCTTGGATTCCCGGCGTCATTTAGGTGGTCAGTGAGCGCCTCCATGCAGCAAGACGCAGCGCAGCCAGTGACAGACCGCGCCCCACAGGACAGTTCTCTGGCCTTCTGGACTGAAGAAGGCTCTGTGCCCGCCTGCACGTCGTTCCAACTGGGCATCTGGTTGGACAAGGAGCACTACAGCATTGGTGATAGCTACAGGATCACGATCTTGCTTTCGATGGCAGCGGACATACAGATCGCCCAAACCGGCTTCGACGGCTATCTCTGGTCTGGGGAGCTGCCGGCGGGATTCCACGACGTCATGTCGCTTGTTGCTCCGTCAGCGATAGAATTCTTCATCTTGCCGCCGGCAGGTGAGTTCGAGTTGACCCTTAGAGCGCTGACAGCGTCCGGCTGCGAGGGTGTCGCGGTAGCCAGCTTTACAGTCTCCCAGTAGTCACCGCACGAGTAGCCCTGAGATCGGAGCCGCCTGCGCCGACAGAGGCTCCCAAGACAGGAGGCCCGAGGAGAAGGCGTGGAGAGTTCCTGGCGGGACATGCGGCCAGCACCACACAAACCATATCTGGGCGGATCCTGGGCCGACCGTCGAGAGCATGCCAAGCTCCGCGGATTCGACCTGCTTCAAGTTCACAAGGTATCTGCGCACAGCCATCGGCATTTGACTTGTATGCGGTCTGCACGCTAGAATCCGTGAGGGATATGCCTGTGCATCTCATCGTCGGTCCCATGCTGCTCTCGTCCGCGGACCCACTGTCCGCCGCCAAGGGGCGTTGCCGGCCCAACTTCGGTCCACCCGGCAGTCTAGGAAGGATGCGAATGGCCGTCCTCCTCTTTGCATGCCTTCTGCTCTGCATCCCATCAAGCGGCCGAGCAGCCGGTGCGCTGCATTCGTTCGGCAGCAATGACTACGGTCAGCTGGGAACCGGGGACATCCCGTACAGGGCGACGCCAACCCCCATCGATGGACTGCCAGGTGTGAGCGCCGTATCTGCTGGGTACACGCATACCCTCATCCTCCAAGCTGATGGAGACGTGTACTCCTGCGGCGCGAACCAGTACGGCCAGCTGGGGCATGGCGACATGGAGGATCGTATCACGCCTGTGATGGTTTCAGGACTGTCCGATGTGGCAGCCATCTCCGCGTCCGTGCTCGGAAGGTTCTCTCTGTTCCTCTTAGCCAATGGCGATGTGTACTCCTGCGGCGCGAACCATTCCGGTCAGCTGGGGCATGGCGACACTACCTATCGATCCACTCCGACCAAGATACTCGCCCTGTCAGGGGCGATCGCGGTTGCAGCAGGTGCGGCCCACTCCCTTGTTCTCTTGTCAAATGGTGACCTGTACTCATTCGGTGCCAATGACGTAGGCCAGCTGGGCCTTGGCGACATAATCCCCCGCTCTACCCCAACAAAGATCACTGGCATGTCGGGGGCCGCGGCTGTCGCTGCGGGTGTAGAGCACTGTCTCGTCGTTCTGGCAAACGGAGACGTGTACTCGTTCGGGAGCAACTCCTATGGGCAACTGGGACTTGGAGACACCGAAGATCGGCTTCTGCCGACGAAGATCCCGAACCTCGGCGGCGCAGTTGGTGCGGCTGCTGGAAGACATTCGCTCGTCCGGCTTGCCAACGGTGATGTCTACTCCTTCGGATGCAACATCTGCGGCGCACTCGGCCTTGGCGGCGGAGGCCATCGTACCACACCGACGAAGATCCCTGGCCTGTCTAACGCATGTGGAGTCTCCGCGGCCCATGGCATGGGCGTTCAATCTCTCGTGCTGCTCGAAAGCGGAGACGTCTACTCGTTTGGGTGCAACGAGTACGGCCAGCTGGGGCACGGCGACACGCTCGGCCGGTCCACGCCGACGAAGATCGCGAGCCTCTCGGGAGTGACGGCGATCTCAGCGGGCGATACCCACTCCCTCGTGGTGCTCGGAGACGGCACCGTCCGTTCCTTCGGGTGGAACTCAAACGGCAAGCTGGGGACCGGGGACATCCCTCAGCGTCTTTCCCCGACACGGATCGACGTCCTCCCTGACACCGTGAGCGCAGCGTGCGGCCTGATACACTCCGTCTTCGTCCTTGGCAACGGGGATGTGTACTCGGTCGGGGAGAACGCGCATGGTCAGCTCGGTTTGGGCGACTCGACCGATCGATTCGTGCCGACGAGAATCTCGAGCCTTTCGTCCGCATCGGCTGCCGCAGCAGGGGATTACCACTCCCTGGTGCTCCTTTCGAATGGAGATGTCTACTCCTTTGGGGCGAACGGCGCTGGCCAGCTCGGCCTAGGGGACACCGCTTCTCGGCTGGCGCCGATGCGCATCGACAGCCTCTCGGGCGTCGCCGCCGTGGCAGCAGGTGGGTATCACTCCCTCTTCTTGCTCGAGAACGGGGACGTGTACTCCTGCGGTGAGAACGGCTCCGGCCAGCTAGGACACGGCGACAGCGCTGGGCGCTCGACTCCAACCAAGATACTCGGCCTTTCAGGGGCGATCGCCGTGGCCGCGGGTTATGAGCACTCCCTTGTCCTCTTGGCGAGCGGTGACCTTTACTCGTTCGGCGCCAATGACCTGGGCCAGCTGGGCCACGGCGATACCGTGGGTCGATCTAGCCCAACCAAGATCGCCAGCCTCTCGAACGTCGTGGCCATGGCCGCGGGCGGCCGGACGTGTACGGGGGGTTCTCACTCTCTGGCAGTCCTCGCCAGCGGCGCGGTCTACTCGTTCGGCGACAACTGCTGGGGGCAGTTGGGGCACGGGGATTTCACTGCACGGTCCACGCCGACCGCGATTGCGGCGCTATCGAATGCGTCCTCCGTGGCCGCAGGGTCGTGGCACTCTCTGGTTCGCCTAAGGAACAGCGAAGTGTACTCCTTTGGCCGAGGCACCTACGGCCAGCTCGGCCATGGAGACACCAGCTGCCAAACCACGCCAGGAAGGATCGCGTCCCTGTCTGCTGTGACAGCTATAGCTGCCAATGGATACCACTCCACAGTGCTCACGGAGGCACCGCCTGACGCCACGCACGCGGTCTTCCGCGTAGAGGGAGAGAAGGGCCATGTCCTCGCGGACGGCACCTTCTATGCAGCCGCGTTTCGTACAGGCTCCGCGGACGTCGCTGAGTTCGTTCAGGTCAGTCACGCTGTGGAAGCAGGCATGCTCCTTGAGCTTGATACGGCCCATCCCGGGTCGTACCGCCTTTCTCAAAGCGTGTGTTCGCCCCTCGTCGCAGGCGTTGTCTCCACCGAGCCGGGCATCGTTCTGGGCGCTTCCGATCGCCCGGATGCGCAAGTCCTTCTCGCCCTGTGCGGCATCGTCCCCGTCAAGGTCACGGATGAAGGCGGATCGATCCAGCCAGGGGACCTGCTGGTGACCTCGTCGACCCCTGGGCACGCGATGCGCTGGGCCGGTCCGCATCCTTGTCCGTGCGCCCTCGTCGGCAAGGCGCTTGAGCCGATGGCGGACGAATCCGGGCTGATCCTCGTTCTGCTGACGGCGCACTGAGTTCACTGCGGCACTCGCGAACAACGAACCGGTCGAGAGATACAAGATCGTAGCAGGCTCGTCGGGGACAAGCCCCAACGCAACGACGGATCGCGGTTCGGCTGGAGGTGAGCGGATTCGAACCTCCATCCTCCCGCATGCAAGGCGGGCCCGCTCGTCCTGCGTCGGCGCGACGCTTCGACCGCCAGCTCCCGGCGCATCGTCCCGCCGCACTTCGGGCAGCGGCATTTCCACCCCGCGACCCGACAGACCGCCGCCCAGAGCTTGACGAGCAGCCCGGCCTCCTCGCGTGCGCTTTCCATCTCCGTCATGATGCAAGAAGCATAGAACATCCGGGAGTTGAGGACAACAGGCCCGCCGCGGCACGTGCGATGGCAGGAGGCCAGTTTGGCCACGGCGGGCGAACCACCCGGAACGGCAGATCCCCAGCCAAAGGGCTCATTCTCCCCCAACGGATCGACTCCCGAGGGTCACGCGCGAGGTGACGTCGCGAACGCGCCGACAAGCGACGAAAGGCCACCGGCCCCGCGCTTCTCCGGAGGCAGGGTCTTGTGGGGAGATCCGGCCCTGCGGTATGCTGGGAACACCGATATGGTTGGAGTGCTCGTCGATCGAACGCGCCAAACGCGGATCCTGTGGCTTGCCTTGTTGCTCGGGTTGGCAGTTCCCCTCGCATGCCCTGCGGCGGCGCAATGGCCGCAGTCCTCTGAGCCGTTTCACATCGACCCGCCGGTTCAGTACGCCAAGTACCTGGCGTTTGGGTCCGGCTCCTTATGGCTTAGCGATCCGGAGTCCGGCGCGATCTGGCGCCTGTCCCCTTCGACGGGAGCGGTGCAGGACTCGATCCCCAGCACCTACGCCGGCGGCATCGCCTTCGACGGGCAGTACCTCTGGAAGGCGGCGCACAGCAGCCCGACCCTCCGCCGCATTCGGACGACCGACGGGTCGACCGTCCGAGAGATCCCCGGCGTGGGGACGCAGCAGGCAGGACTGGCCTGGGATGGGACACACCTCTGGATCGCCGACCAAGGCACACAGCGGATCTATCGACTCGACCCGAACACCGGGGCGCAAGTCGCCTCGTTTGCATCTCCCGGACCCGAGCCGCGCGATCTCACATGGTGGAACGGCCACCTCTACCACTCCGATAGCCACGAGGATCGCATCTACCAGATCGACCCTTCTACAGGCGACGTCGTCTCGTCGATCGCAACACCGATGCGATCCGGCGTTCCCAGAGGCCTCACGACCGACGGCACGTCCCTGTGGTACTCGGACTGGAACGAAGGGATGGACCGCCTGGTCATCGACGTGAGCCCTGACGGGAGGACGATTCGCTCGAATCCCATCCTCATGCTCTCCGAGATGACGTATCGCATGACGAACACCGGAACGTCCACGATCGTGAGCCACGACGTCTACTGGTCCGTTCCGGTGGCCGACAGCGAGCACACGCTTCTCGACGTGAGGTTCGAACCGTCTCCGGATTCGTACGCCGTCGATGCCTTCGGCCAGACGATCGCCCGTTTCACGTCGCTCGATCCGGTGCCCCCCGGCGGGTCGGCTCAGATCGTCTGCCACGCCTACGAGAAGATCTGGCGCATCGACCATCAAGTCGACCCGAGCCAGGTCCTGCCTCTCTCCTCCATCCCTCAAGCGATTGAGGATCTCTACCTGGTCGACGCGGACTTCCTTCACATCACACACCCCGAGATCGTCGCGGCCGCCGTGGATGCCGCGGAAGGCGAAACGAACCCCTATCGGATGGCCATCAACCTCCATGATTACGTGGCGGGTCTGATGACATACGGAGACTACGGCACGCCGTATGATGCTCTCGAGATCTTTCGCTCGCCGTTCGGCACGTGCGACCACTACACCATCCTCTACATGGCGTTGGGAAGAGCGATTGGTCTGCCAACGCGCAAGGTGAAATCCTTCTATTACTACGAGAACGAGGACTACGCGCTGAATCATGTCTGGCCGGAGGCGTACGTCCCTGGATACGGGTGGATCCCGTTGGACCCGACACGCGACGACACGTCCCCCCTGCGGCATCGCTACATCGGTTGCGAACCGCTCGGGATCGTCTACTTCAGGAACGGCGGGACCGATGACATGTACACCGGCCAATCCGGCCGCTCGTGGCGGACCGGTGGCGCACCACGGACGACGTCGACCTCCCATGGGGGAGCCCCACCGCTGACCGCAACGGGCTGCGGCGCCGTTCCGGGCAGCTCCTTCGGCTCGATTCGGGTGTCCTGGAGTAATCCCGCCGCGGTCGATCTGAGTCGCATTCTGGTCCGGCGTACGGACGGCTCATATCCGGCGAGCCGCCAGGACGGCGTCCCGATCTACGACAAGGGCTCCCC
>Ga0068714_10005062_pt1 | contig 14232 bp, 11 predicted proteins | sample MTBNYHSulfiMetaG_FD_62988 | JGI IMG/M metagenome (GOLD analysis project Ga0068714, IMG submission 62988) | Enrichment culture microbial communities from rom New York Harbor, USA that are MTBE-degrading - MTBE-NYH (New York Harbor Sulfidogenic)... | ecosystem: Environmental > Aquatic > Marine >... | reverse complement strand
AGTCCGCCGGTCTTTTGACAATGGCAATAGTCGTGGTTCGCATGTGCGCAAAACAGTTGGGCACCTGGGGCGGAGCACTGATATCGCAAGCCCCTAAGACTATCGAGAAATATTTGGGGGTCGCACTTTCCCCTCAGGCCGGGTGGACGGTTGGATTGGTAATACTGGCTCGGGAAGCTACTATTTTGCCGGACGTTTTCAACATTCTCCTCAATGCTGTCGTCGGCTCAGTGATTATCAGTCAACTGATCGGCTTGCCTTTGGTCAAGTACGCTCTCATCAAGGCCGGCGAAACGGTTGGTCAAAAAAGACCAGGTCGCTCTGCAACCGGGCCCACTTGACCGCGGGAGCTCAGCAAACCCCTCTTGAGCATAAAGAGTGGATCGGCTTCTACCTGAAAGTGAAGAAAGCCATGAGGATTAAGGAGGCAATAGAAAGAATTGAATCCACCCCTTATCTGACCGTCTCGGGCAAGAGCACACTGGAGGAAGTCGCGCAGCTGGCTGCAGAAAATCGCCACATTCGCGGCATCTATGTAGTCGATGAACAGGGACGGCTTGAGGGTTATCTTTCTCTGGGCGTGTTGATCAGGAGTGTTATCGCCTCCAGTGACAAGCCGTATTTTCACATCCGTTCCCTTCTGACACTGACAACTTCAGAGAAAATCGAGGATGTCATGGAAAAACATGTTCTTTCCGCCACCCGTGAGGACGATGTAGCGAAAATACTCGACAAGATGGTTTATCGAAACATTAAACAAGTACCCGTAATTGATGAGGATAGGCGGATCGTAGCCAGCTTGGGGATTCTCGATCTTTGGGGTCTGCTGGCCAGTGCGTGACTGTGGGAGCTCACTTTTTGGGGAAGGTTTCCTGGATGAAGACGCAAGCCAGTAAGGCAGCGAGCGCACATAAGAACAATGTCAAAAAGAGATGCTTATAACCCGCCAGAGTGAAGGCTTCGTTTACCCTTCCCTGTTGCTCCAGCAGGTATCCCAACAGGGGTTGAAATATCGCCCCGGCTGCGAAAGGGAAAAGGTTAACCACTCCGGTCGAAGTTCCGGTCATCTGAATGGGGAAGAGCTCTTTGGTCGTAGTGAATCCGATCACCACAATGGCGCCTGCAAAAATGCCCAGCCCCAGGCAGATCAAATATAACGCCGGGATGGAGAGATCGGCCGTATAGAAGGCCAGTAGGGCACTGAGAGCTAGCACGATGGAGCTTCCGAGTAAAAGCACAGGCTTTCGTCCTCGAAAGACACGATCGGAAAGGAAGCCGACCAGAGGGCTTCCAACGATCAATCCGATCGCCAGCATGGAAAGAATCTGACCCGCTTCAGTCTTAGGGAGGCCATAAACGTGCATAAGGTAAGGTCCTCCCCAAAGGCCGCCGAACGAGAAAAACATTGCAAAGGTAAAAAAGAACCAGATGGCTACCGGCCAAAAGCGGGCACAGGCGAGTACTTTTTTTATGCCTTCCGCAAGACCGATTGCTGTGGGATCGGTGCCCGCTGTCTCGGTTAACGATGGCCAGCCGAGATCGCTCGGTCGGTCTCTGACAAAAAGCCACACTAGAATGGCCATCAGCAGAGTAAAAATTCCCACCACCACAAAAGACGATCGCCAACCGATCCAGTTGCTCAGCAGGGCGAGCGGGGTGGCCGCAGCAAGCGAGCCCAGACCGCCCATCGCCATGAGAATGGCGGTCATGGTCGCAAACTCCCGGGCACGGAACCATTGAGTAAGGATCTTCATGGTCGGGACAAAGAGCATGGATACACCCAACCCAACAAGAATGCGCCCGATAACCGCCCAAACCACGGAGGGCGCAAGCCCCAAGAGCAGAGATCCGGCGAAAGCAAAAAAGAAGAACAGCGTGATCGAACGTCTTGGCCCCCACGAGTCAGAGAGAAGACCGGCCGGCAACTGCATGAGGGCATAGGGGTAGAAATAAGCAGAGCTTAACAGACCGAGCAGGGCGCCGCCGGCGTACAGGTCGCTCATCATGTCCACTGCTACTACGGCCGGACAGAGACGATGAAAATAAACAAGAACATAGCTAAAGGCCAGAATCCAGAATATGAGCCATCGGTAGCTTAAAGAGTTGGAAAACAAACGGGCAGCCATGGGATGTGAATACCTTGCGCTCGGTACTGAAATTTAACATAGGAATCAGACGAATGCCAGGACACTCAAAAGGTGGGCTTCCGAACAGCAGCGAGCGATTGTGTGAGAGAATATCTCGGCATCGCGCCAGGCGAAAATCTAACTTTATTCTTGTGCTTGCAGTTCGGGTGTCTCCTTGCGTTTGGCTCGCCATTCACTGAAGCGCTGCATGACGACATAAAACACCGGCACAAAAAGTACGGCGAGCAAAGTCGAAGCAAGCATACCGCCAATGACTGCCGTACCGAGTGCCTGTCGGCTCGCCGCTCCGGCCCCGGTGGCAACTGCCAGCGGCACCACGCCTAAAATGAAAGCAAAAGAGGTCATGAGAATAGGTCGAAAGCGCCTGCGGGAAGCCTCAACTGCCGCTTCGAGCAGGGGCTGACCGGCAGCACGCCGCTCTCTCGCGTACTCGACAATGAGGATGGCATTCTTGCTCGCCAGAGCGATCAGCAGCACAATACCAATCTGCGTATAAACGTTATTGTCAAATCCCCGCATGGCCAAGGCCAATACGGTGCCGAGCAGGGCCAGCGGCACCACCAGAATAACTGCAGCCGGACTTGTCCAGCTCTCGTATTGGGCGGCCAGAACCAGAAAAACCAGCAATACCGATAAGGCAAAGACGAAGAGAGCCTGGTTGCCGACCAATTTTTCCTGGAATGACATGCTGGTCCACTCGAAGCCGACGTCCGGCGGCAGCTTTTCTGCCGCCATTTGCTCCATGATGCGCAGTGCTTGGCCGGAACTGAAGCCGGGAGCGGCCTGCCCGTTTATGGGGGCGGAGGGATAAAGATTGTAGAGGGAAATGATCGCCGGCCCCTGGGTGGCCGCTATGTCGGTAAGGGTGCCGATGGGCACCATTTCACCATCGTTATTGCGGGTGTAGAGCTGGTTGATGTCCTCAGGCTCAAGCCGGTACTTGGAATCGGCCTGCACATACACCTGGAAGGTACGGCCGAATTTGTTGAACTGGTTTACGTAATACGATCCGAGATAGGCCTGCAGGGTATTGAACACATTGTTGACCGGAACACCCAGGGTCTCCGCTTTGACCCGGTCTACACCGGAATCGAGCTGGGGGACATCGGGACTGAACGATGTGTTGAGCTCGCTCAGCCCGGTCTGAGTACGACCGTCGTGAATCATCTCGCGCACAATTTGACCAAGCTTTGCAAAATCGAAGCTTCCCCCCTTCAGCTCCAGTTGCATCTGAAACCCGCCTGAGACCCCCAGCCCTTGAATTGCCGGCGGCAGAGCAACAAATGCGATGGCACCTTCGACTTTGTTTAACTCGCCGGACAAGCTATAGTATATCTTTTCCAGATCCAGCTCCGATCCGCGCTTTTCCCAATCTTCGAGAACCACATAGATGGTGGCGGCGTTGGGCAAAGTGGCGGAATTGTCGAGCAGGGAAATGCCGCCGATGGTAATCCAGTCTACGACACCGGGAGTTTTCCGGAAGATTTCATCCAGCTGCATGCTCACCTTGCGAGTGCGCTCCAGCGATGCTGCGTTGGGCAATTGGACTCCCACAACCACGTACCCCTGATCTTCGATGGGCAGAAAGCCTGTCGGCAACTTGATGAATGCCCAGCCGGTGAGAGCAATCAAGGCGATGAACAAAATCATCATCGCCGTGCTGCGACGCACCATCCAGTCGACAATTCTCGCATAGGCGTTTTCGCTCCGATCGTAAACATGGTTGAATCCGCGGAAAAAGGCATTCGGCTTTCCCTTGCGGGGGCGAAGGTATTGCGCGCATTGGACGGGTTTCAAGGTCAAGGCATTGATGGCGCTGATAAGAGCGGTGGAAGCAATGACCAACGCGAATTGCCGGTACAGCTGACCGGTGACGCCCGGCAGAAAGGCGGCGGGTAAGAAGACCGACATCAGCACTAAAGTGATGCCGATAACCGGGCCGGTAAGCTCCGTCATGGCCTTTATGGAAGCCTCTTTCGGTGAAAGTCCTTGCTGTACTCCGTGAGCGGCCCCCTCGACGATCACAATCGCATCGTCGACCACAATGCCGATGGCAAGTATTAAAGCAAACAGAGTCACGATGTTGATGGTGAAACCGAACGCGGCCATCGCGATAAAAGCGCCTATAATGGTTACCGGAACCGTTGTGGCCGGAACCATCATGGCACGCCAATCCTGCAAAAAGAGCATGATCACGAGCAGGACCAGAAAAGCCGCTTCATAAAGTGTATGATAGACCTCATTGATCGATGCCTTAACGAACTTGGTGGTATCGAATGGGATGGAATACTGTAATCCTGCCGGGAAGGTTTTACTCAGCGCATCCATGGTCTTGCGCACTTCCTCGGCAACAGCAAGAGCATTGGCGCCGGGCAGCTGAAAAATGGCTATTCCGGCCGAAGGTTTGCTATTTTGCTGGCAGAATTGACTGTAGGTCTGGGCTCCAAGCTCGACGCGGGCAATATCTTTGATGCGGACGATTCGCCCTCCTTGTCCGGGCTCGCTTTTTACGATGATATTTTCAAACTGCTCTGCTTCATCGAGTCGCCCCGCCACATTGATGGTGAACTGAAAACTCTGCGTCGTGGGCGCTGGCGGGCTGCCGACCTGACCCGCAGCGACCTGGATATTTTGCCCCTGCACCGCCTGGATCACATCCGAGGTGGTGAGTCCCAAGGTCTCGAGTTTGTGCGGGTCGAGCCAGATGCGCATGCTGTAGGAGCCGATGCCAAAAATCTCCACATCACCCACGCCGGAAAGTCGCGAGATCACGTCTTTGAGATTGATCAAAGCGTAGTTGGTCATAAAAAGGCTGTCGTAGCGATCGTCGGGAGAAGTGAGTGTGATCACCTGCAGAATGGCGGTGGAGACTTTCTTGGTAGTGACACCCTGCTGTTGAACCTCCGGCGGCAGGGAGGCATTGGCAATGGCAACCCGATTCTGCACAAGCACCTGCGCAAAGTCGAGATCGGTGCCCACTTCGAAAGTCACGATCAGCTTGTAGGAACCGTCACCGGAGCTGGTCGATTGCATGTACAACATGTCCTCGACCCCATTGACCTGTTGCTCAATCGGAAGGGCAATGGTGTCAGCAACAATTTTGGCGCTTGCTCCGGGATACATGGTTGAAACTTGGACCGTGGGCGGTGTGATCTCTGGATATTGAGCGACCGGAAGCTTTAAAACAGCGACCGCGCCGATCAGCATGGTGATGATGGCGATAACGTTGGCGAGAATCGGCCGCTCGATGAAGAACCGTGAAAACATTGAGTAGTCGCTCCAGTGCTAGGGTTTGACCGCTGATTCTTGGGCGGGAGGAACCGTAGGTGCCGGCTTCGAATCTTCCATTGACACGCTTTTTTTCACCGGCGTCACCTGGATGTCCGGCCGTATCCGTTGGAGGCCTTCGACCACAACCCACTCATCCCCTTTCAGACCTTCTTTGATGACGCGCATCTCGTCTACCAGAGTACCAATCTTGACGGCGCGCTGCTCCGCCATATTTTTGTCGTCCACCACCAGCAGGTAATGCTTGCCCTGGGTCATTCCGAGCGCAGATTCCGGAACCAGCAGAGCGTTCGTCTCCTCGCCTACCGGAATGCGTATACGCGCGAACATACCCGGGAGTAACGCCGGTACCCCGCCGACAAAGGGATTTTCAATCAATGCACGCAGCTGCAAAGTGCCGGTGGTGTTATTCACGGCGGTGGCCGCGTAATCCAATTCTCCCTTGTGCGGGTAGCCCTCCTCACCTGCTGTTGCCAGATAGACCGGAATCAATTCAGGATTGGAGCTTGAGCCTCCCTTTTCACGTGTCTCCTGCAATACGCGGATCAGGTCGCGCTCGCTTAAATTGAAGTAAGCGTAAACGGGATCGATACGGTAAATCGTTGCAAGTGTCGTCGCCTGACCGGCGCCGACCAGGTTTCCAATATCCACCAAGTGTCTGTCCACTCGTCCGTGGAAAGGTGCAACGACTTTGGTGTAGCCGAGGTTGATCTTTGCCAGTTCAGCATTTGCCCGGGCTTCATTCAATGCCGCCTCGGCAGCATCCCTTTCCGCTCGCCATTTTTCAACTTCCGACTGGGATGTCGCGCTATCTTTAATGAGCCGCAACTGACGGGTATATTCTTGCTCTGCACGCAACAAGGTGGCCTTTTGCTGCGCAACGGCGGCCGTCTGCAATGCCAGCTTGGCCTCATAGGGCTGCGGTTCGATCACAAAAAGCAATGTATCCTTTTTGACTATATCGCCATCTTTGTAGTTAATATCAGTGAGAAAGCCTTCGACGCGTGCAACCAGATTCACACTCTCATAGGCCTGCAAATTTCCGGTAAGCTCAATATATTCGGTTACCGGCTTCTGTATCGGCTGGCTGACGGAAACTTGAGGAGGAGGTGGGGGAACATACTCATTCTTATCACCGGTGCATGCCGCTGCTGCCAGAAGCAAAAGGATCGCTAAGGTCAAATGCTTGAGCAGCATGGCACCCTTGGCTGCCCTGTACAAAGTTTGCTTTACTGCCATTACTCCCACTCCTACCAGTCGGGTATCGGAATCAGCGTATCGGTTTTCTCCGGTTCAGGGGATTGGACGTTATGAACGTCCACCAGAGCGCCCCAGTTGCTCCTTTCGCTCATCGCTTTCTGCGTTTCAGGCGGCACAAAGCTCCTGTCTATGCCTATTTCCCAACCGCCGCCCAGAGCGCGATAGGTCGATATGAGACCTTGCGGAATATCGCCCCGGCTGCTGGCGAGATTGTCCTGCTGCAGCAGCAAGGCCTGTTGGGCCGTCAGGACAGTAGTATAATCGGTGGCGCCTTCTCGGTATTGAATGGTTGCAAGATCAACTGTGCGCTTGGCGGCCTCCGCTGCACGCGAATAGGAAGTGACCGCATCTTGGGCTTTGAGGAAGCTAACCAAGCCGTCTTCCACCTCCTGTTGGGCTCTCAGTACGGTATTTTGGAAGTTCACCAGCAATTCTTGAAACAATGCATCCTGCAGCCGGACGTTGTTCCTGATACGTCCGTAATTGAAAATGTCCCAGCGGAAAGAGGGGCCGAAGGAGCCGGTCCGATTGTCGTAGGAGAACATGTCGCTGAGACTGGCCTTGCCGATGTCGGTAGCCGAAAATCCGATGTTGCCGGATAGGGAAAATGCAGGGTAGAGGTCTGCCTTGGCCACGCCGATCTGTGCGCACTGAGCGGCCGCCTGGAATTCGGCGTTGCGAACATCGGGTCTGCGCCGCAATAGATCGGCCGGAATCCCGACAGCCACCTGCGCCTGCGCCTCCGGTATGGAGGATTCGCTCCCCAGCAAATCCCCCATCTGGGCGGGAGCCAGGCCGAGCAGAACGCTCAGCGAGTTCTTTGCCTGCTGCAGGGCGCTCTCCAGTTGCGGGATGGACGCTTCCGTCGAATTCAACTGGGTAAGAGCCTGCTGCACGTCTCGTTCGCTGGTGGCGCCGCCCCGAAAGCGTGCATTCGCAATCTTGTAGCTCTCCTCCTGAATGCCGACATTGTTTTCTGCAATACGCAGGCGCTCCTCGATCGTGCGGATGAGAACATAAGTGCTCGCCACATCCGCCGTGAGGCTCACCAGAGCGACATCATAGGCGGCGATGGAGCCGAGGAATGTCATATCCGCCGACTCGATGGCGCGGCGAAATCGACCCCAAAAATCAAGCTCCCAGCTCAGGCCGACACCTATCTCTGATTGCCAGTAGGCAAAGCTCTCGCTGCCGCCTTCGGTTGATTGTCCTATGCCCAATGCAGTGCTTGGAGTGCGGGTATAGGTCACAGAGCCGAATGCTTGTTGCGTTTGCGGGTAGAACTGGCCGGTAGCGATGCCGAGAGCGGCGCGGGCTTCCAGCACCCGGATGCCGGCCATGCGAAGATCCAAGTTCTGCTGAGAGGCAATCTGAATCAGATTGTTCAGCACCGGATCGGCAAAAACACTCCACCAATCCTTGTAGTTGGGCCGCGTTTGTGAAACGCGTGAGTCTTCAGTTTGTAGCCACTGGTTGGAAACGTTTGTAGAAGGAGGCGAGAAATTCGGTCCGACCTTCGCGCAGCCCGCAATTAAACACGCCAGCAGACAGAAGGTCCGGCAGAACTTGGCAGTAGAAATAAGCACACGAGCTCTTGGCACACTTCTCTCCCACTTGAACTTTTGGCTTATGCTTCCTGGCGGAATTCAGGCTGTGCATCAGCCAGATCAAAAAGGGGAGCCGGTCGAAATACTCCGAATATGAAGTTCCCCTTGCTTCGCGTTGGCAAATCAATACTAGGATGCAATTCAAGAAGAATTCTTCAATGGCGGAAACACCCAGCGGCTGTCTCCACGCATCCCCCCCGTATCGAATGCTGGTAGATAAGTCCGAAATTTGGAATTTGTGACGAGTGGCCTGCCGCTGCCCGCTCATCTGCACTTCTAAAAAATTATAATAACCCGATTTTGTCAACCTCAAAAATCCATGCTGGCGGTGTTTGGCAGGCCGGTCATGGTCATTACGACGTAAATCTGAAGCTCGCACGCCCGCGCTGGCGCCGCGCAGCTGTTTTCGGCTTGCACCGGCGGGACCGAAGATTATCGCGGATTCCTCTTTCCACTGAAAGGCATCCGACCTTCAGTGCGTGCGCAACTTCTTGGCAAGCTGACGTGCGGCGATCAACACTGGATCCCAGAGGGGAGAATAGGGCGGAGCATAACTGAGATCCAAGTTGCTTACCTGTTCAGCAGTGAATCTGGCGTGAAGGGCTGTGGCTACTATGTCGATCCGCTTTGCCGCCCCTTCACGCCCGACGATCTGCCCTCCCAGCAGACGGCCGCTGCCTTTTTCGCCCAGAAGCTTGACTGTTATGGGTCCGCTCTCAGGATAGTAGCTGGCTCGAGTGGTGCTCTCCACCTTGGCGCTGGCAAAATCGATTCCTTGCTCTTTAGTCTCCGTTTCTTGAAGTCCGGTTCGCGCCACTTCAACGCTACAGACCTTAGTCACAGCAGTGCCCACTACTCCTGTAAACTCCACACTGCCGCCGGCGATGTTTTCACCCGCCACCCGTCCGTGTTTGTTGGCCACCGTTCCAAGCGCTATATAAAACGGTCTGCCGGTGATCAAATGAAAGGATTCGGCGCAGTCGCCGGCCGCCCAGACGTTTTCAATTTCTGTTTGCATTCTTTTGTTGACCTTTATCGCATTTTTCAATCCCAGAGGGATTCCGGCCCGAGCAGCCAGCGCCGTGTTGGGACCCACACCCATGCCGAGGATTACCGTATCTGCGGGGATGTTGCGGTTCTTGGTCGCAACCGCCTTCACCCAGCCGTTCTTGAGCTCGAAAGCCTCGACTGCCTCCTCAAGAAAAAGAGTCGCTCCCTGCCTTCGCAGAGCTTCGGAAACCAGTGCTCCCATGTCCAGATCAAGTGTGGCCATGACTTGCGGAGATTGCTCGACCATTGTGACTTCCAATCCTCTAAGCAACAGTGCCTCGGCCATTTCCAGGCCGATGTAGCCTCCCCCGACGATCACCGCCCGCTCAGGTCGGCGCTCATCGATGAAGCGGCGAACTTCCAGGCCGCTCTGCAGAGTGTTGACCGAAAGCACGCCTTTTGCCTCGATGCCGGGGATGGGCGGTCGAATTGGGATAGCACCCGTTGCTATGAGCAGCTGATCGTAAGGCTCCGACCATTCCTTTGACGTTTGCAGATCGCGCACCTTCACCTGCTGGCGCGAAACGTCCAGTTCGGTGACTTCATGCAGAGTCTTGACCTCTATGTTCTGCTTTTTCCGGAACTCCTCGGGGGATCTTGCAATGAGAGAATCAATATCATCGACAACCTTGCCGACGTAATAAGGAATGCCTCAGGCCGCATAAGAGGTGTATGGAGTGCGCTCGAAGGCAACAATTTCCAGGGCCGGATTGCGGCGACGAGCCACCGAAGCCGCGCTCATCCCCGCTGCATCGCCACCGATTACAACAAGCTTTGTTTTCGACATAAACTTTTCTCCTTTAAATCAAATGCAACATTAAAGTCTCTCTCAAATGGAGTCGATCTTACAGAAAAGCGAGTACATGAGATGAAACTTTGAGGCGGAGCGGCCTCATTATGCGAAGCTTTTGGAAATCGCACCATCAAAACATACGTTGGAGTATCCCATTATGCGGCAGTCGAGCTTAAAGCGGCTTGCAGTTTGGATTGTCTTGATCTGGCCTGTGCTGGCCGCTTGCCACTCAGCTGCTGATGCCCTGAAAGTCTCTGAAGTGCCTGTCCATCATGTCCATGCGAAGGAAATTGCGTACTGGCGGCTGGACAGGGCAACCAAAATGATCATTTTGTTCGATGATCAGCATCACGAAAAGTACCGTATAAGCACTGAAACCGGTCGAGTCTTCTTCGGGCTGCGGGAAGAAGTCGAAGAGCTTGATCTTGAACGGGATGGAGGATGAGCCAAATGCGATCCCCCAAACTCACAATCCCACATTATTCCCATCTTTTCTTCATAATTTTCCCAAAATTCCAAGCTATCCTGCAACCAAGGTTTTGAGAAACATACCCACACTAGTGAGTCTAATTTTTAACTGAGAGCCTTCTGGAAAGAAGGCCGCTCTGGTGGGAACTCCTCTTATGCACAAGGACAGGTCAGGCGAAGAGGAGCTCCTTGACCCTTACCTGCATCAGAATCCAACCAAGGCTCCAAAAGCGGTAAATCCGGCGCCGAAAGATAAGATCAACCCTTTGTCGCCCTCACGGGGCTTCCCCTCTTCCAAGATTCTTTTCAGCACAAACATTACAGTCGGAGACGACATGTTGCCGAAGTCGCGAAACACCTCATAGGAGAACCTCAACGATTCACGGTTGAGCTCAAGCTTTTTGCCGACCTGCTGCAGCACCGAGATGCCACCGGCGTGCACCGCCCACCAGTTGATGTCCTGCGACGAAAGGCTATTTCGAGCCAGCAGACGGAGAACCACCTGCAGGATGGCAGCGCTCCCCAGCACGGGTACCCGTTTGCTGAGCACATTCCTCAGTCTTCCCTGCTCGGATCTGTAGCGGAGCTGCTCACGATAATTCGGCTGAATGCCGGATTCGAAATCAAGCAGGCGCAGCAATTTCGGAGCAGTGCCATTTGAGGAGAGGTTGAGAAGGGCTGCAGAAGCCCCATCGCCAAAGATGCAGTTGCTGACCACGAGGTCCGGTTCGGGCCCCATAAACAAAGTTGCCGAACAAATTTCAACCGAAATGCTGAGGATGTACTTCTTTGCGCCCATCGCCAGCATTCCCACCGCACATTCCATATTGGGCAGGGCGGCCCCGCATCCCATGCCCATCACGTCCAAAACCTTGACCGCGGAGGGCAGTCCCAGTTCCTGGGAAACATATGATGAAAGCCCGGGACAAAGATAACCGGTGCAGGTGTTCACCACTAGGCCGCCGATTTCCTCAGGTTTGCATTGAGCTTGTTTCATCGCCTGGCGGGCGGCATCCGAGGCGATGCGTGTTCCGAACTTGAGAAACCGGGCATTCAGCCGGTCCGGATCCGTTTCGAGGGCTTCTTCATGGGCATCCAGGCTGACATAGCGCCCATGGATATGCCCGTCGAGCAGGATACGCCGGTAGAGCTCCCGCTCCTCCGGCTCCAGGTCGAAGTGGCTGTCGCAAAAATCAAAAACCTGGCGCTGAGTAACATACATGGGCGGATTTGCAGTGCCCAGGGCTCGCATAATAGCTTTCATCCGTTCATCCTTGTATGGAGCTGAACCACCGCTTGCACACGAAAGTACGGTGCAGCACTCACATCGACAGAGACATCTTTCAACTTTTGCAGCATTTGCCGCATCTCTACTTCCCGGAATCCCCTGCGAATGGAAAGCAAAGCGTCGTGCCTGACCTCGCGTGGAAAACCGAGCGCCAACAGCATACATCCCAAATAACCCAGGGGGGATCGGCGAAGATCATTGATCAGCAGATTTTTTCTGACAATCGTGCGGAGATGACGAACCAGCTTGAGGATTTGTTCTTCACTCAGGTGATGAAAGAACATCGAGCCCACTGCACAATGATAGGGCTCGGCTGGGCGGTGATCGAAAATGTCCTCCCTGATCAGCCTCACCGGTGGATTGCCCGCCTGTCGAATGCTGCGCCGGGCAATGGCTGCCACCCTCTCGCTTCTTTCAATGCAGGTGAAATGAACCGGGATTCCCATCCTTTTCGCCCAGCGGGAGACAGCCAGAGGGATATCGCAACTTCCTGAGCCGATGTCCAAAACTCTGATCGTTTCGCCGTCCGCTTCCTCAGCGATAAATCGTCTGACAACCCGGATGCCGCCAAAGAAGCGGTTGACCATTTCAATGAAGCGAAAGCTCTGCTCGGCCAGATCCTGGTCGAATTCCTCCCCGTCCATCCATTCAACTTCGGCTGTCCGCTCCTTAAACACCCCACAGCCTCCCGGTTGCCATTGCCTGTTCGATGTCGGCCAATCGTCTGAGAGATTCAAGGCGAAAGGCCGGGTCTACTTTTACGGCCTCCTTGGCGATCGCTTCGCAGTAGCCGCATTGGTTGCACTCGTGCAGGCTGCAGTTGCGTCTGTTAAAGCCGTCCAGGAAATCCTCGGGGAAGCGAGAGGTATCGATCACGATGGGGCTTCCCTTTCTTGGAAACAGCATCCCCTGCATACGGACCAAGTCGTAGAGAGCCTTCGTTTTGAAAGGGCTTACCTGAAAGGGGCGGAAGAAATGTTTCAGGGCCCAGAAGCGCTCCTTTTTGGGGGCTTCACTGAAGCCGTGGGGCAAAAGAATCTCTGCCAGGTTCCCATGAAAGCTGCGCTCGCTGTAGGCCTTGACCCGTTTCAACAGCTCCGCCGAAGGAATGCCTCGTTCCAGAAGCTTGAAGGTTGTAAATCCCAGGGCTTCGTAAATTGAGACATCTTCAGGCCTGATCCAGGCGGCCTTGATGAAAAGGGAAGGATCTTCAAGCCGCTTGCGAGTGCAACGGAAAAAGCAGTAATCGATGAATACGCGGTGGGACCCATTCGAGCTATGAGCGAAGCCGTTTTGATGATACGGCTGCATGGGGCAATTGGGCAGACATGGATGGTTGGCGATGAGCTGCAACTCGCAATCCACCGTTTCGCGAATAGCTGCAAGCCTTTGGAAATCCCTGTTGATGGAGAAGCTTTCCAAAGTGATTCCGTCCGCCCCCAGCTCTTCCCAGAATCTGGCTCTACGGGGAGTATCCACCTGAGCATAAATTCCCACCTTGACGAGGAAGCCGGGAAATCGGGCCTTGATGAGCTCCAGCAGAAAGGGCGTGGAAACCGTGAGCCTGCGAATTCCCATCTTCTGAAGCCGCTCGAGGAAACCCATTAGCGTCTTCTGCCACTTTCGTCCCCATTCGCGATTACTCAAACAGGAGCTGTTCAGCAAATAATTGAATTGGATTCCGTTTTTTGCTAGCAAGGCGACGTATTCAGTAAGTTCCTGTTCCGAGAAGGGCGTTCCCATGTAGCTGGGTCTGCCGCCGCCGACGCAATCGACTGGGAGTTTGCCGAAGATCTCCGCAACAGGGTAGGGCTGAAGCCGCGCGATAAGATCAGGGTCAAAGTTCGCAGGGAGGCAGAGCTTCATACATAGTCCTTGGCCGGTGAGGAGACTGCCGGCCGACGGCCGTTCGAAAGGTAAGTACTCGATAACTCATCCTGGTCGAATCTTCACTTAACCTAAGATAAGCCGGCATGGTCTGGAAGCAAGGGGACCTATTGATTGCTCGGATTTCAGCTGCCTTTCGACCGGCTTGAAGCCGGAGACGGTCCGAATCGATGCGCAGCGTTAATTTTTGTCATGTCCGAAAACGGCCGGTATTTTTCCTCCAGGTATATATAATAGAGCTGAAAGGATGGAACGAGCATGATGAAAACAACAACACCCGGATTGCCCTTGGACCACAAAGCTTGCTATGCCGCTATGCAGGCTCATGACGCACGCTTTGACGGCCGTTTTTACTGCGGCGTTTCGTCTACCGGCATATATTGCCGTCCCATATGCAGGGTTAAGATCCCAAGGGAAGAAAACTGCATTTTCTTTATCAGTGCT
>Ga0068714_10005061_pt1 | contig 14233 bp, 7 predicted proteins | sample MTBNYHSulfiMetaG_FD_62988 | JGI IMG/M metagenome (GOLD analysis project Ga0068714, IMG submission 62988) | Enrichment culture microbial communities from rom New York Harbor, USA that are MTBE-degrading - MTBE-NYH (New York Harbor Sulfidogenic)... | ecosystem: Environmental > Aquatic > Marine >... | reverse complement strand
ATCCACAGGCTAATTATTCGTTTGGTGAAGGCGGGGCAGGTACATTTTCTGATGGGAAGCTGACATCGCGAAGCAAACATATTACTGCCCTTAAACAATTCATAATCAAGACTTATATACACGCAGGAGCTCCGCCGGAAACAGAATACATGGCACATCCACATCTCGGGAGTGATAATCTAAGGACCATTATATATAATTTGCGGGAAGATTATATAAAGTCCGGAGGTTCCATTCATTTTGAGACATTTCTGAAAGATATTCACATTAAAAATGGAAAGGTAACCGCTATCATTACAGATGAAGGCAGTATTGAAGTTGATCATTTAATCCTTGCTACAGGTCATTCTGCTTATGAAACTTATCGAATGTTGCTAAAAAAGGGGATCAAATTCCGGGCGAAAAATTTTGCCATTGGGAGCAGGGTGGAACATCCCCAGCGGATCATTAACCTGGCTCAATGGGGAGTTGAAAATCTTCCGGGGGCCAGGGCTGCCGAATACAGATTATCATTCAGTCCGGAAGGTAGGGTATCAGTATATACATTTTGCATGTGTCCGGGAGGTTTGGTGGTTCCGTCCACAGCATACAGCTCAACAAACATCGTGAACGGGATGAGTCTCTATAGCCGTGATTTGAAATTCGCTAATGCAGCCTGCGTGGCCGCTGTGAATATTAATGAATGTTTTGAAAAGGAGACAGGACCTGAAGAGGTCCTGGACTGGTTGGAAAAACTGGAAACAAAATTCTTTGAATACACGCAAAGCTATCGTTCCCCATATTGCAGTATTAAAGATTTTATCGCGAGGAAAGAACCTGACAGAACCGTTGAGACCAGCTATCCGTTTGGATTGGAACCGGCGGCTTTATGGGAATTATTGCCTGAGAAAGTAAGCGATTCCATTACTGAAGGACTGAAGCATTTCAGCAACAAAATAAAAGGTTTTGATACAGGTATTATCATGGGCCTTGAAAGTAAAACATCATCACCGGTTCAGGTATCAAGGGATGGGTCCGGGAAATGTGTCGGATTCAAAAATCTTTATATGGCAGGTGAAGGCAGTGGATTTGCAGGAGGTATAATATCCAGCGGTGCAGATGGCATTAAAATAGCATTAGGTATTATCAATGGAGGACATCACTAATGATGATCCCAGCCCGGATTATTTTATATCTGGTATTCTTGCAGTGCTTTTAAAGTTAATCCCGGACAAGGTTTGATTATCAGAGCGATCTTAATTTAATTCACTTTATTTTGTACAGCAGAATTTCCGGCGAGCCATCCGGTTGACCAGGCGATCTGGAGATTATATCCTCCAGTATCTGCATCGAGATCTAGAACTTCGCCGGCAAAATAAAGATTTTTAATCAATTTCGATTCCATTGTTTTTGGGTTTATTTCGTCGGTATTCACTCCGCCGGCAGTAATGATTGCCTCACTGAAAGGTCTGTATCCTGTGATCCTGAATTTAAATCCTTTCATCAGGTTAAGGATATTCTTTCGTTCCTTACCGGAAACCTGGTTCCCTTTCTGATGAGGATCGATGGAAAGAATTTCCAGAAAGACAGGTATCATTTTCACTGGAAGCCAGAGCCTGAAAATATTCCCGAGGGATTGTTTTCCGTTATCATTCAGATCCCGTATGAACCGTGCATCCAGTTTTTGTTCATCCAAAGCTGGTTTAAGGTCAATAGAGATTTCGACATTTTTGTGATCACGGATTTCATCAACGATAAGACGGCTCAGAGTAAGTATAATGGGACCTGAAAGTCCGAAATCAGTAAATAACAATTCACCAAATTCCTCCTTACGTTTTTTGCCATCAGAAAAAACGGCGGCTTTAACATTTTTGAGTGTTAATCCCTGGAGTTTCCCGGCAATTTTCCCTGATGTTGTTAAAGGAACAAGTGATTGACGGATGGGTTCAATTGTATGACCTGCCAGGGAGGCAAACCGGTACCCGTCTCCGGTGGACCCGGTTGCAGGATAAGATTTTCCACCGGTGCATACTATAACTGAACTGGCGTTTATTATGGATTTCATACCATCTTTCCAGGCTTCAACAGCTTTAATGATCCCTTTTTCAATACTTAGCCCCTGAACTTTAGTTTCTTTCCTGATCTCAACGTGATTATCACAAACCCATCGGACAAGAGCATTAACTATATCAGCTGATTTTCCCCCGGACGGGAAGATACGGCCGCCGCGTTCTATAATGGTTTTTAATCCGTAACGATTTAAAAGATCTATTATTTCTTCTTTAAAGTAACTGGAAAACGCGGGTAAAAGGAACCTTCCATTTGGCTGGATATGACTTATGAATTTTTGTAAAGGAGCATCATTGGTGATATTACATCTGCCTTTACCGGTGATCATTAATTTCCGGCCGGGCTGAGACATCTTTTCCAGTAACAGGACCCTGGCTCCAAGTTCTCCTGCGCGTCCGGCTGCCAGGAGACCTGCAGCTCCTGCACCTATAACGATCACATCATATTTATACTGTTGCGGCATTTTTTTAAAAAAGGCTTGCTGCATAGTAATTAGGCTCAACCCCTGAAATATTATTAAAATATAATATTCGGAGATTAAAATTCATTAGCTGAAAAAAGTCAATTTATGAAGTTATGAAAATTAATCTTTTTCAGGAAATGTTAAAAATTGTTATAAAAATCACAATTATCTATAAAAAGAATTCCTGGCGGAATAAACGGGTATGACTTTATGTCTAACAGTTACTAATTTATGTCTGGCAGGAATAAATTTATATCTATAATGGATATTTTTATCAGGGTTCAAATATTACCGGGCATTTGTTTTATTTATAAATTTGGTGACTTTTAATTTCAGGCCGGCATATTTTATTTCATCGGGTTTAACAGATTTCAAATATTTTTTTATGAAAAGAGTTATTTTCATTCTTGTAATTTCAGGGATATATAATTCATTAATGATGAGCCAGGATAAGAAATGGACCCTGGAGGAATGCATTAATCGTGCCCTGGAAGAAAATATCACTGTCAATCAGAGAATACTTACAAATTCAACAACTGAACTTACACTGGAACAATCTAAAGCTGTACGGATACCCACCCTTACGGGTTCAACCGGCCAGGGATTCACCTTTGGACGTTCCCTTGACCCATATACCAATACTTATGAGGCATTGGATATTGCCAGCAACAACTTTTCATTAAGTTCCAATCTGAGCCTTTTTTCAGGTTTCCAGGCCACAAATACCATAAAGAGGAATGAGCTGGATCTGAAGGCCGGATCATTTGATCTTGAACAGATAAAGAAAGATGTTACCCTGAATGTGACGCTGGCTTATCTTCAGGTATTATTTGCATATGAGCAGATTGAAAATGCTAAGTTGCAGGTTGAGACCACGCAGGCTCAGGTTGAAAGGACAAAGATTCTTGTTGATGCAAAAACATTACCTATAGGTGATTTATACACGGTTCAATCTCAGCTGGCCACTAATAAATATACCCTGGTAAATGCGCAAAACCAGTTATCTATTTCAAAGGTTAATCTCATGCAACTCATGGAACTCCCTGTAGATCCGGGTTTTGATATTGTCCGCCCCGATCTTGGGAATCTGGTTATTGAGGTTAAAGATGAATCTGATCTTGATGAGATCTATGCAAAAGCTCTCCAGGTACAACCTGAAATTTTAAGTTCAGATCTTAAGGTCACCAGTGCTGAAACAAATCTTAAGATTTCAAAAGGGGCCTTATTTCCCAGGCTTTCTCTCTCATCAGGAATCAGTTCAGCATACTCTAATGCAAGAGCAAGGACTTTTGAACAGCAACTCAGGGATAACCTGAGTGAGTCAATCAGGCTGAGTCTTTCAATCCCCATTTATAATCAGAAACAGGTTTCCACCAGTATACAGAAATCGCAAATAAGTGTATATTCATCACAGCTCAATGCTCTGGATACAAGAAATCAGTTACGGAAAAATATTGAGCAGGCATTTAATGATCTGGTTTCTGCCCAGCATAATTATGAAGCAGTGCAGGAGCAGCTGGTTTCGACAGAGACATCCTATAATGATTCTAAGCGGAAATACGATCTGGGAATGATTACAGCAACTGATTTTCTTATTGAGATGAATAATTATTCCACTGCGATCTCCAATTTAACACGGGCAAAATATAATTACCTTTTTATGAAAAAAATCCTTGATTTTTATCAGGGAAATCCGATTGAATTATAAATTAAATTTTTTGAAACAATTTAAACATGAAAAGAAAAGTACTGATCGGTTCAATCGTTGTTCTGGCACTGGCCACCACAGGTTTTTTCCTTCTGAAAAAAGATCCTGTCAGCAAGGTACAATGGGAAACCAGAATGATCGAAAGAGGTTCGATAAATAATACCATAACAGCAACCGGCACTCTGGAAGCAGTAATCACCGTTGATGTAGGGACACAGGTTTCAGGAATTATTGATAAGTTGTACATTGATTACAACTCCAAAGTAAAAAAAGGTGATCTGATAGCCAAAATTGATACCACAACTTTAGCATCTAACCTGTTTGATGCCAGGGCTAATGTTTACAGGCAGCAAATCCAGGTGAACCAGACAAAAAGGAATTATGAAAGGATTAAAGCCCTTTATGAACAACAGGTTGTTGCGGAGATAGAGTATGACAAGGCTCTTGATGATTATGAAACAGCAAAGTCATCGTTATTATCTGCCCAGGCCCAGTTAAACCGGGCTGAGATCAACCTGGGGTATGCTACCATCAGGGCGCCAATTGATGGTGTTGTTATTAGTAAAAGTGTTGAGCAGGGCCAGACGGTGGCAGCAAGTTTCAATTCCCCGACACTCTTCACCATTGCAAATGATCTAGCCAAGATGCAGGTCCAGGCAAGCGTTGATGAGGCAGATATCGGGCAGGTGAAAGGAGGGCAGAAAGTCAATTTTACTGTGGATGCTTATCCGGATGATCAGTTCACGGGATCTGTCAAACAGATCAGGCTGCAACCGATAATCACTTCAAATGTGGTGAATTATATAGTGATCATAGATGTTCCCAATCCTGATCTGAAATTAATGCCGGGGATGACGGCGAGTATTTCGGTTATTGTGAATGAAGCTGATAGTGTACTGAAGGTTCCATCGAAAGCTTTGAGTTTCCGTCCCCCGAATTTTTACCTGAATGAATTAATGTCCAAATTACCAGATTCTACCAAGAACCGTATCAATGAAAGGATTGAAACGATGAAAACACGAATGAAAGAAATGGGGACTTCTGAAGCTGATATAAATTCAAGGGTTGAATCCATGCGGTTATCTTTGGCATTTGGCGGGCAGCCCAGGACCAGCGGTAATCAGGGGGGTATGTTTTTTGGACCTGGTTTCGGCGGCGGAGGTCAATCCTACAGGCAGGTGAGACAAAAGCCATCAGACTCAGGACAACTGTGGATTTTACAGGGAGATCATCTGAAACTTGTAAGGGTTCGTACTGGTCTGAATGATGGCACTTATATTTCTGTTGAAAATCCTGAACTTAATGACAGCGTTCAGGTTGTCATTGGTGCCGTTTATGATAAAAAACTTGATAAAACAACCTCTGGAACTACTAATCCGCTTGTACCTCAACCGAGAAGGAGAAGGTAAATCAGATAAGTACGAGAAATTAATGGTTGTTTTATTTAAAACTTTATAATTTGAGTCTGATGCATTCTATAATATCCGTTCGTGAGCTCACAAAAGTATATGATATGGGTGAGGTGAAGGTACATGCCCTCAGAGGTATTAATATGGACATCTACCCGGGTGAATTCACTGCAATCATGGGGCCCAGCGGTTCCGGAAAGTCTACTTTTATGAATATTATCGGTTGTCTTGATTTACCCACACATGGTACATATATCCTTGACGGGCAGGATGTCAGCAACTATTCCAGGAATCAGCTCGCGAAGATCAGGAATAAAAAGATAGGTTTCGTTTTTCAGACTTTCAACCTGCTGGCCAGGACTTCTGCCCTTGAGAATGTGGAGCTTCCATTGCTATATGATCCGGAAGTGAAGCATAAAGAGCGCATTTCAAGAGCAATGGAAGCTTTGGATCTTGTTGGACTTTCTGATCGTGCGGGGCATTTTCCGAATCAATTATCCGGAGGTCAGCAACAGCGTGTTGCAATAGCCCGTGCACTCGTGAATAATCCTGTAATCCTGCTTGCCGATGAACCTACCGGAAATCTTGATACCCGCACCAGTTTTGAGGTAATGGATATCTTTCAGCAACTGAATCTTAAGGGAATAACCATTTCCCTGATCACTCATGAACCGGAAATCTCCCAGTTTTCATCCAGGAATGTTATTTTCAGGGATGGTAAAATACGAAAAGAGATGAAGGTTGAAAATATAAAAAATGCTGCTGAGATGCTGGCTTCACTGCCGGTGGAAGTGGATGATTTAATGGAATAATTCATAAGAGATGAGCATAATAAATTTACTGATAATCGCATACAGGTCGTTGAATAAGAATAAACTTCGTTCGCTCCTGACCATGCTGGGTATCATCATAGGGGTGGGCTCAGTTATTGCAATGCTGGCTATCGGTCACGGATCCAGGGATGCAATAGAGAAACAGATTGCAGGCATGGGGACAAATGTCATAATGATATTTCCAGGTGCCAGCATGCGTGGAGGTGTTGCAACAGCATCCGGGACAGCCTTAACGTTTAAGATGGAGGACGTTGAGGCAATACGCTCCCAATGCCCTGCTGTAAAGTATCTCAGTCCGGTCGCTCGTGCAGGAGGACAGGTTATTGCCGGAAACAATAACTGGAACACCCAGATTTATGGAGTTTATAGTGAATATCTTGATATCCGCAACCTCGAGCTGCAAAGTGGGGAAAGATACAGTGAAAATGATGAAAAAAGAGCCATGAAGGTATGTATTGTAGGGAAGACGGTTTCTGATAATCTTTTTGGAGAAGATGTTGATCCGGTAGGTCAGAGAATAAGGATACGAAATATTCCTTTTACTATAGTAGGCTGGCTTAAACCAAAAGGACAGGCAGGGATAGGATCAGATCAGGATGATATAATTTATGCACCTTATTCCACCATTCAGAAAAGAATGCGCGGATCAAGTACTGATGTGCAACAAATATACGTATCGGCAATATCAGAGGAAGATGTGCCTTTAGCACAGGAACAGATTGACAGCTTGCTGAGGGTCAGGAAGAATCTGAGTGCTACTGAGGATCCACCCTATTTTATAAGGACACAGACGGAATTAACTGAGACCCTGACCTCCACTTCTGATACCATGATAGCCCTTCTGGCAAGTATTGCAAGTATTTCTCTGCTGGTCGGGGGAATAGGAATAATGAATATCATGTTCGTTTCGGTTACTGAACGCACAAAAGAAATAGGCCTTCGTATGGCGCTTGGGGCAAGGGGAAAGGATATACTCCGGCAATTCCTGCTCGAAGCAATGTTACTGAGTATCCTGGGTGGTATGATTGGCATTGCATTGGGGGTAGGTGCATCAAAAGCACTGGTACATTTTTTAGGCTGGCCGGTGACCATAACTTCCTATTCGGTATTTCTTGCTTTTACTTTTGCCACGATTGTAGGGATTTTCTTTGGCTGGTACCCGGCCAAAAAAGCAGCAAACCTGGTCCCGATGGACGCATTGAGGTTTGAATAAAAAAATCCTCTTTCATCACACCTTTAGTTTTACATAAGGACAATTTTGAGGGAACAGGATTAGCTCAGCAGTTTTAAAAAATGAGTCCTCTCTGAAAAGTAATTATTTTGCCACCAAATCACTAAATCACCAAATCTCACCAAAGATATCAATTTGATTATCTATGTTTTGTGAATTTTGGTGTCTTGGTGTTTTTGTGGCATTTTCTTTTTTAGACTTTTCGGAGAGGACTCAGGAATTAAATTTTGTAAGCATCTGATTTTAAAAATTAAAATCTGAAATTTAGAAGCCACTCTTTTTATAGATATCACAATTTCTTTAGTACATGACAAAAATTAATGTTATTGGTTGTTTATGGTTCAAACCTTTTAAATTGGAGGGAAAGATTTAATCATCAGGTAAAAAAACAATATAATGGAACGCGGATTTTCGCTGATTTTCAACCGCGGATTTAAGCGGATGGATCCGTGATAATCCGCGTCATTAATCCGTGTTTATCTGCGTGCTATTTTTTGGAATGCGGATTTTAACCTATGGATGAATTCTGCAGTAAATAAAAATTTCAGGAATTTTCCTCCAATTAGTTAAATTTTTTTGTCATGTACTAAGCACAATTTCTTTAAACTTACAGGGATTGATTTATTTATTAATATTATCAATAAATTTAATCGGGACTTTCAGACAAGGATGAATGAAAAGGCCAAGATAATCAAAAAAGAAACGATTGAGATCACAATAGTTCCGGTTGAGTAAACGGAAAGGGATGCTTTGGGTGAAAGGTCGGAAAATTTAGTAACCACCCAGAAATAAGAGTCATTTGCATGTGAAACCATCATTGATCCTGATCCAATGGCCAGCAGCGCAAATATTTGTCCCCATTCAGTGTTCAATCCAAGTCCTGATATCATAGGAGCGATAAGTGAAGCTGTGGTTATTGCAGAAACAGTTGATGATCCCTGTGCAGTTTTAAATATGGCAGCAAGCAGAAACGGTACAAGTAATCCGAGATGAGATGAAGCAAGGATATGTGTTGCTTGTTCTCCCATCCCGGTAGCTTTTATAACAGCTCCGAATGCTCCGCCTGCAGCAGTGATAGCAAGGATCGGACCAGCCTTGTCAATAGAAGTATTAAAGATATCATTCATCTGTTGACGATCATATTTAGGTATTAATGTAAGGGCAAGGACTACACCCACCAATAATGCGGCTACCGGATCACCCAGAAAATTCATCACTTTGATAAATGGACCAGAAGATTGATGGGTGATCATTCCAAGAAGTGAGTTAGTGGTAATCAGTAACAGAGGCACAATCACCGGCAAAAAGGACAATATTGTGGATGGCAGTTGTTCCGGCATTTCAGACGATTCATTCAGGGCAGATTCATTTTGGGCATTCTTTTCCGACATTATTTTAATCCAGATATATCCTGCCATCACTGCCGGAACTGCTATAACAATCCCCAGTAATATAAGTTTACCCACAGGGCTGTTCATTATTCCGGCTGCTGCGGTTATGCCCGGATGGGGAGGGATCAGGCAGTGAAGCGTATATAAAGGAATGGCCAGTGATCCGGCCATCCGTATCCTTGAAAATCCGGTTGTTTGTGCCAGGGAATTATTCAATCCGCTCAATACAATAAAACCGGAATCACAAAAAATAGGCAATCCGGCAATGAATCCCGTAATGGTAATGGCCCTGGGAGCTTTGTCTTTTCCTGTCAGTTTCATGATGTAGTTTGCCATTGCGTATGTTGCTCCTGTCTTATCCAGTAAAACACCGATTGTTGTTCCAAAAAGGATGATCAGCCCTATTGAAGCCAGTGTATTCCCGAAGCCTGTTTTGAGGGTTGGGACAACCTGATCAGATGATAATGTCACTAAGGCCAGAACAATGGAAACGATGATTAGTGAGAAGAAAGCATTAAACCTGAATTTCGAGGTAAGAATGATAATTAATACTATACTCAGGATAACTGCTATAGCTGTGAATGTTACGTTCATACTTACAGTTTATTCATTATACAAATTTCATGTTGAATTTTCTCTTTGATTCTCAATGTTATAAAATTTATTGATTTTTTTATATATCTAATTATTAAAAAGTAACCTTGAGACAGAGGGTTCTATACCCGAAACTTTTTTGTGAACTGATACATATTTAAATATAAGGGAGATAATTCAATTGTTAATTTTTGTGAGCATCATCAGCCTGAAATCCATTACTTGTGAGCCGGGAATTTCAAGCGCTTTAAGTGTCAGTTCTCCTTTTCCTTTAGCAAGTTTGATTGTACCAGCTTTTAAAGATCGGAAGTCTTTAATATAGGAATTCGTCCGTTGAACCCGGTCGTTTTCCATACCTCTCAGGGGAGGGTCATGGGCTTCGGTGATCTGTGTTTCCAGGCAGCAGGTGTCGAAGGATAATTCAACGACAGCCCCGACATCTTTTTCCGGGCAGGTATAATAGATCTCAACCTCATATGTTCCTTCAGATAATATTTCCACGTCCCAGCTTATCTTATCATCAGTTTTCGTCCAGTTGGTAAAATAGGAGCTGTTTGGCCATATATTTGATCTGGTGATACCTCCATGTGCTTTCCCGTCACGGGCCGGCAGATGGGTATATTTGAAATCCGGGTGACCGACAGGGAATTTCCGTTCATCTGAAGCTATGCCTGGCAGGACTTCAGCTTTCCAGTTTCTGACGGATTCAGATAATTTCCGTGTAATTTCAGGTTCTTTCTGAGAGATATCTGTATGCTGACCGGGATCAGCGATCATGTCAAATAATTTCCCCTGGTGATCGAGACGGTATTGCTGGTTTCTGACACTCACTCTTCCTGCCCAGTGGGAAAAGATCAGGCGTTCATCCCAATTAAGATCGCCTTTAAACAGCAAGGGTTTAAGGCTTTTCCCGTCCAAAGAATTTTGTGTCTCATATTTTATTCCGGCTAAATCTGCTAGGGTTGGTAGCAGGTCGATGGCAGCAGTAATATTACTGATCTGTGTGCCTGGATCGATCTTCCCCGGCCAGGTTATGAACAGTGGTGAACGAACACCCCCTTCGTCGGTTGAACCTTTACGGCCTTTCATGCCACCATTCCAACGCCATCCATTCGGTCCGTTATCATGAAAATAAACCACAATGGTGTTTTCCTCCAGGTTCAATGATCTCAGTTTATCCAATATACGTCCCACATTCCAGTCGATATTTTCGCACATGGCGAGGGCGGCACGGGTAAATTTAATATCTTCAACGTATCTGTCATCTGCTTTTAATAAAAGCTCCTTTTCCCTGAAATTATTCCACCACAGATCAGGAACCTGCATGGGCCCATGAGGGGTATTATAGGGGATATATAGAAAAAAGGGTGAGTTTTGATGATCCTCCATGAATTGAATGGCTTTACCTGTTAGATCGTCCGTAATATATCCTTCACCCTGGACAATCCTGCCATTATATTCCAGTGGAGGGCTGAAATAGTCGCCCCAATGTCCGGAACAAAAGCCATAAAATTCATCAAATCCCCGGCCATTAGGGTGATAGGGATACTGCATCCCGTTATGCCATTTCCCGAAAGCAGCTGTGGCATATCCCGTTTTTTTGAATATTTCAGCAACAGTGGTTTCCCCGAGGTTCATCCTTTCCCCGCCTTCGGAGGTATCGTAAACACCACAACGAGGATGATAGCGTCCGGTAAGAAACTCTGCCCTTGTCGGTGAACAAACCGGACATACATAAAATTGGGTAAAACAGGCACTATTGATAGCTAATTTATCAATATTCGGGGTATGCAGATTTTTATTCCCGTTAATACTAAGATCACCCCAACCCTGGTCATCGGTTACAATTACAATCACATTAGGATGTTTATCAGTACCAGTTTGAGCAGTAGTACATGCATATCCTGTGAATGCACAGGCAACCGGAATGGCAAAAAAATTGAATATGTGATTCGGTTTCAGATAAGGGTTCATTCCATAAAATACGTCAATATATACCCTGAAATATAGGAATAAATTTCTTTATTGTTCAGTGATTTCCGGTAAAGTTTCTTTATCATTTTTAGTCCTGAACATAAAAATACTTACGATTTATATTTAGAATCCTGCTGAAATAAGTAGAATTGAATAGATGATAGTTTATGAGTTATCAGATTCAAAAGACCGGCTTAGATATAAAAAGTATTTTTCAGGGAACATCTAAGAGGAAATATCTATCCTGCTCTTCGAAGTTAGAAGGAACTATAACTGCTTTTCAGGAAGGTAAGTTTTAATATTTTTTATGATGCAAAAGAGTAACATCTCCTTTCAATTTAAATTCTCTTCCATTGTTAAAAGTTCCTGTGCATATCCATGCGTATACAGCCTGTTGTGCAAGTTTACCGTTATAATACCCATCCCATCCGATTGAGACATCTTCACTAATAAAAACTTGTTCTCCCCATCTGTTATAAATGATCAAACGGTATTTATCAACGCCTTCCCAGTAAGGATGGAAAATCTTATTTTCTTCCTTATCACCCATATTATAATGTCCCCCGCTTGGGCCAGACATATCAGGTTTGAACGCATTTGGAAAAATAACAATTCCTTCTCCCAGAACGGTAACTACCTGTTCCCTGACAAGTCTGTCAGTACATTCATGTTCTGTCCATACATCAAGAGAGATATCATAAATTCCCACTTCTGTATAAAGGTGTCGCGGATTGACCTCGATAGAAGTATTTCCATCTCCAAAATTCCATAAATAAGATATTCCGTATTCAGAAAGATTATACAGCTGGATTTCCTGATCCGGAAGCATTACAAGTTCAGGAGCTACCCTGAAGTTGACTAACGGTTTTCTGTACACTTCCACCAGTCTGTAAGCATAATCACGTCCTCCTTCCCCGGTCACTGTCAGTTTTACATTATATGTACCATAGGTACTAAATGTATGTAAAGGATCGACTTCAGAAGATGTAGAACCATCGTCAAATTCCCAGAGATATGTATCTCCGTACAGGGAATTATTTTTGAACTGTACTGTAAGAGGTTCACAGCCTGGAATTATTGTATCAAAACCAGCAACGGGAGGTCCGGGGAAGATACGGATTGTATGGGATACAGAATCACTGCAATGAGTAGATGAGACGCTGAGTTTTATAATATACTCTCCCCAGGTAGCATAAGTATGCGGAGGAGGATCTTCCAGGCTTGAGGTAAAGCCATCACCCATATCCCAATGGTAGGACCACATCCCTGCACTTGTCACATTATCAAAATTGACTGTAGCTGAAGGGTATATCTGGTGAGTTGGAAAGGCAATAAATTCTGCTTCAGGCTGTGGATATACATATATACTATCGGTTTTTGAATCCACGCAACCGTATAATGAAGTTGTAGTAAGTGTTACAGGATAAAGGGTATCATTAACTGTAAAGTTGAAATACATATGTGTCGGATCCTTGATGGTTACACTTGATCCGTCTCCAAAATCCCACAGATATGAATCCCCGAGGATGGATTCATTGTTAAAATAGCTTGTCAGGGGGCTGCATCCTTCATCATTCATGCTGAAATCAGCAATTGTCCGGGGATAGACATTGATATTTTGCTGTGATGAATCAATGCAACCAAAATCTGTTGAGGCAATTAATTTAATTGTGTTGCTGGTTATAACATCGGTGAAGTTATCGTATATGTGATTTATAGGATCTCCGGAATCTGTGTTCAATATATCTCCATCTCCAAAACTCCATAAGTAATGGTTAGCATTCAGACTGGTATTTGTGATGAGGACATTAAACGGGGGACAATCAATGATCCTGTCCGTTTCAAACCTTGCTTTTGGTTTCGGGTGGATAGTTATATTGCTAGTGGTATCGCTGATACAATTAAACCTTGAAGTTGCGATCAGATGTACCTGCCGGGTTATGATGGTATCGGTAAAGTTGGTATAGGTATGGTTGGGGGAGTCGGCATCACTGGAAGTCCCGTCACCAAAATCCCAGGAATAAAATAATCCGCCACTGCTCAGATTAGTAAAATCCACCTCAAGAGGATGACAGCCATCATCAATGTCAGTGGAGAATGAGGCATCAATGTCAGGATATACTTCAACAGTTTTAATGATCTGACTCTGACATCCGGCAAAATTTTCAGCAGTCAGAGTAACCTGAAATATAGCATTATCAGTATAACTGGAATTATTAAATATATGATTTACCGGGTTCATGTCGGTAGTGGTTGTATCTGAACCATCACCGAAATCCCAGTAAAAAACACTTCCGCCAATTGAGGAATTAAAAAATTGCGCATTGAATGGTGTACAGTGGATATTTTCCTGGAATGTAAAATCAGCATGAATATAAGGATGGACCAGTATATTGACAGAGAATGAATCCGTACAGACATGATTTGGTGCCATAGTGTACAACCAAACCTGATATGTGCTATCAGCGGATCCGATATTTGTAAAAGTCTGGGAAGGATTGGTGAGTGATGAGGTGGTTCCGTTTCCGAAATCCCAGAGGTAATAAGCAGCCCCATCAGAAAGATTAGTAAAATTCACTAA